>Ga0070685_10001676_pt1 | contig 11635 bp, 9 predicted proteins | sample KBSS13LmetaG_FD_65651 | JGI IMG/M metagenome (GOLD analysis project Ga0070685, IMG submission 65651) | Switchgrass rhizosphere microbial communities from Kellogg Biological Station, Michigan, USA - KBS S1-3L metaG | ecosystem: Host-associated > Plants > Roots > Rhizosphere ...
CAAATTGTCTGACGACAAATTTCGTGCCCGGCGCCTTGATCTTGCCGCGAAGCGCGATCATACACCCGCTCCTTCGCAGGCGATGGTCGCCTGTGATTTGCGAGAGAGCTGACAAGAGTCGATGGCGCACCCAGTCATCAATTGGACGCTGAATACCGCCGGGTTGCTTGACCTGTGCGGTAGCAAGCGCGCGCTTTCTCGCGGAGGCGGAATGGGCTGAGGCCTTTTCCAGTTCGGTTTTCCGAACCCCTCCCGAGCGATGCTCCGGAGGGGTTTTTCGTTTCCGGCCCCCGCGGAGTTCCTGAAGAGGAAACCAAAAGGAGAGTTTCAAAGTTCCAGGTGGTGAAGGCGCGGATTTCTTCGTGGAAAAAAGAGCCGCACCGTTTGTTCCCCTGGAAGCCTTTGCGGTGGTGAAGAGGAGGGATACTTCGCTCCAAACGAGCTTCCCCATGGGAGGCGTCGGCTGGTTGCGTACCGTGGAAGCATCCTCGCGAGGGATGTTGCGACGCGGGTTCGGGCTTCTCTCGAAAGGGAGCGGCCTTGCGAAACGAGCCGTCTTTCCGTCCTCGACCGTTCCCCGCATCCAAACGCCGCTCCGGTGGTGAAGAGGTCTGTTCCATCGTTAATCGCAGGGTCGCGGGTTCGAATCCCGCCGGGTTCGCAAGAGCCTGTAGCTCAGCGGCAGAGCATGTGCCGGAAAGCTCGAAAGGGCCGACCGGGTCTCAGATCTCGCCTGTTCCCCGGGTCGGCTAAAGCTTCCAGGACGGCCAGACAACACAACTGGAATCATAGGGTTTGGCGGTGGTGAAGATGCCGCTTTCTTCGCCAAGGTGGAAAGCGGGTGAGGGGACCGTGTCCCTTTCGCAGCGCGCCATCTCTCCCGAAAGGGAGAGTCAGCGCATCGCCTGTTCCCCGCCATACAAAGTCAGCCGGTGGTGAAGAGAACAGATACTTCGCCTCATAAGCGCGAGGTCGCGGGTTCGAATCCCGTCAGGTCCAACATTCTTGGGGGCCTGTAGCTCAGTGGCAGAGCACGTCATGTGCGGTCTCGACCGTTCCCCGGCTGGCCCATTTTTCTGTCGTCGATTTGGCGGTGGTGAAGAGGACGAGTGCATCGTGGTAAAGGCGCCGTATCGCAAGATGCGGAGATGCGGGTTCGACCCCCGCCGCCCGCAAGGGCGTTGCCGAATATCCCGCAAGGGACCTCGTCTTCGACTGTTCCCCGCCAAAGCCCGTCGGTGGTGAAGAGGTCCGATCCTTCGTGTCGCGGGTTCGAATCCCGCCAGGCCGCTTCACAAGGCGGCCTGTAGCTCAGCGGCAGAGCAGATTCGGTCTCGTACGTTCCCCGGTTGGCGTTTGTTTTTTGTCTGTGTCTGATGTGAAGTGAAAGAAAGAGAAGGGAGGAAACTCCGATGGCAAAGATCAACAAGCAGTCCCATGTGCGCACGCACGAGGGAGCGAAGGGCAGGGCGTTCGCCCCGGAGCAGGAGCTGCGCCGGGCGCTGATGACCTGCATGCTCTGGGAAGACCAGTTCTACGAGGACGGCGTTTCCATCGCCGAACGCATCGGCGCGCTTGTGCCCAAGGTCGAGGCCGAAAAGGTCGCGGCCATGGCCGTGGAGGCGCGTGAGGACATGAAGCTGCGCCACGCGCCGCTTCTGATCGTGCGCGAGATGGCGCGCCACGAGGGCCACAAGGCGCTCGTGGCCGATACGCTCGACAAGGTCGTTCAGCGTCCCGACGAGCTGACCGAGTTCCTGGCGATCTACTGGTCCGACGCGCTCGGCCCGATGCAGCAACGCAAGGCGCGTGCGGTGTCGGCCCAGGTGAAGAAGGGCCTCGCCCGGGCGTTCGCCAAGTTCGACGCCTACCAGCTCGCCAAGTACAACCGCGACGGCGCCGTGCGCCTGCGCGATGTGCTGTTCCTCACCCACGCCAAGCCGAAGGATGCGGCTCAGGAAAAGGTCTGGAAGGAGCTCGTGGATGGCAAGCTTGCCGCGCCTGATACCTGGGAGGTCAAGCTCTCCGGCGGGGCCGACAAGCGTGCAACGTTCGAACGGCTGATCGCCGAGAAGAAGCTCGGCTCGCTGGCCCTGCTGCGCAACCTGCGCGGGATGTTGCTGGCGGGCGTGCCCAAGGCGACGATCGGCGCGGCGCTGGACGAGATGCGCACGGACCGTGTGCTGCCCTACCGCTTCATCGCGGCAGCGCAGCATGCGCCCGACCTCGAGGCGGAACTGGAATCGGCCATGTTCCGGTCGATCGAGGGGCACGCCAAGCTCACGGGCAAGACGCGGCTTCTGGTCGACGTTTCGGGCTCGATGGACTCTGCGATCTCGCAGCGTTCGGAGATGCGCCGGCTCGATGCGGCTTGCGGCCTTGCGGTTCTCGCACGTGAGATCGGCGAGGACGTGGAGATCTTCACGTTCTCGAACGACGTGAAGAAGGTCGCCCCGCGCCGCGGCTTTGCGCTGCGCGACGCCATTGTGAACTCCCAGCCTCACGGCGGGACGGAACTCGGCAAGGCGATCAGCGAGGTCGACAAGAAGGGCGTGAGGCTCATCGTCTTCACGGACGAGCAGTCGCATGACGTTGTGCCGGCGCCAAAGGGCGTGGGCTACATGGTCAACGTCGCGTCCTACCAGCACGGCGTGGGCCACGGCCCGTGGCGCCGGATCGATGGCTTCTCGGAGAAGATCCTCGACTGGATCATCGCAACCGAGCAGGGCTGAGAAGGGGAGGGCCGCGTCTCGAAAGGGGGCGCGGCCTTTTTCTTACTCGTTCGCTGCGAGCAAGGCCTCCACCGGATCGATGTCGCCATCGTAAAGGGCGCGCCCGAGGATAGCGCCTTCGATTGCGCGGCCTTTTCGATTCCGGAGCGCGGTGATGTCGTAGACGCTTTTTAGGCCGCCGGAGGCGATTACGGGAATCGAGACGGCGTCAGCCATCGCGCCGGTGAGTTCGAGATTGACGCCGGTCTTGAGGCCGTCGCGGCTGATATCGGTGACGATGAGAGCGGCGACGCCGCAGCCTTCGAAGACTTTTGCAAGATCGAGCGCCTGCATCTCGGTGGTCTCGGCCCAGCCCTGCACGGCGACGCGACCGTCGCGCGCGTCGATGCCGACGGCGACCTGGCCGGGGAACATGCGGGCGGCGTCTTTCACCAGCTGCGGATCGCGCACAGCGGCCGTGCCTAGGATCACGCGGGCGATGCCGGCGTCGAGCCAGCGTTCGATCTGCGGCAGGCTGCGTATGCCGCCGCCGAGCTGAACGGGAGAGCGCATCGCATCAAGGATGGCGGCAACCGCGTTGTGGTTGACGCTCTCGCCCTCGAACGCACCGTTGAGATCGACGACGTGCAGGTGCTCGAATCCCATCGCTGCAAAGCGCAGGGCCTGGTCGGCCGGATCGTCGTTGAAGGAGGTTGCGGTCTTCATCTCGCCGCGCAGCAGGCGGACGCAGACGCCGTCTTTCAGATCAATGGCTGGGTAGAGCTTCATCGCTTAAGGCTTCCAGCGCAGGAAGTTGGCGAGGAGGGTTTGTCCGGCCTGCTGGCTCTTCTCGGGATGGAATTGCGTGCCGAACATGTTGTCGCGGGCCACGGCGGCGACGAACTTGCCGCCGTAATCGCAACTCGCCGCGATGTGGTCCCGATGCTGCGGGGTGAGTGCGTAGGAGTGCACGAAATAGACGTGCGGCTCTTTTCCGAGATTGGCGAGGACGGGGTGTGACTTCAGATCGGTGAGCACGTTCCAGCCCATGTGCGGGATGGGCAGGGACTTGTCCGAGGGCTTGAGCTTTTCGACGGCGCCGGGAATCCAGCCAAGGCCGCGCGTTTCCACATCTTCCCGGCCGACATCGGCCATCAGCTGCATGCCGACGCACACGCCGAGGAAGGGCGAGCCTTTCCGGAAGACGGCTTCTATCATCGCCGGGGTGACGCCTTGGCGGGAGGCAAGGCCCGCGGCGCAATCGGCGAAGTGGCCGACGCCGGGCAGCACGATGCGGTCGGCCGCGCGGATGCGGTCGGGATCGTCGGTCAGGGTCACGTCCAGCCGGATTTCCGCATGGTTGGCGGCGGCTTCAAGAGCGCGCTGCACCGAACGGACATTGCCCGAGCCATAGTCGATGATTGCCAAGCGGGTCATGGGGAGGCTCTAGCGCGGAGGAGGGCGGATGTCATCGTTTCCCGTATCCGGCTTGCGGCGGATCGGGGGTCTCCTGCTGGGCGAGGGAGCTGGGCGGCCTAAATCCATGGAACGTCGGCAGGGACGCCGGTTGAGGGACGCGACATGAAGAAGATGGATATCCGGGACTATCTGGACGCCACGTCGGCCGTGAAGGGCTGGTTCTTTCCCATCGACGCCTCCCTTTTCGGCGCCGTGGACGAGATCCAGAAGCTGGAGGGAATAAAGGGTAACCTGTTCGAGATCGGCGTCCATCACGGCAAGTCGACCGTGCTGCTCACCCGGATGGCGAGGGGCGACGAGAGCATCGGGGCCTGCGACATCTTCGAGAACCAGGACCTCAACAAGGATGCTTCCGGCAAGGGCAATCTGGACATCTTCCGCGCCAATGTCCGCTCCCTCGGGAGGTCGGGGCAGGAGAGACTGAATGTCTTCGCCAAATCCTCCGAGGCGCTGACCGCCGAGGACACAGGCCAGTGCCGGTTCTTCCACATCGACGGCGGCCACTGGCCCGAGATCGTGATGGCGGATCTGGTCACGGCGGACCGGGCGCTGGTTCCCGGCGGGGTGATCGCGGTCGACGACGTGTTCAATCCCAACTGGCCAGGCGTGGGCGAGGGCTTCTACCGGTTCATGCGTGAGCATCCGGGAAAGCTGGCGCCGCTGATCATCGGGGCGAACAAGATCTTCCTGGCGCGGCCGGGCTTCGTTGCGACTTTCAAGAAATACTGCTCGCCCCCAAAGGAGTTCGCGAAGCTGATAGACACGGGCCCGTTCTCCTTCGAGGACAAGGGCTGGATGGGGCAGGAAGTTCTCACGGTGATCCGCCATTCGTGGGTCGACATCTCGCCGATGCGCGCTGCCCTCTCGCACATGAAAGCGGCACGAGGCGTGAGGCAATTGCTGGGGCGTTAGTCGGTTCCTGTCTGGCTGTGAGGGGCGCCGACCGGTTTCGATTCCGGCGATCCGCGTTCGCGCAGGAAGATCGAGAGCACGATCAGGAGGCCGGTGGAGAGAAACTCGCTCTGCCAGTTCTGGAACGACTCGAACCAGAATTGCGAACTTCCGAGGTGATCGAGCGCCGTCGGCGGCGCCTCGCCGATCTCGATCGCTTTCTCCGCGGCATCGCTCGCGCTGCCGAGAAGGTGGAGCACGAAGGACGTCGCGAACAATAGAAGCAGGCCGAGGCCGAGCGAGTGGGCGTAGAGCGTCCGGATGATCCCGCCGGCGCGAACGGGCCAGGGGGCAGTCTTCTTGTCGGCATCCAGTTTCGGGTCGCGGTCCTGCGGCGCTGTCTTGTCTGGATCCTTCGACTCCGGGCTGCCGCGCTGGAACAGGTAGGCGGTGAGCATGACGTAGGCGCCCATCTGCAGGAACTCGCTTTCCCAGTTCTCGAAGACGCTGGAGACAAAGGCGCCGCTGCCGAGATAGCTCGCGAATTCGAACGCGGAGACGCCATCGCGCATCCGCTCTTCATTGTTGTTGATCCAGCCGGACAAGGCGTGGCCGCCGATGCTGACGGCGAACAGGAGAAAGAGGGTGACCGAGAGGCCGTTGTCACGGAGCCAGCTGCGCTTCTTCGTCTCGGGCGGTTTTACCTCAGGCAAGCGTTCTCACCTTTGGCTCGCGGTCCCAGAAGCGCCGGCCTGCGGCCTTGATGAAATCCTCGCCCAGGCCTGTGACGCCCTTGTCTTTTTCAACGCCCGCCTTGTCGAGCAGGGCCTTGGCGCCGTCCGATGCGCCGATGGCTTTCAGGTGACCGAAGGCGTCCATCACGAACTGAACGGCGGCGCCGTCCTTGGCCAGCATCTCTGCGGCGGCGGGGGCGAGCACGAGTGCGATGGCATCGACGGTGACCGAAGGCGTTCCGGCGAGCTGGCCATCAGCAGCAAACATCTTCCCGCCCTTCAGCTTGGCGCCGCCGACCTTAGGAGCAATCAGCACGGCCTTGCCCTTGGCGGCGACGACCGCGTCCTTCACGGCGTTGATTTCGGCGAGGTCTGAGCCGTCAGCGAAGAGGATGCCGACGCAGCGGCCTTCCAGCGTCTTGCGCTGGCGCGGCCCTTCGATGATGCGCAGGGCGGGGGAGGGGTCGAGATCAACCGGCTTGGTTGCGGTCGGCGAGGCCTTTGGCAGCGGCATGCCGAGACCGTCGGCGACGCGCTGGGCGAGGTCCGGATCGACATTGACTAGGTTGCTCATCATGCGCACGCGCACATGGGCGAGGCCGACTTTGGAGAGTTCGAAAACCAGCGCAGAAGCCAGGTGCGCCTGTTCGGCTTCGTGCAAGGAGCGGAAGAAGAGACGGGCCTGGCTGTAATGGTCGGCGAAGCTTTCGGCGCGGATGCGTAGCTTGGAGCCATCTGCTTCGCGCTCGGCTTCCTCGAACGTGACAAAGCCGGTTTCAGGACATTCGCGAGGCCCGGTGATTTCGCCGGCTTCGTTGAGGCTGTTGGGCTCGTAGTTGGCGCGGCCCTTGGGCTGAAGCATCTGCATCATGCCGTCGCGCTGGAAGTTCATCACCGGGCATTTGGGCGCGTTGATCGGGATCTGATGGAAGTTCACCGAGCCGAGGCGGCTCTTCTGCGTGTCGAGATACGAGAACAGTCTGCCCTGCAGCAGCGGGTCGTTGGTGAAGTCGACGCCGGGCACGATGTTCGCCGGGCAATAGGCGACCTGTTCGGTCTCGGCGAAGAAGTTGTCGGGCCAGCGGTCGAGCACCATGCGGCCAATCATCTTCACGGGAAGGATTTCCTCCGGGATGATCTTGGTGGGGTCGAGCACGTCGAAATCGAAGTTCTCCGCGAACTCTTCATCGAATGTCTGGATGCCGAGTTCCCATTCGGGGAAGTTGCCGGTGTCGATACGCTCGAACAGGTCGCGGCGGTGATAGTCCGGGTCGGCGCCGGCGATCTTGACCGCTTCGTCCCACAGCGTGGATTGCACGCCGAGCTTGGGCTTCCAGTGGAACTTCACGAAGGTCGATTTGCCCTTGGCGTTGACCAGCCGGAAGGTGTGGATGCCGAAGCCCTCCATGGTTGCAAGAGAGCGGGGGATGGTGCGGTCGGACATCGCCCACATGACCATGTGGGTGGATTCCGGCATCAGCGAGATGAAATCCCAGAACGTGTCGTGGGCGCTGGCGGCCTGCGGATAGCCCTTGTCGGCTTCCATCTTCACAGAATGGATGAGGTCGGGGAATTTGATCGCGTCCTGGATGAAGAAGACCGGGATGTTGTTGCCGACGAGATCCCAGTTTCCTTCCTGCGTATAGAATTTCACGGCGAAGCCGCGCACGTCGCGTGGCGTATCGACCGAACCTGCGCCGCCGGCCACGGTGGAGAAGCGGGCGAAAACGGGCGTGCGCTCCCCGGCGCGCTGGAACAGGTCGGCTTTGGTGAGATTGGTGAGCGGCTTGTAGAGCTCAAAAAATCCATGCGCCGCCGAGCCTCTGGCATGCACGATGCGCTCGGGAATGCGCTCATGGTCGAAGTGGAAGATCTTCTCGCGCAGGATGAAGTCTTCCAGCAGTACGGCGCCGCGAGGGCCTGACTTGAGCTGGTTCTGATTGTCGGAGACGCGGATGCCCTGATTGGTCGTCAGGTGGCCTTCCGGATCGTGCGGGCCTGTCTCGGGGACGTGCTGGTGAAGTTCGTCGGCCGCGCCGCGATCCGAGGCAAAGTCTTTCGATGCGGGCGAGCGTTTCTTGGTGGCCATGATGTCTCCTCAGCGCTGCATCGCCGCCAGAGATCGGCGAGCGGGCGCACATCGAGGGACCTAGAACCATTCTAGCCGAGGGCTAGTCGAATGCACGAGGATTGCCGGCTTTCGCTGCGTGTCATGGCTGAAACCATCAAAGGACAGTAATTCCATGCGCGGCGACAAACGCGCGGAACACGGCATGCGGCTCAGGGGTTGTTCCCCGCTCCTCGTGGTTGGACGAGTGCAAACAAGAGAAAATTCTCATGGGTGATAAACCCAAGCCGAGTGAAGCGACGAGCAAGACCGACGCTCGCAATGCAGAGCAGCAGGGTCCTCACAATCGCACGTCCAGCAAGGCCAAGCCTGCTGTGTCCGAGGACGGCAAGCCATTTCCGAATCCGGCCAAGAACACCGACGCGCCCGAAAAGCATCCGCCGGAGCAGGCGATCAAGCGCCGCTATCCTGAGCCTACCGACTAGTCTGGCTTATGGCGGCTACAGGCTGCCCTTGGTGCTCGCGACCTGCCCTTTGAGGCGCGCGTCGACCATCGCGGCTGAGCGCAGCGCGCGCGCCAGCGACTTGAAGCTGGCTTCGGCGATGTGGTGGGAGTTCTCGCCATAGAGCAGTTCGAGGTGGATGCAGGCGCCGGAATTCATCGCGAAGGCGTGGAAGAATTCCTTGAACAGTTCGGTGTCGACCTCGCCGACCTTGTCGCGGCTGAACTTCACCTTCCAGACCAGGTAGGGCCGGTTGCACAGGTCGATCGAGGCGCGGACGAGGGTTTCGTCCATCGGGATGTAGGCGTGGGCAAAGCGGATGACGCTGGAATAGCCCCCGACGGCCTCCTTGAAGGCCTGGCCGAGGACAATGCCGACATCTTCCATGGTGTGGTGCTGGTCGATGTGGAGGTCGCCCTTGGCCTCCACGTTAATATCCATGGCGGAGTGCTTGGCGAACGCCTCCAGCATGTGGTCGAAGAAGCCTACGCCGGTAGAAACCGTAGACTTTCCAACGCCATCGACGTCCACGGAGACCTTGATACGGGTCTCCTTGGTCTCGCGGATGACTTCCGCCTTGCGTGTTCCTGCGGCCATCTGAGGCCCTCCGGCATTAACTGCGTATTCGCTTCCCGAACCTAGCCTTAGCGCCCAACGGTCGAGGAATCCTGAATGCAGGCGCATTTAGGCGTGTCGAAGACCAAACGCCATCGGAATCCGGCAACAGGCGAATGATGTCCGCTAAGGCCCAGAAAGCTGGTCAGAAACCGGCCGGCGCGAAAGCCGCGGCGAAGGCGGCAAAGTCGGCGCGCCCTGCGTCGCCCAAGCCTGACGGGCCTGTCGCCAAGGCCGGCGAGCCGCGACCGGAAAAGCGCACGCCCGGCAAACCTACGCCGGAAAAACAGAAGCGGCGCCGGGGCCTCGGCCTGGTCGGACGCATTGCGCTGATTGCGCTGGGTACATCGGTGGCGTCGACGATCTTTGCGCTCACCGTCACGCCGCTCCTGATTCGCCCGCAGTTCGACAATGGCCGGATGGCCTATGCGGTCGGCGCCGCCCAGCAGCTGGCTCTGATCGCCGATGAGTCGATAACGGCAGGCGACACCGCAAGCCTCAACGAGATTGCCAGCGAGATGAGCGGGCCGCTGCCGGGTGGGCGAGCGGTCGTGCTCGACATGGACGGGAAGGTCCTTGCCGCATCAAAGGGCGCGGCCAGCCTCGGCGCAGAGGCGAAAGTCAAGAGCGTGGCGTGGCAGCCACAGGGTGGAGTGCTGAAGATCGGCGAGGAGCTGATCGGCGTGTCGCCGGTGCTGGACGAACACGGCAAGCGTATCGGCACGGCGGTGCTGGCGATGTCGCCGCGAACGCTCTGGCGAACCTGGGTGGTCGTTGCGGCGATCACCGGCGTGGCCTTCCTGATGGCGCTGACGGTGTTTGGCTTCTTCCTCCTGCCCATCGCTCGGCGCGCGCTGGCGCCGGTGACGATTCTGGAGTCGCAGATTCGCAAGAGGGATGTGAAGGACAAATCCAAGCTAGCCGATTCATCCGACGACCGGATGCTGAAGCCGTTGCTCACAGCTATCGATGAAGTGCATGAGCGCTCCGAAGCGCAGATGCGCCGGGCGTTGGCGCTTGCCTACGCGGATCCGGTGACCCGCCTGCCCAACCGGCTGCGCTTCCTGTCCAAGCTCGAAATGCTGGTGGACAAGGGGCAGGGGCCGGGCGGGTGCTATCTCGCCGTGTGCGACATCAATGCGTTCCGCAAGCTCAACGTGGCGCACGGGCCGCGCATTGCCGACATGATCCTGGCGGCGGTCGCCGAGCGCCTGCGGGCGCTGGCTTCGCAGTCCAAGGGCATGCAGCTCTTCATCGGCCGCATCGGCGCCGACCAGTTCGGGATCATCGCCCTGGGCGCGGAACAGGAGGCGGTGAACGCCTACCTCGCCGAGCTTGAGCGCGCCATCGCCGAGCCCATGACGATCGAGGGCATGCCCATCCGCATCACCGCCTCGTTCGGCGCAGCGACTGCGCCGCGCGACGCCACGACTGCGGGCGACCTCCTGAAACAGGCCGAGATCGCGCTCAAGGAAGCCAAGCACCAGCCGACCGTGCGCCGCGCCTTCTACGACGACCGCATCCAGCAGAAAGCCATCGCCCAGCAGCGGCTCGAGAACGAGATCCGCGAAGGCCTGGAGCGCGGCGAGTTCGTGGCGGTGTACCAGCCCAAGGTAAACCTGGAGAGCGGGGAGCTTGTCGGCGCCGAGGCGCTGGCCCGCTGGCGCAGGCCCGATGGCGCCGTCGTCTCGCCGGGACGCTTCGTGCCGATCTGCGAGGAACTCGGCCTGATCTCCAAGCTCGGCGAGAGCGTGATGCGGGACGCATGCAACGCTGCCGCCGGATGGAACCGCAAGGGCGCCAGGTCCCGGATCGCCGTCAACGTCTCGCCGCAGCAGTTCGACGAGCCGGATTTCATCCAGAAGGTGCAGCACGCGCTGGACGAGTCGGGCCTGAGCCCGGACCTGCTGGAGCTGGAGATCACCGAATCCGCCGCCGTCTCCGATCCCGACCGCGTGGCTCGCACGATGTGGCCGCTGCGCAACCGCGGCGTGCGGCTGGCGATCGACGATTTCGGCACGGGGCATTCCAACTTTGCATCCATCACGCGCCTGCCGTTCGATGTGTTCAAGATCGACCAGCAATTCATCCGCGCGCTCAACACCGATCCGCATGCGCCTGCGATCGTCGAGATGATCCTCGCCATGGCGGAAGCGCTGGGGCAGGAGACTGTCGCCGAGGGCGTGGAGACCCGCGAGCAAGCCGACTTCCTCGTGCGCCGCAACTGCACGATCGGGCAGGGATACTATTACTCCCCGCCGCTGCCGGCTGACGAGTTCAACATGGTCGTCCGCTCGTGGCGTCCGCGGCCGGCGACGAAGTACGCGGCGTAGGCCGTCAGCCCTAGAAGTTCCAGCGCAGGCCGGTCTGCGCGCCGATCGCGGAATATTCGAAGCTCGTCGTCGGAGTGATCTCGAAGTCGCCTGCGCCCTGGTACTGGCCTTCGAGGAAGAGGCTCAGCGGGCCGTTGAACAGTTTCGCGCGGATACCGGCAGTCGCCATCCAGGTCAGCTGGGTGTCTTCGGCGTGCACGCCGGGGAACTGCGAGAGGATGCCCGAGCCGGTGTAGTCGCTCATCGCAATGCCAGCCCCGCCGCCAGCATAGAAGGTCGCCCAGTCATTGAGCGGGAAATC
>Ga0070685_10001677_pt1 | contig 11635 bp, 7 predicted proteins | sample KBSS13LmetaG_FD_65651 | JGI IMG/M metagenome (GOLD analysis project Ga0070685, IMG submission 65651) | Switchgrass rhizosphere microbial communities from Kellogg Biological Station, Michigan, USA - KBS S1-3L metaG | ecosystem: Host-associated > Plants > Roots > Rhizosphere ...
AGCCCGCTCGCGTTGTCACGGATGAGGAACAGGAACGGCCGGTCGGCCTGGAACGGGCGCGGGCCTCCGTCCGCCGAGGCTCCCGTTTCGACTCCCATGACCGCGGTCGCAGCGGCGGCTTCGGTGCCCTTTTCGTCGACTTTCACGAAACCCTTGTGGAAGACCTCTCCGATCACCAGGCGCTGGGCCGGGTTGGACGGATTCGCGATCCCGGTGAAGTCCGCCAGGTTGCGATCGAAGGCGAGGGGCATGCCCAGTGACTTCAGATCCTCGCCAAGCCTCAGGGATTCGCCGGGGTTCACCTCGAACTTCGGGAGCGCCACCCAGACCCATTCGGGCTTCATCGCGCTCGCGAGCGCATCGATCTTCCCGGCGTCGAGTTTACCCTCGACCGCCGCGAGCCCGTCGATCGCGTCGGGAACGAGAAGCATCATCGACAGCTCACCCCCCTTGTAGGGGATCTCCAGTGCCGTCACGCCATCCTGCTGGGCGATGCGAAACTGGTACGTACGGGTCATCGTCGGCACGTCCTTCGTCTCCGACGCGGTCAGGTGGAAAGGCATGGGGCGCGTCTCATCACGCTTGAAGGGATCGGCCCAGTCGCCCAGGAAGTAGATCGCGTTGACCAGCACCAGGCGCGTCTCCGGCTTGACCGCATCCCGCGGGATGAGGTTCTGGATGCGGTGCCGGGTTTTCTCCTCGACCCATTGATTGATGTGGACGCGCGACCGCTCGGGCGCCTTCTTGAAGTCGAGGAGCTCGACGGGGGCGCCAAAGGCCGCACGGGTCTTTGCCACGAACGCCGGCACGAGCTTGTAGGTCTGCTCGCAGAACAGTTGGTTGGCGATGCGGAAGACGATAGGCCGGGCAGGGTCCTGCAGTGAGCTGGCGAGCTGGCCCGAGAGAGTCATCACCTCGTCCGCCGTCCCCTCCAGATGCAGAGCTTGCCTCATCTGCGCCGCGGTCTCGCCTTCGGCCCCGCCCCAGGTCATGGCAAGAGCGGTGGTGAGGCTCGCCGGGGAAATAACGAGGTTACCCGGCTGCCGCCGCAAGCGTTGATAGAGATCGAAGCCGAACGCGTTGCTGCTCCGCGCGAGCTTCGCGACAGCGTCCGCGGACGGCGGGGCGGCCTGCCGCGCCTTGGCGTTCGCGCGCGTGAGCCCCACGGGGGGATCGCACACCAGGCAACCGAAAAAAAGAAAAAGCCAAGACACAAGGTGCCTGCGCTGCATAAGGTCTCCTCTCGCTGGCGCTACCGCCCTACTCTACTGTATTAGACTCCCCGCCATGGCCATTGAGAACATCTCCGACACCGCGCGCTGGGTCGCCGTCTATCGCGCCATGGAGACCGCGCGCCCCGACGCGATCTTCCGCGATCCATTCGCCGACCGGCTGGCAGGCCAGCGGGGACGCGAGATCCTGGCCACGATGCACCAGGGGCGCGCCTACGCGTGGCCGATGATCGTGCGGACAGCGGTATTCGACGAGATCATCCTCGACGCCGTCCATAACAAGAACGTCGACCTCGTCGTCAACCTCGCCGCCGGGCTGGACGCACGCCCCTGGCGGATGCTGCTGCCGCCGTCTCTCCACTGGGTGGACGTCGACCTGCCCGGGATCCTCAACTACAAGACCGAGGCGTTGAAGGACGAGACGCTGGTCTGCCGGTACGAGGCGGTGACGGCCGACCTCAGGGACGTGGAGGGGCGCCGGGCGCTCTTCTCCCGTCTCGGCACCAGCTCATCGCGCGCCTTGGTGATCAGCGAAGGGCTGCTCGTCTATCTTGCTCCGGAACAGGTGGCGACGCTCGCCACCGATCTCCACGCGCAGCCGAGCTTCCAGGAGTGGCTGATCGATCTGGCGAGCCCGCAATTGCTCAAGCGGATGGAAAAAACCTGGGGGAAGAAACTGGCGGAAGGCGGCGCGCCTTTCCTCTTTGGTCCCTCCGAAGGGACGGAGTTCTTCCGCCCCTACGGCTGGCGCGAGGCGCGGTACCGGTCGCTTATGGAAGAGGCTTACCGGCTCCATCGGACGATGAAGGGGGCATGGTTCTGGGGCCTGATCGCACGTCTGTACCCCAAGAAAGTCCGCGAGGGCTTCCGCCGCTTTTCCGGGCTCGTGCTGCTCGAACGGAATTGAGACCGAGCGCCGGCGATCTACCGCCGGCTCGGATCGCTCACGCGGCCTAGAAATAGGACGAGCCCGCTCGCGTTGTCTCGGATGAGGAACAGGAAAGGCCGGTCGACCTTGAGCAGGCGCGCCGGCGCCTCGCCTCCCCCCCTGAGCTTCATCGTCACCGCGGTAGCGGCGGCGGCTTCGGTGCCTTTTTCGTCGACCCGCACGAAACCCTTGTGAAAGACCTTAGCGATGACGAGGCCCTCGCCGGGATCGGGCGGGTTCGCGATGCCGGTGAAGTCGGCCTTCGCGAGATCGAATGCGAGCGGCATCCCCAATGCTTCCAGATCCTCGCCGAGCGACAGAGTGTCACTGGGATTCACCTCGAATCTCGGAAGCGCCACCCAGACGTGCTCGATCTTCATCGCGCTCGCCAGCGCATCGAGCTTCTTCGTATCGAGCGCGCCCTCGACCGCCGCGAGCCCCTCGATCTCGTCAGGAACGAGAAGCATCATCGAGAGCTCGCCACCCTTGTAGGGGATTTCAAGCGCCGTCACGCCGTCCTTCTGGGCGATGCGGAACCCGGCCACGCGGATCATCGTCGGCACGTCCTTCGTCTCGGACGCGGTCAGATGGAAGGGTGCGGGACGCGTCGCCTCATGCTCGAAAGGTTGGGCCCAGTCGCCCAGGAAGTAGATCGCGTTGACGAGCACGAGGCGTGTATCCAAACCGACCATGCCGGGCGGGATGAGGTCTTTGATGCGTTTTTCGGTCTTGCCCTCCACCCATTCATTGATGTGGACGCGGGCCGGCTCTGGCGCCGTCTTGAAGTCGAGGAGCTCGAGAGGAGCGCCAAAGGTCTCCCGAGTCTTCTCCACGAACGCCGGCACGAGCGTGTACGTCTTTTCACAGAAAAGTTGATTGGCGATCCGAAAAACGACCGGACGGGAAGGCTCCTGAAGCGAGCGGGCGAGCTGGCCCGATGTGGCCATCACCTCGTCGGCCGTCCCCTTGAGGTGGAGGACCTTCTTCATCTGCGCCGCCGTTTTACCCTTGGCGCCGCCCCAGGTCATGGTCAGGGCGGTCGTGATGCTCGCCGGAGAGATCACGAGGTTGCCCGGCGCCCGCCTCAGTCGCTGGTAGAGATCGAACCCGAACGCGTTGCTGCTCCGCGCGAGTTTGGCGGCGTCCGCCGATACCGGCTCACCCCTCACGATCGCAGATCCCGCGGGAGCGCCGCACGCAGGGAGAATGAGGGCGAGAACAAGCCAGGACACAGGGTGCCGGCGCTGCATGGGGATCTCCTCCCGACGGGATAACCACAAATATTTTTAATCATCACCCTACTCTATCAAAATCGACACCGCGCAATCTGCTGGCGAAACAATAGCGGCGGCAGGCTTGGTGGCCTGCCGCCGGGTTTGAGGGAGCGAGAGGAGAAGATGCTACGGCCGGCAGGCGCCGCCCGGGGCGGTGAGGAGTCCCGCGAGCGTGAAACCGGTGGCCACCGCGCCGGGGTCCCGCACCTCGACCGCAACACAGTTCTCTCCTGCCACGAAAAGTCCGTCCCCCACCGCTCCGGTCCGCCGCACCCCCATGGGCTCTGTGCGGAAACCACCCCCGAGACCGCTCACGGCTTGGCCGTTCAGGAGCACACGGGCACGATCATCGGCCTGGAGCCGCAGATCGAGGGTGACCTCCCGCGCGGCGGTGGAGAGACAAAAACAGCGCTCATAGCGGTAGATGGAAACTCCTCTCGCCGAATCTCCGCGCTCGGGCTCAGCGCCCACCCACAGGCTGCCCGGGAGCGGCGCCGGCCACGCCTCGTTGGTATGAGCGATCACGGACGCGGGGCGATCCGTGCCGGGCTCCACCAGCTGCCAGTCGTCGTCGTTCGCGCGCGGTTTGAGCAACGTTCCTGCAGCCTGATCGAAGCCTGTGGCGAGGTTGATGGAGAGTGCCGCCGAGGCCTGGCAGACGTCCAGGATGCCGTCGCGGTCGAGGTCGAGACCGCCTCCGCGGGTGATCTCGTCGTAGTCCGGAATGCCGTTGCCGTTGCAGTCGCGGTCGGCGCGAAATTCGGTCAGGGTGAGGTTGGCGAGACCGCTCGCACGGATCTCCGCCGTGGCCAGTGAGAGCACCGCGCCGCTGCCGTTCTCCGGGATGACTCGTACCTCGTCCGCCACGAAGCTCACATCAGAACCCGCCAGATGGAAGGTGTTGGCGGCAGGGAAGGTGAAGCCGGCGAAGAGGCAGCCCGGCCCGGGCCCATCGCAGGATGCAGCATTCTCCTCGCTCGCCGGAACGCCGCCCCGCACGGAGAAGTGCGCATCCGTCGTGATCCTGGGACCGCAGTTGCAGATCGCCGGAGTCTCACCGGATACGTTCGGCCGAACCCCTACCCGCTCCCCGTTTCGGTAGAACTCGAAGCGTTGGCGCGTCGCGCCGAGGCCCGGGAAGCTCGCGCGGAGCTCGGCGCCCTCCGCGGTCCGCGTCGTGACCAGCCGTGCCACCGTCTTCACGCCATCCTCGCCGACCACTCCCTCGACCGACTGCTCGAGCGTTCCACCGACTCGGAGCGCGGCAGCGTCCGCCGGGCGCCAGGCGAGGTCGAACCTGGTGGTGCCCTCGGTCAGCGGCAACCTGACTCCGGGCGCGAGCCCAGGGCTTGCCAGATGCAGTCCTTCGAGCTCGAAGGCAATCGCAGTGTCGAGGATCGGAATTGGATCACTGAAATCAAAACAGCGCGGCAGGGTGACACATTTGCGAATCGAGCAGCAGCGCTCGAAGTCCGCCGTGTGCAGGCTCGCCAGGAAGCAGACCTGCTGACCGGAGGCGACGTTGCCAAGAGCCAGAGAGATGTTCTGCGGGTTCCCTGTGAACGGAACCACGTTCGGGCTGAGAGTCGCCGTCGCCGGCAGGTCCGGCACCATCAGGACGAAGGCCGGAGGTTGTGGGAAGAGGCTCTGCAGGGTGAATGAGTAGTTGAACCCGGAGTGCGGGAAAAAACGGCAAGTGGGACCCCGGTCCGCGATCACCTGGGCGCAGTCGCACCGGGGCAACGTTATGGTATGTCGGGTCGCGCAGCACTCGGCCAGGTTCTGGTCGTGGAGGGTGACGTCGAAGGTCAACTGCTGGCCCGGCTGGGCACCATGAATCGTCGTCTGGAAAACCTGGCTCACCTGCCCTGGAGCGAGTCCGGCCCCGAGACCGAAATGATCGGGAGTCGCCGTGACCCCTGACGGTAGACCGGCCAGAAAGGCGTGGAAGACCGGCGCTGACGAGAGGTTTTTCACCTGGAACTGAACGATGAAGTTACCCGTACCGTCGGTTGCGCACAACACCTTGACCCCAGTCAGCTCCGAGCAATGCCGGTCGCAGGTGTTATAGACGTCGACATCACCGATCTCCGTCTTGTCCTGAACCTCCGCGTCTCCATCGAGATCGATCAGGTAACTGTTCGCCGTGGTCCCACCTTGTGGGGGGAACAGTTGGAGGCCATAGATCTGGTCATGGGGTACGAGATGAAGCGCGTCTCCGGTCGCGACCACAGCCCCCGCGGCCTCCGCGGCACAGTTGTAGTCGACGCCACCCGACGAGTTCCTGCCGTTTGCGAAGCTGCCCAACGAGAAGATACCGCCACTGCTCACCCACGGATTGCCACCCGAGAATTCGAGCACCTTCGCCTGGTGCGCGATGGTCAACGAGCCCGTCACTCCCCTCTCGGCGATGAGCATCTTGCCGCCCGCCGAGAACTCGATGTCGGCGATAGGCATCGCCGTCGGCGCGGGCAGCAGGCCCTGCGCATCGATCGGCCCGGAGAAATCGCCAGTCGCCGGGTCGATGGCGACCGAGTAGACCTGCCCTGGTCCCCAGGTACCGAAGTAGACTCGGTCCTGGAAAACCGCCACACCCCATACTCGCTCAGAGAGCGGAGCCGGCGCCGAACCCACGAATGGAGCGCCCGGATCAAGCCGATTCGGCAAGACCACACCCGTGCTGCTCACACGGTAGATCCGGCCGTCGTAGAAGTTGGTTACGAAGAATTGCTTATGCTTTCGATCGTAGGCAATGTTCCCAAGCCCCTGGCCGGTGTTGGGAAGCGTCGCGAACACGGTGCTCCCACCCGTGACCGAATCGAGTTGGTAGATTTCTCCCAAGGTCCTGCCCGGGGCCGGCGGCGGTTGCGTGTAAAGAACGCTGTTGTAGGTGGTGGTCGAGGTGACGTAGATTCGCGGAACCGAGGCATCGTCCAGCGCGATGCCGAAGACCTGAGTACCGAGGGCGCTCAGGGTCCAGTGTGCTCCCCTCGGCGGGTTCCAGTTCTTGTCGATGATCGCTCCGTTGGTTGCTGGAGCCCGGATGTCGAGGACCGCGACGACATCGTCACTCGGGGTTGCGCCCGAAAAGCAGGTCGCGACCGCCTCTCCCGGCAGGAGCGGCTGCGCCGACACGGCCAGAGCCCAGGCTCCGGCGAGCATAAAAAAGAAAAGCGCAACAATCTTTCGCATGGATTCCTCTCCCTTGAAGATCTGAGGACAAGCCCTCACCAAGGGCGCCCCACAGGGACGCCCCCTACAAAGAGCACTTTCATTTCAGGTTTTGCGGGCTCTAATGCCAACAGGTCGCCCCGGGCTGATCATTGATGTCGATCCAGAAGTTCTGGGCCGGATTCCCCACGCCACCGAAGGCCTGGAAGTGCCACCCCCAACCATCGTGAAATTCAGCGGTGCGCCAACCCGGGCCGAACTCCTTGACGCACAGGGCATCCGCGCTGGACAGCTTCGCCGGCGGCACCGTGGCTTTCGTGGTGCCGACGACACCGCCGGACCATTTGTGGTACTGGTTGGAGTTGTCCACGCTCACGGGAGCCTGAAGCGGGAACCCCGGTCCGGTCTTCTTGATGCAGAGGATCGGCAATGCCTGCGTGCACGAGGTGTCGCCGTGGTAGGCGTCGCATCCGGTCGCACAGCCGACATCGATCGTCCCGGTCGTCGAATTCGTGGCGAGCAGCTTCCAGGTCAAACCTTTAGGAACGGCCAGCGCGCTCGCCTGCGTGGACGGAACGCTAGGACGGCCTTCCTGAGACTGGGACCAGGCGGCCGCGGTGGAGAGCATGGCGAAGGTCGTGATGGTTATCAGCATGCGGATTGCGGTCTTCATGACGACGGATCTCCTTGTGTGTGAAGGCGCGGTGGCCCTGACCGCAATAGATCTCGGCGGCGCCGCGGCGGTTTAGTGCCGTTCGCGGATCATCGATATTCAGATATACCGTAATACCCATGAAACATTCTCGACCTTTCGATCACTCCGGTGTAACGATCCATTACCAAGCCGCGCCAGTTTGAGTACGCAGGCACTACACCGCTTCTCGCGATCGCGGATCTAGATCGGGTGAACGATCGATGGCCGCTTCGCCGCGGCGAAAGGAAGAGAATCTTGATGGCAACGGAATCGCCGAGCCGCCCTGAAGAGCCGCTGCTCTGGTTCAACGGCCTCGACGGCCGGCGGGGCACCTATCTGCTGCCTCCGGTGCCTCCGCGGCACCTCGCCGATTTCGCACGCGGCGCCACGGTCGACCGGACGCGGGTCCGCGAGCTCCAGGCCTGGGTGGCCCGGGGAGAGGGCAAGGCGCGGCGGGGGCTCAAGGAAGGGCTCGATCCCGGCAAGCTCGAAGAGGCCGGCTGGGGCGTGATCTTCGCCCGCTCGGCGGACTCCGAGCCGCTGCGCGAGGCCCTCGCCCCGCTGCTCGACCTCCGGCGGGCGCAGGCCGGGAAACGGCAGGAGCGCTTCTTCCGCGAGTTCGCGGGCGGCGACGGCTACCGGGAGGGGGACACCAAGGTCGCCTTTCTCGCCCGCCACGGCGCCGGCCCCGGACCGGCCGATCCGGAGAAGGTGCCCTATTACCTTCTGCTGGTCGGCGACCCGGAGGCGATCCCCTTCTCGTTCCAGTACCAGCTCGACGTCCAGTACGCCGTCGGCCGCCTGTATTTCGAAGAAATCGAGGAGTACCGCCGCTACGCTGAGAGCGTGGTGGCGGCCGAGACTGGCGGCAGCGGACGGCGCCCGCGGGCCTGCTTCTTCGCCCCAGCCAATCCAGGCGACCCGGTGACCCGGTCGCTCAGCGCCCATCTGGCGCGGCCGGTGGCGGCCGGGGTACGGCGCGACCAGCCGGGCTGGAATGTCGAAACCCTGCTCGGGGAGGAGGCGACCCGGAGCCGGCTCGGCGGCCTGCTCGACGAGGCGCCGGCGTTCCTCTTCGCCGCCTGCCACGGCCTGGGCTTCGCCGCCGGCGATCCCGATCAGCGGGACCGGCAGGGTGCCCTGGTCTGCCAGGACTGGCCCGGCCCGGGCCCCGCCGGCATCGACCGCGAGCACTACTTCGCGGGTGAGGATCTGGGAGCACGGGCCCACGTGCATGGCCTCGTCGCCTTCTGCTTCGCCTGTTTCGGTGCCGGCACGCCGCGCTGGGACGACTTCACCCGCGCGGGTCAGGGGGAGCGCCGGGAGCTCTCGTCCGGATCCTTCCTGGGCCGCCTGCCGCAGCGGCTGCTCAGCCATCCGCGGGGCGGAGCGCTGGCGGTCGTCGGCCACGTCGACCGGGCCTGGGGCTTCTCCATGGTATGGCCCGGCGCGGGGCCGCAGATCAGCGCCTTCGAGAGCACCCTCCGGCGCCTGCTCGACGGGCAGCCAGTGGGCTGGGCGATGGAGTTCTTCAACCAGCGGTACGCCGAGCTCGCCTCCGACCTCGCCGCGGAGGTGGAAGCGCTGGGGTTCGGCAAGCAGCTCGACGAGGCCCTGCTCGCCGACCTCTGGACCGCCAGCCATGACGCTCGCAATTACACGATCGTCGGCGATCCCGCGGTGCGGGTCGCCGCCCTTCCCAACAAGGAGGTGCAATGTGAAAACTGATCGATTTTTTACCCGGGCCGCCGCGGTCCTGCTAGCCGGCCTCCTCCTCGTGGCCGGCCAGCCTACCACCGGTCAAACGCTCACCTTCGGGAGATCGAAAGCCCGCGTGAATCCCTTCCAGATCCTGGCCGTAGCGCTCGCTCTACAGGTCGGGGTGGTTCAAAAGAGATTCGACAGGAACCGGCGCGCGCTGCAAATCGTGCGGGGCCCGGACGGCCAGCCGGCCTATTTTCGCCAGGAAGTGGCCGGCCTGATCGCCCGCACCGGGGAGGACCTCGATCAGGCCATTGAGAATGTAAGGCCGTCGGACCTGGAGCCTCTGCAGGCCTGGGCGGACGATCAGCTCGGGCGTATCCAGGGGGCTCTCGCGGCGCCGCCGGGCCAGAGGACCGCTGTTTCGCTCCCCGGCTTCTCCAACCCCCAGGCCGTCGCCGTGGTCGCCAGCCTCGAAAGACTCTCGCTGCCGAGGCTCGCGAGCGCGAAGGCCGCCGCCCCTGAGCAGGACACGATCAGCGCCGAGAAGACCGACAGTCTCCTGGACCAGGTCGGCAAGGTGGTCGGCCGGATCTTCTTTCTCGCCGATCACAAAGATCTCGAGGTGAAGCTCTGGGTCGGCAGCACGGCTCCGCACGCCACGTTCAGCTTCTGGTCGCAGGGCAGGATCAAGGGGTCCCCGCCGGCGCCCACCACGATCCGGACCGACGGCAAGCGGGACCATGTCGTGCGTGGCCTCTACGTCTACCGGGCGGCCTGGACCAAGGGCGCGGTCACCGAATTGATCGAATATCCCAAGCCGGCCGGAACCTCGGTGGCGATGAGCGAGCGGCTGGACCTGGTCAACGGCAGCGGCTTCTTCTGCTGCCGGTTCGATGAGCAGTACTGCCATGGAGTCGCCAACGAGAAAGAGTGCCGGCGGTGAGACGCTACTGGACCTTTCCCGTCGGCGCAGGGCTGGGATTGGCCGTGGCGGTGCTCGTCGGCACGATGCTCGACGGCGAGCTGGAGCCCCTGCGATACCTCTTCGTGCCGTTTTCGGGCCTCGCCTGCGGCCTGGCGGCCCTGGCGGCCAAGACGCACTTCGCCAGCCTCGCCGAGACGTCCAGGGACACCGTCCGCAAGTGGCGCCTGCGGATCTCTCTGGCCCTTCTGGCGCTCGGCGCGATCCTGCTGCTCGGGCTCTACCTGAAGTTCGTGGAACGGATCCATTATGGAGAGGGCAGGAACGGTAGCAGCGTCGCCTATCTCGTGGGCTGGACGCGGTCGGAGCTCTGCGCGTGCTCCGGCGACAACGCCAGCTGTATTCAGGAGATGGGCCTCGTTCCAGAAAAGATCGGGACCTGCTGGACGAACCGCTGGATCGTCCAACTCGTCATGACGCTCTCCTACCTCCTGATCCTGGCGAGCGCCGGGACGATCACGGGCCTGCTGAGGATCCCGGCCCGGCCGCCGCAAACCCCAGAGGCTCCGCGGGTCCCGCCCGGATACCTCGACTTCGACGTCTGGATCGATCAGAAATCCGAGGACCTCTACCGCGCCAAGGCCTGGAGCAGCGCCGCGGGTTTCGAGGCCACGGAGTGCTTCACCCTCCCGGCCGCTCTCCTGGGTGGAGAGCTCTGCCTTGCCGGAGCCGGCGCCCGCCGAGGTGGGTCCGGCATGGCCGGAGCCTCGGGCGGCGCCAGCGCGGAGCAGGCCGGCAACGAGCTGTTCCGCGCGGTCTTCCAGGGCGAATTGCTGAAGGCCTTCCAGGGCTGCCTCGCCAAGGCCCAGGGGGGACCCGGACTGCGCATCCGCCTGCGCCTCAACGACGTCCCCCAACTGGCGGGGCTGCCCTGGGAGTATCTGTACGACGCGGAGGGCCGGGGGTTCCTGGCGCTCTCCGCCCGCACCCCGGTGGTGCGCTACCTGGAGCTGAGCGAGGGCCTCGGCACGCTGCTGGTCGAGCCGCCACTGCGGATCCTGGCCGTGATCTCGACCCCCAAAGGCTACCGGGAGCTCGCCGAGGCGGACGAGGAGTGGCGGCGGCTCGGGGCGGCCCTGGAGCCTCTCCAGCGCAAGGGCCTGATCGAGGTCGAACGGCTGGAGCGCCCCACCCCCGAAGCCCTGGAAGCACGGTTGCGAAACGGCCAGCCGGTCCACATCCTCCATTTCGTCGGCCACGGCGGCTTCAGCGACCTGCGCGGGGAAGGCGTGCTGGTGTTCGAGGACGAAGCGGGCAACGGCCTTCCCATGGGCGGGCCCACTCTCGCCTATCTCCTCCAGGACCACCCGTCGCTGCGCCTGGCCGTGCTCAACGCCTGCAACGGCGCCCGCGCCTCGAATGAGGACACCTTCGCCGGCACCGCCCAGGTGCTCGTGCAGCGCGGCGTGCCGGCGGTGATCGCCATGCAGTCGGAGGTGATGGACGAGACGGCCTGCGGCTTCGCGGAAAAGTTCTACCAGGCGCTCGCCGCCGGCCTGCCGGTCGATGCCTGCGTCGGCGAGGTGCGCCGGGCGCTCGCCGCCGAGCACAACCCGGAGTGGGGCACGCCGGTGCTCTATCTCCGCGCCACCGACGGCCGGCTCTTCGCGCTCGAGGGAAAAAACTGACTAAACCTTCCCGGCGACAGGA
>Ga0070685_10001681_pt1 | contig 11627 bp, 11 predicted proteins | sample KBSS13LmetaG_FD_65651 | JGI IMG/M metagenome (GOLD analysis project Ga0070685, IMG submission 65651) | Switchgrass rhizosphere microbial communities from Kellogg Biological Station, Michigan, USA - KBS S1-3L metaG | ecosystem: Host-associated > Plants > Roots > Rhizosphere ...
CGCAGGTTCATCTCGAAGAAGCGCACCGGCTCCCGGCCGGGCATGATGCGGTCGCCGACCTCGCGCCAGGCGCCGTCCTTGATCACCGCCGTGTAGCGGATGGTCATCGGGCCCGCGGGGATCTCCCAGACGTAGCCGTCCGCCGTCGGCGTCAGCACGAAGTCGCCGGAGCGGCCCTGCGCGTAGGAGTGGAACGCGAACGCACGCGTCGTCGGATCGAACGAGATGACGCCGAACGCGTTGAAGGTGACGGCGCCACTCGCGTCGTATCCCCGCCCCTCGATCACCTTCACGGTGCCGTCGAGGAAGGGGCCGATCCGCTCCGTCTGCGTGACGTCGTGGCGGCCGGAGGGGAGGATGGTCCACGCGGGGCCGCGCCACACGCCGTCCATCATCGCCAGGGGCGCCATGGCCGCGCGCTGCGCCGCCATCGTCGCGGCCGGATCCGGCGGGCCCTGCGCGGCGGCGGGCGGGGCGGCGCCCGCGACGGTGGCGAGGAGCGCGAGCGCGGCGAAAGAATGCCTGTACATGCGTGCTCCAGGGATGGAGGTGGGGCCGAGCGTGGGCCGTCGACGGTGCGTCCGGGCCCGGGGCGCCCTACGATGCGCGTTTCGCCGCCGGCCGTCCAGCATCACGCGCCGGGGCGACGAAACGAAACGGAGCCGCGGGGATTCTCTCCCGCGGCTCTGTGACCTTCGTGGCCGGCCCGCTGCGTCGGGAAGACGCGGCTCTAGGCGCGATCATCGGACGATCTGTTGTCGGCGCCGCGCGGGCGACGGCGGCATGGAGGCGCTCGGCGAGGTAGGCTGCCGTGGCCGAGGTCTCGGGGCTGAGACGTGAGCCGCGTGCGTGGTCCATTCCCCCGGAGAGGGCGGCCAGGGCGAGGACGATCAGGCCCCACGAGAGGTTCCAGACCACGAGCAGGATCCCCGCGACCGCGGCGATGCTCCAGAAATCCGGCGCGCCGGTCCCGAACGTGGCGCGGACGACGCTGCCGCCTCCCGGCGCGGGCGAGACCATCCCCCGCAGCGTGACGCGCTCGACGTCCTCCTCGGCGCCGTGCGAAGGGAGCTCCAGCCGGAACCGGTCGCCCTTCACCCGAGCGGTCATGCGATACCTCGACTCCTCGCGCAGCGCGGGCGGGATCACGGACTCGCGCCACTCGCGCGCGTCCTCGCGGATCGCGTCGAGGACCGCCTGCGGCGCGGCGGGAGACTCGATGACGATCCTGGCGGCCATCGTCACTCCGCCGTGGCCGCGCGCGCCAGCCGGTCGCGCACGCCGGCCCACTCCGGCGTCTCCGGCACCCGCTCGATCCAGATCGCGTCGCACCCGGCGGCGTCAAGCTGGTGCAGGGCGGCGTAGAGCCGGGCGGCGTACTCGCGCGCGTCGGCGGGCATCTCCACCACCTGCGCCGCCGGGGCCGCGGCGGGCGCGAAGGCGATCACCCCGACGCGGCGGCCCTCGCCGGCGGCCTCGCTCGCCAGCGCAAGCGCGGCTTCCCGGCCGTCGGAATCGAACAGCCTCACCTCGGCGGACGGGGCGTAGTGCCGGTCCAGCATCCCCGGCGAGGGGCGAGCCGCATCTCCCTCCGCCGCGTCTCCGCCGACGCGCACTTCGCCGAGGACCTCGCGCAGCTCGTCGACCGAGATTGTCCCGGGGCGCAGCACGGTGGGGACGGGGCCGGCCAGGCTGAGGACGGTGGATTCAATGCCGACGGGGGACGGGCCCGCGTCCAGGATCAGGTCCACCCGGTCGCCCAGGCTGCGGCGGACGTGCTCGGCGGTGGTGGGGGAGACGTGCGACGAGCGGTTGGCGCTCGGCGCGGCGACGGGGATCCCGGCCGCCGCCAGCAGCGCGTGCGCCACCGGGTGCGCGGGGACGCGCACGCCGACCGTCGCCAGCCCCGCGCTGACGGAGTCGGGGATGCTCGCCGCCTTCGGCACGACCAGGGTGAGCGGCCCCGGCCAGAAGCGCCCGGCGAGTGCGTCCGCCGAGGCCGGCCAGGCGCTGGAGAGGGCGCGCGCCGCTTCCACGGTGGCGACGTGCACGATCAGCGGGTTGTACGCGGGGCGGCCCTTGGCGCGGTAGATCCGCGCCACCGCGGCGGGGTCGAGCGCGTGCGCGCCCAGGCCGTACACCGTCTCGGTGGGGAAGGCGACCAGGCCGCCCCGGCGCAGCACCTCGGCGGCCTCGCGGACCTCCTCGCCGGGCGCCTCTACATCTACGGGAATGACACGCATTTGCGTTGCAGTCAACGAGGTCTGGGGTGCGTGCGGAGCGGCATGCCCTTTGCCCACCTGCCTTGCAACGGCGAGCGGCGCGGCGAGGCACCGGGAGACCCAGGGGAGGACGCGATGTTCTGGATGCTCATGACGACTCTCTGGGTGGTGATGCTCCTGGCGCCCCTCGCCCTGCTGCTGGCGCTCCTCCCCGCCGGCCGCGACTGTCCGCGCTGCGGCTGCGAGTCGCTCCCCATCCGCGTGGCTGTGCTGCGGCCGGTGCGGCGCTACCTCAACCGCCGCTGGTGCACCTCGTGCGGCTGGGAAGGGGTGATGCGGGTAACGCACGTCACCCCCCTGCCCGCACTCGAGCCCGTCGTCGAGGAGCACGCCGAGTACGAGGACGACCCCGTGTGGCGCCCCGAGCGCGAAAGCGGCGGCGGCGTCATCTAGCTCCGCCGCATCCGACGCTCGCTCCGCGCCCGTTCGATCAGCCCCTCTCCCGCTCGCCGGGGAGGGGCTTCGTGCGGGGAGCCCCCCACCCTGGCGTTTCGCGCCGGTCCCTCCCCCGAACTGCAGGGGAGGGACGCTGGCTCGCTTCGCTCGCGGCTGCTTCGGCTCGCCCCGGTCAGCGGCTCGCGACCGAGGTCACGACCAGCCCCGTCGCGTGCCACCGACTTCTGGATTTACCACAGGCGGTTGTCCGCGAAGGCAGACATCGTGTGGTTGTTGCAGCGAATTCATTCGCCCTGCTTCTCCGAAGTCAGCGGTTGGCCGACTACCCCTGGGGAGCCCGCGCCTATCCCTCCATCGCGCCCACAACCACGCGCACCACCCTGTCCGGGTCGAAGTGCTCGCGGGCGATGCGCCGCACGTCGTCGGCGGTGACGGCTTCGACGGCGGCGGGGTAGCGGTCCCACCAGTCGCGCGGCAGGTCGTACGCCTCCAGCGTGGACAGGCGTCCGGCGACGCTGGTCGGCGTCTCGAACAGCCGCGGGATGGAGAGCATCAGCGCGTCCTTGGCGCGGCGCAGCTCCGCCTCGTCCACGCGCTCTTCCATCAGCCGGCGCATCTCGCGCAGCGTCTCGGCGACGGCGTCCGCCGTGACCTCGGCGTCGACCGCGGTCTCCACCAGCCAGCCGCTCGGCTGCACCCCCGCGGCGAAGGCGGAGCGCACGCCGTACGTCCATCCCTTGTCCTCGCGCAGGTTGGCGCCCAAGCGGCCGGTGATGGTGCTCCCGCCCAGCAGGAAGTTGGCGACGCCCGCGCGGATCCAGTCCGGGTCGCGGCGCTCCATCCCCAGGCCGATCACGCGGATCTCGCTCTGCTCCGCGTCGGGCCAGGGGTGCACCACCAGCCGCCCCGCGTTCGTCGGCCGCGCGGGGGGCGGGGGATAGAGGACGGGCTCCGCCGCGCCGTTCCAGCCGGCGAAGCCGCGCTCCAGCGCCTCGCGCAGCTCGTCGGGGTCGAACTCGCCCGCGGCGACCACCAGGGCGCCGGCCGGGCGGTAGTGCGCCGCGTGGAACGCCGCCAGCACCTCGCGCGGCACGCCGCGGATCCCCTCCGCCGTGCCGAACGACGGGGTGCCGTACGGGTGCGCGCCGAACGCCTCGCGCAGCGCGCGGTCGTCGGCGACGTTGGCGGGCTCGTCCAGCCGCGCGATCAGCGCGTCGAGCGACTCGGCCCGGATGCGCTCCGTCTGGTCGGCCGGAAAGGTGGGGCGGGTGACGATCTCCGCGAGGAGCGCGACGCCTTCGGCGAGCGTCTCGCTCAGCAGCACCACCTCCAGCTCGGTGAAGTCATGCCCCACGCTCGGCGCCACGCCGGCGCCGAGGAGGTCGAGCCGCGCGTGCAGCTCGTCCGCCGACTTCGTCTCCGTCCCCTCGGTGAGCAGGTGGCCGACGAGTGACGCGGTGCCGGGGTGCTCGCGCGGCTCCGCGACGGAGCCGGCGGGGAGCACCAGGCGCAGCGCCACCTGCGGCACCCCCGCGCGCGGCGCAGCGACCACGCGCAGCCCGTTCACGAGGGTGTAGCGCTCCGGGCGCGGTACGCGCGGCGCGGGGGGCGGCCCCAGCGTGGGCCGCGGCAGTACGGCGAGGCGGCTCTCAGGCGGCATCGGCCACCTCCTCCGCGCCGGCGCGGGGGACGACGACGAGGGTGGCGGCGCGATGGGCGCCCAGCCACTCCTCCGCCGCGCGGCGCACCTCTTCGGGGGTGACGGCAGGGTAGAGGTCCATCACCCGCTCCAGCGCCTCGGGCTCGCCGAGGACGGTGGCGGCGTAGGCGAGGGCCTCGGCGCGCTCCTCCACCATCGCCAGCTCGCTCACCTGGTCGCGGCGCACGCGGCGGACGGCGCCGAGCACCTCGTCGTCCGAGACGCCGTCCGCCGCGACCTCGTCGAGCACGCGACGCACGGCGGACTCCAGCGCCTGGGGCTCGATGCCGCTGCGCGCGGTGCACACCACGCCGAACACGCCGCAGAGCGCCGTGTTGTAGAGGTACGAGTCCACGTCCTGCGCCAGCCGGCCCTCGCGCACCAGCGCCCGCTGCAGGCGGCTGCTGTCGCCGTCCGCCAGCAGGTAAGCGAGGACGTCGAGCGCAACCCATTCGCGCGTTCCGTAGCCGGGGACCGCCCAGGCGGCGTAGACGCGGGGGAAGCTGACGTCGTCCTCCATCGTCTCGTGGCTCACGTCCGCCGAGGGGGCGGGGTCGGCGGGGAGGGCGGGCGGGGGGATGGACGGCCCCGGCGGCAGGTCGCCGAAGTAGCGCTCGGCCAGCGCGAACCCGTCGTCGGCGGAGAGGTCGCCGGCGAGCACGAGCACCGCGTTGCCCGGCGTGTAGTACGTCTGGTAGAATCCCCGCGCGTCGTCGAGGGTGATCGCCTCCAGGTCCGGCATGTAGCCGATGGTGGGCCACGCGTACGGGTGCCCGCCGGCGAAGAGCATCTGGTGCAGCCGCTCGTCGGCCATGCCGTAGGGCCGGGCCTCGTAGGCCTGGCGGCGCTCGTTGATGACGACGCCGCGCTGCACCTCCAGCATCTCCGCGTCGAGCACGGGGAGGAAGAAGGCCATCCGCTCGCGCTCCAGCCAGAGCGGGAGCTCTACCGCGTTGGAGGGGACGGTCTCGAAGTAGTTGGTGCGATCAAGCCAGGTGGAGCCGTTGTTGGTGCCGCCGACGCGCTCCAGCAGGTCGTCGAACTGCCCCTTGGGCGCGTGCAGCGACCCCTCGAACATCAGGTGCTCGAGGAGATGGGCGAGCCCGGTGCGCCCCGGCTGCTCGTCGCGCGAACCGACGTGGTACATCAGGTGCACGGCCACGATCGGCGCCGAGCGGTCCTCGTGGCAGATGATCCGCATCCCGTTTTCCAGCGCGTGCGTGCGCACCGGGAAGCGGAGGGCGGAAGCGGCGATGGTGTCCGTCACGTGCGTCCTGGTCGAACGGTCGAGAGTTGGAGTGGGCGGCCGGCGAATGTAACACCTCCGCTCCCGCGGCGCGCGCCATGCGGACGGCAGGGAGACGAGCTCGTCGCGCATCCGCGGCCGCGGCGCCCTCTCCCTGCGCCTGAGAGCGCAAGCCCTCTCCCGTACCGGGCGAGGGGGGTGGCCGCGGCATGGATGTGGCCTGCGCACGGTCGTGCACCGTCGGCAGTCGCGCTGCCGGTCCGGGGATGACCGCCCTCCAAGACTTCAGCGAATGACGAAATCCGCCGCCACGCATGCTTCATTCGCCGATGCGCCGTCGATCGACGCGCCCGAGGCTCCGGGCGCGCGTGCTCGGGCGCTGCTCGCTGCGCTTGGCCGCGTGCCGCAGGGCGCCTTCAGCCGCGCGTTCGGGAGGATGGCGGACGTGCGCCTGCCGCGGGCGCTGCGCAGGCCGGTGCTCGGCGGCTTCGCGCGGCTGGTGGGCGCGGACCCGTCCGAGGCGGCGGAGCCGCTGGAGAGCTTTCCGTCGCTGAACCGCTTCTTCACCCGCGAGCTGAAGCCCGGCGTCCGCGACTGGCCCGCCGATCCGCGCGTCGCCGCGTCGCCCGTGGACGGCGCGACGGGGCAGGTGGGGCGCGTGACCGGCGGCCGGCTGATCCAGGCGAAGGGGCGCACCTACTCGCTCCGCGACCTGCTGGACGAAGACGGTCAGTGGGAGCGGTTCGAGGGCGGCGCGTTCGTCACGTTGTATCTCAGCCCGAAGGACTATCACCGCATCCACGCGCCGACGGACGGCGTCATCGGCCGGGCGCGCCACATCCCCGGCGCGCTGATGCCGGTGAACGTCGGCGCGGTGATGCACGTCCCCGACCTGTTCGCGCGCAACGAGCGGCTGCTCTGCTACCTCGACGGGCCGCTGGGGCGCGTGGCGGTGGTGGCGGTGGGCGCCTACAACGTCGGCCGCATCTCCGCCGCCTTCGACCGCGAGTGGAACGCCGCCCCCGGCGCCGACGGCTGGGTCACCAACCGCCGCGGCACGTCGGCCGAGACGAAGACGTACGACCCGCCGGTCGAGGTGAAGCAGGGCGACCACATCATGACCTTCCACCTCGGCTCCACCGTCGTCCTCGTCTTCGAGCCCGGGCGTTTGGAGCTTGATCCAGGGCTGCGACCGGGAACGGCGGTGCGGCTGGGGATGGAGATCGGGTGGGGAAAGTAAGACGAACAGCAATCTCACGCAGAGCCGCGGAGCCGCAGAGAGAATCGCCTTCATCTCTGCGGCTCCGCGGCTCTGCGTGAGATGCCGTTGGCTGACTCGGCCCCTACGACTGCTTCCCGGCGTCCCACGCGCGCTGGACGTAGGCGCCCAGCTCGCGCGTCTTCGCGACGTCGATGCCGTGGATGTTGGTCTCCTCCTTCCACATGCGGCCGAGCGACTGGGCGATCCCGGCGTTGCCGCCGGTGAACTCCTCGACCAGCGCCTTCCAGCGCGCGGCCAGCGCCTGCACTCGGGGGTCGGCGGGGTCGGTGCCGGCCTCCATCTCGGCGCGTACCTCGTCCATCAGCGTCTGCCAGTCCAACTGGCTCTGGCGGATGCGCTCCTCGCCGATCGCGGCGGCGCGGGCGTTCAGCTCCTCGCGCTGCTTGGGGGTGTAGTACTTCTCGTACATGGTCGTTGCCTCGATGGTTCGGATGAGCTCGTCGGCGGAGACGGTCTCCGCCGCTTCCAGTGTCTTCGCGATGCGCTCCAGCCGCGCGTACAGCGTGTGCTGCAGCTCGATCTGCTCGCGGACGCGGGCCAGGTGGAGATCCACGACCTCGCGCGGCGAGATGCCACGCCGGTCCAGCAGGTCGCGGATCTGCTCCAGCGGGAACCCGAGCTGCCGCAGCGACGTCACCTGCTGCAGCCGCGCTACGTCGGCCTCCCCGTACAGGCGGTGTCCGGCTTGCGTGCGCCGCGACGGCTTGAGCAGCCCGATCTCGTCGTAGTGGTGCAGCGTGCGCACGGTGAGCCCCGTCTCGCCCGCCAGCTCCCCCACCTTCCACCCGTCCCGCGCCATCCCGCCTCCTTCGGTTCACCTGCGTTTCGTGGCCACGCGACAAGGCTAATACCTCACGTGGCGTGAGGTGCAAGGGGTACGTTTTCCAGGCATCGCCCGCGGCGGGCTACGCCGTCTCGATCTCCTTGTTTCGGCGTGTTGGGAACGCTACTCTTGCTGCATCCCGATGGTTTGGCATTGCCCCTTTCCCGGAGGCGACCATGGCGAAGCTGCGGCTCACCCTCGAGGACCTGTCCGTGGAATCGTTCGACCCCACGCCCACGCGCGCGTCCCGGATTGGAACCGTGCGGGCGCACGAGCAGACGGAGGATACCTGCTTCCACACCGCCTGCGGGACCTGCTACACGGTCGAGTATTTCTGTGGAGGATCGGCCGACGGGTCGTGCAACGACGGGACCTGCGCCTGCACCAGCCCCAACGGCGGCGGGTGGGAGTGCCCCGTGACCTACGACGCGACCTGCCCCAGCCCGTGCTACACCCAGGCGATCTACTGCTAGCGTGGGTTTCTGCGCAGCCCGGAACTCGTCGCCCATCCGCCGCCGCGTCGCCCTCTCCCTGCGCCTTAGAGCGCAAACCCTCTCCCGTACCGGGAGAGGGTGGGTGGCCGCGGTAGCGGTGAGGCCTGCATGGAATCGCTTAAGAGCAGATGCAGCGCTGCCGGTGGAGGCGCTGAGTCGCGGGCGACTCTGGACTCATCCGCAAACCGCTTCTAATTAGGCCGCCGCGCCGTCGCTCACGCCGGCGCCACGGAACAAGAACGCCGCCGCGGCCTCGAGGTCGCGGCGGCGTTTCGTCAGTAGTGGAACTGCTTGGGGATCAGAACGCGTAGCCGACGCTCACGCCCGCCCACGGGAGCAGCGTGCCGTCCGCGAAGATCGGGGTGAAGCCGGCGCGGAAGATTACGCCGCCCTCCGGCTTCTGGTAGCGGTAGCCGAAGGTGGCGGTGCCGTAGATGGCGCTGTCGCCCCAATCCTCGCCGAACTCCGAGTCGTCGATCCCGGCTGTCGCGAAGCCGATGCCGGCGCCGGTCTCGAAGTGGCTGTTCCCGTCGCCCAACAGGTACGTCGCCATCACCGGGAAGAGCCCAACCCCCACGCGCGTGCCCTCGTCGTCCGCCTGCAGGTACATCCCGCCGATACGGATGCCGATCTTCGGCGTGAAGAAGCGCTCGTAGTTCAGCGAGTAGGCTACGGCATTCCCACCCAGCTCCACGAAGAAGGTGTTGCTGGCGACGCGCGGGCCGGCGGCGGTGTCCTGCGCCGCGGCCGAGCCGGCGGCGGAGAGCGCGAGGACCAGGGCGAGCGCGGCGGACGATCTGAATCGGGACATCGGAATTCCTGTTGGGTGGGGTCTGGAGCGAGCCTCGGTTTCGTCCGTCGAAAGCAAACGCGGCGCCGGTGGGGGCGCCGCGTGGCAACGAATTGGGGAGCAACGCCTTACACGCCGTCCACATCCGCGGGCGAATCCAGCGTCGTCCCGTCCGGGCTACAAACATCTGCCGCAACGGGGGACACGGTGCGACGTTCTGCTAGGGGGACGACTTCGCCCGCAGGCGCAGGAGCCGGTAGAGCGACGTGCCGCGGTCGTCGACGTGGAACTTCCGGAGGCCGCAGTTCCGGCACTTCACCTGTGCCATTGGGGGCGCCAGGGGATTGAGGAAGGTCTGGCCGCAGCGGGGGCAGGAGAAGCCCACGATCCGCAGCAGGGCGATCACCGACCGCACCATCCAGACGATCGCCCAGATCGGGAAGAGCACGGTGAGCACCGTCTCGCCCCCCTCGAAGCGCGGAAGGATCGCCACCAGTGCCGCGATGGTGATCCACCCGATCACCCCGGTGATCCAGATCTCCCGCCAGCGCCTGCGGTAGGAGAGCCAGGCGCCCAGGTACGGCGGATCATCGTCCACCTCGGCCGGGCGCACGTCCGCGGCGATGGGAGTTAGCGATGCGGGCGGCGTCTTCCGATACTGCGCCGAGAGCTGCATCCAGGAAGGGTCTCTCATCGAGCGTGATGATCGGTGGGGTGAGCGATTGAAGGGAGGACCATCCTCAATATCAGACCAGATCCGGAGAGCGTTGGTGCGTTTCACCAACTCACGTGAGGACGCGGTTATAGATCCTTCGGCCTGCAAATTACTCCGCGGACGGTGGGTGCAGCTTGGCCGGCCTCAGGATGACGTCGCTCTCGTACTCTCGCACTCTCGTACTCTCGTACTCTCGCACTTTCGCACTTTCGTGCTCACGCCCCCACGAACTCGTCCACGAAGAAGCGCGGGGTGAGCTCCTCGCCGGTGGCGTGCACCAGGAGCCGGTTCCAATCCAGCGAGGCGCCGAGGGCGAAGATCCGCTCGCGCAGGAAGGCGCCGACCCGCGGCTCCCCGGCGATGCTGCGCCCCTCTGGTACGCCGCGCCGCGCGTGGGCGGAGATCTGCGACGCCATCAGCTCGCCCAGCAGGTAGTTGTGGTAGTAGACGGGCGAGAGGGAGAGGTGGATCTTCGCCGCCCAGTCCGGCGCGTCGCGGCCCTCGGGGCGGCGGACGAGCTGGATGCGCTCCACCAGCTCCCACCAGAGCGCGTCCAGGTCCGGGCGGTCGGGGTCGCGGTAGAGCTCGCGCTCGAAGTACGCCATCACCAGGATCCACCGCGCCGACACCAGCATCGCGGCGCGCAGCTGCGCGCGCACGTCGGCCGCCTGGTCCGCCGCCAGCTCCACCCCCGCCGCGTCGCGCAGCCACGCCGGGTCGCGGGTGAGGCGGCCCATGTACATGGCGATGGACTCGGTGGTGAGCGTGTGGGCGACCGTGCGCAGGAAGAAAGGAAGCTCGCGCGGGATCCCCACGTCGTAGGCGGCGTGCCCCAGCTCGTGCAGCAGGGTGGCCATCCACTTCTCGTTCGGGCGCAGGTTGCAGAGCACCCGCACGTCGCCGACGCGGTCCACGTCCTCGCAGAAGGCGTGCTGGTCCTTCCCCTCGCGCTCGAACAGGTCGCTGCGCGCCAGCACGTCGTCCACCGGTAGCCCGACGCCGCGGAAGAACTCCGCCGCCAGCGCCACCAGGTCGCGCTCCGCGAAGCAGCCGTCCAGCGCCACGCCGCGCGCGGCCGCCGGCGCCTCCTGCGCGAAGAAGTCGTCCCAGTGCCAGGGCCGCAGCGCCTCCGCGTCCACGCCGAAGCGCGCGGCAAGCGCAGCGTCCATCTCCTCGCGGAAGCGGCGGAAGGGCGCGTCGGTGTGGTCGCGGAAGTCGTCGAGGAGCGTGAAGAGCCGCTCCTCCCCCAGCTCCTGGAGGTGCAGCTCCATCGCGTAGAAGTTCGCGAACCCCAGCGCGCGGGCGGCGGCGTTGCGGCGGCGGACCAGCTCCAGCAGCGGCCCGGCGGCCTCGCGGCCGATCTCCTTGCTGGCCTCCCACGCCTCGCGCCGCACGGCGGAGTCGGTGGCGCCCTGGAGCGCGTCCAGCAGCTCGTTGTTGGAGACGTGCGCGCCGCGGAAGGTGGAGCGGTGGGTGTGGAAGAGGTGCTCCAGCTCGCCCGCGCGGCGCACCAGGTCCTGGATGGTCTCCGCCGGGAGCTGGTTGCGCGTGTAGTCGTGGTCGAGCAGCTCCAGCTGGCGGCGCAGCAGGGGATCGCCGATCGCGCCGCCGTCGAGCCAGCCGCGCACCCGACGGGCGGACTCGGCATCGGCGAACACCAGCGCGGCGGCGGCGCGCGCGGCGGTGGCGCGCCCCAGCGCCTCCTCGCCGCCGCCGGTGGCGGCCTCCCAGGCGGCGAGGTGCGCCTCACGCAGCAGCGGCGCCACGCACGCCTCCACCCTGCCGACCAGCGCGCGCGCCTCCTCCTCGGGCGAGGGGACGGGGGGTGCGCCGTCCCCGGTCGTCATCTCAGCTCGTCGTAGAGCGCGGCGATCGCCTCGGCGCCGCGGTGGAAGTTGTC
>Ga0070685_10001682_pt1 | contig 11621 bp, 5 predicted proteins | sample KBSS13LmetaG_FD_65651 | JGI IMG/M metagenome (GOLD analysis project Ga0070685, IMG submission 65651) | Switchgrass rhizosphere microbial communities from Kellogg Biological Station, Michigan, USA - KBS S1-3L metaG | ecosystem: Host-associated > Plants > Roots > Rhizosphere ...
ACCCCTCCGAGCTGATCCCGCGCAACGTGGAGCGCTTCACCCGGCAGCTGCGCCGCGTGGGGCTGATGTACGACTGGAGCCACACCGTCGACACCACCGACCCGGCGTACTACCGCTGGACGCAGTGGGTCTTCCTGAAGCTCTACGAGCACGGGCTGGCGGAGAAGAAGGAGGCGCCGGTCAACTGGTGCCCCAGCTGCCAGACGGTGCTGGCCAACGAGCAGGTGATCGGCGGCCGCTGCGAGCGCTGCGACACGCCGGTGGAGATGCGCTTCCTGAGCCAGTGGTTCTTCCGCATCACCGACTACGCCGAGCGCCTGCTGGACCACCTGAAGACGCTCGACTGGTCCGACACCACCCGCAAGGCGCAGGAGAACTGGATCGGCCGCAGCGAGGGCGCCGAGCTCGAGTTCCCCATCGCCCGCCGCAAGGTGGCCGACGACCGCCACGCCGCCGCGGCCATCGAGCCCGAGAAGCCGGTGATCCGCGTCTTCACCACGCGCCCCGACACGGTGTTCGGCGCCACCTACATGGTGCTCGCCCCCGAGCACCCGCTGGTGGAGCGCGTCACCTCCGACGAGCAGCGGGCGGCGGTCGAGGAGTATCGCCGCCAGGCGTCGGCGCAGGACCTGGTCACGCGCAAGAAGACCGACAAGACCAAGACCGGCGTCGACACCGGCGGCCGCGCGGTCAACCCCGCGACCGGCGAGGAGATCCCCGTCTGGATCGCCGACTACGTGCTGATGGAGTATGGCACGGGCGCCATCATGGCGGTGCCCGGCCACGACGAGCGCGACTTCGAGTTCGCCACCCAGTTCGGGCTCCCCATCGTCCGCGTGGTGGCGGGCGAGGGTGAGGACGCGTCGGCGCCGCTGGCCGAGGCGTACGCGGGCACCGGGCGGCTGGTGAACAGCGGCCGCTTCGACGGGATGGAGGTGGAGGAGGCGAAGCGCGCCATCACCGCCTGGCTGGCGGAGCAGGGGCTGGCGAAGGCGCGGGTGAACTACCGGCTGCACGACTGGACGATCTCGCGGCAGCGGTACTGGGGGCCGCCCATCCCCATCCTCTACTGCGACGCCTGCGGCACCGTCCCCGTGCCCGAGGACCAGCTCCCGGTGCTGCTCCCGGCCATCGCCGACTACAAGCCCGACGCGAGCGGGGTAAGCCCGCTGGCGCGCCACGAGGAGTGGTACATCACCACCTGCCCGACCTGCGGCGGGAAGGCGCGGCGCGAGACGGACGTGAGCGACACCTTCCTGGACAGCGCCTGGTACTTCCTGCGCTACCCCTCGGTGAGCGACGACACCCAGCCGTTCGACCCGGAGCTGACGAAGAAGTGGCTGCCGGTGGACAGCTACATCGGCGGCAACGAGCACGCGGTGCTGCACCTGCTGTACGCGCGCTTCGTGACCATGGCGCTGCACGACATGGGGCTGCTGCACTTCGAGGAGCCCTTCCAGCGCTTCCGCGCGCACGGGCTGATCGTGAAGGACGGGGCGAAGATGTCGAAGTCGCGCGGGAACGTGGTGGTGCCCGACGACTACGTGGCGAAGTGGGGCGCCGACACCTTCCGCACCTACCTGATGTTCCTGGGCCCCTACCAGGAGGGGGGCGACTTCCGCGAGGCGGGGATCAGCGGCCCCTTCGGCTTCATCACCCGCCTGTGGGACGCGGTGCTGTCGTGCGAGGAGCGGCCGCTGGACGCCGCGGTCGAGCAGAAGCTGCACGCCACCATCGCCAAGGTGACGGAAGACGTGGAGGGGCTCTCCTTCAACACCGCCATCGCGGCGATGATGGAGTACCTGAACGTGGTCCGCGCCGGCGGGCGCACCCCCGAGCGCGCGGCGGTGGAGCCGCTGGTGCGGCTGGCGGCCCCCTTCGCACCGCACGTGGCGGAGGAGATGTGGGAGCGGCTGGGGAACGCGGAGTCGATCTTCCGCAGCGCCCGCTGGCCGGAGCACGACCCGGCCAAGGCGGTGGCCGACACGGTGGAGTTCGTGGTGCAGGTGAACGGGAAGGTGCGCGCGCGCATGCCCATGCCCCGCGGCATCGCCGAGGCCGCCGCCCGCGACGCCGCCCTGGCCGACGAGCACGTGCTCAGGTTCATCGACGGCAAGCAGGTGCGGAAGACGATCTTCGTTCCCGACCGCCTGCTCAACCTCGTCGTCGGCTGATCGGCATCAGCATTCTTGACTTACGCCCGGGACGACGTACGTTATTTATGACGTACGTCGTCCCGGGTGTATTTTGGACCTGGATTGAGGGACAGTCGTGCTGGTTAACCCTGGTGGCCTCATTGGCCCAGACGAAGTCGTTGGACGCGACGAGCTGATTGCGCGGATCTGGAAGCGACTCCAGCGACAGAGCGTGGTCCTCACTTCCGAACGACGTACCGGCAAGACCTCCATTCTCAACAAGATGAAGATGGAGGTCGCATCCGGGTTCGTAGTTCTTACGGATGATTCTGACGTCGAGGGGCTGCACTCGCCCCTGGAATTCGTGGAGCGCGTGTACCGCGATGCAGAGCGGCACCTGCGTCCAAGCCAGCGGAAATCCGGCTTCCGCAAGGCCTTCGAGAAGCTGGCCGGCTTCGAAATCGCCGGGGTAATCAAGTTCCCAGAATCCCTGGCACCCGCCTGGAAGCCCCTGCTCGAAGCACTGCTGGACGACCTGACGAGCATTCCTGGAGAGCAGCTCGTCTTTCTATGGGACGAGATGCCGGTGTTCATCAACAACGTGCGGCGTCGGCTCGGCGACAACGAGGCGGCTGGCATCCTGGACGTGCTGCGTGCGGTGCGCCAGCGACACCGCCGCATCAGAATGGTGTTCACGGGTTCGATCGGCTTCCACATGGTGACAGGGGCGCTGACCGCGGCTGGCGTGAACAGCCCGCTCCTGAACGACATGTGGGTACAGGATGTTCCACCCCTTTCGCCGGACGACGGTGCGCTCCTCGCCGCCAGGCTGCTGGAGGGCGAGCGGGTACATACCGCTGACCGCCACGCGGTGGCATGTGCCGTCACCGCTGCTGCCGGCCACGTCCCCTTCTACATCCACCACATCGTAGACGCGCTGGTCGAGCGCGGCGGCGCGGTCGACGCGTCGAGCGTGGGCGAGGTGGTCGCGCGCCGCCTGCGCGACGACAACGACCCCTGGCTGATGTCGCACTATCTCACGCGCACGAGCCATTATCCCTCCTGGCAAAGGGACGTGGCCGTTGCGCTTCTCGACATCCTGGCACACGAGGATACCCTGGGTTTCGAGCGGCTCTTCTCGCTCCTCCAAGCTCGTCTCTCTGCGCACAATGAGGAGCTGGTGCGGGGCGTGGTCATGTTACTCAGGCGCGACCACTACATCACCCAGTCAGACGACGGTACCTACGCCTTCCGCTCCGCGTTGCTGCGGCAGTGGTGGAGGCACGAGCGAGCTTCGTGATGCGGCCCGGCTTCCTTTCGCGGTTCACCCCCAGCCTGATGGCTCCCGAGGTCTTGGAGGAGATATTCGTCCAGCGCGAGGAGCTCGCGGCACGGCTCGTTCGCCAGGTGCGGGAAAGCGTGCTGGGGAAGGAGAAGCACCAGCGGCTCATCGTGGGGCCGCGCGGCATCGGCAAGACGCACCTGGTCTCGCTGGTGTACCACCGTGTCCGCGCGATGGAGGACCTACGGGAGCGAATGCGGATTGCCTGGCTCCGCGAGGAAGAGTGGGGGATCAGCTCGTTTCTGGACCTGTTGCTGCGCATCCTCAAGGCTCTCGACGCCGACGATCCCGAGGCGGGCGTGCGCGATCGCCTCGGCACCGTGTACGCGCGGAAGGGCGGCGACGCAGAGGCTGCCGCCGCCACACTCCTGGGCGAGATACTCGCCGGACGAACGCTGCTGCTGCTCGTCGAGAACCTCGACGAGGTGTTCGCCGGACTGGGAGAGGCGGGACAGCAGCGACTCCGCGCATACCTCCAGAACCGCCGGGAGTGCAGCATTCTCGCAACGTCGCAGGCCCTGTTTGGTGCGGTCTGGCTGGAGACGTCTCCCTTCTACGGCTTCTTTCAGGTTACTCATCTCAAGGAGTTCGACGTAGACGCCGCCCGCGAGCTTCTGCTCAACCTGGCACGCGTAACCGGCAACGATGACCTGGCGCAGCTGCTGGCCACATCCGTTGGACGCAGCCGTCTGGAGGCGCTGCACCACCTGGTAGGTGGCAATCCGCGGCTTTATGTGATCCTGGCGCAGTTCCTTACCCGTGAGAGCCTGGACGACCTCGTTGATGCATTCCTCAACGCCATCGACGAACTGACGCCGTACTACCGGGAGCGCATGCAGCTGCTGTCACCGCTGCAGCAGAAGCTCGTGTTCCTGCTGAGCGAGGCAGGGGCGCCGGTGAGCGTGAAAGTGCTGGCCGAACGTTCATTCGCCACGCAACAGACCATCTCCTCGCAGCTCAAGCAGCTCAGGACGCAACGCTTCGTGGTAGCTCACACCGTGGGGCGCGAATCGTGGTACGAGTTGCGCGAGCCGCTGTTGCGGCTGGTGCTGCAGGTAAAGAAAGAGCGCGGTGAGCCCGTCCGGCTGTTCGTGGACTTTCTGCGGGTGTGGTACTCGCGCGGCGAGCTCAACGAGCGCCTCTCCACGCTTCCACCGCTCTCCACGGAGGCGGGCTACATCCAACAAGCGCTTGCTCTGACCGAGACAGGTGAGAGCGATGCCGTGCGCGCATTGTTGAAGGCGCGTGAGCAAGCAGTTGGTGCATCCGATTGGAAGCAAGCGCTGCGGTTGAACGATCAGATCCGCGAGCTTCGGAATGCCCCAGGGGATTGGGGCATGTGGGGAATCTTGCTGAGTGCCTCGGGACGTGTCGACGAGGCGCTGAAAGTGCTCGACGAAGCGGTGCAGCGGGCTCCCAGCGACGCGATGATCGCCGCCGCACGCGCTCGCGTTCTGGTGCTCGCAGAGCGCTTCGAAGAGGCGCGCCAATCCCTCGACTCATTTGAGTGGGGGGTGAAGCCTTCGCCACAGATCTTGGCCGCGCGAGGAAAAGCATGGCTGGCTGCACGCCGACCTGAGCAGGCACTCGATGATTATCGAGCGCTTTCTAAGCTTCATCCCGTAGACACTATCGCATACGTGGGACAGGGAGAGGCACTTCTAGATCTCGGCCGTACGGCAGAAGCGATCGAGGTGCTCGAGCCACTAGTGGACCAGTTCCAAGACGACGAAAGGTATTTGGCTACGTATGCCAGAGTGCTTATCGCGGCAGACCGCTGGGAGGCCGCAGATCAAATTTATGGTCGACTTTCCAGGCTCACCCCAACGGATCACAAGACATGGATCGGCTTGGCGATGGCCCGTAACCGACTTGGAAAGTACGCAGATGCACTGGAAGCGCTTGATCACGTGCAGAGAGCAGACCCCCCATATGCATTTTTCTATTTCGCGATGCGCGGCCTCGCCCTTTTGGGACTCGATCGCCGCGAACAAGCGTTAGAGCCGCTCGATCGGGCAGTGGACCAAGCCCCTACTCCGGAGCTTGCAGCCGAATATGAACAGCACGCCACAACGACGCTCGCCTCGCTCGGCCGCTGGCCCGATGTGATACAGCGGCTTGCACGCGGTTTGGCTCGCACGAAACCCCGGGGAGAAGCCCGGGTGCAGCTGGTGGTCAACGCTGTAGCAGCTCTCGCTCTTCAATCTGAGCGTGTCTGGAGCGAGGGTGTGAACGAGCTACTCGCTCATTGCATCGATTACTCCGACCAGCTGGCACTTGGTGCTTCGCTGGTCGCAGGCAGCCAAGCGCTTTGGGCAGATGAAAACATTACGCGTGTGCGGGAGTGGCTGAATGCTTGGGCTGACGCGAGTAAACGCTCCTCCGGGATACGCCTCGGTTACGACTTGTTGGATGTAGCGATACGGTACCGGGAGGAAGCTGACGAGCGCCTGCTCCTGAGCCTGCCACTGGAACAGCGCAAAGTGGTTACCAGCCTGCTAGGTATCCCGGAGCTAGACTCCTCGTCCCCCTAACGTCAGCTGCTAGCACACTGTGGAACGGAACTCGTGGTGTACACTGAACGTCGGCTATCCTTCATGTGTACGTAACCGTAGAATAAATGTGCACGCCCCGGCAGACGCGAAAAACGGCCCGTGATAACAGCCGGCGATAGACGGGGAGGAGCCAAGGGGCTCTTCCCCGCGCGATTTTCTTTGTGGCGGGGACGAGGGGATGACGCAGCAGGAGATGGAGGCGAGCGCGATCCAGGCCGAGGCGACGGGGCCGGTGCCGGGGCGGGGATGGACCGAGACGGCGCTTTCGCTGATGGTGGTGGTGTGGGGGGTGAACTTCGCCGTGGCCAAGCACGCGCTCGGGCAGTTCGACCCGATGGCGTTCAACGCGATCCGCTTCTGCATCGCCTCGGCCATGGTGTTCGGGGTGCTGGCGGTCCAGGGCGAGCTGGGATGGCCGGAGCGCGCCGACGTGCTGAGGATCGTCGGGCTGGGGGTGCTGGGGAACGTGATCTATCAGGGCGCGTTCGTGAACGGGCTGGCGCTGACCCCGGCCGGGACGGCGAGCCTGATCCTGGCGGTGAGCCCGGTGATGACGGCCCTCTTCTCGGCCCTCGCCGGCCACGAGCGCCCGGGGTGGCGCACCTGGGGCGGCGCGGCGGTCGCCATCGCGGGCGTGGCGCTGATCACGGGGACGGGGATCTCGCTCGGCACCCGGCGGGAGGTGATCGGCGACCTGATCCTGATCTGCGCGGCGGCGGCGTGGGCCGCCTACACCGTGAGCGCGCGCGGGATGGTGCGGAAGTACGGCTCCGTGCGCACCACCGCGTGGACGCTCTGGGTCGGCGCGGTGGGGCTGCTGCTGCTCGGCTCCCCCGCCCTGGCGCACCAGGACTGGGGGCGGGCGACGCCGCTGGGGTGGGGCGCGCTCGCCTTCTCCGGACTGTTCGCCATCGGCCTGGCGTACCTGATCTGGTACCGCGGCGTGGAGCGCATCGGGAACACGCGCACGGCCATCTTCGGCAACCTGACCCCTGTGGTGGCGATGGTCGCCGCCGCGGTGCTCCTGCACGAGGAGCCGTCGCACTGGGCGCTGCTCGGCGCCGCGCTCACCCTGGGCGGCGTGATGATCGTCCGCTCCGACCCCGGCCACGCGTAGAAGCGCCTCACGCAGAGGCACAGAGGCACGGAGAGAACCACCTGGCTCTCTCCGTGCCTCTGTGTCTCTGCGTGAGACCTGCCGTTCTCAGTCGTCGCGCGGGGGACGGCGGACGGGCGGACGACGGGTGCCGCCGCCGGGGCCTGGGCGCCCTCCTCCGCCCCGCGGCCCGCCGCCAGTGAAGCCGCCGCCGCGCTTGGGCCCGCCGAACCCGCCCCGCGCCCCGCCGCCTCCGGGGCCGGGGCGCCGCGCCCGGTCGGCGCCGCGGTCGTAGTCCACGCGCACGCTGCGGCCCTTGATGGTGGTGCCGTTCACCGCGTCGATCACCTTCTGCGCCGCGTCGGCGGGGACCTCGACGATCGAGAAGGTGTCGCGGATCTCGATCTTCCCCACGCTGCTCCCGGGGATGTTGGCCTCGCCCGCGACCGCGCCCATCAGGTCGCCCGCGCGCACGCCGTCGCGCTCGCCGATGCTCACGAAGAGGCGCGCGAACGCCGCCGGCGCCGACCCGGCGGTGGACTCGCGCGCGGGTGCACGGGCGCTTCCCGTCCGCGGCGCGGGCGTGGCGCCCGGCTCCGGCTCGGCCGGCGGGCGCTTGCGCAGGAGCGCGGCGGCCGCGGCGGCCACCTCGGCGGCGGTGAAGTCTTCGAAGAGCGGCTCCAGCACCAGCATCTGCGCGCCGATGTCTTCCTCGCGGATGGCGCGGCGCAGCTCGGAGCGGAAGCGGCGCAGCTCGTCGCCCGCGCCCTGCCGCTCGCCGGTGACGCCGGCCGGGCGCGCGTCGAGCCGGGCGCGCCGGGCCACCTCGCGCAGGTGCTGCATCTCGCGCGGCTGCACCAGCACGAAGCCGGTGCGCTCGCCGCCGTGGCGCCGCTTGAGCGACTCCTCGTCGGGCGGCACGTCGAAGCTGATCACCGTGCCCGAGGGGCCTCCCTCGCCCATCTCCCCCAGCGCCTCGGTGGAGCCCACCACCACCACGTCGGCGCCCCCGTCGTCCGCCTCGCCCACCAGGAAGCCGCGCAGCGAGAGCGCCTCGGCCACCTGCGCGGCGCGCTCGTCGGTGCGGCAGACCAGCACCGGGGGCGCCTCGCCGTCGCCCAGCAGGCGCGCGACGGTGTCCACCTTCTCCCGCTCGCCGACGGGAACGTAGCCCACCACGCCGGTCGGCTCGTTCGCCTCGGGCGTCTCGTCGGGGACGGCGGCCTGCACGGGGTAGCGGATGGCGCGCTTCACCCGGCGGTCCACCAGGTCCTGCACGCCCGCCGTCATGGCGCCCGTGACCACCACGCGCTGGGTGGTGCGGGGGACGTTGTCGAAGATGCCCTCCAGCGACTCCATCCCGCCCAGCGCCTCGATGTCGCTGGCGCCGTCGACCACCACCGCCTCCACCGCCTCCAGCTTCACCCCGGACGAGCGCACGGCGTCCATCACCTGCTGCGGGGTGGCGACCAGCACGTCGGCGGCGCCGGGCTCCAGCCCCCAGCCGGGGCCGGCGGCGGTGACCAGCAGCTCCGCCGCCTGCGCGTAGGGCACCAGCGCCAGCGCGGTCCACTCCGCGGCCTCGGGGGTGGGGACCAGCACCAGCACGCGGGTGGTGGGCGAGGCGTCGTCCTCCGCGCCGTCCTCGCCCTCGCCGCCCTCGTCGGCGCGGGGCTCGATGCGGTCCAGCACGCCGAGCGCGTACGCCAGCGTCTTCCCCGAGCCGCTGGAGGCGCGCGCCACCAGGTTCCCCTCGCGCCGCAGCACGGGGACGGCGGCCGCCTGCAGGGCGGTGGGGTGCTCGATCCCCTCCTCCTCGAGCGCCATCAGGAGCGGCTCGCGGAGCCCGAGGTCGTTGAACGAAGCCATCTGTCTGTCCGATCCGGCTGGTCCGTGGTCTGATTCCAGGAAAGGCGGCCAATATAGCCGTCAGCAAGTAGTCTGCCTAACACGACTCCAACTGCCTCGCATCTACCGGAACGTGTCGAATGCCGCGGCGATAGATCCTTCAGTCGCCGCCAGACTTCATCGCTGCCCAAGCGGAGCAGCGGCGGCTCCTTCAGGATGACATGTTTGTTTGGAGTTCATGGAAAAATAGAAATGTCATCCTGAAGGAGCCGCATCACCCAGCCTGCGTTCATGGTGATGTCTGGCGGCGACTGAAGGATCTATAACCGAGGCCGCGCGTTTGACTCTCGACGCCTGATGGATGCGGCTGTCAGTGGTCGCCTTCGCCTTCGCCTTGCGCCCGCCGCCGCGCGCGGCCTATCGTCCGGCCGCTTCCGCATCCTCCGAAAACCGAGCCCATCGCCACCCGATGACGCCGACCTCCGCCGGACCGCTGGCCGGCCTGCGCGTGCTCGACCTCAGCCGCGTGCTGGCGGGGCCGCTCTGCACCATGGTGCTGGGCGACCTGGGCGCGGAGGTGATCAAGGTGGAGCACCCCGCCGGCGGCGACGACACCCGCAGCTGGGGCCCGCCCTGGGCCGAGGGGCCGGCCGGGCGCGAGTCGGCCTACTACCTCTCCGTGAACCGCAACAAGCGCTCGGTGGCGGCGGACCTGAAGACGGAGGAGGGGCGCGCCCTCGTCCGCCGGCTGGCGGAGGGGGCCGACGTGGTAGTGGAGAACTTCGTCCCCGGCGCGCTGGAGCGGATGGGGGTGGGGTGGGATGCGCTCTCGGCGCTCAACCCGCGTCTGGTGTGGTGCTCCATCACCGGCTATGGCAGCGGCGGAGCGGAGGCGACGCGGCCCGGCTACGACTTCGCGGTGCAGGCGCGCGCGGGGTGGATGGCGGTCACCGGCGAGCCCGGGGGCGCGCCGATGAAGGCCGGCGTGGCCGTGGTGGACGTGCTGACCGGGCAGAACGCCGCCATCGCGGTGCTGGCGGCGCTGCGCGAGCGCGAGGCGAGCGGGCGGGGGCAGCGGGTGGAGGTGACGCTCTTCGACAGCGCGCTGGCGGGGCTGGTGAACGTGACGCAGGCGGCGCTGGTCACCGGCCGCGAGCCGGCGCGCTGGGGGAACGCGCACGTCACCATCGTCCCCTACCAGACCTTCGACGCGGCGGACCGGCCCTTCGTGGTGGCGGTGGGGAACGACGCGCAGTGGCGGCGGCTCTGCGAGGCGATCGGCGCGCCGGAACTGCTGGCGGACGCGCGGCTGGCGACCAATCCCGGCAGGGTCGAGCACCGCGAGGTGGTGGGGGATGCGCTCGGTGCCATCTTCCGCAGCCGCGCGGCGGCGGAGTGGCTGGAGGTGCTGGAGCGCGCCGGCGTCCCCTGCGCGCCGGTGCAGGGCGTGCGCGAGGCGCTGCTGGAGCGCGGGGGAACGTGGCCGATGGCCGGAGAGACGTACGGCGCGGTGGAGACGGTCGCGTCGCCCTTCCCCTTCGCGGCGATGCGGCGGCCCGCGCCCGCGCTGGGGGAGCATACCGACGAAGTCACGCGCGACGGCTGGCTGTCCTGATCTCACGCAGAGACACGGAGGCACAGAGAGAACCCCTGCGTTCTCTCTGTGCCTCTGCGTCTTCGCGTCAGCGCATCATCCCACGCCCGCCGCGGGTGGGCTCGGAGATGTGCTCGATGGCGTCGTTCACGCGGTGCTCGCCGCGCTCGCTGTCCAGGTCGCGCACCACGTCGGCCTGGGCCACGATCCCCACCAGCCGCCCCTCGCGGTCGGTGATGGGCACGCGGCGCACCTGCTCGCGCTCCATCACCCGCAGGATGTCGCCCACCGTGTCGTTCTTGTTGCAGCTCTGGACCTCGGTGGTCATCACCTCCGACACCCGCGTGCTGCGGGCGTCCATCCCCTCGGCCACGGCGCGGATGGCCAGGTCGCGGTCGGTCACCACGCCCTTCAGCCGGCGCCCCTGCTCGCTGTCGACCACGGGGATGATGCCGACGTCCAGGTCGCGCATCTTCATCGCCGCGTCGGCGAGGGTGGAGTCGGGGGTCACGCACTCGGGGCTCTCGGTCATGATGTCGACCGCGCGCATCCGGCGGGTCTCGTCCTGCTGCGAGCCGCCGCCCCGCCCGGTGCCGCCGCCGTAGCCGGTGTCGCGGGCGCCCCAGTCGCTCCCCATCCCCGTCCCGCTCTCGTAGCCGCCGCTGCCGCCGGTGCTCCCGTAGTCGCGCAGGCCGCCGTAGCCGCCGGTCTCGTAGCCGTAGCCGCCCCCGCTGTAGTAGTCGCCGCCCTGGCCGCGGCTCAGCCGGCCGCCGTGGCTCCAGTTGATCCCCTCGCCGCCGCGCCAGCCGCCGGTGCCGTAGTCGTTGTCGTAGCTCCCGCCGCCCGTGCCGAAGCCGCTCTGGCCGCCGCGGTAGCCGCCGCTCCAGCCGGAGTAGCCCTGCGAATCGGAGCCCATCCCGCCGTAGTCGCCGCCGTACCCGCCACCCTGCCCCCGCCAGTGGTTGCCGAAACGGTCGCCGCCGCCGTAGAAGCCGGTCCCGCCGCCGCCGCCCTCGTCGCCCTGCATCCCCCAGCGGTCGCGGTCGAAGTC
>Ga0070685_10001683_pt1 | contig 11619 bp, 23 predicted proteins | sample KBSS13LmetaG_FD_65651 | JGI IMG/M metagenome (GOLD analysis project Ga0070685, IMG submission 65651) | Switchgrass rhizosphere microbial communities from Kellogg Biological Station, Michigan, USA - KBS S1-3L metaG | ecosystem: Host-associated > Plants > Roots > Rhizosphere ...
CAGGTCTGGTCGCAGGTCAGGTCGCAGGTCAGGTCGCAGGTCAGGTCGCAGGTCTGGTCGCAGGTCGAGTCGCAGGTCGGGTCGCAGGTCGAGTCGCAGGTCTGGTCGCAGGTCGAGTCGCAGGTCGAGTCGCAGGTCGAGTCGGGATTCTCCAATTATCGCGGTGGCGCTTTTTGGGCTTCGTGGTGTGCATACATTTCATTCTTTAGAGATGTGTGTGGGTGGAAGTGTGAGGAGATTTCAAAATTCGAAATTTACGAAACCCTGACCAAATCTTGCGGGTGGGTTTGGTGGCACGAAAACGTCTGTGCGATTTCAGATCGCCCAAAAGCAATCAATCGAGACTCAGAAGGAAGGCTTCATTGCGAAAATGGCCCCTCTGTTGAATACCGAGATGGCTGGGCACTGCACCATTGGCATGGGGTTTCCGTGCCAAAAAATATTATCGAATCTCCAGAATCAATCAGCTTACGAGACATTGAATCCGCGACTAATGCCGAGGTCCGGCGCGTGATTATTCAGAGATTTGGGCAGCAAAGATTCCTCTTGGAGTCGGGGGCAAGGGAAATTCATCGAGACGACTTCGGCACACTCTACCGAAAGGAGATTTCAGGAGACGAACCGTTGGTAATGGTCAAGGTGGTAAACTCAACACCTGAACCAACTGGAGAATTTAAGGACTACTGGCTCCGCGTGCCTCCAACTATGAAGCGAGCACACGAAGCTGTGGCTTGGACGTTTGATAAAACCGAGGCGGACTACGCGCCTTGCCTAGAAACATAAAACAGAATCGGAACAAATAAAAACCTATGTCAATGAAACTCACCAGTCTTGAAATCAAGCTTCAGCCCAGCTACAGCGACAATCCCGGCAAGTACGTGGCCGAGATTGAGTATGAAGGTAAGCGCGGCACGGTAAAGGTCCTCCTCGACCCGGATGTATCCAATCAGCTTTTGGGCTTTATCGGGCCGTGCATTACCAAGTTCTCGCACAAAGCGGCTCTGGAGATTGAGCAGAACATAGCGGTCAGTGTGGCTGAGACAACCCAACCCGTCATTGCGGCTGAATCTGTAGCCTAACTTTATGAAACCCAACATTAAGTTGGCCAAACAGATTCAGGAGCAGATTCGTAAGGAGCCGAGGCAGTTTTATATGGGCTATTGGTTCACCAATGGTTACGGCGACGATATCCCGAACTGTGGAACAACCGCCTGCATTGCGGGGTGGGCGCTGGCCTTAAGTTGGGGACTTAATCCGCGCCAAGCCGAGGCTCGAACCAATCGGTTAAAAACTCCAGAACGGGATTTGGCGTGTAAAAAGCTCAGAATAACACAATTCCAAGGGACCAAATTGTTTTTTAGGGAATCTTGGCCGACTCGCTTCAAAAGAATGGCTGATCACAAGGGCGCAATCAAAATGCTGGATCTGCTTATCCAAGGTAAATTATGAAAACCTACAAATCCCTTCCCAATTCAAAGGTCTGGGTCTTAGATCATTCCGGTGGCTACCCCTTACCTGAAACAGCGTCCGGTTACGGCTTTGACTGGGGCCAGGGCGCAGAGGAGGAAAAGACATATCACTTGGCCATGGCCTTGTTGATAGACCATACCAACGCACCAAAGTTAGCGGCTGACTTTATCGAACCCTTCTCAGATCAGGTCCTATCCAAATTAGATAAGAACTGGACCCTGAGTTCGGATCAGATCCAACAATGGCTGGAGACGGTGCCAGAGGAAAGGGCTGCGGCGTGAAACATACGGCTGGAACATGGGAGTTCAAAAGAGAGAATGACGGCCTTGAGTCATTTCGGGTGTCTGGTGGTGGATTGATACTGGCTGACGTTTTATTTAAGCGCACCTACCAGCACGCGCCACAGGAGGACGAGGCGAGGGCCAATGCCAACCTAATCTCAGCCGCTCCCGATTTGTTACAAGCGTGCAGGTCCGCGCTAAAGGTAGTCTCTGAAATTGCAGATATTAACTGCGAGAACCGCGCTGGCTGGGCACATAAAGCTTTAGACGCTGCGATTGCCAAGGCAGAAGGAAGGCCATGCGCCTAGCCACCCGACAACCCGGTTCACCTTTATTGGTGATCCCCTTTCCTACCGTGACCATGAAGGTCCCTGTAACCTGGGATCGTGGTGCTTTGAAATGCTCAGAAGCAGCAGCCTACCTAAGAATCAGCAGAAGCCAACTCTGGCTCAGAACCCAGACTGGGAAGATCAGACAAACGATAGACGGGACCTACGCAATAACTGAACTGGACCGATACCTGAGAGAGAACTTGAAACAGATATGATATGAACCGCCTATCCCTTACCTTACTAATCCTACTCTGCTCTGCCCTGTTAATCCAGAAACAGGACTGGGTTAAGGGAATACTTTGTCTATCCATGGGCGGGGCCGGGGTATGGTGGGCTTTTATCTTGAACCCGGTGAAATGAGCATAACATTTTTCCTACTACTTGGGATAGCACTAAGCCCGCTCTTGATCATGGCCTGTATATTCTGGTCTGCGACTAAGCCGAGGCGGGGGCGTAAAAACCAAAATTTATGAGTGAAGCATTAGAAGTTGTCAGGAATGACGTGCCCGTAGAGATAGACCGGGACGATCCCATTTCGATTGTCAAATACGCCCTGTCCCGAGACGCGGACGTAAGCGTGATCGAACGGGTCATGGCGGTTAGGCGGGAGTTGAACGCTGAGCGGTCGAAGCGGCTGTATGACGAAGCCATGGCTGCGTTTCAATCCGAAGTGCCGACAATTGATAAGCCCAAGAGTGTCCCGACTCGTGACGGAAAAGTGGCATTCACTTACGCCCCGCTGGAATACGTGATTGCCACAGTTAAACCGTTTCTACTGAAGCACGGCTTTAGCTACACGCTCGACACGGACGTTGCCAGTGAGGTCGGTTGGGTGATCGCCAAGTGTCACATTACACACCGCGCAGGGCACACCCAAACGTCAACGGCGAAGTTCCCGCTAGGAACTCAAACCGCAATAATGTCGGCAACCCAAGCCTATGCCGCTGCCCTTACGTTTGCCTCCAGGCGCGTCTTCTGTAATGCCTTCGGGCTGGTCCCTTCCGGTGAAGACATGCTTGAAGCGAACGCGGCTAGAATGGCAAAGCCGCAAGGTCCTAGCGCAATGCAGCCACCCGTGCCAGCGTTGAAGGCTTTAGCTAAAGAACTTTGGGATCTGCTCAAAGACGTTCGCGGTACGGAAAAGAACTGGGTCAAAGCCAATCAATGGCTCTGGCAAAAGGAAATACTAGACGGTGCAGTGCCGGAAAATGCCCCTGAACTTTCAGAAAAGCGGTTCAAGGAAGTTATCGAGAGGGTAAAAACCCAATTAAAATTATGAAAAAAGGAACAAAAGTAAGTTGGCTCGCAGAAGGGGCAACCATTCGCGGCCACGGAACAGTAATCTCTGACGAAGAAAACGGACGTGTTCTCGTTGCTGTGGATGGAGGGTGCTTCGAATACATCCCAATGGCCTACCACATGGTTATCTACTGCACGGTGACATGGCTCACTATCGAAGGCGGTGAAAAATGACCTATGACGAACTTAGCCGTGAAATATCCAGCAGGCCGATTACTCAATTGCCCGGTCTTCTACAACGCATGATTCGGCTTTGCTCTATCAAGCCGGTGTTCAAGGACAAGGTAGCGATGCTGCGCTTTGTGGAGCAGGCATGGGAAATGGGCGGGGTCGGGGAGGCTGAGCTTCGTGATAAACCAAGTAGTTCACCAACAAATGTTCACTGATTGCAAAATCATAGGGGTAAACGTCAATCCTGACGAATACCACCGGGCAAAGACCATTACCGAGCGCGGATCGCCAGAGCACCCGATATCATGGTCGGCTTTAAAAGAGTTCGCGCAATGCCCCCAGCGGTGGAAGGCGGGCTATAATTCCCCGGGCTCTGAGGCCAAACGCTACGGAAACCTGATAGACACCCGCCTACTCACGCCCAAGCAATTCCTAAAGCGATACGCGATCCGTCCCACCGAATACACCAACGATGACGGCGAAACGAAACCATGGAACGCCAATTCAAAAGTCTGCAAGCAGTGGCTAGAGGAACACAAAAGCATGGATATCGTTTCCCACAAGGAAGTGATTCTAGCGGATCAAGCTATTCAGCGATTACTAGCCGACGAAGTTATTGCAGCCTTTATCGAGGAGAGCGAAAAACAGGTATTGGTTCAAGGCTTCTGGGAAGACAAACGTTCCGACTTGAAGATTCCCGTACAGGCATTGATTGATTTGGTCCCAAAAGGGGAAAGCCAGTTTGCCGCTTGCGTGGGGGATTTAAAAACCACCAAGAACGCCGGAGTAATGGTCTGGCAACGATTCAGTTTTCAAATGGGCTATTATATTCAGGCGGCATTTAACCTCGACATGATTCGAGCGGCTACGCAGCAGGACCGTAATACGTTCGTGTTCATTCTTCAAGAAAACTACACCCCTTATCAATCGGCCAAACGAATGCTTTCCCAAGACTTTCTCACGCTAGGTAGGGCGGAAGTGGATAGGCTCATTTCGAACTACTGCGCGTGCGTTAAAAGCAATCGTTGGCCGGGGTATGACGAGCATGACGAATCCATACAAGGGTCGTGGTCCTTGGTTTCCCCTGAACCATGGATGGCACAGCGAGCGCAATTCGCGCCACAATTTAACTTCGAACCCGATTCCGAGGAAGAAAACGAACCAACAGAGGAAGAAATGCAAGAGGTGGTTCCATGATTACACAACTCGACTTAGCTGCCGCTAGGCAGACCGACCCGGATACTTCGCACCAAGCGGCTAGAGATATCTCTGGCAGTATCGTCAACGCTGTCGAATCCAAGGTATTGACCGCTATCAACTGCCGCTACAAAGAGGATCATTGGGAAGTCTGGTCCGATACTGAAGTCACACCATTTGACGGTCGGTGCGTAGGGCATGGCGATACCTACCAAGAAGCGATTCAAGACGCTATCCGTGAGCTTTCTGAGGATATGACCGTGCTGAAGAATGTCGAATTGAACCAGAAGCTATTTGAAATGGCTGTAATCAAATGAACCATTTCCTTCCCATGGGCGTATCGTCCCGAGACATATCCGGTCCAAACGAAATTTGTGCACGCTGTGGTCGAGAGATTTTGCCCCATGAGTCGCATGTTCTACTGGCCGACGTGCCCTTGATAAGCGCACTCGTTTGTACTGACTGTTCAGAAATAGACCCAGAAGAATCCGAACCCGAACCGTCCAGCCTAGCCATGGCTTTGATCTGTCTGTGGTCCAAGTTTAGAATTTAGTGTCACACCCTCGCCTAGCCTTTTAGGTTAGAGTGAGCCTTATCGAAAACTGTTTGGCTACGTTAGTGTCTATGTGTCTTGTACGTGGACACTGGCGTAGATTTTTTCAGAATTATGTTGAGGAGTGGAAGTAGGAAGGTAGAGTCGTGCCTAGAAAGGCTAGTTTGAAAGCTGGCTTGTCAAATTGGACGCGGTTAGGTATAGCTTTAGTTAGTGCTCGGTGGGCTTCTTCCCTGCGTCCAGCCACTTTCAACCCGAGCACTTTCCATTTCTGTGTGAGTCTGAAAATCCTAACTAGGGCTTGGAATACCGATTGTAGGACCCCCTGTCAAAAGCTCATGCTCGCGGCCTTGGCGGATTATGCAAATGATTCCGGTAGATGCTGGCCGTCTCTTACTTCTCTGGCTAAGAAATGTAGCCTATCAAGGCAAGGTGTTATAAATCAACTTCGTGGGCTTCAAAAAGTGGGACTTATCGAGATAGAGAAGAAGGGTGGATTTTCGAATCGGTATCGACTTTCTTTAGACAAATTAGCACCAGACACTAGTCAACGGCGTGGACTACCACTAGTCAACGGCATTGACCACCACCCGTACACGCCGTTGACTGGGGTGGTCAACCGCGTTGACCCGATCCGTAAAGAACCCCCAACTGAACCTTCAAGGGGAAGGCTTCCCCCCGCTGAAAGGATATGGCTTGAGAAAGAAAAGCGCGAACTCGACAAGAGAATCAACACCCTACGCTGCATTGATAGTAGAAACATAGAAGAAGGGAATGAACTTCGTGCTTCTAAGTTGCGTGTAAAGAAAATTCAGGAAGCTTTATTTATTCCGCTATGAAGCCTTATTACGAACATGCGGGGATTACACTTTTCCACGGCGACGGTCAGGCTGCACTAGATATGTCCCCAGAACTCGTTATTTGCGATCCACCTTACGGAATGGACTATCAATCTTCCTGGAAGATTGATTGGCAACGGAAGGAAAAGATTCAAGGCGATAAAGCCTTTCCGGTTTGGATATTTGAACTAAAGCCTACCGTGGCAATGTTCGCCTGCTGTCGATGGGATAACCTCTATGAAATGCCCCCCCCTAAATCCTTTATTGTTTGGGATAAGTGTCGTCACGGAATGGGCGACTTGTCCCATGAGTTCGGGCGGCAATGGGAAGCTATTGCTTTCTATCCCGGACAGGAGCATTCATTTACCCGCCGACCGATAGACCTTATTCGAGTTCCTTGTGTTCCGCCGCACGCCCTGATTCACCCGAACGAAAAGCCGCCAGAGCTATTCACTCCACTGTTACAATCTCATAACGGTCATGTTTTAGACCCGTTTTGTGGCTCTGGGTCAGTGCTGCGGGCGTGCAAGGATTTGGGACGTTCTGCAACCGGATTTGAGATAGAAGAAAAGTACTGCGAGATAGCCGCTAATCGGCTTAGTCAGGAAGTATTGGACTTATGCTAACCTTCAGAGAAGCCGAATCCCTTCATGCCCTGTACAACGAATTAGTGGGAACTATGGGTGTACCGTGGACCATGCAAAGACTTCTAGCGTGGGAATGTTTCGGGTTACAGTTTACAGCAGAGGATCTGAAACTGGTTGTGGCATTTATCAAGCGCAGGCAGGTAGCCAAGAGGCCGTGCCGGTCCCTGAACTTTCGAAGTTTGATAAGTGGTCCTAACGCGCTGGACTGGTTCGCAGAGGATTTAAGTGAGGCCCGCACAGAACAACTCGTGCGCAACAAAATCCGTGAACAACAAGGCCCAATAGCCCGCAACCACGCCCTGTTATCCATAGGCCGACCCATGCCCGAACCTGATAGGGTCAAATCGGCAGAAGATATCATGCGTGGGAACGAAGCCTTCAAACAATTTCTGGAAATGAAAAAGAACCTATGAGGTATGAAACATGAGCGAAAAACCAACCGCACCTATGGCGAAATGTACCGTCAAATCCGCAAGTTTCTACGGACCAGAAGACGGTTCACGATAGATTCCATGATTAGAGCGATCCCAATCACCCGGAAACAGGCCGACAGCAATCTAAGCCACTTAGTCCGTGTTAAAGAGGTCAAGGTGATCAAAAAAGGGGATCACAATGGCTGGGCACACGCTTTAGGGAAGGGCCGGAAAACGGTATTTGCCAAGGTATGACTGAAGAACAGCTAAAGGCAGAAGCTCGTTACCGCTACCAAGAGAGATTGGGCTTAATGGAAGTTTGGGGAACCCCGAATCAGGCCGAGCACAATCAGGCATTTGTTGAGGCCAACCAAGCCATAGTTAAATTAAGAGAGGAAAATTCCATGGTCAGCCAGCTACGCCAATTTCGACTTTCCATGTAGTAAACCTAAACCAAATCAATCCATGAAAAACAAATCAATGTCCCACAAGGGCACCGTGATCTTAACTTGTCCTCGTTGCGACGATTCCGAATATGTGCCCCGGCACAAATCAGACCCCAAACAAGCTGTGACCGTGAAATTCCCCTGTCCAGGGTGTGAGCCGTGGTTCAAGGCCAGTCCATTCCCGCATTACTTTAACAATCGCGGGGTGGAGATATCTTAAATCTAGGTGATTGCGTGGCGGAATAAGACGCTAGGATACGTAGAGACGGAACGGGACGTATCAATCCTCCGTGGGGGTTCCTCGCACGGGAGTAACAGCAGTCGAAAGACCGGCACTCTGATTGCACCGACTCTTGCAGGTTTGAATCCTGCCGCGATCACCTTTTTGAATACGGGCCATGCCAGACCTGAAAGTCACGGGTAGGATTTTGCAGGTGTCCGAATCCACCCGGAGACGTAACCCGGCCCTCTACGGCCCTAGTGGTCCATCACAAGGCCCTGTAATCGCTTCAGGTTGCCCTACGGCGGGCGATAGCGAGCTGGGGCATGGTTCTAGTGCGGGAAAGGCCAAGAAGCGGCTACGGCAGGACTCAAGGCCCTTGCTCAATAAGCTCGAAACAGAGGCTTTGGCATGGCTACAAGCAACTCACCCGCCACCCGTGTTCTTTAGATCCCAAGCCAAGCGGTATCGTTTAGGCAACGGGATCTGGTTTAAGGTCGATTTCACAGCTACAATAAGAGGGGTCGAACATGGATTTGAGATAAAAGGTCCGCATTCTTTCCGTGGGGGATTTGAAAATTTAAAAGTAGCAGCTTCACTATGGCCGGAAATAGTCTGGGTATTGGCTTGGAAAGAGAATGGTATCTGGACGACACAGACAATCCTACCCTAGCCCTTGACTTTCTGTAGATAAGCCCAGAAGCTAGGGCTACTCTATAGAAAATGTGTGAGACGATTACCTGTAGCCCTGTTGGGACTGTTATTGATAGGTGCCTCAACGGTCCAGCAAGGACCACCCCCGCCAGAGGGGTTCTCGACCCGAACCAGAACCACCAGCCCCAAGGGCAAAGAGTTCCAGACCAGCTTGGGAAAACAAATGGCTGTGACCAAGCCAAAGCTGTCCTTTGTAGTTCCCCCAATCGAGTTCCTGATCACGAACATAACAGCTTCGGGCAATCAAGTAACTCTATCTTGGAACAGCAACAGTGCAGGGCCGTATCAAGTTCTAAGCAGTCCTTCATTGACCGGACCATGGAACATAGCCTCGCCCACTTCGACAATCCTTCTAAACCAAACGATTTCGGTAACGGAGAATCAATTCTGGAAGGTCCAGGGCCAGATATCACTTTTATTCCTGAACCCAACCAATCAACCCCGGCTTAGCTGGGACGTACCAACGATTAATATGAGTGACACTTTAGGAACATTTTCAGTCCAACGTAGAGACGGCACTAGCACACCTCCTGCTGGCCAAGCCATAGACAACGACGACGGCTGGACCGACAAGGCTACTTTGACGAACACAGCCAGAAGCTATCCCGATCCAGACCCGATGCCAGCGGGTGGGTTCTGGTACAGGTTGAAAGAACAGACAGCAGGTGGCGCGGTGATTCCGTACCCACCAAAGCTAGTCACCCCGCCAGCAAGCGCCCCGGGAGAACCGAATTTCATGCGTTTATTTGGAGGCACAGGAACGGATTACGGCTGGGCTGTCGCGGTGGACTCCTCTGGGAATATCTACATTGCCGGGTCTTTTACTGGGACAATTAACTTCGGCGGATCTGTTGGAAGCATTACTGCGGCAAGTTCGGCTGATTTGCTCATACTCAAACTCAACTCGCTCGGGGTTGCTCAGTGGGCAAAAAGATATGGTGTCGCAGGAACAGGGGGTACATATGCGGGCTGTATTGCTGTGGATCACGCAGGAAATGTTGTTATTGGTGGTGGTTTTTACAGGACTATCAATTTGGGTGGATCTAACCATACGAGTTTTGGTCCCGGTGGTGATAAGGATGCGTTTTTAGCAAAGTACGATTCCAGCGGTAATTATCTTTGGGACGCGGTTTTTGGAGCACAATACCCCGACGCTATTTCTTCTCTGGCGATAGACGCATCTAACAACATCTTTGTAACTGGATTCATACAGGGCACATTTACCTTAGCTGGAACGCCTGTTTTTACTTGGGGTCAGGGGATTGACCCTTTCCTTGCCAAGTTCGCCCCAAACGGGACTTTGACGTACGTTAAAACGTTCTACAGTGCTGGGACCGAGTACGGAAACGATCTGGTGATTGATAGTGCTGGAAAGGTGTTTATAATCGGTTATCTCGACGGTTATATAAACTTTGCTGGCGGTCAAGCGGACGGTAACTTGATCACCAGCCCCGGATCATATATCGCTAAATTTGAAAATGACGGTACGCATATTTGGTCGAGGCCCTACGGCAGTCCCGGCACTCGTTTCTGGCGGGCGGCTGTGGATTCCTCAGACAACATCACCGTTTGGGCCGACTTTGTAGGGACTATTGATCTTGGCGGCGGTCCAATGACCATAACCGGCACCGGTAAGGATATGTTCGTAGCCAGATTCTTGGGGGCGAACGGTAACTACGATTTGGCCACTCTTGTTGGCGGGACCGGCGCGTCTGTTGGCAGACCCACCTCCATTGCTATAGACAACAACAATAACCTGATCATTGTTGGCTACATGAAAGGCATTTATTCCGTTGGGAATAAGACCATAACCAACAATGTTGATGGTATTGAGCGAGGATTCGCTTTCAAACTGAACAGCAGCCACGCCTGCACATGGGCTAATCTACTAAAAGGTCCAGCCCTCAATCAGTTTCAGGGGGTTGTTATCACCCCAGACGTAGATCAAAACAAATCCGCTTTACTGCTGGGGTGGGGAACTGGTGCTATGACCTACGGAGCTGCGTCCGCCACTTCAAACGCAGGCTCCGTTGATATCGTGCTGATAAACGCCCGCCCGTAGTTATTTGCGAAGGGCTATAAAGTGGAATCCAGGGTGCTCTTGAATGTCGTACCCTTGGAGAAGCAGCGTTTCAAACGCTGTGGCCAGATCCATACCTGGGGATATCTGGGGCGCGTGCGAGCTTCGGCTGACCACATACACTATGTAGCCGGTAGGATAGCCATTTTGGTACACCTCTTGAGCACCAAAGACCACAGCTCCCGGTATCGGTCTTCCCGGTTCTGCCTTAGCCCTGTTCAAGAACGGCACAGTTAATGTGAGGACACCAGCCACGAAAAGGGCCGGTACGAATTTGGATATGTTTTTCATAGGTTTTGTTTTAATTTTCCTCTGCTTTGGTTTTAGCGGTTGATTTGGGCTGGGTCAATCCGGGGTTTTACTGACTTCTCATTAGTGAATAAGCCTTTGCGTTACGCCAACCCATTTCGTAAGCGGCCCTGGCGCGGTCTGGTAGGCTTGCGGCGAGCTTGTTCTTGGCCTGTCTGCCCGGAAATGCTGTGATTGGTTTACCGGCTAGAAAATCAGCCTCGCCAAGCTTTATCATTTGCAGCATGGCTTGGCCGTATCTTGTTGTGCGGGGTTTCATGGCTGCACCCGCAATTCCCAGAATCGGTTTTCAACCGCAACTCGGAACGTGTCAGGGTTTGGAAAACTTACTTGTGCAGCTTTCTTTGGGTAGTCGCCCCACAAACGTTTTCCCGGTTTGCTTGGCTCAGTGAACCAATAACCATTGCCCTGTGTTTTGGTTACAGTCCTGACATTCCCAACAAATTCAGGCACCCAATGATCGACAACGGTTAAAACCGAGCCAGCTTTTATCTGGCGTTTTAATTCGGTTAGGTTTTTCACGCTGCCTCCCTTTCTTGCTCTGGTTCAAGTTCCACCCAAGGCCCAACCCATTGCGGGTTATTGTCTGAATCCATTTGAGGAAGCATGTCACAACTTAGACCCCGGTCCTTAAGCGAGTCCTTACAG
>Ga0070685_10001685_pt1 | contig 11608 bp, 9 predicted proteins | sample KBSS13LmetaG_FD_65651 | JGI IMG/M metagenome (GOLD analysis project Ga0070685, IMG submission 65651) | Switchgrass rhizosphere microbial communities from Kellogg Biological Station, Michigan, USA - KBS S1-3L metaG | ecosystem: Host-associated > Plants > Roots > Rhizosphere ...
CTCGACAACGCGGGCGCGGTGCCCTCGCTGATCAACGGCGCCATCCGGCAGCTGTACGTCGCCTACTCGGGCGCGGGTGACGACGGGTACATCCCGGTGTCGGGGGTGCTCACCGACGAGCTGTACTACGGCGACACCTTCGTCACCCGCCGGGCGCTGGACATCCGTACCCAGCAGACCCCGTCGCTGGGGAACCAGCAGGACGCGGCGTTCAACCGCCTGCAGCAGACGCGGCTGAACGCGCGGCGCGCCTACGCCGCCATCCAGAAGTTCTTCCCCGAGGACGCGGCCAACAAGTCGCTGATGCGGGCGGTGGAGGGGTACACCTACGTGACGCTGGGCGAGGGGTGGTGCGGGAACGTGCCCTTCAGCATCGTGCCCGACACGGGCCCGGTCGACCCCACGAAGATCGAGCACGGGACGCCGCTCACCACGACGCAGATGATGTCGGGCGCCGTCACCCGCTTCAACGAGGCGCTTTCCCTCGACCCGGACAACTACCTGGCCGCGGTCGGCAAGGGGCGGGCGCTGCTGAACAACGGCGACTACGCCGGCGCCGCCGCGGCGGTCGCCTCCGTGCCGACCGACTGGGTGTTCTTCATCGAGCACTCGGTGAACACCGGCAGCCAGAACAACGCGGTGTTCTCGCTGCAGGCGAACGGCCGCTACGGCATGTCGAACGACGAGGGCGGGCCGACCACCACGGCCGCCGAGCGCCCCTCGGGGAGCTCCGCCACCGACAACGGCGAGGGGATCAACTACCGCAGCATCCTCGACCCCCGCGTTCCGTTCACCGCCGACCCCGACCGGATCTTCGGCGGGCCGGCGACGGCGGCGTTCGGCACCACCTGCTTCAGCTCGAGCGTGCCCTGCTGGTACGACAACAACGACCCCAACTACAACGCCGACATCCCGCTCGCTTCGGGGATCGAGGCGCGCCTGATCCAGGCCGAGGCGAAGCTGAACGCCGGCGACGTGGCGGGGTGGCTGGCGCAGTTGAACGACCTTCGCGCCAACGTGGCCGGGCTGCTCGCCGCGCTGCGTCCCGACGCGATCCAGACCTTCCCGGCCGCGCCGGCCGCGGTGAGCCCGCTCCCCGCGCTGGCCGACCCGGGCACGGCGAACGGCCGCGTCCTGCTCACCATGCAGGAGCGGAACCTGTGGATGTTCCTCACGGGTCACCGCCTGGGCGACCTGCGCCGCCTGGTGCGCAACTACGGCTTCACGCAGGACGCGGTGTTCCCGAGCGGCGCCTTCTGGCGCAGCGGCGGCACCTACGGGACCAACGTGGCCTTCGTGCTGCCGTTCAACGAGGCGAACAACCCGAACTTCAACCCCGACCAGTGCAACGCGAACGCCGCGTGACACTGCCCTCGGGCCAGTAGTCCGCAGGAACGGGAAGGGGTCGCCGCACATCGCGGCGGCCCCTTTCCGCGCCCGGGAGTTTCGTGTACCCTTGTAGCAGATGTTTCGGCGCACCAGGTGCGCCGCTGCAACCACGAACCTCCAGCGGGACCGACATGCATCTCACTTTCCTGCGAACCGCCCCGGCCGCGCTGCTGGCGCTCGCGGCCGCCTGCGCCGGCGGGCCGAGCACCGGCGTCGCTCCCACCAACGAGATCACCAACACGGTGCTGGTCACGGCCGACGGCAACACGACGCTGCGCGGCACGTCGGCGGTGGCCAACAGCTACCGCACCGGGCTGCCCGTCGACAGCGCCATGGCGCGGCTGCGGGCCGCCTACGAGCTGGCGAGCATCCCGGTCGCGCTCTTCGACCCCGCCACCGGGCGGGTGGGCAACCCGCGCCTCCAGATCCGGCGAACGCTGAACCGCGAGCTGCTGAGCACCTTCGTGGACTGCGGCCGCTCGATGACCGGGACGCACGCCGACCAGGACCAGCTCACCCTCTCCATCGTCTCCACGGTGCACCCCGTCGCCGGGGGCGGGAGCCAGGTGGAAACGCTGTTCACCGGGGTCGCGCAGGACCGCACCAGCGGCAACGTCACCGACATGCAGCCGTGCGCCACGCGGGGCACGCTGGAGACGCGCATCCACCGCAACGCCTTCGAGATGCGCTGAGCCTGGCGTAAAAAGCGGCTCACGCAGAGACGCGGAGGCACAGAGAGAGAGCCGGCAGCCCTCCTCTGTGCCTCCGCGTTTTTGGGCGTGATCAGTCTTCCAGCCAGGTGCGGGCGTCGGCTGCCTCGTCGGGCGAGATGCCGTGGCCGATGGGGTAGTCGCGCGCGGTGAGGTCGGCGCCCGCGTCCTGCAGGCGCCGGCGCCCGTCCACGGCGAAGGAGAAGGGGATCATCGGGTCCATCGTCCCGTGCCCCCAGAAGAAGCGCGTCCCCGCGACCGACTCGGGCGTGGGGCGCACGGTGGGGTGGTCGGCCAGGAAGCCGCTGAAGTTCATCACCCGCGGCACCGCGCCCGGGCTCCGGAGCGCGTACGCCATCGCCATCACCCCGCCCTGCGAGAAGCCGCCGAGCACCAGCGGGCCGGTCGCGACGGGGAGCTCGCCCCGGACCTGTTCCAGGAAGGCGGCGAGCGCGCGCTGGGAGGTCTCGAAGCTCTCGGGCTCGGGGCGGTTGCCGCCCAGGAAGCGGTACCACGCCCAGCCGGGCCCGTATCCCCACGGCAGGCCCGGCCAGGGCGCCTCGGGGGTGACCACCACCGCCCCGGGCGCGATGGCCGGCGCCAGCCCCAGCAGGTCGAAGCGGTCGGAGCCGCGGCCGTGCATCAGCACCACCAGGGGCGCGCCCTCGCGCACCTCCCTGGGGACGGCGGTCTCGTACTTCAGCATCGGCGCGTCACTCCGCCGGGTGGACGACGCGGGCGGCCGCGCGGTCGTAGGGGACGATGTTCTCCCACTCGCTCGCGTCGGAGCGCGCGACCACGGCCACCACGGGCTCGGTGTCGCTCGCGTTGAACACCTCGTGCGGGATGCCGGGGGCGATGAAGATGAAGTCGCCCGCCTCGTTCTCCACCACCTGCCGCAGCCCCTCGCCGTACTCGTGGCGCACGCGGCCCTGCAGGATGAAGAGCATCACCTCGAACCCCACGTGCACGTGCGCGCGCGCCACGCCGCCGGGGGGGATGGTGGCCACGTTCATGGAGAGCTGCGTGGCGCCCACGTTGCGCCCCGACATCCCGGTGCGGTAGCGGATCCCGTTCCAGCCGCGCACGCTGCCGCCGCCGCGGATCACCAGGATGCCGTCGTGCCCCTCCACCGGCGCGCGCAGGTCGGCGTCGTCGTCGCGCGGGAGGGGTGCGGGTGCGTCGCTCATTCGGCGTCAGGTCGGTGGATGGTCAGCGGTGCGCCGCGGCGCAGGTGGGCTGGCCGCTGCTGGTGACCGGGGTGCGGCCGATGGAGAAGATGCCGCCCGTGATCAGCGCGAGCGAGAGCACCACGCCCACCAGGGCCACGGTGTGCGCGCGGCGGCCGTCGGCCTGCTTGCGCGCGTAGGCCTTGCAGCCGTGCAGGGCGCCGATGGCGAGCACCATCATCAGCAGGTGCCCCATCAGCGCGCCGTAGAAGCAGCCGAGCACCACCATCACGATCCCCAGCGTGACCTGCAGGTCCAGCAGCCCCGAGAACACGGCCATGGAGATGCGCGACGGGCGGCCGTAGGGCTGCCGGCCGAAGACGCCGAGCGCCTGCACGATCAGCGCGACGACGGCCGCGAGCAGGACCAGGAAGCGAAGCCCGGAGTGGGCGTGGAAGATCGTCTCGATCATCGGAGCGGCGTCGGGGTCGATGGATGTCCGGCAAGCCCGTCAATCTATCGCGTCGAAAAGCCCACGGCATCTCACGCGGAGACGCGGAGGCACGGAGAGGGGGATCAGCCGCTCGCTCCCAGGCGGTAGCGCTCGAGACGCATCACCAGCGTCTGCAGCCCTTCGGCGAAGGTGGGATGGATCATCTCCGCGTCGACCATCGTCCGGGCGGTGGCGCCGGCCTGCATCAGCAGGGAGAAGGCGTGCACCAGCTCCCCCGCCTGCGCGCCGACGATGGCCGCGCCCACGAAGCGCTCGGTCGCCGGGTCGATCATCACCTTCATCGTCCCGGCGGGCACGTCGGCCTCGATGGCGCGGGCCACGTGGCCGAAGGGGAGGGTGGCGACCTCAACCGCGACCCCCTGCTCGCGCGCCTCGCGCTCGCTCAGCCCCACGCGCGCGACCTGCGGGTCGGTGAACATGGCGTAGGGCACCAGCCGCCCGTCGTGTCCGCCGCTCCGCGCCCCGGTGAGGATGTCGAAGAGGATGCGGCCGTCGTCCCACGAGCGGTGGGTGAACTGCGGGCCGCCGGTGCAGTCGCCGATCGCGTACACCCCCTCGGCCGAGGTGCGGAAGCCGTCGTCGACGGGGATGAACCCGCGCGCGTCGAGCCGGACGCCGGCGGCCTCGCACCCCAGGTCGGCCGTGTTGGGCACGCGCCCCGTGGCGACCAGCAGGTGCGTGCCCTCCACCACGCTCCCGTCCGCCAGCGTCGCGGAGACGCGTCCCTCGCCGCCATCGACGCGGGCGACGGCGTTCCCGGTGCGCACCTCGATCCTCTCGGCCCGGAAGGCCTTCTCCACCGCTTCGGAGACGTCGGGGTCCTCGCGGGAGAGGAGGTGCGGCCCGGGCTCGACCACCGTAACCCGCGACCCCAGCCGCGCGAACGCCTGCCCCAGCTCGCAGCCGATGTATCCCCCGCCGACCACCACCAGCCGCGGCGGGAGCTCGCGCAGGGCGAAGACCGAGCCGTTGGTGAGGTACGGCACCGCGTCCAGCCCCGGGATGGGCGGCACGGCGTGGCGCGTGCCGACGTTGACCACGACCGCCGCCGCCTCGTGCACCTCGCCGGCGGCCTCCACCCGCCGCGGACCGACGAAGCGCGCATGGTCCCGCGCGACGACGAGGTTGGGTCCCGCCTCGTGGATGCGGCGCTCCACCCCCTCTCTCCACTGGCGGACGATCCCCTCCACCCGCTCCATCACCGCGCGGAAGTCGACGCGCACCTCCGCGTGCACACCCAGGCGCCCCGCGCGGCGGGCGTCATGCGCCGCCTGCGCGCTCGCGATCAGCGACTTGCTGGGCGTGCAGCCGCGGTTCACGCAGGTGCCGCCCGGCTCGGCACGCTCCGCCAGAAGGACGCGCCGACCGCTCCCGGCCAGCAGCGTGGCCAGCGGCACCCCGCCCTGGCCGGAGCCGATCACGATCACGTCGCAGGTCATGGGCGGCTCCGATCCGCCACGCGGCGGGGAGGGGAGGGATGAAAGGTGGCGGCGCAGTGCCCGGGGGTTGGATGGTGCCGGGTTACGAGACGGGTGACAAGCCCCCGCACCTGACGGCGCAGTCGGTCCCAGAAAATCCAATCTGCAACGCTTCTGCGTAACAGAAAGGGTTGCGTGGAGCGGTTGCACCGCTTAGCTTATCACCCTGCGGCCCCCTGAGGCCGCACTTCACCGTACCCAACCCCAACAGCATCTCCCTGAAAAAGGCACCCCGGTCGCGAGGCCGGTCCGCAAAGCCAGGGGTCTCTCGCAGACAGCCCGGCCGCCGAAGGAGCGCAGTTCCCGACAAAGGCACCCCGGCCGCGAGGCCGGTCCGCAAAGCCAGGGGTCTCTCGCAGACAGCCCAGCCGCCGAAGGATCGATGCGATCACCTCGACCCGCGGCTGGCGTCATGTTCCGAAAAGCACATCGGCGGTACCTGTCGCACCTCGCCCCGGCGGCCCTGGCGCTGCTGGCCACGGCGGCGTGCTCCGACGCGTCTCCGAACCCGGCCGCCGCCCTCACGCCGGGCGCGCCCCGCCTGCTCTCGTCGAACGCCCGGGCCCACCTCGTTTCCAACTCCGTCAAGTACCGCGACAGCGGCGCGCCGCACGCCACGGGGCGCTCCGGCAGCGCCACCCTGGAGGGGCGCGCGGTGGACGACGGCCACGGCGTGATCCACCTGGTGATCACCACCGGCGACCTCGACAGCGCCACCCCCGCCCCCGGCGAGATCGTCAAGGCCCAGATCAAGGTCTTCGCGGCCGACGGCGCGCTGCTCTCGGTCGAGAACCACAACCACCTCACCGGCGGCGGCACGCAGACCTTCCTGCTCACCGGCTTCGCCCCCGACGTCAGCATCCGGGTGCAGGCGAACGTGCGCGGGATCGACAACCATCGCACCGACGTGGTGACGCTCACCACGGGCGTGGTGAGCGCCGCGCGGCTCAGCGTGGAGCTGCAGCTTCCCACGCTGGTGGCGGTGGGGCAGCCGGCGGTGATCACCGGCGTGGTGTCGGAGGTGGGCGGCGACGTGGGGACCCGGGCGGACTGCGTGCTCTACGTGGACGGCCACGAGGTCGACCGGGCGGACGACATCTGGGTGGACGCGGGCGGCATGGTGACCTGCGCCTTCGCGTATACCTTCTCGACCATGGGCCGGCACACGGTGGAGGTGCGGGTGAACGGCGCCAGCGGCGCCGGGTCGCTGATGGCGAACGCGGGCGACACCGGCAACCTGGACGTGGGCGGCGGCGGGAGCACCGGCGGCTGGACCGCCAGCGTGGAGGACCGCTCGGTGACCACCACCTCGGTGCTGGAGTACACCTGGTGGAAGCCCGACGGCAGCCACAAGGAGTACTCCAACACCGAGTTCACCACGCTCCGCGACCAGACGATCTCGCTGCAGGGTACCCTGGGCCGTGCGGTGGACTTCCCGCTCGCCGCGGCCGACCTGTCGATCGAGACCGGCGGCGTGGAGTGGGAGTCGGACCACTGGACGGGGCTCGCCGCGGTGGTGGACCCGACCACCGGCAGCACCTGCGTGAACCAGCAGATCCCCGCCCAGGGCGCGATCCTCTTCGTCTGCAACGGGCTGGGCGGCGCCAGCTATGGCTACACCCGCTTCGCGGGGAACGTCACCTACCACAGCTACGGCTACGCCCACACCTTCGACGCGCTCGTCGGCACCCCCGAGAACTACACCTGGAATGGCGATCCCTTCACCTATTCCAGCGGCGGCGGGCAGGTGCGGGCGCTCGGTTCCGCGGTGCAGCTGCGGCTCAGCCTCCAGGACGCCCAGGGGACCTTCAGCGTCTCGCCGCTGGTGGCGCTCTCCCCCTTCTCCGGCGTGGTGAGCGTGGCGCCGTACACCTGCACCCTCACCCGGCCCGAGAACCTCGAGGGCGGGGAGCAGAACTACTGCACCAGCGAGCGCAAGGACGAAGCGGGGTGGCGCGGCAGCGCCTCGGGCTGAGCAGAAAAAGATCGTTTCACGCAGAGACGCGGAGGCACGGAGAGGATCTCTCTCCGTGCCTCCGCGTCTCTGCGTGAGGTGCTTTTACCGGTCGGCCGCCTCGCACCAGGCCAGCACCTCGGCGAAGCGGTGGTCCTCGAGCGCGCCGAAGAGCGGATGGCGGCCGAGCCGCGCGCGGCTGACAGCGGGGCTGGTGAGGCCGCAGAGGAAGCGAGCCCGCTGCCGCGCCGCGCCGAACACGTCGGGGTGCGCCTCGCGCAGGGCACCGAGCTCCGCCGGGTCCACGCGGATCGGCGCGGGGGGCGGCGGGGCGGGGAAGACGGCGGCCGTGCGCGTCTCGCACCAGGTACAGTGGCCGCAGGGCCCCGCCGCCGCCTCGCCGAAGTGCGCCAGCAGCCCGGCGGTGATGCAGCCGTCGCGCGCGGCGAGCGCCACCACGTCGCCCACCCGCGCCACCTCCTGCGCCTCGCGGCGCGCGAAGCGGTCCACCAGCTCCGCCACCAGCGCGGCCGCGTCTACGTGCGTGGCGGTGCGGGTGAAGCGCTGCCGCGCGTCGCTCGCCTGCACCTCGGCCAGCTCCTGCTCGCCCAGGTACTCCACCGCCCGGCAGACGCGCCCCCGGTCCGAGCCCAGGCGGATCGCCACCTCCTCCGGGTTCAGGGTATACCACGTCCTCCCGAACTGCGCCTCGCGGAAGATCCCGGCGACGAAGTCCTTCCGCTCGCCGGTGAAGCGGCCCACGACGTCGGAGAGCTCCGTCTTCAGGCGCAGGCGGTACCCGGCGTAGAACGGCGTTCCCTGGCGGATCACCTCCAGCAGCTCCAGGTAGGTGAGCGCCGTCTTCACCACCAGCTGGCGGATGTCGTGGCGGCTGGAGAGGTCGAAGATGCTCACGTCGAACGCCGCTCCCGCGCCCAGCAGCTCGTGGACGAGCGAGCGGACGGACTCCTCGGTGGGCGTGTCGCCGTAGGCGAAGTTCTCCAGGGTGGCCACGTCGTCGAGCCCGCCCAGCAGCTCGACCACCGAGGGGAGGCCGTCGCGCCCGGCGCGGCCGATCTCCTGGCTGTAGCTCTCCAGCCCCTTGGGAAGGTTGTAGTGGTATACGTAGCGCACGTCGGCCTTGTCGATCCCCATCCCGAAGGCGATGGTCGCCACCACGGTGCCGCGGTCGGATTCCTTCCACCACTCCTGCACCGCGGCGCGCGGCTCGTCGTTCATCCCCGCGTGGTAGGGGCGCGCGGGGATCCCCGCCTCGTCGAGCAGCTTCGCCACGCGCTCGGCGGTGCGCTGCAGGGTGACGTAGACGATCCCCGGCCCCGGCGGGCGCGAGCGGATGCGCTCCACCAGCACGCGGTCGCGTTCCCGCGGCGGGGTGGGATGGACGGAGAGGAAGAGGTTGGGACGGTGGAAGCCGGTGACCACCGCGCACTCCTCGAGGATGCCGAAGCTGGCGCAGACGTCCCGCACCACCTGCGGGGTGGCGGTGGCGGTGAGCGCCAGCACGCGGGCGACCCCCAGCTCGCGCGCGGTGTCGGCCAGCTTCAGGTAGTCGGGGCGGAAGTTGTGCCCCCACTCGGAGATGCAGTGCGCCTCGTCGACCGCGAAGAGCGCCACGTGCACCCGCCCCAGCAGATGCAGGAAGCGCTCGTTGTTGAAGCGCTCCGGCGAGACGTAGAGGAGCCTCAGCTCGCCGGAGAGGAGGCGCCGCTCCACCGCCTTCGACTCGTCGAAGGTGAGGGTGCTGTCCAGCCGGGCCGCGTCGATCCCCAGGGCGAGGAGCGCGTCGATCTGGTCCTTCATCAGCGCGATGAGCGGCGACACGACGAGGGTGACGCCGTCCAGCAGGAGCGCGGGGAGCTGGTAGCAGAGGCTCTTGCCGCCGCCGGTGGGGAACACCGCCAGCGCCGCCCCCTGCTCCAGGATCGCCCGGATCACCCGCTCCTGCCCCGGCCGGAACCCTCCCAGCCCGAAGCGCTCGCGCAGCACCGCGCCGACGTCCGCCGCCTCCGTCACGCTCATCGTGCCCCATCCGATGGAAGAACGTTCTTTTTGTCCAATGTTCAAGCAAAACGTAGCTTCTTGAGGGCGCGATTTCAAGGAATTTTCGCGTTTCCGTCATGGCCGCTGTGGAGCGGTCAAAGCAACTGCCGTCTCACGCAGAGGCGCGGAGACACAGAGAGGCCGCCGTGGCTCTTCTGCGTCTCCGCGTCTCTCTGCGTGAGGCGTTTCCGCGGCGCCGGAGGGGCGCCGTCTAGCCGCGTCGGTCGTGCGGTCGCCTGAAGTGAGCGGTGGCCAGCGTCCTCCGTTACCCTGCCACGCAGGCACCGTCCACGTAGTAGTCGCTCACGCGGGGCGGGGGTAGGCAACCGCCGCAGATTTGCGTGGGGCTGCAGGTCTCGCAGGTGGCCGCGCAGCTGGCGAACTGGCCGCCGCAGCTGTAGTCGCAGGTGTACCCGCCGGCACCGGAGCATTGCGGCGTGGGATAGTGACCGATCACCGTGCCTTTTTCACCCGTGGCCTGCACGGTCTGGAACGACTCCACGCGCAGCTCTTCCATCTCCAGTCTGAGCTTCTTCATCGTTGCCTCCAAGTAGAAGAGTTTCGTGCAGCGCACGCGGTGGCCCGCCGGCAGACCTGTTCCGGCGGAAACGGGCGTATTAAGAATCGTTCCGGGAACAGAAGATGTACAGTGCCAGGGATGCCGGGTCTTGAAGCCGAGCTCGACACCCGGGCCAAACATCGCGGTCCCAGGCGATCTGCGTCGCCCTTCCGCGCTGGGCTCCCGCCGCGGCTCAGGCCGCCTCGAACAGCCCTAGCTGCCCACGGCGGTCGTGCGGTCGCCGAAAGTGAGCGGTGGAGAGCGCCGGGTGCTCGCCGTCCAGGCCGGCCTTGCGCACGGCTGCCCGGTAGAGGGCGCGGAGCTGGTCGGCGTACTCGCCCTCGCCGCGCATGCGGGAGCCGAAGCCGGCGTCGTTCAGCTTCCCGCCGCGGATCTCGCGGATGCGGTGCAGCACCTTCTCGCGCCGATCGGGGAAGTGCGTGGCGAGCCAGCGGTCGAAGAGCTCCTTCACCGCCCAGGGGAGGCGGAGCGGGATGTAGGTGGCGCCCCGCGCTCCCGCGTCGGCCGCGGCGCGGATGATCCTGGGGAGCTCGTGGTCGTTGAGGCCGGGGATCATCGGCGCGGCGAGCACGCGCACGGGGATGCCGGCCTTCGCCAGGGCCTCGACGGCTTCGAGCCGGCGCTTCGGCGTCGACGTGCGCGGCTCCATCACCCGCTGCAGCTTCTCGTCGAGCGAGGTGATGGAGAGGTTCACCGCGGAGCCATTCCACGCCGCCATCTCGCCCAGGATGTCCGCGTCGCGGGTGACCAGGTGGTTCTTGGTGACGATGGCGACCGGGTTGCGGAACTCGGCGAGCACCTCCAGGCAGCGCCGGGTGAGGCGCAGCTTGCGCTCGACCGGCTGGTAGCAGTCGGTGACGCCGCTCATGGCGATCACCTCCGGCTCCCAGCGGGGACTGGCGAGCGCCTGCCGCAGCAGCTCGGGCGCGTCGTCCTTGACGAAGATCTTCGTCTCGAAGTCGAGGCCGGCGGAGAGGCCGAAGTACTCGTGCGTGGGGCGCGCGAAGCAGTAGATGCAGCCGTGCTCGCAGCCGCGGTAGGGGTTCACGCTGGCGCTGAAGCCCACGTCGGGGCTGTCGTTGCGCGCGATGATAGTCTTCGTGGCGTCGCGCAGGAAGACGGTGCCCGGCCCCGGCGCCTCGGGATCGAGCTCGTCGTAGTCCGGCACGAAGTCCATCTGCACGAAGCGGTTGGGCGGGTTGTCCGCCGTGCCGCGGCCGCGGAGCTGGATCAGGGGCTTGTCCATGCTCCAAAGATAAAACCGAATACAATCCGAAGCAACGGCAACGGCCGTCTCACACAGAGACGCACAGGCACGGAGAGACGCCACCACGGGCGGTGTTTTTCTACGACGTAACGCTCTGTCCAAGCTGGTTGACAGGCGCGCGCAAGGAGCCGATGCTTGAGCGTACCTCTTCGGGAGGGCTGCCATGCCTCGTGCACTCGCGCTACTCGTTCTCGTGGCGACCACCGCCTGCGGACCTGTGCCGCGGCCGATCGCGCCCGTCTCCGCTCCGCCGCGCGTGGAAGCGGTGGTCGTCAAGCCCAGTCCCCAGCCGCCTGTCACGTACCACGTCATTCCCGGGCTCGTGCCAGGCGAGGGAATGCCGGTCGCCGTACCCGACACCACGCGGCTGGAGCGGATGCCGGTGCTCAGGCCGGACACCACCGTCGACCCGTTGATGGCCACGCGCTGGTACGGGTCCACGTTCCGGATCCGGATCCGCGGGCCTGCGGGGGTCAAGCCCTCTCC
>Ga0070685_10001686_pt1 | contig 11608 bp, 6 predicted proteins | sample KBSS13LmetaG_FD_65651 | JGI IMG/M metagenome (GOLD analysis project Ga0070685, IMG submission 65651) | Switchgrass rhizosphere microbial communities from Kellogg Biological Station, Michigan, USA - KBS S1-3L metaG | ecosystem: Host-associated > Plants > Roots > Rhizosphere ...
CAGGTTGCCGACGTCGTCGAGCAGCCTCACCGTGACGCCGGTGATGCCGGTCTCGCCAGGATCCTGAACCCCGTCGGCGTCGGCGTCGTTCCAGACGCGGTCGCCGATCGAGCCGTTGCCCTGGTAGCCGAAGTCGACGTCGGTGCGGGTCTGGCCGCTGGCGACGGTGACCGCCGCCTCATGGGGTGTCGCGATGCCATCCAGGTCGTAGGTGGGGGTCGGGCCGCCCGGGAGGGACGTGTCGTCGACACGTACCGTGTAGCTGCCCGCCGGCACGTTGGGGATCGAGTAGTTGCCGTCGCCGTTGGTGGTGTCGCCGGCGACGAAATTCCCATTCGCGTCGAACAGATCCACTCTGACGCCGCTGATGCCCGGCTCGCCGGCGTCCTGCACGCCGTTGCCGTTGAAGTCGCTCCACACCCGGTCGCCGACGGCGCCCGGCCGGCGGTAGCCGAAGTCGCAGTTGAGCACGTTGCCTTCGACGACCGTCGCGTCGCATTGTTCGGAAATCGTCGCGGTAGAGCCGTAGAGGACTCCCGGAGTCTCACCGGTCCCGTAGTTCAAGATCGAGATCTGAACGGTGTAGCTGCCGGCATCCACAGGGAAGGAGTAGTGACCGGTGGCATCCGTGGTCGTCGTCGCGATGACCGTGCCCAGCGAGCCGAGCAGCTCGACGAGGACGTCGGGAATGCCGTTCTCGCCAGGGTCCTGGACCCCGTTGCCGTTCAAGTCGTCGAAAACGGTGTCGCCGATGAGGAATGGATGGAAGGGGACACAGGCTTCGAAGGAGTCACTGACGCAGAGTGCCCTCGCGGGTAAACGGACGGCGTTCAGGTTACTCATATCCACGCCGGACATCCGCATTTCGAAGGTACCGGCTGGAATCGAGCCCGTCTCGTAATCCATCAGGGACCGATCGAAGGGATCGGTCGAGATCTTGAATTGCTCCCACTCCTGATTCCCTGACGGGTTGTCGTTATCGAAGAACTGACCATCGGGGAAGAAGAGGCGGTACTTGACGGCAGGAGTACGCCGGAACAGGGCCGCGGCTGGCGCGGCGTCGTCCGCGGGATTTCCTGTACTCGGGATCAGACCGATGGCGACTCCTTCAGGAACGGAGTCAGCCGTAGCCCATGATGGTAGAAAGGGCGCGTTGGGAGTATCGGGATCGTCGGTATCCGGATTCGTGCCATCCGCGTTGCCGTGATCGAAGTCGCCGTCCCAGATCTCGATCTCCGACTGCGGTTGTTGCATGCTGAAGAAGAAGCTGAATTCTCCGCTATAGTTCGTGGGTGTGGTACTGGGGAAATTCGGATAGATGATTCGAGCGTCGTTGAGCGAGCCCAGAGCGGCGATGTACGAGAAGGGCTGGGCCGCGAGCTCTACCGAAACGACTCCGGTCGTGCGTATTTTGAAAGCGTTGTAAGCCGATATCGCCGGATTCGTAAGGCGAATGTTCAAGTGATAGAAGTAGTTGCCACTGGGCGACTTCGCCGGCGCGCTGGTATTGACGGAGAAGTCTTTCCAGGCGTTGTCCGGCATGGTCGTAGACGAGATCGAGGGGGATCCTGGCTCCAGCTGTACCACCGTTGTACCGGTGCCATTGCCGAGCGGATCGGCATACAGGGTGTACTCGTAGGGCGCAGCCCCAAAGTCCCAGTGCGCCAACCCTAGTCCGTCCAACAATCCGGAATCTCCGTCGAAGATGCCGATCTGGAAAGAGCTGGTACCGGCCGCTATGCCGATCTCCACGTCGAGCTGATCGTCGCTCAGGGTCACCAGTCCGGTGCCGGAAGCGACGACGAGAAAGCGGCCATCCGTTGAGCTGCAACTCGGGAAACAGCGGAGTTGTGCCAACGCTGGTTGAGACCAGAGGGCGACCGCCAGCAATGCCGCGGTAGCGAGTCCTCCAAACTTTCGGACCACAGAAATCATATCAGCCTCCCCTCCATTCATTTGCCGACATTTATCGACACTTGTCCCCGGTTGGCCGGGGTCAATGCGACTGATTTTCGATCTAGGCTCGGGTAGTGTGCGCCGGGGGCGTCAGGAGAACGTCAGGAGCTCGGGGAGCTCATGTTTCAGGTCTGCTCAACCGTCTGAAGGAAGGTCCTGAAACTCCATGGAGGTCTCTTCGAGAAGCTCTTCTTCGAGGAGGCGTTCGGCGAAAGAAGACACGTCCGATTGAAGGACGGATTCTTCGATTCGATACCTCTGGGCGAGCGCTTTGACCGTATCCCGCCGGGTCCCGTGCTCCACGAGAGCCCACCAGATGTCAGCCCCCGACCCCTCCAGTCGAAAGCTCTGGCCGGTAGCGAGATTGGCGATCCGGGTCTCATTGCCCAAGTGTCCGAAGAGCGAGCGGCCCGACGGCCTGAGAGGCCCCTTGCCGGTGGGCTGGATCTCCATGCCGACCTTCGGAGGAGGAGATCCTCGGCCCCGCAGGCAGAGCTCGGGAGGGATGATGCGCCACCCCGTCTCGACGGATTGGTGGGCGGGGTTCCATATCAGGCGTTCGGGCTCATTCCAGGGAAAGCAGATGCGGTCGGGGTCTCCGAGCCAGTAACGGTTCGGGCCGAGCCTTTCAGCCCACTGCTTCCTGGCGCCCGTGTAGTCCCCCCCTATTCGATCCGGTCCATGGTCTTCGAGATCGGAGCTGGCAAGGCAAGCCAGCACTCGGGGCTCCCGCGCCTCCACCGCCGCTCTCAGCTGGGGATGGGAGTAGAGGTGGGCAAAGATGACCTGCTCACAAGGGCAGGTAGAGAGAAACGCCCCAAAGCGCGCGCCGCTCAAAGCACAATCGTCGACAATCACCACCGGTGAGCTGGCGCGGTCCGCCCTGACGACATTGGCAGGTGACAGATCCAGGACTTCCGCCAGCATCCCAAGGACGATGAATCCTCCGCGCGGGATGGCGGTATAACGGAAGCGGCGAACCTCTTTCTGCCCGAATCGCTTGACCAACTCGCCCGCGAGACGCTCCACGCTCCGCTCGGCGTCCCTGTAGTCGAGGTAACGAACTCTGTTCAGCGCTGTTTCGAGGGTGCGGCTTTGGACCTCGGCCCAAGCCTGCTGCCACGGCTGGTCCCAGTCCGCGAGGATGGCGATCAGCGGCTCAGGGTCCAGCCGAACCACGAGAGTGGCCGGCGGCAGGTCGCTCCAGCCCGGGCTCGATGCGATGGCCCTGGCCAGGGCAGGCCATGCAGAGCGCTCGTTCCGCAACCGGAGAGCTTTGCAGTAGTTGGAGATCGCTGCCTGGCTTGGGCGAACGACGTAGATGGACGTGCGGATAGCGTCCTGCCCGGGAGAACGGCTGAAGCTCACACTGCTTTCGTGCTGATGAAATCGAAGTCGGGAGCGATTCCAGTTCCGCCTTGAGTCAGGTCCGTGAGCTTACCCCACTCGACCAGGCCTGGAGGGGTATAAGGCTTCCTTTCCGGGGACGATGGTTCGTCGGGACAGCTTGAAGTCCGCGTAGTTTCTGGAGAGTCAGCCATGATCATCGCCATCCAATAATAGTGCTCGTAACAGTCCTTTTAAACCGCCGACACCGTGCTCCGCTCCCGGCATCTCAGCCAGGATTCCACGCAGAGAAATCCGATGAGGCGCCGGCGCTCGCTCGTGTGCTCTTCTTGCTGCCAATAAGAGTTCCACGCTGCATGAAGTGAATCTCCGTCCGTCAGCCCTTGCTGCAGGACCCGCGAATTTTGGAGCAAGGCTTGCACTCTTTCCCGTTCCCGGTCGTGAAGCCCGCGTTGTTCCAACTCGAGGAAGTGAACCAGCCGGGTCCGGCGTCTCACTTTCTCAGGTAAATTACCCCGCATGGCCTCGCGCAAAATGAACTTGATCATGCCATCGCGAAACCGCAAGCGTGCGGGCAGTGACAAGAGGAAATCGATGACCCGCCGGTCCAGGAAGGGAAGGCGCCATTCGATTCCCAGGAATTCGGCGGTGACATCGAGAGTCAGGAGCCGGGCGGAGAAGCTCGCTTCCGTTAAGTGATGGTAGCTCGACCTTGCCGCCTGGCTCTCGAGATAGGGAGGTGGCAGAAGATCGTGGGCTCTCTCACTTCTGGTTTTGCGGAGCCCGAGGCGGCTCAACACCGAGCGCCCCAATGGACGCAGGTAGGCTCTGGCGATCAGAGATCCTGGAGGGATTCGGCTATACCGCAGGAAATGAGGGATCTCCCTGTGCAAACGATGCGGTTTGACATCTCTCAGCATGGCCGGCGTGTGGTAGGGCTCTCCGCCGAGCACCTGGTCGCCGCCAATGCCGGTCAGGAGGACCTGGCAGCCATCCGCACGGGCAGCCCGGGCTGGCCGGAATACCAGGACTCGGCTGATGCTGAGCTCCGGCTCGGCAAGAGGGTAACCTTCCTCCTCGCCGAACTCACGAAGGCCCCAGCAATCGTCGCTGGGGAGGAATGTTGCCGGCATACTGGCACATCGCCGGGCAACATCCTCGGCGTACTCCCGTTCCTCGGCTCCAGGCGTCTGCTCGAAGACACAGGAGTACAGGCGTGCCTGCCCTTCGCTCTCCCCCGTTTCGAACGCCTGCTCTGCCGCACAGGCGATCGCCGACGAATCAAGGCCGCCACTGACCAGGATGCCCACTGGACCGGTGCTGCGCAGGCGAGCACGAACAGCCTCCTGGAAGATTTCCTGGAAGCGTTCGACATATTCTGAATCCTTACGGAAACTGGGCTGTGGCTCTTCCCCGAAGGCCCAGTAGCGAGTCGAGGATATCTGTCCATCGGTGGCCGTCAGCCGGTAGGACGGTGGCAGCCTCAGGATTCCCTGGTACGACGTTTCGTCCGTCCAGCGCTCGAGCCTCCACTGCAAGAGATCCCGGATCAGGGCTTCGTTGACCGGCGGGGTGCGCTCGAGCACTCCCAGAATGGCGGCCACGCTCGAGGCAACAATCAGGCGGCGACGATCCGCATGGTAGTGGAGGAGACGGAGTCCCATGGGATCCCGGGCACAGAAGAGTTGGCGGCGATGGGAATCCCATAAGATGAATGCGAAATCACCTGCCAGCCGTCTTACGGAATCCTCCCCCCATCTCTCGTAGGCCGCGAGAATGAGCTCCGCGTCTGTCGTCTTTCTGCTGTCTTTGCCGGTTTCGAGGCTTCGAATGAGCTCGCCACGGTTGTCGATGCGAGCATCGGCCGCGATCCATAGACGCCCATTCGCATGGACTGCCGGCTGCCGCTCTCCAACCTCTTCCGGGGTTGTCCAGAAGTGAGCGTGCACGAGTGCGGCGGGTCCACAACTCCACGCTCGGAGCCCCTGCGGCCCCCGGCCAGCGATTCCCGCTGCCAGCATGGAGATCTGATCCCCCTGAACAGGAGCACCGTCCCAGTTGACGATCCCGGCGATGCCACTCAAGCCTTAATCGCTCCCCGAGATCCGCTGCCCTGCAACCCGAGGGTCTGATCCATGCGGCTCAAGCCACGATCTGGTCCTCAGGTCCCACCCCCGGCTCCTCCAGCCCCTTCCCCGCCTCCCGGAATCCGCCGTGTCATCAGATTGCCGAGCTCGTGGGGATCGCTGAGGTAGCGTTCCTCCCCGGTCTCGAGGTCGCGGACGGAGCAGCGGTGGACCGGGTCCCCATCGGGATCCTGCTCGCGCGGCTCTGCCCAGCAGCGGATCAGCCAAGACTTGGTCGGGACTTTGGGTCTAGCTCTTCCTTCGCTCACGGAGGTTCACCTCTCGGGCTCGTGGATTAAGGGACGAGGTTCGATGTGAGACGAGTATAAGGCCGGAACGTCAGGACAGCGTCAGGACGGAGATGAATCAGGAGTTGAGATAAAATCGGGGTGATCTGACATCCAGGGGGTTGCGTACCACGACTGAAGGTCGAGCTTCAGCGAAGGGGCGGATTCCGCAAGGTAGACATCTTGAACAAGATCCGTGTGCGCCTCCTCGGAGGCTTCGAGGTCTGGGACGGCGACCATCAGGTCGCCGGTTTCGAATCGCAAAAGGTCCGGGCCCTGCTGGCCTACCTGGTCTGCCACCGGCGCCGGGCGTTCAGCCGGGATCACCTGGCGGGTCTGCTCTGGCCGGAGCGCGAGCCCGACGGGGCTCGCCACGCCCTGCGCCAGGCGATCTACAACCTGCGGGCGAAGCTGCCGGCGGGCGAGACCCTCCTGCTGAGCAACAACCTGGAGATCGGCATCCACCCCCAGGCGGATTGCTGGGTCGACGTCGAGGCCTTCGAGGAAGCCGTGCGGCTGGGCTCGGAGCGGGCGGTCGACCCGCACCACCTCTCCACGGCCGTCCAGCTCTACCGGGGGGAGCTCCTGGCGGGGTTCTTCGTCAAGGAAAGCCAGGACTTCGAGGATTGGATGATCGCCCAGCAGGTGCGGCTGCGCGATGCCGCCGTCGACGTGCTGCACCGGCTGATCGACAGCTACCGGCGGCGCGGCGAGTACCGCTTCGGGGTCCACTACGCCCGCCGGCTGGTGGCGATCGAGCCGCTCTCGGAGGAGGCGCACCGCGAGCTCATACGCCTGTGCGCCCTGGCGGGGCAGCGCAACCGGGCGCTCGCCCATTACGAGGAGCTGTCGAACCTGCTGCGCGACGAGTTGGGGGTCGAGCCGCTCGCCGAAACCCGGGCGCTCTACGAGTCGATCCTCTCCCATACGGTGAAGGAGGAGGGCGCGGACGGGCAGGGAGAGCCCATCGGGCCGATCATCCCCCTGGTCGGCCGGGGCGTCCCCTACAGCCAGTTGCGGGAGGGGTGGACCCGCGCCCTCGCCGGTACCGTCCATCTCACCCTGGTCACCGGCGATCGGGGGATCGGCAAGACCCGGCTGATCAAGTCCTTCCTCGACGCCACCACCTCCAAGCGGCGCTGCGGCGTGCTCAAGGGGCGGTGCTACGAGATGAGCCCGCTGGTGGCCTACCGGCCGTTCATCGAGGCCCTGCACGGCGCGCTGGTGGAGGAGGCCGAGGGCGTGGGCCAGGTCCTGGCGCCGGTGCCGGCGGAGGTGCTCGAGGATCTCGTCCGCCTCGTCCCCGAGCTGCGCGAGCTGCGCCCGGACCTCCCGGCGCCGGCGCCCCTGGGGCGCTTCGAGGACCGGCGGCGGCTCTTCGCCTCGGTGGGGATGTTCCTCGAGGGGCTGTGCCGGAGCGACGATCCGCTGATCCTGTTCCTCGACGATCTCCATCTCGCCGACCGCGACACGCTCGACCTCCTGGGCTTCCTCTGCTCGAAGCTCGATGGAGCGATCTGGATCATCGCCGCCTGCCGGACCGGCGAGCTCGATCCTGACCACTCGCTGAGCCAGATCGTCCGCCGCGGCGAGAAAGACGGGCGCGCGACCCGGCTGGAGGTGGACCGGCTGGATTTCCCGGCGCTCGAGGAGATCGCGGAGACCCTGGTGGGCGAGGCGCAGGCGGCCGAGCTGGCCGGGTTCCTGGAGGCGAAGAGCGAGGGCGTGCCGCTGGCGATCACCGAGCTGGTCAATTATCTCTGGGACGAGGGGATGCTGACCGCTCAGCGCGCCGGGCACTGGGCCCTGCACGCCTCTCTCAGCGAGATCGAGGTGCCGTCGGATCTCGACGAGCTGATCCGGCTGCGCATCCGCCGACTCCCCAACTCCACCCGGCGCCTGGCCACCCTGGCGGCGATCCTCGGCCACACTTTCGACGTGCAACTCCTGCAGGAGGCGGCGGACGAGCACGCCAAAGTGGTGGAGATCGGCCTCGAGATCCTGCTCAAGCGGTGGCTGGTCCGGCAGTTCGCCTACTTCTGGACCGACAGCCAGCGGGACGAGGACATCGTGCTGTGGGCCCGCGGCCCCCGCCGGGGGCGCTTCGAGTTCGCGCACAACCGTGTCCGCGAGGCGATCTACGGCGAGCTCAATCCTCTGCGCCGGCAGGCCATGCACGCGCAGGTGGGGGAGGCGCTCGAGAGCCTGCTGGGAGGGCGCGAGTGCGAGGTCCTGGCCTATCACTACACGACCGGCAACCAGTGGGAGAAGTCGCTCCCCTTCCTGGAGCGCTCCATCGAGCGGGCGCTGGCGGTGCAGGCGGGGGACGCCGCCCGGCGCTACTGCGATCAGGCGATCGAGGTGCTGAGCCGGCTCGCGGCCGGCGCCCGCAGCGAGGTGGTCGCCGAACGATGGCGGGAGGCGCGCGAGGTGATGCGCGAGAAGGCGGCGGCGCTCTCGCCGGAGTGGGTCGTCCTGACCCGCCGCCCTGACTGACTGCCGGAGCGAGGCCCAGTGAGATAGAATCGCGGAATTCCGACATCCGAACTTCGCGCAGGGGCGGGTTCCGCAAGAGGGTAGACATCTTGAGCGAGATTCGTGTGCGCCTCCTCGGAGGCTTCGAGGTCTGGGACGGCGACCGCCAGGTCGCCGGTTTCCAATCGCACCCGCTGGTGACCGTCGCGCCGCTCCCGGAAGAGGCGCATCGCGAGCTGATGCGCTTGGCCACCGAGCAGGCGGCGCCCGGCGGGCCGGTCATCCCCATGGTCGGCCGCGGCGCCGCCTACGCCCAGTTGCAGGAAGGGTGGAACCGCGCGCTCGCCGGCACCGTCCATCTCACCCTGGTCGCCGGCGAGCCGGGGATCGGCAAGACCCGGCTGATCGAGTCGTTCCTCGACGCCGCCACCTCCGAGCGGCGCCGCGGCGTGCTCGCCGGGCGGTGCCACGAGATGAGCCCGCTGGTGCCCTACCGGCCCTTTCTCGAGATCCTGCGCGGCGCGCTGGCGGCGGAGGCCGAAGAGGGCACCCAGGCCCTGGCGCGGATGCCCGCCGAGGTGCTGGAGGACATCGTCCGCCTCGTCCCCGAGCTGCGCGGCCTGCGGCCGGACCTCCCGGTGCCGGAGCCGGAGCCGCGCTTCGAGGACCGGCGGCGTCTCTTCGCCTCGGTGGCGCGCTTCCTCGACGGCCTGTGCCGCGGCGGCGATCCGCTGGTCCTGTTCCTCGACGATCTCCACCTCGCGGACCGCGACACGCTCGACCTGCTGATGTTCCTCCTCTCCCGGCTCGAGGGGGCGATCTGGATCGTCGCCTCCGGCCGGATGGACGAGCTGGACCGGGACCACCCCTTGAGCCAGATCGTCCGCCGCGGCGAGAAGGCCGGCCGGGCGACGCGGCTCGAGCTGGGCGGGCTGGAGCCCTCGGATCTCGCGGAGATCGCGGAGTCGCTGGTCGGCGAGCCGCGGGCGGCCGAGCTGGCCGGCTTCCTGGAGGCCAAGAGCGAGGGCGTGCCGCTGGCGGTGACCGAGCTCGTCGACTATCTCTGGGACGAGGGGATCCTGACCGCTCGGCCCGTTGGGCGCTGGGCCCTGCCCGCCGTCCTGAACGAGAGCGAGGTGCCGTCGGACGTCGGCGAGCTGATCCGGCTGCGCGTCCGCCGCCTCCCCAACTCGATCCGGCGCCTGGCCACCCTGGCGGCGATCCTCGGGCACACCTTCGACGTGCAGCTCCTGCAGGAGGCGGCCGACGAGCATGCCAGGGTCGTGGAGATCGGCCTCGAGGTCATGCTCGAGCACCGGCTGATCCGGCGGCTCGCCCGCCCGGGGAGCTTCGAGTTCACGCACGACCGCATCCGGGGAGCGATCTACGGCGAGCTCAATCCGCTGCGCCGGCAGGCCATGCACTCGCAGTTGGGGGAGGCGCTCGAGAGCCTGCTGGGAGAGCGGGAGTGCGAGGTCCTGGCCTATCACCACACGACCGGCAACCAGTGGGAGAAGTCGCTCCCCTTCCTGGAGCGCTCCCTCGAGCGGGCGCTCGCGGTGCAGGCGGGGGACGCCGCCCAGCGCCACTGTGACCAGGCGATCGAGGTGCTGAGCCGGCTCGCGGCCGGCGCCCGCAGCGCGCTGGTCGCCGAAAGGTGGCGGGAGCGGCGCGAGGTGATGCGCGAGAAGGCGGCGGCGCTCTCGCCGTCCGATTCGGAAGACTAGCGGGCGATCTAGCGGGCGATGCGGCGGACGCCGCCGATCCTCGGCTCGGCCGCCGGGGCGAGGCCCAGAACCTCGGCCTTGATCTCTTCCCGCTGCAGGCGCGAGAGGCGGCGGGCCTCCATGGCGAGCCCCATCTGGCGCATGGCGAGGATGACCGAGAACTCGAGCAGCACGAGCATCACGCCGAGCGTCGGCTCGCCGGTCACGGCGACCACCAGCGCCAGGGCGCAGAAGGAGACCACCATGCCGTAGATCACGGCGACGATGCGCGAGCGCTCGCCGCCGAAGTGGGCGAGCAGATGGTGGAGGTGCTTGCGGTCGGCGTGGAACATGCGCAGGAAGCGGTCGATCAGCGCGCTCTTCGGACGGTCGAGGAAGCGGACGGCCATCACCAGCAGGGTGTCCATCACCGGCACGCCGAGAGCGACGATCGGCACCAGGATCGCCACCGCCGCCGGCGCCTTGAGCGAGGAGTGGACGGTGGTGGCGGCGAGCAGGAACCCCAGCATCAGCGAGCCGGAGTCGCCCATGAACACGCGCGCCGGCTCCCAGTTGTGGCGCAGGAACCCGAGACAGGAGCCGGCCACGGCGGCCATCAGGATCACGGTGCCGGCGTTGCCCTGCAGCATGGCGTAGGCGAGGAAGCTCACCGAGATGATGGCGACGACGCCGCCGGCCAGCCCGTCGAGCCCGTCGATCAGGTTGATCGCGTTGGTGACGCCGACGATCCAGAGCAGCGAGACGAAGCCTCCGAACAGCCCGAGGTGGACCTCGCCCAGGACCGGCAGGCGCAGCACCTCGAAGGCCCAGCCGGCGTGGACGAGCGGCCACGCCGCCACGATCTGGGCCAGCAGCTTCTTGCCCGCCGAAACCCCGATCAGGTCGTCGACGACGCCGACCACGAAGACCAGCAGCGTGCCGAACGCCAGCGCCAGCAGCTCGTTGCGCCCGATCGCGGTCCCCAGCCTGCCCCAGAGCAGGATGGCCGCGAGGCCGGCGCCGAGACCCAGGCCCATGGCGATCGCGACACCCCCCAGGCGGGGTACGGCGCCCTTCTGCAGCTTGCGTTCCCCCGGGTGGTCCAGAGCGCGGAACAGTACCGCCAGGCGCGCGATGGGCGGCACCATCAGATTGGTGGCCAGCGCGGCGACGAAAGCTGCGCCAATGGCATACGGCAGAATCCCGTTCATACGGCTACTCCCCCCGCGACCGGGCGCCTCTCGGCGCACCCGAAACTGCACTGTTGATCGCTAGTTGTGGGGGTATCTTACAAGGTATTTGTTTTTGTGCAAGTGCCCGATTTCGTCCAGAGCACGCGCGACTCCTGCCGAATCTCCAATATCCATCCGTAGATAGGAGCCGGGGGGCAGGCCCTGGGAGCCCAGCAGGTGGACGTCCGAGCCGGCGCTGCCGATGTACAAGAGAGGGAGGCCGGACTGGACGCAGCCGTAGACCTTGGAGGGGAGGACGTAGCCCACGAAGCCGTCGCGCAGGGTGATCAGGTGGGCGTCCGGAGTCACCAGGAGACGCGGCAGCATCTCCAGCGGCACGGGGCGGCCGCGGTGGACCGGCAGCCCCTCGCGGCGCAGGATCTCCTCGACCCGGTCCGCCTTCGAGCCGGTGGCGTTGAGCCAGAGGGCCACCCGCCCCGATCCCTCCTGATGATGCCGGCGATACCCCTCGATGAACG
>Ga0070685_10001687_pt1 | contig 11606 bp, 10 predicted proteins | sample KBSS13LmetaG_FD_65651 | JGI IMG/M metagenome (GOLD analysis project Ga0070685, IMG submission 65651) | Switchgrass rhizosphere microbial communities from Kellogg Biological Station, Michigan, USA - KBS S1-3L metaG | ecosystem: Host-associated > Plants > Roots > Rhizosphere ...
CATCCGCAGCGAGTCGGCCTGGTCGTAGATCGTGAAGCCCTTCGAGTAGCCGAGCCGCTCGGCGTCGACCCGCAGCATCCGCGCGCAGGCCGAGTGGAAGGTCGTCACCCACATCGCCCGCACCGAGCGGCCGACCAGGTGGCCGACCCGCTCGCGCATCTCCGCCGCCGCCTTGTTGGTGAAGGTGATCGCGAGGATCTCCCCCGGCCGCGCTTCCCCGGTCGCCAGCAGGTAGGCGATCCGGTGGGTGAGGACGCGGGTCTTGCCCGAGCCGGCGCCGGCGAGCACCAGCAGCGGGCCGCCGCTGTGTTCGGTCGCCTCGCGCTGGGGCCCGTTGAGACCGCCGAGCAGCCGCTCGATCCGGTCGGCACCGGGCTCGGTAGGCGCCGCAGGCGGCTGCGAATGCGCCTCAGGGGAGGTGTCGAAGTGCTCCTGCAGGCTCACCCGCCGAGCATAGCCAGGGACCCGGCGGGCTCAGCCACCAGCCGAGGAGCGCCCCGTGCGGGGCTCGATCTTCGCCACCTCGGCCGAGGGGCCGTTGCCGCCGTCGAGGCGCGCCAGCCGCTGCTCGACCTCGGCGATCCGCTCCGAGAGCGCCTTGATCGCGTCGGCGATCGGGTCCGGCAGGTGGATCCAGTCGGCGTCGGGGCCTTCCACCCGTTTTCCTTCGAGCCGCACCGGGTGGCCGGGGTTGCCGACCACGGTCGCGCCCGGCGGCACGTCCTCGACGACGACCGTGTTGGCGCCGACCTTCGCCCCGTCGCCAACCGCGATCGGCCCCAGCAGCTTCGCTCCGGAGCCGACGGTGACGTTGTTGCCGAGGGTCGGGTGGCGCTTACCGCGCTGAAAGCCGGTGCCGCCGAGCGTGACCCCCTGGTAGAGGGTGACGCAGTTGCCGATCGCGGCGGTCTCGCCGATCACGACCCCGGAGCCGTGGTCGATGAAGAACTCGTTGCCGATCCGGGCGGCGGGATGGATCTCGATCCCGGTGATCGCCCGGGTCAGGTAGGCGATCGTGCGCGGGACCAGCGGCACCCCGGCTTCCATCAGCGCGTGGGCGGCCCGGTGGGCGAGCAGCGCCTGCACGCCGGCCCAACTCGAGAGGATCTCGAAGGTGGAGACGCCCTGCGCCGCCGGATCGCGCTCGCGCGCGGCCTGCACGTCCGCGCGAACCTCCTTGAGCAGCCGTTTCCAGCGGTTCATGGTGAGAAGAAGGGTAGGGACATGTAGCGCTCACCCGAGTCGCAGACGATCGTCACCACCCTCTTCCCCGCCAACTCAGGGCGCGCCGCCACCTCCAGCGCCGCCCAGATGTTGGCGCCGGCGGAGATGCCGGCGAGCACCCCCTCCTCCTTCGCCACCCGCCGCGCCGTCTCCAGCGCGTCCTCGTCGCCGACCGGCAGCACCTCGTCGACGACGCTGCGGTCGAGGACCTCGGGGACGAAGCCGGCGCCGATGCCCTGGATTTTGTGCGGGCCGGGTTTGCCGCCGGAGAGAACCGGCGAGCTCGCCGGCTCGACCGCCACCACCAGTGCCTCCGGCGCCCGCTCCTTCAGCATTCGGCCGACCCCGGTGATCGTGCCGCCGGTGCCGACGCCGGCGACGAAGGCGCCGATCTCGCCGTCGGTGTCGCGCCAGATCTCCTCGGCCGTCGTGCGGCGATGCACCTCGGCGTTCGCGGGATTCGAGAACTGCATCGGCATGAAGCCCTTGCGCTGGTCGCGAATCTCCTCGGCGAGAGCGACCGCCTCGTTCATCCCCCCAAGCGAGGGCGTCTCCCGCACCTCCGCCCCGTAGGCCCGCAGCAGCTTGCCGCGCTCCCGACTCATCCCCTCCGGCAGGGTCAGGATCAGCTCATAGCCACGAGCAGCGCAGACCATCGCCAGCGCGATCCCCGTATTGCCGCTGGTCGGCTCAACCACCACCCCCCGCCCCGGCCGGATCAGACCCTCCTCTTCGGCCGCGTCGATCATCGCCACCCCGATCCGGTCCTTCACCGACCCGCCGGGATTGAAGTACTCCAACTTCACGCAGACGACGCCCGCCAGCCCCTCCCCCATCCGATCAAGCTGCACCATCGGCGTATTGCCGACTACCGCAGAAGCCTCAGCCCCGATCTTCATCAGATGAAGTACATCCCCGAGCCGGCCTCTTCGGCCTCGCGGCGTGCTACTTCGGCGATCGTGGTTTGGCCGAAGACCTTGCGCAGGGCGGCGACGCCCTCGGCCCAGATGCCGCCGGCCTCGTCGGCCTCGTCGCCGACTTTCCCGTCGAGAGCCTGGACGACGTCGAGGACGGTGATCTCTTCGGCGGGGCGGGAGAGGGTGTAGCCGCCGCGCATGCCGCGGTGGCTGGTCAGCAGGCCGGCGCGGCGCAGGGTCGAGAAGAGCTGCTCGAGGAACTGCTCGGGGATCTCCCTGCGCTCGGCCAGCTCTTTGATCGGGACCGGCCGCTCGCCCGCCCGCGCCAACTCGGCAAGCGCAACTACCGCGTATCTCGACTTGGAGGTAATAGAGATCACCCGGACTTTCTACCGCACCCTGCGGGGCTGGGTTAGGATCGCTCGCAGGGCCGGCCCCCCACCGGCGCCCACTCAGTCCATCGGGAGATTGGAAGCATCCTGAGCCAGCGCCACCATTGTCTTGTCATCGACGGGCACCCGCTCGTCCGAATCGGCATCCGGGAGGCGATCGAGGACGGCTTCGTCGTCCACGAGGTTCCAACCCGCGACGAGGGGGTCGATCTGGTCCGCGACGTCGGCCACTTCGACGTCGCCGTTGTCGACATGCGCTGGCGCGGGAACCGCGACGGGAACTCGATCAACGGCGCCGAAGCGATCCGCATACTGCACCGTTCGGCTTCCGGCCTGGGGATCGTCGCCCACGGCGAGCTGCCCGAACGCCATCTCGCCAGCGCCGCGCTCTCGGCCGGCGCCAGCGCCTACGTCGCCCGTACGGCCGGTCCGAAGGAACTGCGCCAGGCCGTCGAGGCCGCCGTCACCCAGGAGCGCTTCATCGACCCTGCCGTTCCCCCGAAAGGGAGCCGCGGCAAGCTGACCCGCCGGCAGCGCCAGATCCTGCAACTGCTGGCCGACGGCGAGTCGACCACCTTCGCCGCCCGTGAGCTCGACGTCAGCGAGGAGACGGTGAAGACCCACATGAAGTACGCCCTCGCCCGCCTCGGCGCCAAAAACCGCACCCACGCGGTGGCGATCGCCGTGCGCGAGTGCCTTATCGACTGACCGGGCGCTGATCGCTGACCGCCCAGCTGGGACGGCGGACGCGAACCAACGAGCGGCGGCGCCACTTCGGCGCGGGCTGCTTCTGCTGGGCGGCGGGGGCCGCAAAGGCGACGGGCGTCTTGCTCATCTCAGATCCAGCCTCTGTCGCGCGCCGTCAAGACGGCTTGGGCGCGATCGACGGCACCGATCTTGCCGTAGACGTTGTGGAGGTGGGTGCGGATCGTCGAGACCGAGAGGTGCATCTCGCTGGCGATCTGCTTGTAGACCATGCCCTCGGAGAGGTGGCGAAGGACGTCGAGCTCACGGGCAGACAGCGGGCAGGGCTCGCTGATCCGGGTCGCGTCCTGGGTCGGCATCGGCAGCTCGTAGAGGAGGTCGCGGAGGGCAACCTCGCTGAGGCCGCAGCGCTCGGCGGCGGAACGCAGACGCTCCGGCGCGATCGCCTCGCCCTGGCAGTAGTGGGCGACCATGTCGGCGGTGGCGATCATCGCCGCCAGGCCTTCGGCGTCATCGGCGTGGTGGCGCTCGATCGCGATCGCCAGCCGCTGCGGCAGGTTCCAGCGCCGGGCGAGGACGCCGCCGACCAGGGCGTGGTCGATCCCGAGCTGCTCGCGTTCCTCGCGCAGGCGCTGCTCCGGGGTGCGGGAGACGGCGTCGAAGTAGACCTTGTAGCCCGGGTGCAGGCGGGAGATGACGAGGCGGCCGATGTCGTGCAGCAGCGCCGCCACCGCCAGCTCGTCGCGTTCGACCCAGCCGACGACGCGGCCAATGCGGTCGGCGGCGCGCTGGGTGGCGAGGGCGTGGACGCGGAAGCGCTCGGGCTTCAGCTCCCAGCCGCCGTTCGGCTCGAAGAAGTCGAAGCTGGGCGCGGTCCCGGCGATCGCGAGCACGCCGGCGGGCTTCAGCAGCTCGACCGCGGCCGGGACGCTGGCGATGCCGCCGGCGTGGAGGCCGCTGCGGTTGGCGTTGCGCAGGACGGAGACGGCAAGGGCGACGTCGCTCTCGACGGCTTCGATGATTTCGCCGGCGCGGGCCGTCTCAGCCGTGGCGGCGTTGATCACCCGGTCGCGCGCCTCGACGAGGACGGGATAGCGCTCGACCGCCTCGAAGGCTTCCGCCAGGCGGCTTCCGGGCGCCGGAGTGGCGCGGCCGGCCTGGGGCCCTTCGTGCAGGGGGACTTTGCCGTTGCTCTGGGGAGCGGTGACGCTCATTGGGCAACCCATCGGCAGCAAACGCGCCCAGGTTTAGCCCAACACCCCTTTCCAATCCACAAAATTGGGTGCGAGTTCGACCGCCGCTAGGCGGCGGCAAGGCGACCGGCGGCGTCCCGGATCCTCTCCAGGGAGCGCTCGCGGCCGAGCGCGGCCAGGGACTCGAAGATCCCCGGCGAGATCGAGGTGCCGGTGATCGCCACCCGGATCGGCTGGTAGAGCTTGCCCGGCTTGAGGTCGAAGCGCTCCAGCAGCGGTGCCAGCGCCGCCTCGATCGCCTCCGGCTCGAAGGGCTCGACCGGCTCCAGCGCTTCGGCGACGGCCGCCAGGACCTCTCCGGTCCCCTCCTTCATCACCTTGCCCCAGGCCTTCTCGTCGTCGACCGGCGGCTCGAAGAGGAAGCGGATCAGCGGCCAGACCTCCTCCAGGGTCTGGGCTTTCTCCTGGGCGATCTCGCAGGCCGCCCGCAGCTCCTCGTCGGGCTCGCGGCCGAGGTGGCGGGCGACCGCCGCCGTGTAGTCCGCGAGCGGCATCTCGCGCATGAAGCGGCCGTTCAGCCAGCGCAGCTTCTTCTCGTCGAAGATCGCCGCCGATCTGCCGACGTCCTCGACCCGAAAGCGCCGCACCAGCTCCTCGGTCGACATGATCGTCGTGTCGTCGTCGGCGCCCCAGCCGAGCAGCGCCAGGTAGTTGCGCACGGCGGCCGGCAGGTAACCGGCCTCGCGCAGCTCCTGGACCGATGCGGCGCCATGGCGCTTCGAGAGCTTTTTGCCGTCGGGACCGTGCAGCAGCGGCAGATGCGCGTAGCGTGGCGCCTCGAAGCCGAGCGCCTCGAGCACGAGCAGCTGCTTCGGCGTGTTCGAGAGATGGTCGTCGCCGCGGACCACCTCGGTCACGCCCATCTCGGCGTCGTCGACGGCGACGGCGAAGTTGTAGAGGACCGAGCCGTCGCCGCGGGCGATCACGAAGTCGTCGTAGCTGGGGTTGGGGAAGGCGACGTCGCCGCGGATCAGGTCGTGGACGACGGTCTCGCCCTCGTCGGGCACCCGCAGCCGGATCGCCGCGGTCTCGTCGTCGGTGGGCGTGCCGCGGTAGCCCCTGCCGGCCCCGTGCTCGGCCTTCCACGCCTCGACCTCCCTGGCGGTGGCGTGGTCGCGGTAGGCGTGGCCGGAGTCGAGCAGCCGCCGCAGCTCCTCCTCGTGGCGCTCGGCCCGTCCGGCTTGCGAGATCGGCCCCTCGTCCCAGTCGAGCTCGAGCCACTGCAGCGCGTCGATGATCTGGTCCCAGTTCTCCCGGGTCGAGCGCTCGCGGTCGGTGTCCTCGATCCGCAGGATCAGCTCGCCGCCCTCGTGGCGGGCCGCGAGCCAGTTGTAGAGTGCCGTCCTCGCTCCGCCGATGTGCAGCGCCCCGGTCGGCGAGGGGGCGAAGCGGAGTCGAGAGTGGCCTGGCACGGCGGCCATGTTTCCACAGTGCCGTCCAGAGGTTGCGCAGCGACCCCAGATCGGTCAGGGTCGATCTTTGTGAACTCCGTGGGTACCGATGAGAAACAAGCCCCCGGCTGGGTGCCCCTGGTGCAGACCGGGGCGACGCTGGCGGCGGGGGTCCTCGGCCTCACCGCCTACGTCTACCTGCTCGGCGGCACGATCTTTTGGCTCCGCATCTACGCCGCCCGCCTCCCAGCCGACAACGCCACCGTCGCCTTTCAGGATCGCGCGCTGCTGGCGGCGGGGATCAAGGTGCTGCTTTTCGAGCTGCTCCTTCTAGGGCTGGTCGGCGCCGTCGTCTGGGGAATCTGGAAAGGGGCGCGCCATCTCGACCATCAGGAAGAACGCGACCAGAGGGAGCTCGTCTCCTACGTGATCCTCGTCCTGCTGCGCTCGCTGATCGCTGGGCTGACCCTGGTCTCGCTGCTGATCGGACCGTTCGTCGATCTCTACACCGGCGAAGGCGCGGGATGGGTGCTGCTCGTCTTCGTGCTCATCGGCCTCGTGGTCGCGGCCATCGACCTCTCCGGCCGCACGCCGCGAAGGGCGAAGAAGTTCAGCGAGGTCGCGTCGGAGAGCGAGTGGTTCCAGTTCCTGCGGTTCCTGCTGTCGCTGGCGGTGGTCGTCGTAGCCGTCGCCTATATGGCGGTTGCCCTCGGAATCACCGTGTTGGTGCTCCTGACCCTGCTCGTGCTCTTTCACCGCTACCGGCGCTCACCGCCGCCCCCCGGCCCGCGCCGAGCCCGGGAACTGCTGCTGCCGGCGCTGACCCTGGCGACGGCGCTGAACTTGGTGATCGTCCCCTACCTGGCGACGCCGCCCGTGACTTTCGACCATGCCTGGGTGACGACCACCGAAGGCCGCCCGATCGACGGCGCCTACCTCGGACGCACCGGCGAAGGGGTCTTTCTCGCCACTTGCAAACAGCGACCCAATGATCCGACGCGCAGCTACGAAGGCCGCATCGAGGTGGTCCCGGTCGAAGACGTCGAGCACGTCGTCGTCGGCGGCTTCAAGTACAGCTTCGACGTCGGCAACCGCCCTTCGCTCTTCGCGCTCGCAAAGCACTTCGCGATGGGGGTCGACCTGCACAGCCGCGACGACGGCTTCCTGCTCGACGTCCGCAGCGCGCCGCGCGTCTGCGGCGTCAAGTAAACGGACTGAGGCGGCGCTACCCATAGGATGCCCCGGTGCTGATCGGGGCCCATGTGTCGACCGGCGGCGGACTCGCCAACGCGATCGAGCGTGGCAAGGAGCGCGGTTGCGAATCTATCCAGATCTTCAACCAGAGCCCGCGCATGTGGCGGCCGACGAACTTCGGCGAGGAGGACTTCGCCGCCTTCCGCGAGGCGATGGATGCCTCGCCGGTCGAAGCGGTGATCATCCACGCCGTCTACCTGATCAACTGCGCGACCAAAGACAAAGAGCTGCGGAAGAAATCGCTCACCTCGCTCACCCACGCGCTGCGGATCGGCGACGCGATCGGCGCCCGGGGGGTCGTCCTGCACCCGGGATCGCAGAAGACCGACCCGCTGAACCCTTCGCTGAAACGAGCTGCGAAAGTCATCGCTGCCGCCCTGAAGGAAACCGACTCCTGTCCGCTCCTGCTCGAGCAGACCGCCGGTCACAAAGGCCTGCTCGCGCGCGACTTCGACCAGATCGCCGCCCTGATCGACGGCGCCGGTGACGACAAGCGCCTCGGCCTTTGCCTCGACTCCTGCCACATGTTCGCCCAGGGCTACGACATCACCGACGAGGCCCACCTATCGGCGGTCCTCGACGAAGCCGACGCCAAGGTCGGCCTGGAGCGCCTGGGCGCCGTCCACGTCAACGACGCCGCCGTCCCCCTGGGAGCCCACCTCGACCGCCACGCCAACATCGGCAAAGGCGAGATGGGCAAACGAGGCCTCTCCGCCTTCCTCTCCGAGCCAAGGTTCGAGGGCCTCCCCGCCACCCTGGAGACGCCGGGCCCGGAAAAGAAGGGTTCATCGAAAGCCGAAGTCACCTACGCCAAGCACCTCCGCCGCGAAGGCCTCAAACGCCGCAGCAAATAAGCAGGCGACAAGGGCCGGCTCCCCCAGCCGACCCTTGCTCTCCCGCCGTAAGTCTTTATTTGATGTGGAAGCCGGAGATGGCGCGGGAGATCACTAGCTGCTGGATCTCGGAGGTGCCCTCGAAGATGGTGTAGATCTTCGAGTCCCGGTGCATGCGCTCGACCGGGAACTCGCGGGTGTAGCCGTTGCCGCCGAGGATCTGGATCGCCCGCTCGGTCACCCAGACGGCGACCTCGCCGGCCTTGAGCTTCGACATCGAGCCCTCGGCGTTTTCGAATTTGTGGCCGTTGCGGCCCATCCAGGCGGCGCGCCAGACGAGCAGGCGGGCGGCGTCGATCTCGAGCTTCATGTTGGCCAAGTCGAAGGCGATCGACTGGTTCTCGATGATCTTCTTGCCGAACTGTTCGCGCTCTTTGGCGTAGTCGAGGGCGTACTCGTAGGCGGCGCGGGCGATCCCGAGCGCTTGGGCGCCGACGGTCGGCCGGCTCGCCTCGAAGGTCTGCATCGCCGCCTGCGATTTGGCTTTTTTGCCCTCGCGGACGCGGGCGAGGCGTTCGTCGAGCTTCTCTTTGCCGCCCAGCAGGCAGGCGCCGGGTACGCGGCAGTCGTCGAGGTGGACGTCGGCGGTGTGAGAAGCGCGGAGGCCGTGCTTCTTCACCTTGGCGCCCTGCTCGCAGCCCGGCGTGCCGGGCGGGATCACGAAGGCGGCGTGGCCGCGCGAGCCGAGCTCACGGTCGACCGAGGCGATCACGACGTGAATATTCGCGATGCCGCCGTTGGTGGCCCAGGCCTTCTGGCCGTTGATCACCCATTCGTCTTTGGCCTCGTCGTACTTGGCGGTGGTGCGGATGCCGGAGACGTCGGAGCCGGCGTCCGGCTCGGACGCGCAGAAGGCGGCGAGCTTGACGTCGTCGGCGGAGCCGAAGCACTGCGGGATCCACTCGCCCATCTGCTCCGGGGTTCCCTGCCCGAAGATCGCTGCGACCGCGAGCGTCGTGCCCATGATCGCCATGCCGATGCCGGCGTCGCCCCAGAACAGCTCCTCGTTGGAGATCGGCAGCGTCAGCCCGGTCGGATCGGCCCAGAACTGACCCATCGCTTCGAAGCTGTAGAGGCCGATCTTGGCAGCCTCCTGGATGACCGGCCACGGCGTTTCCTCGCGCTCGTCCCACTCCGCCGCGGCCGGCCGGACGACGCCCTCGGCGAAGCCGTGCACCCACTCGCGGATGTCCTTCTGGTCTTGGTTCAGCTCGAGGGTGAACTGCGGTTCGCCCCGAGGCTCGGACGTGGAGTTGGCCTCGTCGAGCAGCGCGTTGGCGTCGACGTCGGCGACGGAAGAATCAGCCATGGACAGAAAGTCTACACGGAACGATGTCGTACTAAACGTCGCGCAGATCGAAGGCCCGCAGCCCCTCGCTGCCCCCGTCGGTGCAGTCGAAGAAGCGACGATTGACACAGCCGTAGGACTCTCCCTGGCCCTCGTAGGCGCGCTCGACCGAGAACTGACAGTGCGGCAGCGGCTCGCCGGTCATCTTGACGCCGCCGAAGCCGCCTGGCTCCAGCACCGCCCGCAGATCGACCTCGGCCCCGAAGACCTCCTGCATGCAGCCGACGTACTGCACGCCGGTGAGGCGGTCGACGTAGCTGTAGAGGAACTTGCAGCCGAGCTCGATGCAGCCCCGCGGCTCGACCATCTTGTCGCAGAAGGAGCGGCACTGGCGGCACTCGCCCACCTGCGTACGCGTAGCGCTCATGCGAAAAGCTTAGGGATGCGGGACAGCGGAACCAAGCGGTTGCAGCGCTTCAAGCGGCCAATGCCGTCGCGCTCAGGATCTCGTCTACATCCGATCGCAGCAGTCGTGAGGGTTTGACCCGGTAACGCTCGCCGATCCGGTAGCGGCGTTCGCCGACGACGAGATGGACCTCCTGGTCTCCCTTGTGGTGTTCAAACACGGCCTTCAGCTCCTCGCAGAGCTCGTCGCTCCAGCGCGAGAGGTCGATCGAGACCTCGAACGGCCCGGCGGGAGTCGGCGCCGGCGCCAGCTTGCCGGCCTTGGCGATCTCGGCCTCATCGGGTTCGAAGCGCTGCGCCTCCTGGACGACCAGCTTGGTCTCGCCGCGGTCCTTGTGGTCGAGGCGGCCGCGGACGAGGACGATCGCGTCGGGCTGGATCACCTCGGCGCTCTCGGACTCGTCGGCCTTGAAGACCAGCATCTCGACCTGGCCTTCGACGTCGTCGAGGGTCGCGAACATCATCTGGTTGCCGCTCTTGGTGCGGATCTTCTTGCACTCGACGACGATGCCGCCGACGGTGACCCAGGCGCCGTCGGGTTTGCCGCCGAGCTGGGCGATGCTGCAGTCGACCCGCGCCCGCAGCGCCGGCCCGACTTCGGCCAGCGGGTGCGAGGAGAGGTAGGTGCCGAGCACCTCCTTCTCCATCGCCAGCATCTCGGCGCGGTCGAACTCGGCGGCGGGGATCGGCGGCCGCTGGTGGACGTGCGACTGCGTTTCGCCGCCGCTGTCGCCGAAGTCGAAGATCGAGCCCTGGCCGAGCTGGGCGTCCTCCTGGGCCTTCTGCCCCGCCGACTGCGCCGCCGGCAGCGCCTCCAGCATCCCTTTGCGGCTGGCGCCGGTGGAGTCGAGGGCGCCGCACTTGATCAGGCATTCGATCGCCCGTTTGTTCACGGCACGCGAGTCGACCCGCTCGCAGAAGTCCCAGATCGACTCGATCGGCTTCTCCTCGCGCGCCCGCAGGATCGCCTCGACCGCCGAGTGGCCGACGTTCTTGACCGCGTCGAGGCCGAAGCGGATCGCGTTCTCGGAGACGACGAAGGAGTGGCCGGAGGAGTTGACGTCGGGCGGCAGCACGTCGATCCCCATCTCCGCGCAGCGGTTGACGAAGAACGGCACCTTGTCTTTGGTGTTCATCACCGAGGAGATCACCGCCGCCATGTACTCGGCCGGGAAGTTCGCCTTGAGGTAGGCGGTGCGGTAGGAGATCAGCGCGTAGCAGGCGGCGTGGGACTTGTTGAATGAGTAGTCGGCGGCCGCTTCGTTCAGCTTCCAGAGGTCGGCGGCGACCTTCGGGTCGGTGTTCGATTCCGACAGGCCCTTGATGAATTTGTCCTTCATCGTCGCCATCAGGTCGCGCTTCTTCTTGCCGACCGCCTTGCGCAGATCGTCCGCCTCGGCGCCGGTGAAGCCGGCCATCTCGCGGGCGATCGCCATCAGCTGCTCCTGGTAGATGACGCAGCCGTAGGTCTCGGCGGTGATCTCCTGCAGCCGCGGGTCGGGGTAGCGGACGCTGGCGGGGTTGCGCTTGCCTTTGGCGTAGGTGGGGATGTAGGCCATCGCGCCCGGCCTGTAGAGGGCGCCGAGCGCGACCAGGTCGGCGAACTCGGTCGGCTTCACCTTGCGCAGGGCGTCGCGCATCCCCTCCGACTCGAACTGGAAGACGCCGGTTGAGTCGCCCTCGGCGAGCATCGCGTAGGTCTTGGCGTCGTCGATCGGGATCTGCTCCATGTCGATCCGCTCGCCGCGCGAGCGCTCGATGATGTCGATCGCGTCCTCGATCACGTCGAGGTTGCGGAGGCCGAGGAAGTCCATCTTCAGCAGC
>Ga0070685_10001688_pt1 | contig 11605 bp, 9 predicted proteins | sample KBSS13LmetaG_FD_65651 | JGI IMG/M metagenome (GOLD analysis project Ga0070685, IMG submission 65651) | Switchgrass rhizosphere microbial communities from Kellogg Biological Station, Michigan, USA - KBS S1-3L metaG | ecosystem: Host-associated > Plants > Roots > Rhizosphere ...
CACCAGCTCCAGCTTGTCGATCAGCCGCAGGTCCAGCGCCAGGTACTTGGGCCAGACGGCGAACTGGTTCTTCGTCAGGAAGTTGCGCAGCCGGAAGTGCGCGCTCACCGGCATGTCCTGGTTCATCGGCGTGACCTCGATGAACCCGCTCGGCGGCGTGTACATGGGCCCGCGGGTGCCGTCCTCGGCCACGTAGCGGCCGATCTGGTAGCCGTTCAGGTAGCCGTCGCGCTTCTCGGAGAAGGGGACGCGGGTGATCACCGTGAGCTCTTCCACCCGCTGCGTGAACGAGGCCGAGGTGAGCTGCAGCTTCCAGGCGCCCTGCTCCGCCGGCGCCACCAGCCCCGCGCCCACGTACCCTTCACCCTGCAGCGTCCGCACCTGCGTCCCCACCACCGGCACCCAGCGGTAGCGCAGGTCGGCCGGCGGAGCGCCCACCCACTCGATCGGCAGGTTCACCGGCCGCAGCGGGTCGGCGAAGAGCACCCGGAGCTGGCCGCTCCGCCCGAACGCCAGGTCCGCGAGCCGGAACGCGTCGTCCTTCATCCGGTAGAGCCGGTGCGGCGCGTCGGGCGCCTTCGCCGTCCAGGTGAACGGGGCGAGCGAGTGCATCGGCCGGGCGAGGCCCAGGGCCGTTCCGGCCAGGATGCACGCGGCGAGGGGACGTGCGTACGCGCGTCGGCTGCGGGGCATGGCGTTCCTTTCCAGCGGGACTGCGGTTGCGTTTGACTGCGACCCGGGCGAGGGCCCGGGGCCACTGCGAAATGCGCGGAACACCGGGGGGATCCGGCGACCGGCAAAGGGAGAACCCGCCACGGACGCCGGACTGCCCGGCGCCGCGCGAGACGGCTCACGCATCCGATGGGGGCGGAGGCGCGGAACGGCCCTGACGTGTCAACGTGGGGAAGCGGCCGGGATGGCGGAAACTTCCGGGCGCCTCGTAGTATGTCGACAGTGGATTGCGGGTTCGGGCCAAAGCTACGCCCCTCGTCTCCCGCTGTCAATCAAAAACCCATTAACCGATCGTGAGACGGATGGCATCTTCCCCCCCCAGCGCCGCCGGGCGCCCGCGCGCCTGCTTCGTGGTCCTGGACGGCTGGGGGCTGCGCGAGGCCACCTGGGACAACGCCGTGACGCGGGCGAACGCGCCCACCTGGCGGCATCTCTGGGAGGAGGGAAGCTACCCGCGCGCGACGCTGGTCACGCACGGGCCGGCCGTCGGCCTCCCCGCCGGGCAGATGGGGAATTCCGAGGTGGGGCACCTGAACCTGGGCGCCGGCCGGGTGGTGCGGCAGAGCCTGCAGCGGATCGCGCACGCCATCGAGTCCGGCGAGTTCGCGCGCAACGACGTCTTCCTCAAGCTCGTCCGCGCGGTCAAAGCGCGCGGCGCCACGCTGCACCTGATGGGGCTGGTCGGCCCCGGCGGCGTGCACGCGGTGGACGAGCACCTGCTGGCGCTCTGCGACCTGGCGCAGCGCGAGGAGGCCCCGGCCGTGCGCATGCACCTCTTCCTGGACGGGCGCGACACGCCGCCGCAGAGCGCGCGCGACTTCCTCACCGAGCTCTTCGGGCGGGCGGGGCTGGGGGAGAAGTGCAGGGTGGCGACGCTGATGGGGCGCTACTGGGCGATGGACCGCGACAAGCGCTGGGAGCGCACCGAGGCGGCCTACCGCGCGATCGTCCACGGCGAGGGCGTGGCCGTGCACGACCCGGTGGAGGCCGTCGCCGCGGCCTACGCGGGCGGCGAGACGGACGAGTTCGTGAAGCCGCGGGTGATGGTGGGCGCGGACGGCGAGCCGGTGGGGCGGGTGCGCGACGGCGACGGGGTGATCTTCTTCAACTTCCGCTCCGACCGGGCGCGGCAGATCACCCGCGCGCTGGCGGACCCGGCGTTCACCGCCTTCGACCGCGGTCCCGCGCATCCGCGGATCGAGCTGGCGACGATGACGCAGTACGACGAGGCCTTCCCCCTCCCCACCGCCTTTCCGCCGCAGCCGATGGACGACATCCTGGCGGACGTGCTGGAGGCGCGGGGCTTGAAGAGCTTCCGCACGGCGGAGACGGAGAAGTACCCGCACGTCACCTTCTTCTTCAACGGCGGGGAAGAGGAGGCGCCGGAGGGCGAGGCGCGGCGGCTGGTGCCCTCGCCGAAGGTGGCGACCTACGACCTGCAGCCGGAGATGAGCGCCGCCGACGTCACCCGCGGCCTGGTGGAGGCGATCCGCTCGCGCGAATACGACGTGCTGGTGTGCAACTACGCCAACCCCGACATGGTGGGGCACACCGGCGTGCTGGAGGCGGCGATCCGTGCGGTGGAGACGGTGGATGCCGGCCTGGGCGAGGTGTTGGCCGCCTGCCGCGAGACGGACACCGCGCTGCTGGTGACGGCCGACCACGGCAACTGCGAGCAGATGTGGGACCCCGAGTCCAACGGCCCGCACACCGCGCACACCACCAACCCCGTCGGCATCGTGCTGGTGGAGCCGGAGGGGCGCAGGACGACGGACGCGCTCGTCCCCGGCGCGCTCTGCGACGTGGCGCCCACGCTGCTCGGCCTGATCGGCGTCCCCCAGCCCCCGGCGATGACGGGGCGCGACCTGCGCGTCACGCCGGAGGGCGTCCGCGAGCGCGCCGAGCGCCGTGGCCTCGCGGTTGCCGCGGGGGACTGATCGCGCACCCGGAGGACCAAAGAACTGCGCGTTTTCCTCTGGTTCTCCGGTCCTCCGGGTGAGGCCTGCTGTTCCGGCGCTCTGCCTCGCATTCTTGCTGGGGGACGGAACAAAGAGTAGCTTGCCGCCGCTATAACGGTCCCGCGACGATTTTCCCGTCCGGGACCGTTGGCTTGCGGCGGCGGGCGCCCGCGCCTCCGCCGCTCTCGCTTTCTTCCAGCCGCAGCGAATGAATCTGATCAAGCGGATCGCCCTTTTCGCCCTGGCCGTGCTCGCGCTCGCCGCCCGCCCTGCCGCTGCGCAGGGGATCCAGTCGCACATCCGCTACGTCGACCCGGCACAGCGGGTCGGCGCGTTCGCGGGATGGGTGTTCACCAATCCCAACCTCACGCTGAACGACTCCGCCACGGTGGAGCTCGGGCCGCAGTCGGCGCCCATCTTCGGGCTGGGGTACCAGCTTCGCGTCAGCGGCCCGATCTCGCTGGTCGCGCAGGCGGGGTACATCCCCAGCCACCGCAAGGTGTTCCTGGCCGAGGCCATCGACGACTCGGCCACCATCCGCGCCATCGACACGGGGCGCGAGGCGAACGTGGGAATCCTGCTGCTGGAGAGCGGCGTGCTCTTCCACCTCACCGGGCCGCGCACCTACCGCAACCTGGCGCCGTTCGTGGGCGCGCGGGTCGGCTACGCGCGGCAGATCGCCGGGCGCGACTCCGCCGAGAGCACGGTGCCGGAGAGCGAGCGCTACCACTTCGGCCCCGCCTTTGCGGTTGGCGCCCAGGTGGGCACGGACCTGTTCGTGGCCCACAACCTGTCGGTGCGCCTGGAGCTGAACGGCCGGCTCTGGCGCGAGTCGGCGCCGGCCGGGTTCCGCGCCACGGCGCAGACCAAGCTCTCGGAGTGGAACAACGCTTCGTCGGCGCAGATCGGGGCGGCGCTGCACTTCTAACCAGCCGAAGAGGGGCGGACCTGGCAATGCGGGGCGACTTCGGAACGTTCGATTTCTCGGAGATGAACGACGACGAGATCTACGACCTCGTCGTGCAGCACCTGACGGAGTATCCCGAGCTCGACGTGGGGTGGATCGACGTGATCGTGAGCGGCGGCCACGTGACCCTCTCCGGCCGCGTCTCATCCGACGGCGAGGTGCAGGTCGCCGAGAAGGCGCTGGTGGACGTGCTGGGCCTCCCCGAGGAGAGCTTCACCAACGACCTCGTGGTCGACGAGCTGCACCGCGGCGAGATGCCCGAGGCCGCCGACGACGCGATCGCGGCGGAGCTGGAGGCCGACGACCAGATGGGCTCGCCGGGCTTCAGCCAGTCCGACACCGCCGAGCACCTGGTGGAGGACCTGGACGCGCTCACCTACGGCACCCACGACGCCGCCGAGGCCGTCCAGGACGGCGCCAGCTACGAGCCGCCCGACCGGCCCGTCGCGGACGGCTACGGGTCCCGCGAGAATCACTGAACGGCAGTGCCTAGTGCCTAGTGCAGCGGGCCCCGGCTTGATCGCCGGGGCCCGCTCTGTCGTCATTCCCCGCAGAAGACGTCATCCTGAGGGAGCCGCTGCTCCAGGCCCGTCGTGTGTACACCGAGGCACGGCGGCGACCGAAGGATCGAAAACCGCGGCCGCGACACACCCGGCCGAGCGCAGCGTCACCGGACGATCGGCCTCTATGCCTCCGGCTCGTCCTCGCCGGGCGCGCGGCCGCCGGTGCCCTGCACGACGATGTCGCCGTGGGCGTCGTGGGGCTGGTCGGCGCGGACGGTGAGGTTGTTCACCACGCCGCGCACGCCGTCGGACTCCCACGCGTCGTCCCAGGCGTAGCGCGCCTCCATGAAGTCGTCGACCTCGCCGGTGAGCGTCACGATCCCGTCCTCCACCTGGACCTCGATCCGCTCCGCATCCACCCACGCGTCGGCCGACATGCGGCGGTAGACGGCGTCGCGCACCTCGTCGTCGCCCAGTTCCTCGTCGCCGTACTCGTGCTGGTGCGCCTCCCACTGGCGCGGCTGGCGATCCTGTCGGTACTCCGGATGGCGGCGATACGCCTCCTCCGGGATGAACGGCTCGCGCGCATACCCGCCGCCCCATCCGCGGTCGTACCCGCGGCCAGGCGGCTGACCCGCACCCGGCCCGCCGTAGTATCCGCGCGCCGGGCCGCCCGGGTAGCCGCCGTACTCCTCGTACGCGCCGCCGTACTCCCCGCGACCCCATCCGCCACCCGGGCCACCGCGGAACCCGCCGCGACCCGATCCCCCGTAGCCGCCAGGTTGACCGAAGCCTGGACGGTCGCCGAATCCTCCCTGGCCGGGACCATCGGGCCCGCGATTCCATCCCCCGCCGGCCATCCCACCGTAGCCGCCGCCGAACGAGTGGCCTCCGGGCCCGAACGGCGGACCGTCGGCCCCGGAAAATCCCCGGCCGCGCATCCCGTCGCCCTGCCCGCGCCAGCCACCGCGCGGACCTCCGTAGCCTCTGTCGTAGCGCGCCATCCGTCTTCCTCCTCAGCTCCGGTCGACGTCCCGTCTACCGTCTCGTGGCGAGCAAGAGGCGTTCCGGGTGCGAAGGGGTTGAGCGGGGCGTAGATTCGAGAGAGTGGCCGAGTCTGGCGGGCCGGGGAATAAATCCGCTGCAGCACGAACACGAAGTTTGTTTTCGCGACGATGCGACTAAAGTCGCGGCTACAACTGCACGAAGTCCGCCTCCGCGGACTACAGGCCGCGGATGCACCGGGGTGACGGAGCACGCGATGAGCCCCTGCGCGACCGCGGTGACGCAAGGCGGCCTCCCTCGCGCTACGGCCGCGAGCGAAGCGAGCTCCCGTCCCTCCCCTGCAGTTCGGGGGAGGGACCGGCGCGAAGCGCCAGGGGTGGGGGGCCTCCCAGGCCGCGGCGAAAACTGCATCATCCGGAGATGACCTACCTTCCCCGCCCCGCCACGCCGGCCGCCGACACGCCGCTGGGCGCGATCCTCGCCGGCGGGGCGAGTCGCCGCTTCGGCTCGCCCAAGGCGCTGGCGATGGTCGGCGGACGAGCGATCGTCGAGCGGGTTCGGGACGCGGTAAACGCGGCGGTTGGGCAAGCCGTGCTGATCGCGAACGAGCCGGAGCTCTACAGCGCATTCGGCCTCGCGTCGCGGCCGGATGCGCATTCGGGGGCCGGGCCCGTCGCGGGGATCGAGGCGGCGCTGCGGTGGGCGGAGGATGAGGGAAGGCCGGGCGCGCTGGTAGTCGCGTGCGACATGCCCTTCCTCGACCCGCACGCTTTGCGGCTCATCCTCGATCTCGTCGCGGACGCGTATCCATCTCCCAATGCCGTCGCGGTCGGGGTGGGCGATGGAGGGAGATCGCCGCTCTGCGCCTATTTTTCCGTGCGCTGCCTCCCGGCCGTCGAGCGCGTGCTCGCGGGCGACGACCGGTCCGTGCATGCGCTGCTTTCATCCGTCGCCACCGCGTGGGTGCCGATGGAAGAGATCGAACGCTTCCGGAATCCCCAGGCGATGTTCTTCAACGTGAACACACCCGACGACCTCCGCCGCGCCGAGCAGATCGCACGGGAGCTGGATGAGCGCGCCTGACCATCCCCCCGCCGTGTACATCGTCGGCCGCAAGAACAGCGGCAAGACGACGCTGACCGTCGCGCTCGCGGCGGAGCTCGGGCGGCGCGGCCGGCGCGTCGCCACCATCAAACACGGCCACCACGCGTTCGAGACGGACGAGCCCGGCCGCGACAGCTGGCGGCACTTCAACGAAGGGCGTGCCGAAGCGACCATCATGGCCGGCACCGGGAAGATCGCGCTGGTGATGCGGATCGATGGCGAGCCCGATCCTCAGCGCCTCATCGCCGAGCTCTACGCCGGTCGCGGCTACGACATCGTGCTGATCGAGGGATGGAAGTACGGTGCGCTGCCAAAAATCGAGGTCTTCCGCCGCGCGCTGCACGACCGCCCGATCTACGACCCAGGTGATGTCGACGCCGCCGCGCGCTTCCTCGCCATCGTGACCGACGATCCGTCGCTCCAGGCGCGCTTCCCCGTGATCCCACTGGACGCGGGCGGCGCGCACGTCGGCATCGTCGCGGACCTGCTGGAGGCGTGGCTCTCCGCCGGGAGGGACGATGCGCGCTGACGTGGCGGACTGGCTCTCGGCCGGGGAGGCGCTGCGGCGCATCGTCGGCGGAGTGGAGCCGCTCGGCACGGAGACGCGCCCGTTGCTCGCCGCGCTCGGCTCGGTGCTCGCGGAGGACGTCGCCGCGCCCGTCGACCTCCCGCCGTGGGACAACTCGGCGATGGACGGCTTCGCGGTGCGCACCGCGGACGTGGCTGGCGCGTCCGCCGAGCACCCCGTCGTGCTGCGCGTGGTGGACGACATCCCCGCCGGCGGCTTCCCGGCGTGCGCGCTGGAAGCGGGCGAGGCCGCGCGGATCATGACCGGCGCCCCGGTCCCGGCCGGCGCCGACGGGGTCATCCGCGTCGAGCACACCGACCGCGGCGCGGCGATCGGCACGCCCGACGCCCGCGTCACCATCCTCTCCGACGCGGATGCGGGGAAGAACGTGCGCCCGCGCGGCGAGGACGTGCGCGCCGGAGACGTCGTGCTCCGCGCCGGGACCGTGCTGCGCGCGCCGCAGCTCGCCGTCGCGTCGTCGCTGGGGAAGGCGCGGCTGGCGGTGCATCGCCGCCCCGTCGTCGCCATCGCCACCTCCGGCGACGAGCTGGTGGACGTGGAGCGCTACGACGAAGTGCTGGCCGGGCGGAAGATCGTCTCCAGCAACAGCTACGCGCTCGCCGCGCAGCTCGCCGAGAGCGGGATCGAGGCGCGCGTGCTCGGCATCGCGCGCGACACGCCCGAGAGCCTGCGCGAACTGCTGCAGGGCGCCCGCGGCTGCGACGCGCTGATCACCAGCGCCGGCATCAGCGTCGGCGAGCACGACCACGTACGCGGCGTGCTGGAGGAGATGGAGACGCGCGTGGAGTTCTGGCGCGTACGCATCCGCCCCGGCTCGGCGCTGGCGTTTGGGCGAGTGGGTGCGCTGGGCGGCATCCCCTGGTTCGGACTGCCGGGGAACCCCGTGTCGACGATGGTGACCTTCGAGCTGTTCGTCCGCCCCGCGCTGCTGCGGATGTGCGGCCGCACGCGCATCTACCAGTCCACCGCGGACGCTGTGCTGCGCGAGCGCGTTGGCGCGCGGAGCGAGCTGGCGAACATCCCGCGGCTGCGGCTGGAGCGGGAGGATGAGACCCTCTTCGCCCACCTCACCGGCGCGCAGGGCTCCGGCATCGCCACCTCCATGGCCGCCGCCGACGCGCTCGGCATCGTCCCCCCCGGCGCGGAGCTGGACGTCGGCGACAGCGTGCGCGCCGTGCTCCTCGGCGGGGCCCCGCTGACGGACGAGGCGTACTTCTGAAGATCGATCTCACGCAGAGCCGCGGAAACGCGGAGAGCCCGGCGCCTCTCCTCTGCGTCTCCGCGGCTCTGCGTGAGGCGCCTTTGACTGAGCCCGGTTCACCCGGCGAATCCGCGGAATCGGTATTTGTCTTGATGCAAAGCGCCGCAGCACGTACGATTGGCTGCGGCGAACCCCGTCCACCTCCCCCACCGAGGTCCGTTCATGAGCCAACCCCGCCCGTGGGTCGAGCACTACGTCCCGGGAACGCGTCCCGAGATCCCCCCGATCCAGTACAAGCACCTCCCGGACATGGTGCGGTACGTGGCCACGCGCTTCGGTCCCCGCAAGGCGTTCACCCAGTGCATGCCCAACGGGATGGACGCGAGCCTCACCTACGCCCAGGCTGATCAGCTCTCGGACCACTTCGCCGCGTACCTGCGCGAGGTGCTGAAGCTGCAGGCGGGCGACCGGGTGGCGGTGCAGCTCCCCAACTGCCTCACCTATCCGGTGGTGGCGTTCGGCGTGCTCAAGGCGGGGTGCGTGCTGGTGAACACCAACCCGCTCTACACCGCGCCGGAGATGACGCACCAGTTCTCCGACGCGGGCGCACGCGCGCTGGTGATCCTGGACCTGTTCGCCGACCGACTCCCCGCCGTGCTGCCGAAGACCAAGATCGAGACCGTCGTCCTCGTCAGCATCGCGGAGATGTTCTCGCCGCTGCGCCGCACGCTGATCAAGACCGTGCTCAAGTACGTGCGCAAGGAGGTGCCGAAGACGAAGGTGGCGCACACCCCCTTCCCCGCCGCGCTCAAGGCCGGCGCCGCGGCCGCGGCGAAGGCGAAGGTCGGCGCCTACGTGGCGGACCTGGCGCTGGACGACCCGGCGGCGCTGCAGTACACCGGCGGCACCACGGGCGTGAGCAAGGGCGCCGTGCTCACGCACCGCAACCTGCTGGCGAACACCATGCAGCTCGAGGAGGTCAGCAAGCACTTCCTCAACACCGGCGAAGAGACGGTGCTCACGGCGCTCCCCTTCTACCACATCTTCGCCTTCACGGTGAACCTGCTCCTCTTCTACATGCTCGGCGGGCACGACGTGATGGTGCCCTCGCCGCGCCCCATCACCAACCTGAAGAAGGCGTGGGCGAAGTACCCCGTCACCTGGTTCACCGGCGTCAACACGCTCTTCAACGCCCTGCTGAACGAGGACTGGTTTCGCGCCGAGCCGCCGAAGCACCTGGTGACGTCGCTGGCCGGGGGGATGGCGCTGCACTCCGCGGTGGCGGCGCGCTGGAAGGAGATGACGGGAACACCGGTGGTGGAAGGCTACGGGCTCACCGAGACGTCGCCGGTGGTCACCTTCAACCCGATCGGGGGGATGGTGAAGGACGGCACCATCGGCGTGCCGCTCCCCTCCACCGACGTGAAGCTGATCGACGAGGGCGGCGCCGACGTGGGAGTGGACGAGCCCGGCGAGCTGCTGGTGAAGGGCCCGCAGGTGATGCCCGGCTACTGGAAGCGCCCCGACGAGACGGCCAAGGTGATCGACGCCGACGGCTGGCTGCACACCGGCGACATCGCCGCGATGGACGCGGAGGGCTACTTCCGCATCGTGGACCGCAAGAAGGACATGGTGCTGGTGAGCGGCTTCAACGTCTACCCGAACGAGGTGGAGGCGGTGATCGCCCAGCTCGACTCGGTCGCCGAGGTGGGGGTGATCGGCGTCCCCGACGAGCGCACCGGCGAGGCGGTGAAGGCGGTGGTGGTGAAGAAGAATCCCGCGCTCACCGCCGACGACGTGATCCGCCACTGCCGCGAGCAGCTGACGCCGTACAAGGTCCCGCGGCACGTGGAGTTCCGCGCCGAGCTGCCGAAGACCAACGTCGGCAAGATCCTGCGCAAGGACCTGCGCACGCCGACCCCGGCTCCGGAGAAGGCCACGGTCTAGGCAACTGCAACGGCATCTCACGCAGAGCCGCGGAGCCGCAGAGAAGCTGGAATAGCTCTCTGCGGTTCCGCGGCTCTGCGTGAGATTTCTGTTGCCTACTCGTCGGGCGACTCGATCTCGGCGGTGCGCTGATGGACCCCGTCGCGAAGCTCGGCGATGCGCTGGGCGTTCTCGAAGAGCAGGCGCTGGTCGTCCTCCATCGTCTCCGCCGCCTCCGCGTGCTCCTCGGCGATCTCGCTCAGGCTGCGTTCGCCTGGATGTTTCTGGTCGGACATGGTGTGATCCTCGGCTCGTCTGGTCGCGTTCTGCTCGCCCGCCAGGAATCGCAAGAGATCAGCCACTGAATGAGCCGGGGCCGCGCGCCGCGGTGGCGAGGGCGCGCGATCCAGGATCGTTGCCCCGCGCGACGGGCGCGTGCAACTTGGCGGTACAGATGCGACGACCTTCACCTCCTCCCCTCCGCGATCATGGACCCCGACCTCGAGCAAGTGTACCGGCGCTTCGGCTTCGACCCGACGCCCGCAGCCACCGACGCGACTCTCCTGGGCGCCGACCCGACAGAAAAGGCCGCCGATCGCGATCGGGTCCCCACCATCGTGGACCTGGACCGGGAGCGGGAACGGCTCGACCGCGACCCGGAGGGCGTGCTCCGGGAGCTGCGCGGCGTGTGGGACTCGCAGATCACGGAGTGGCAGGTGCGCGCCGCCCTGCAGGAGGCGCGGGACGCCCTCTCCTCGCCGCCGACGTTCCTGGCCGCCGACGCGGCGGAAAAGAGGCACGCGGACGAAAGCCAGCCGCTGCCGCCCGACTTCAGCTTCCCCGGGATGGACCTGGACGAGATCGGGATCAAGCCGGGGGCCTGGAAGTTCGAGCCGGCGGCCGACGCCGTCGGCTGGGCGCTGAGCTGGGTATCCTCCAAGCTCAACGCGCCCCAGCGGCCGCCCTTCCGCCGCCACACGGACTTCGCCTCCGGCTTCACCTATCCGCTCGTCGGGCCAGCGCCGGGCGCACCGGTGGAGGTCGCGCTCTTCTCCGACTTCGGCACCGGCCAGTACTACTCCCAGTACATCGCCCGGCAGATCCGGCAGCTGGCGCCCGCCTATGCCTTCCACCTGGGCGACGTCTACTATGCGGGCCAGCAGAAGGAGTTCGACGAGAACTTCACCCCGTTCGTGGACGGGCTGCTGGCGCAGACGCGGCTCTTCCTGCTGGTGGCCAACCACGAGATGATGGCGAGAGGCAAGCCCTACTGCGACTACCTGGACCTGAAGCGCGGACGGTTTCCCGCCGTGCAGGAGCAGGAGGGTACGTACTTCCGGGTGCGGGGTGAGCGCTTCCAGATCGTGGGCGTGGACACGGACTGGTTCGGAAAGGACAAGCTCCCGGCGGACCAGGTGATGTGGCTCGCGGACGCGCTGCGCGAAGGGCGTGCCCGCGGGGCCGCCAACATCCTGCTGACCGCGAACGTGCCGTACGAATACGGCTCGGCGAAGCTGACGAAGCTGTACACCCGGGCCTTCCGGCCGCTGGCCGAGGAGGGGCTGATCGACCTGTGGTTCTGGGGCGACACGCACTACTGCGCGCTCTTCGACCGCGGCG
>Ga0070685_10001691_pt1 | contig 11601 bp, 6 predicted proteins | sample KBSS13LmetaG_FD_65651 | JGI IMG/M metagenome (GOLD analysis project Ga0070685, IMG submission 65651) | Switchgrass rhizosphere microbial communities from Kellogg Biological Station, Michigan, USA - KBS S1-3L metaG | ecosystem: Host-associated > Plants > Roots > Rhizosphere ...
CTGCGCGTGGCCGTAGTAGCGGTTGACGACGCTCTGCCCCTTCACATGGAGCCGGCCTTCGACGCCGCGCTGCTGCGGCAGGGCGTTACCCTCGCCATCCTTGAGGCAGAGGTCGAGGCCGATGGCGATGCGCCCGGCGCTGGCGGCTTCCCGCCGGTTCAGATGTTCCGGCGCGATGGCGCCCAGCGGCGTAAGTTCGGTCATGCCCCAGCTGGTCTGCACGATAGCGCCGATGCGGCGCTCGATCCGCTCCATCAGCTGCTCGCCCATGGGCGCTCCACCGACGATGATGCGCTTGAGCGAGGGGAATTGCTCTCCCGTCGCTTCGACATGATCGGCAACGCCAAGCCAGACCGTCGGCACCCCTGCGGCAAGGGTGACGCCCTCGTCGCGAATGAGGCGGGCAAGGCTTGCACCGTCCGCCTGGCGCCCGGGGAGAATGAGAGATGCGCCGACGGCAGGCGCGGCAAAGGGGAGCCCCCAGCCATTGGCGTGAAACATCGGCACCACCATCAGGATGCGATCATCCGCCGTGGGCCCGATCACGTCCTTCTGGAGCAGGCGGAGCGTGTGCAGGTAAGACGAGCGGTGCGTATAGACGACGCCCTTGGGATCGCCTGTGGTTCCGGAGGTAAAGCACAATCCAGCGGGCGCATACTCGTCGACGCCTGCCCAGGCCGCCGGCATGGCGCCGATGATGTCCTGGTGCAGAACAACGGGGATCGATGCCTCAAGTGCGGACAGGTCGATGGGCTCATCCATCACCACGATGCGTTCGATAGACGGCGAGGACCGGGAGATCTCCACGCCCTGTGCCGCAAGGCTGGAGGACACCATCAGGACGCAGCACTCCGCCTGGCGAACCATGCTGGCCAGCGTGGCTGAGCCGAGCCGCGGGTTCAGCGTGTGGACGACGGCGCCGATGCCGGCAATCGCATACCAGGCTTCGACATGCGCCTGCGTATTCCAGGCCAGCGTCGCGACACGGTCGCCTGCGCGCACGCCGAGCTCAAGCAATCCGGTTGAAAGTGTCTGGCTGCGGACCAGCAGGTCTTCATAGCTGAGACGTGTGGAAACGCCCTCGCCTGTTGCCGTCACCACGCCGGCCTTGGGATGCCAGCGCGCGGCATGCTCCAGGAACCGGTTCAGCGTGAGAGGAAAGTCCTGAACGTATGGCTGAGTCATGGCGGACACGGAAACGCTTCTGAGGGGGAATACCAGACTCACTCTCTATCGAGCCTCTCCGAAGTCGTGCAGCTGCCCACAAAACGGGCCAGAAAGATACAAGGCCGAAAAAGGCAGGCGGCCGAAGCCGCCTGCACCCAGTCGGGGAAGTTAGAATGCCTTCTTGACGGAAACCTCGAGCGTGCGGCCGAGCGGGTTGCCCATGAAGGGGTCATAGCCCAGCTCTTCCTGCGCCCGCGGCGGATCCTTATCCAGGATGTTGGCGACGGTCGCGGTGAAGGCGAGGTCTTCGGTCATTTCGAAGCGGTAGGTTGCATCAAGCGTGACCCAGTCCTCGCCATTCTCGCCGTACTGCACGCCAGCCCGCTCGTCCCTGACGGCCGAGACATAGTTCACGCCGAACCGGAGGTTGTGCTGGTCCATGTGGTAGTTGGCGCTGAAATTGGCGCGCCATTCTGGAGCCGCGAGAGCGAACGTCGCAAAGTTCAGCGTGCCGAGACGATCGTCCCCCGTGGTGACGACCACACCGTCAAGCGAGGTCGCGCCGGTCTTGAGTTCCGTCACCTTGGTGGCGGTGACGTCCAGGGTGAGATCGCCGGGGCCGACGGGCATGTTGTAGGTCGCCTGAACATCGAAGCCGTTGGTCGTCTGCCCAGGCCCGTTGCCGAACAGGGTAGTGACCGAGGAGAAGCCGCCCACGCCGCTCAGGCCCACGGAGCACGCGCCGTTGAAGCTGATGCGTCGCACGAGGGGCTGCACGTTCGGATCGCACGTGGTGATCGTGCCGCCGGGCCCGTTGAACACCAGGCTGGCGATCAGGTTGGGGTCGGCGATCTGGCCGATCTGGTCCTCGGTCTCGATGTCGAAATAGTCGACGATGACACGCAGGTTGTGATCGGGCGCAAACCCGTCGCTCGCCCAGATGGCGCCGACGTTCCAGGACGTCGCCGTTTCCGGCTTGATGCTCGAGTCGGTGACGAAAGTGGCGCCGAGCCAGTTGCCGGCCGCGACGGTGTAGGTGCGCGCCGCGGCGGTCTGGGCGCCGGCGATCGTGCCGACCGGCGGGGTCTGGTAGTTGGTGCCGTAGGAGGCACGCAGCGACAGCGGTCCCCAGACATCCCACTTGCCGGCAACCTTGTAGACCGTGGCGCCGAGGCCGCCCGAGAACTCCTCACGCCGCACCGCGGCCTGGAGGTTCACATTGTCGAGCACCGGGATCTGCAGTTCCCCGAAGACGGAGGCCTGCTGCTGGTCGGCATAGTTCGCCGGATCGGGCACGAAGGCGATGTACGGTCCGGGATTGTCCGGCGTGCAACCGCGATAGCGCGGATCGGTGGTCGGCAGCGGGTTGGCTTCGAGGTTCGGCGAGCCGACGCCATTGCCGCTGGTCGTGCCGTGCGGCCATTCGCACTGGATCGAGCCGTTCATGAACGGGCTGGTGACCGTCTCGCGGCTCTCGAACTGGCGTCCCTGCCCGCCGAGCGCCCAGCTGACTTCGCCGCCGGGAAGCGCAAGACCCGTCTTGCCGTTGAACACGAGGTCGAAGGTCAGGCTCGAATTGACGGTTTCGATCCCGCGCGCATCGAACAGCCAGCTGGTGAGAGCCGTCGAGTTCTCCTGGCCCGGCACATATTGCGGGTTGGCGAGGTTGCGCACAGGCTGCTTGGCGAAGGATGTCGCGAAGGGATTCCAGTACTGGCACCCGTTCAGGCCGGCCGCGCCCGGGTTCTGCGTGCCGAAGCGCGCCGGGTCGAGGTCAGCCGCGTTGCAGGCCGGGCCGCCGAAGCCGTTGAGGGCTTCCTGGAAGCGATAGCCGATGATGTCCGGGTGGGTGTTGAAGTTGATCGCCTGGTTGTAGGTGACGGCAAGGTCATAATCGATGCCCTTGGCGATGGTCGCCCACTCTCCGAGCTTGCCGTCGAGCGAGGCAGACACGCGCCAGAGCTGGTTGTCGATCTGGTCGGGAACCCCATTCCCGCCAAACGTCTGGTTGCCGCCATGGCCGAGCACCCGGTAAGTCACCGGCGTGAAGCCCGAAGCCGCCCCCGTCCCCGTCCGCGCCGCAAAGGCGGCCGCATAGGGGTTGGTGATCGGCACATAGAACTGGAACGTCGCCCCTCCCGCCATGGCCGGGCCGCGGATAACCGGCTGCGAAGGCGAGGCAAACATGTGCGGCGTCTTCACCTGCCCGTAAGCCGCCTCGACATGGACCCTCGTGTTCTCATCGAAGTCAGCGTTGAGCTGGGCAAACGCCCGGTAGATGTCGTTGTCTTCGACGAGATTGTAGTAATTTGAGTAATTGTACGCGCAGGTGAAGTTGTTGTCGTACCTGCCGCCGACAGCGGCGCAGGAGGCGGGGGTGAAGTCAGACGTGATGCCGGCGACAGGGGCGCCGAACTCCGCGCCGTTGGCGCCGATCGTCGGCGTAGCGGGGAGCGGGCCGAGGGGGAGCCAGCCAGCGAGGTTGGTGAGCGTCGACCAGGGCGCGGGGTTGTAGTTGACGCCGGCGGTCGGATCGAATGAGTCCTTGGTCCAGTCGCGATCGACGGCGCGCAGGTGCGAACGGTGTTCCCATTCGGCCGACCAGAGGAAGTTGAAGCGGTCGTCGCCGAAGCCGCCGAGGATGCTCAGCCCATAATCGCCGTTCGAGCTGTCGATGGCTTTGTACTGGGCGCTGGCCTCGAGGCCGACAAAATTGTCGCGCGTGATGAAGTTGACGACGCCGCCCGTCGCGTCGGCGCCATAGATTGTGGCCGCGCCGTCTTTCAGGACTTCGACCCGAGCGAGGGCCGCGAACGGGATGTTCGATGTGTTGGAGCTCATTCGCCGGCCGTTGAGCAGGGTCAGCGTCTTGTCCGCGCCGATGCCGCGCAAGTTGTAGTTGACGGAACCGATGAGCGCGGGTCCGCCGAAGTAATAAGCCTCGCCTGACGTCGGCCCGGCGATCGTCAGGCTCTTGGCGAATTCCAGCGCGGTCGGCGCGCCGCGGTCCTCGAGCTCTTCCTGGGAGAACACCTCGACCGGGAGGGCGGCGTCTTCCGGCGTGCCGCGGATATAGGAGCCGGTGACGACGACCCGGTCGGCCGTATCGGCCTGCTCCGCCTGCGGCGCCACCTGCGCGGGCTGCGCCGCGGGGGCTTGCGCCCAAGCGGGGAAAGCGCCCGCCAAACCGACGAGAATCGCAGCGCTGGACGCGCTGCGGAGTGCGTATTTCATGGCTTTAGCCTCCCCTACAGAGAGCCGTATCGACCCTCATTCTTATGAGAGTGAGTTTTGTTCAGCCGATTCCTGCCGTCAATAGATATTCACTCTCGGCTGAACGAATATTGACGAACACCCTCCCCGAGTTGCATCCTGCCCACAGGCGCCGGCGTCAGATCGGGCCGAAATGGGAGGCCTCACGTGAATGAAGGTGCCGGTCGAAGGACCGCGTCGGAGAGTGTTGGCTCCCCAGCCACCGTCGCTTGCCCCCTTCCCTTCTGCCGGTCGGATCGCTGAACCATGGCGCAGGACACGGCTTCATCAGCCACAACGGCGAAATCCGCCGCGCATATCCCCGGCGGGGCAACCCCCACCGTGCGAGCGTGGTTCGTGCTCGGCATGTTGTGGTTCGTCTACGTGCTCAACTTCCTCGACCGGCAGCTTCTCTCGATTCTGGCAAAGCCGATCCAGGACTCGCTCGGCGTCACCGACGGCCAGCTCGGCCTGATCAGCGGTCTCTATTTTGCGCTGTTCTACTGCCTCATCTCCATTCCCGTCGGCTGGCTCGCTGACCGGGCCAACAGGGTGAGAGTGCTGTCGGTTGCGTGCGCCGCATGGAGCGCAGCGACCATAGGATGCGGGCTCGCGGCGAACTATCCGCAACTCGTTGCTGCGCGCATGGCGGTCGGTGTGGGCGAGGCCGGCGGCGTTCCTCCGTCCTATGCAATCATCTCGGACTATTTCCCGCCGGGCCGGCGCGGAACCGCGCTCGGCCTGTTCAATCTCGGCCCGCCCGTGGGTCAGGCGCTGGGCGTGGCTTTCGGAGCTGCGATCGCGGCGGCTTTCAACTGGCGCTACGCGTTCATTTTCCTCGGCGCCGTTGGCATTGTCACGGCGCTGGCGGTCGTCTTCACGGTTCGCGAGCCGGTGCGCGGGGGCCTCGATATCGCCGCCGAACAACCGGTGAAGGGCAAGGCTGGCTTTCTGCCTACCTTCACGATGTTCTTCTCGCGCCCTTCCCTCGTTCTGGTGGCGCTCGGCAGCGGCGCGACGCAGTTCATCACCTATGGCCTCGGCAATTTCACCACTCTCTTCCTCATGCGTGAAAAGGGCATGACGCTTGGCGATGTCGCCGTCTGGTACGCGCTCGTCGTCGGCATCGGGATGAGCGCGGGCATCTTCGTGTCAGGCCGCGTGATTGACCGGTTCACCCGGCGCTACAAGCAGGCCTATGCCATCGTGCCGGCGATATCCCTTTCGTTGGCGATCCCGTTCTATATCGGGTTTGTGTGGGCGCCGTCCTGGCCGCTGGCGCTGATCCTGCTGGTTGGACCGACCTTCCTCAACTATTTCTATCTCTCCTCCGCCGTCGCCCTCGTCCAGGAGGAAGTTCGCCCGGACCAGCGCGTCATGTCGGGCGCCTTGCTGCTGCTGGTGATGAACATGATCGGGCTGGGGCTTGGGCCTACCTATGTCGGCGCTGCCAGCGATTTCCTCAAGCCGGATCACCCTGACAACTCATTGCAGCTTGCCCTCTACACACTCGTGCCGTTCTATTTTCTCGCCATCGCATGCTTCCTCGTGCTCGCGCGCATCCTGCGCAAGGAAGGGGAAGCACGCAAAGGAGCCATGTCATGACGAAGCTCTCGCGCCTTGCTTCCGGACTCGCGGCAGTAGCCTTCGCAATCCTCGCCGCATCCTGCGCCAGCGATCAGTCGGGCGCGACCGGCGCACTGACCGTCAAGGCGCCGGCGGGCGCAATCGAGGGCGTGGCGGAGGGGAAGTTGCGCGTGTTCAAGGGCATTCCCTACGCGGCGCCTCCGGTCGGAGACGCGCGATGGAAGCCGCCATCTCCTGCCAGGCCTTGGTCCGGCGTGCTGAAGGCGTCCGGCTTCGGCCCCGCCTGCATCCAGCCGAAGGCGCAAGGCACAGGCATCTATACGCAGGACCTCGGCGCGCTCAGCGAGGACTGCCTGACGCTCAACATCTGGACGCCGGCCAGCGCCCGCAAGGCGCCGGTGTTTGTCTGGATCCATGGCGGCGCGCTGCGCACCGGGTCAGCCAAGGAGACCCTCTATGACGGAACCAGCCTCGCCTCGCGCGGCGTCATCGTCGTGTCGATCAACTACCGGCTCGGCGTGCTGGGCTATCTTGCGCATCCGCAGCTGAGTTCGGAATCGCCGGAGGGCGTTTCCGGCAATTACGGCACGCTGGACCAGATCGAGGCCCTACGGTGGGTGCAGAAGAACATCGATGCGTTTGGCGGCGATCCGAAGAACGTCACCATCGCGGGTGAGTCCGCAGGCGGACTCAGCGTCATGTATCTGATGGCCGCCCCGCCAGCGCGCGGCCTGTTCGCCAAGGCCATCGCCCAGAGCGCCTACATGATCTCGACGCCTGAGCTGAAAGTGGAGAAATTCGGCGCCCCGTCTGCCGAGGCTTCGGGCGTCGCGCTCGCAGGGCGGCTCGGCGCCTCCGGCATTGCAGGGTTGCGGGCTATGGATGCGCAGAAGCTATCGGATGCGGCCGGGGCTGCAGGCTTCGCGCCGTTCGGCGCGGTCGATGGCAAGATCCTGCCGCGGCAGCTGGTCGATGTCTTTGACCGGGGCGAACAGGCGCGCGTGCCGCTGCTGGCCGGCTTCAACAATGGCGAGATCCGTTCACTGACCGTGCTCGCCCCGCGCCCGCCGGCCTCGTCAGCAGAATATGAGGCGACAATCCGCAACCGCTACGGCGATCGCGCTGCAGAGTTCATGCGCCTCTATCCGAGTTCGAACATGCAGGAGAGCGTGTTCGCGACATCCCGCGACGCCATGTATGGCTGGACGGCGGAGCGCCTCGCGCGCAAGCAGGCCGCCGCAGGCGCGCCTGCCTTCCTTTATCTCTTCGACCACGGCTATCCAGCAGCGGACTCGGCTGGACTGCACGCCTTCCATGCCAGCGAGTTGCCCTACATGTTCGGCATGCTCGATCGGACGCCGCCGAACTGGCCGAAGATTCCAGCTACCGCTGATGAGGCGAAGCTGTCGGACGCGATGGTTGGATACTGGACCAGCTTCGCGAAGACGGGCCGGCCGAGCGCGCCGGACCAACCTGACTGGAAGGCATTCGGGCAGTCAGGCGCGTACATGTATTTCGGCGCCAATCCGGAGGCGAGGACCAACCTCTATCCCGGCATGTATGCCTTGCATGAGGAGACGGTGTGCCGCCGCCGTGCGAAGGGCAATCAGGCGTGGAACTGGAATGTCGGTCTCGCCTCGCCCGAACCCTCCGGCGAAAAGCCCTGCCCCTGACCGCGTTACTTCTTGAGGGCCAGGAATCCCGCCGCCATGAACTTGGCCATGCGCTTCTTGACGGCCGGAAAATCGTCGGAGTGGCAGATGCCGCCGGAGAGGCGGTCGATACGGCCCGTGCGCGCGAGCGTGTTCATCAGGGCGCCTGTCACGAAATGATAGCCCCAGAAGATGTCCTCGTCGGAATACTTGGGCAGGGCGCGCTTCAGGATGCTCACCAGCTTCAGCACGACCGGATCGAAATGGAGATCGAGGAGTTCTGCGCCTTCCGGCGTGTTGCTGACGCGCGCGCATAGCGAGGCGTAGTTCATCCAGAGTTCGCCGCCCTTGAAATAGAGATCAAGGTCGGTGTCCAGAAAGGCATGTAGCGCCCCTTCGACGGTCGGATTGTCGCCGGCGTCCTTCTCGTACTGTTCAAGAGCTTCCATGCGGCGGCCGCTGGTCACGCCCGCCCTGCGCCCGAAGACTGCTTCGAACAGCTGCCGCTTGTCCTCGAAGTAATAGTGAAGAAGCGTCGTGTGAATTCCCACGCGCTGCCCAACATCGCGGAGCGTGACGCCGTGCAGGCCGTGCTTGGAGAAGAGATACTCAGCCGCATCGAGGATCTGCTCGATCGTTTCGGCGCGCTGCTCGGCCTTCGTGCGGCGAGGGGGTTTCTTGGCTGTGGTCTCAGACATTTGAAGCCGGTTTCCTTGCGCCTTGGGAGCCCTTGAAGTCGCGACCTCGAATCAAGCCTCAGAGCCACGTCTCGATGTGTTCTGCCTGCGATTGTACTAATCCAGCGCCCCCAAAGCATCAACGCACAGAACGTGTTGGCCGTCCTTTCCGGACGGATTACAGGACCGCATAGGCGCACAAAGCCCGTTAGGTGCTGTCTTATGCCGCGCCGCGTCGCGCTCTTGTCCCGGAACTTGAGCGAATCCACGCAGCCGCCCCTACCCCAAAGCGACATCTGAATTCGCCGAAATCCGCCGTTTACGGCCCGGGCGCTGCACCGGCTCCTAGTGCGCCGCCCGCATCGGCAGCTTTCGCACTCGGAGCTCGCACCGACACCGGCGCCAGTAGCGAGGCCAATACCGCCGCTACGAGTGTCGCCAGCAGCGCCACCACAATAACGGCCCCCGTCGGGAGGTCGAAGAGCGAAGAGGCGATGAGGCCGAGGATGTAGCCGGTGAGTCCCGTGCCGTAACCGACCGCAAGTGCGTACTTTGGTGCGAAGCGTTTCGCCGCGAGAGCGGGAAGTATGAGGCTGGCGAAGACGAGGTAGATGCCGACGAGCTGCACCGACTGAGTCACTACCAGGGCGAAGAGCACGTAAAAGCCGATCTGGCCCAGGCGGTGGCGGAAGGCGAACCAGATCACGAGAGCAATCGCGTAGAGGATTGCGACGGGGATAAGGCTCGGCAACGAGACCCAGAGGATCTGGCCGACGAGGAGATCCTTGAGGTGCTCGCCGCCGTGGGGGTTGTTGGCGAGGAACAGGAGCTCGACGCAGGCGGCGACGACGAAGAGGACGCCGATGAGCGCCTCCTGCACCTCGGGCCAGACCTTTTCGGTCCAGGTCAGCAGGAGAGCGCCGAGCAGCGCCGCCACCACGGCGGCGACCTGGATGCTCCAACCTTCGGCTTCGAAGCCGAAAGCGCTGGCGGCGGTGACGCCAAGGCCGGCAACCTGCGCAATCGCGAGATCGATGAAGACGATCCCGCGATTGAGCACGTGCTGGCCCAGAGGCACATGAGTGGAAAGCACCAGCAACCCCGCAACGAAGGCAGGCAGCAGGATGCCGAATTCAAGGTTGCTGGCTTCCATTATTTCAGTCCTGCGAGCAGGCGATTGATGGTGTCGTCATAGAGACTGGTGAGATCCTTCGCTCCATCGGTGCCGCCGATGGTGAACGGCAACATGACGGCGGGGATTTTCGCCTTCTCTGCGATGAAGTCTGAGGGACGATCGTCCTCGTAGGCCGCGCGGATGACCATCCTCGCGGGCGTGGCCTGCAGCTTCTGCAGCACCTGCGCGAGATAGCCCGAGGACGGCGGCACGCCGGGCTTGGGTTCGAGGGGCGTGACCTCCGTCATGCCGAGCCAGGCCTGCAGGTAGGGCCAGGAATGGTGTTGCACGGCTACCGCGACGCCTTTCAGGGGCGCGGCCTTGGCCGTCCATTCGGCGATCTTGGCAGTCCAGCGTTTTTCGAAGTCGGCTTGCTTGGCCGTATAGGTCGCAGCGTTGGCGGGATCGAGGACGGCGAACTTCGCGGCCATCGCCTTCGAGACCGGGATCATCATGCGCGGGTCGGTCTGGATGTGCGGGTTGCCGCCAGCGTGAACGTCTCCGTCCGCACGGTCGAGGCGCGCAGGTGCTTCGACGAGGCGGACGGCGCTGGTGGCGTAGAAAAGGCCCGGTCCACCCGCAGCGATTTTCGAATTGCCGGACTGCTGGGCGATCATCGGCAGCCAGGCGATCTCGAGTTCCGCCCCTGTGCAGACAGCGACGTCAGCCGAGCGCGCCTTGGCAATAAGGCTCGGGCGGGCCTGAACCTGGTGAGGATCCTGCGCGCCGGTAGTGGCGGTGTAGACCGAGACCTTGTCACCGCCGATTTCCGTGGCGAGCGCGCCCCATTCGGGCTCGCAGGCGAAAACGTTGAGCGGTTTTGCGATGGCGGGCGCGGCGAAGGCGGCGGCGGCCAGGACGAGTGAAGCTAAGCGGAGTTTCATGTGAGTGATCCTCTCAATAACGGTGAGCGCCGTGGGGGCCGTAGATGACGGTGTACTGGAGCGTGAGGACATCGTTGTCCTGCGCAGCCGACTGGTCGTTGGTGTATTGCAGGCGCAGGCGGCCGAACTCGGATGTGTCCCATTCGAGCAGCGCAGTTGTTGCGAAGGGTGAATGGCCGAGATCATCCAGTGAAGTCCCGGTGAAGGCCGGCCCGGGATTGTCTGATGAGAGACCCGCAAGGCGCAGGCCCGCGCTCCAGGCTGGCATGAACTGGTAGACGCCTTGCGCGTACCAACCCGTGCGCGTTTGAGAGAGCGGCGAGCCGTTGAAGTCGCCCTCGTCCTTGCCGTAGAACGCCTCCGCCGTGACGGCCAGGTTATTGACGGTGACGTTGCCGTTGGGCGCCCATTTGTAGACGAAGCTGGCAATGCCCAGATCGGTCTTGCCGTCGAACAGGTCGCCAGGGTTGGTCTCGCGGCCTTCGGCCTTGGCGTGGAGATAGGACAGCGAACCAAGCCAGCTCGAGCTCGTGTTGATGTCCGAGCCGGTTTTCACGAAAGCGGTGTATGTCCCTGCCCCGTTGTCAGCGCTGCCGGCGCCTGGAAATGACTCGCCGCGGAATGCTTCGGCGCCGAACTCAAGATAGAGATCGGTGGGAGCAAGCCAGCGCACCTGCACGCCATCATCGCCGAGCTGGGCGTTGAGGAAGGCCTTGTACGGGAGCGGCGCATCCGAGAACGACCAGTCGTGGGCGTGGCGCTCGTTGATGTAGCCGATGCCGGAGAGGAAGCGGCCAGCCTTCAGCGTGAAGCCGCCTGGCAGCGCCGTGGTGCGGATATAGGCTTCTTCCAGTTCGACTTCGTTGTCCGGGCTGATCGAGAAGTCGAGGAAGCCGGCCAGCGATGGGTCGATGTTGGCGGCGAAGGAGACCTCGGACTCGCCAAGGGAGAATCCGCGGGCCGGGCCCGTAATTTCATCGGTGGTCGGGAAACCGGAGATGCCTGCCGCGCCCGGGTCTTCCTTGGCCAGCACCGCGAAGCCGTTGAGCACGGCAGCGATGCCGGGGTTGAACGCGTTCTGGGAGGCGGCCGCGGGGACTGCCGGTTCATGCACAGGCAGCTGGTCGATCGCGGCCTTCGCCTCCTCTGCCTCCTTCCTGGCTTCTGCGGCGTCCGCTTCGGCCTTTGCCAGGCGAGCCTCAAGCTCC
>Ga0070685_10001692_pt1 | contig 11595 bp, 8 predicted proteins | sample KBSS13LmetaG_FD_65651 | JGI IMG/M metagenome (GOLD analysis project Ga0070685, IMG submission 65651) | Switchgrass rhizosphere microbial communities from Kellogg Biological Station, Michigan, USA - KBS S1-3L metaG | ecosystem: Host-associated > Plants > Roots > Rhizosphere ...
CCTCGCCGTTCTGGAAGGCGAACACGTCGGCGCGGTAGCCGGCGGAGTGCAGCATGCGCGAGAGCTTCACCGCGTACAGCTCGGCCACGCGGTCGTCGGTGACCACGGCGTAGCGGTGCGCGGGGCAGAAGCGCGAGAGGATGGTGGCGATGGAGGTGAACAGCCCGCTCCCCACCAGGATCTCATACCCGCGCGAGGGCCGCTCGGGGAGGGTGACGGAGATGCGCTCTTTCAGGCTCATGGTACGGTCGTCTCTTCCAGTCGCTGCTCGTTTCGCCGGTCCATCCCCAGCCCCAGCACCGTCTCGTCGGCCGCCCAGAGCGCCAGCCGCCTCAGGTCGCCCTCCATCCCCCGCGCCGCCTCGCGCATCCGCCGCGCCGCGCATCCGCGCTCGAACACCCCCGCGAGGCTCGCCAGCGCCTCCCCGTCCCCCAGCTCCGCCGCCAGCGGCGCGAGCCTCTCCGCCACCCCCAGCACCGCGTCGGCCGCGTCGACGGTGCGCGGCTCGGAGGCGAACACGTCCACGAAGACGGCGTCGGTGCCGTCGCGGGCGGCGCGCCAGGAGTTCTCGCCCAGCAGCGCCTGCGCGACGGAGCCCGGGAGCGCAGGCTCGCGCAGCACCCCCTCCGCCACCCCGGCGACCACGGCCCGTGCCAGCGCCGCGGCGGCCACGGCGTCTTCCAGCCGCGGCGTGACGTCGGCCGCGCGGAACTCCACGGTGGGGTAGCGGTGGTGCGGGCGCAGGTCCCAGTACAGCCGCCCGGGGCCGTCCAGGCACTCCGTCTCGGTCAGCCAGCGCAGCAGCAGCGCCAGCTCGTCGGCGCCCTCGAAGCGGGGCGGCGCGCCGCTCCTCGGCCAGCGCCGCCAGAGCAGGGTGCGGAAGGAGCAGTACCCGGTGTCGCGCCCCTGGTAGAAGGGCGAGCTGGCGGTGAGGGCCAGCAGGTGCGGGAGGTAGAAGCGCGCCGCGTTCGCCACCCGCGCCCGGTCCACCCCCCGGGGGACGCCGACGTGCACGTGCATCCCGAAGATGCTCTGCGTCTCGGCCAGCTCGCGGTACTCCTCGCGGATGGCCGCGTAGACCTCCTTCTGCGTGAAGCCGTGCCCCGCGGCCGCGCCGAAGGGGTGCGTCCCCGCCGCCACGATGCGCAGCCCCTCGGCGCCGGCGGCCACCGAGGCCTGGAAGCGCAGCCGCGCCAGGTCGTCGGCCAGGCACTCCGTCCCCTCGCACACCCCGGTCTCCACCTCGATGGTGTGCTCCTGCATCTCGGGCTTCACCTCGCCCGTCCAGTCGCCCTCGATCACCCAGCGGGCGCGGCTGCGCAGGTCGCCGGTGCGGGCGTCGACGAGCTGGTACTCCTCCTCCACCCCGACGGTGAAGTCCCGCGGCGAAATCGTCATTGCGTCCGTTTCAGGCCAGCGGCGGACCGGTTGAGACTTAGCGGCGCCCGTCGCCGGCGGCAAGGTAGAACCACGGGGTCTCACACAGAGCCACAGGGATCACAGAGAGGGTTTCAGCTTTCGTCCAGAATTCCCACCCGCTCTACGCGCTCCAGCGACGGCGCCGCCGAAAGCAACTCCCGCGCCGTCCGGCCGAGCACAGGGTGGGTCCAATCGGGCGCGATCTCCGCCAGCGGGTGGAGCACGAAGCCGCGGTGCTCGATGCCCGGGTGCGGCAGCGTGAGCTCGGGCGTCCGCATCACCACGCCGCCGCAGGCCAGCAGGTCGAGGTCGATGGTGCGCGGCGCGTTGGCGAAGCTCCGCTCGCGCCCCATCTCCCGCTCGATGGCGAGCATCCCCCGCAGCAGCTCCAGCGGCGGAACGCGGGTCCATCCACCGGCCACCAGGTTGTAGAAGTCCGGCTGGTCGCGGTGGCCCACCGGCTCGGTACGGTAGACGGACGACACGCGGATGTCTTCCACCAGCGCACCCAGCCGCGCGACGGCCTCGGCGAGCTGGCGGCGCGGCTCGCCCAGGTTGGCGCCGAGCCCGATCAGGACCTCGGCGCGCGGCGGATCGGATAGGATCGGCATCGGCTCCTCTGGCGGTATCCTCATGTATCATATCGCATCCAGGCCTGCTAAAAAGCGCCTCACGCAGAGACGCAGAGGCACGGAGAGGCTCGGCAGCTCTCTCCGTGCCTCTGCGTCTCTGCGTGAGGCGGTCTTTTCCGGGTTTCGCCGTACCCGCATGTCAGCGGTTCGCGGATTGCGGCGGGCGGCGCGGTTCGCCAGCTTCGCGTCGCCCCGCGCAACCGTCCACCGACGAGCTCCCGTTGAGCGAACACCAGCGGCTCACCCGCTTCGCCTGGCTATCCATCGCCGCCGCGCTGGTCACCATCGCGCTCAAGTGCGGCGCGTTCGTGCTCACCGGCTCGGTGGGGCTGCTCTCCGACGCGCTGGAGTCGCTGGTGAACCTGGCCGCGGCGATCATGGCGCTGGCGATGCTCACCATCGCCGCGCGCCCGCCGGACGAGGAGCACGCCTACGGCCACAGCAAGGCCGAGTACTTCGCCAGCTCCTTCGAGGGCGCGCTGATCCTGTTGGCGGCGGCGAGCATCGCCTACTCGTCGGCGGTGCGGCTCCTCCACCCGCAGCCGGTGCGCGACCCGCTGCTCGGCATCCTAGTGGCCGCCGTCGCGTCGGTGGTGAACCTGGGGGTGGCGCAGATGCTGCTGCGCGCCGGCCGCCGCTACCGCTCCATCGCGCTGGAGGCCGACGCGCACCACCTGATGACCGACGTCTGGACCTCGGTAGGGGTGATGGTGGGCGTCGGCGCCGTCGCGCTGACCAACTGGGAGTGGCTGGACCCGGTGATCGCGCTGCTGGTGGCGCTGAACATCGTGCGGATGGGGGTGGGGCTGATGCGCCGCTCGGCGCTGGGCCTTCTCGACACCGCCATCCCCGAGCAGGACCGCGCGGCCGTGATGCGCATCCTCGACGCCTACGCCGCCGAGGGCGCGCAGTACCACGCGCTGCGCACCCGGCAGGCGGGAACGCGGCGCTTCGTCTCCGTGCACGTGCTCGTCCCCGGCGCGTGGACGGTGCAGCAGGGGCACGAGCTGCTGGAGCGGATGGAGGAGGAGATCCGCCGCGACGTCCCCGACGCGGCGGTGTTCACCCACCTGGAACCGATCGAAGACCCCGTCTCGTTCGCGGACCTCCGGCTGGAGCGCCTTCCCGAAGGTCCCTGAACGGCATCGCACGCAGAGACGCAGAGGCACGGAGAGAGTCTCGGATCCCTCTCCGTGCCTCTGCGTCTCTGCGTGAGAAAGCAGTTATGGCCGCTCGACGCAGACCCAGACCGTCTCGGTGGTGGCGCTGTAGAACATCGAGATCACCACGTTCTTCTGCCGGCCGTCGCGGAAGCGGAACACGTAGTCGAACACCGTCTGGAGGTGCCGCTTCTCCACCCCCTCCAGGAACTTGCCGTAGAACGCCTGCACCTTGGTGCACGGCGCCACCTCGTCGAAGAAGCTCTTCCCCACCGCGTCCGCCGCGTCCACGCGCGCCAGCTCGCTCTCCGTGCGGTTGAACTTCAGCACCTTCCCGTTGCGGTCGAGCTGGATCATTCCCACGGGAAGGCTGTCCAGCTCGCCCTGCGTCAGCACGTCGGCCTGCTCCAGGACGTTTCCTGCGGTGGCCTGCATCTTCGTTCTCCACATCCAGATGGTGACGGGGATGGTCCGGGCCTCGCCAGACGCGGCGTCGGGGGCCGGCGCGATTCTACCTCGCGTGCACAATGTTTGTCAAATGTTGTGCCGTCCCGCCGGCAGGGTAGATTGCCCGCGAGATGAGCTCTTCCCCCGCATCTCCCGCGAAGCGTAGTCCCTGGGTGCTGGCGCTCGACGTCGGCTCCTCGTCCGCGCGCGCGCAGGTGTACGACGCGCGCGGGGCGGCGCTCGGGCCCGCGTCGTTCGCCCAGGTCCCGGTCCGCTGGCGCACGCAGCCGCCAGGGGCGATGGAGGCGGACGCCGACGCGCTCGCCGCCGCCGCGCTGCGCGCCCTCGACCAGGCGGTGAAGGCCGCGCGCGCCGCCCGCGTGGAGATCGCGGCGGTCGCGCTCGACACCTTCTGGCACGGGGTGATGGGCGTCGCCGCGGACGGATCGCCCGTGACGCCGCTGTACGCCTGGGGCGACACGCGGGCGCGCGAAGACGCGGCTCGGCTGCGCGAGCGGGTGGACGCGGACGCCGTCCACGCGCGCACCGGCTGCTTCGTGCACGAGAGCTATCCGGCGGCCAAGCTGGTCTGGCTCCGCCGGGCGGCGGGCGATAGCTTTTCGCGCGCCGCGGGGTGGCTCTCCATCGGCGAGCACCTGGGCGAGCGGCTGTTCGGCGTGCGGCGCACCTCGCTCTCGATGGCGTCGGGCACGGGGCTGCTGGACGTGGCGCGCTGCCGCTGGGACGACGAGATGCTCGCCGCCGCCGGCATCCGCGCCGGGCACCTCCCCGAGCTCTCGGACGAGCCGATGGTGGGGCTCGCGCCGCGGCTGGCGCGCCGCTGGCCGGAGCTCGCGCGGGTGCCCTGGTTCCTCGCCCTGGGCGACGGCGCCTGCGCGACGATCGGCAGCGGCGCCGAGCGGCCGGGGACGATCGCGCTGACCGTCGGCACCAGCGCCGCCGTCCGCGTGCTGCGCGAGGGACCGGTGACGCGGGTGCCCAACGCTCTCTGGCTCTACCGCGTGGACGCGGAGCGGACGGTGGCGGGGCGGGCGCTCTCGAACGCCGGGAACGTGTTCGCCTGGCTGCGGCGCACGCTCCGCCTCCCCCGCGGCGACCGGCTGGAGGCGCAGCTCGCGGCGATGGAGAGCGATCCGCCATGCCCTCTCCGCGTCGTTCCCGCGCTGGTCGGCGAGCGCCCGCCGCTCTCCGAGCGTGGAGAGGTCGCGGCGATGGCGGGGATGACGATCGACACCTCGCCGCTCGAGCTCTGGCGCGCGTGGATGGAGGCCGTCGCCGCGCGGATCGCGGACGCGGTCGCCGCGGTCGAGGCGGAGTGCGGGCGCGCGGACGAGATCGTGGCAGGCGGCGGCGCGCTGCACGCCTCCGCGGCCTTCCGCCGGAGCGTGGAGCGCGCGCTCGGCCGCCCTCTTGCCCTCCGCGGCGACGGCGGCGACGAGACCGCCCGCGGCGCCGCGCTCGTCGCCCTGGAGCGCCTCGGCGCCCTGTAGCTCTTCCGTGCTCCGCGTCTCCGCGCGAGACCATCAACCCCAACCCGACGCGACAGATGGCTGACGGCACCCCGTACGGCGGCGACATCGACCAGCTCTGCATCAACACCATCCGCACGCTGTCGATGGACGCGGTGCAGAAGGCGAACTCGGGGCACCCGGGCACGCCGATGGCGCTCGCGCCGCTGGCCTACGTCATCTGGACGCGGCACCTGCGCCACAACCCGCGCGACCCCAGGTGGGTGGACCGGGATCGGTTCGTCCTCTCCGCCGGCCACGCATCGATGCTCCTCTACTCGATGCTCTACCTCACCGGCTACGGGCTCACGCTGGACGACATCAAGAACTTCCGGCAGTGGGAGAGCAAGACGCCCGGGCACCCCGAGTACGGGATGACGCCCGGCGTCGAGACCACCACCGGCCCGCTCGGCCAGGGCTTCGCCAACGGCGTGGGGATGGCGATGGCCGAGGCGCACCTCGCCGCGCTCTACAACACGCCGGAGCACACCCCCGTCGACCACCACGTCTACGCCATCTGCTCCGACGGCGACCTGATGGAGGGGGTGGCGGCCGAGGCGGCGTCCGTGGCCGGGCACCTGAAGCTGGGGAAGCTCATCTACTTCTGGGACGACAACAACATCACCATCGAGGGCTCCACCGACCTCGCCTTCACCGAGGACGTGCTGGAGCGCTTCGCCGGCTACGGGTGGCACACCGACCGCATCGACGACGTGAACGACCTGGCCGCGATCGACGCCGCCATCGAGCGCGCCAAGGCCGACCCGCGCCCCACGATGATCGCGGTGAAGACGGTGATCGGCTACGGCTCGCCCAACCGCGCGGGAACCGAGAAGGCGCACGGCGAGGCGCTGGGCGAGGAAGAGGTGAAGCTTACCAAGCAGGCGCTCGGCTGGCCGACGACGGACACCTTCTGGGTGCCGCAGGAGGCGCTCGACCACATGCGCGGCTGCGGCGAGCGCGGCCAGGCGCTGCAGGACGAGTGGCAGCGGCGCCGCGACGCCTTCGCGCAGGCCGAGCCGGAGCTCGCCGCGGGGCTGGCCGGCGCGCTGGAGCGCCGCCTCCCCGACGGGTGGGACGCGGAGCTCCCCACCTGGAGCAAGGACGACAAGCCCATCGCCACCCGCGCCGCCTCGGGGAAGGCCATCAACGCCATCGCCAGGAAGGTCCCCTGGCTGATGGGCGGCTCGGCGGACCTGGCGGGCTCCAATAACACGCACATCGATGGCGCGGGCGACTTCGAGGCCGGGAGCTACGACGGGCGCAACCTGCACTTCGGGGTGCGCGAGCACGCGATGGGCTCGCTGATGAACGGGATGACGCTGCACGGCGGGGTGCGCGTGTACGGCGGCACCTTCCTGATCTTCAGCGACTACATGAAGCCCCCGGTGCGCCTGGCCGCGCTGATGGAGCAGCCCACGATCTACGTCTACACCCACGATTCCGTCGGCCTGGGCGAGGACGGCCCCACGCACCAGCCCATCGAGCAGCTCGCCTCGCTCCGCGCCGTCCCCGGCCTGGTCGACCTCCGGCCGGCGGATGCCAACGAGACGGCGGAGGCGTGGCGCTTCGTGATGGAGCACACCGAGGGGCCCGCCTTCCTCTCCCTCACCCGCCAGGCGCTCCCGATCCTCGACCGCGCCGCCCTCGCCCCCGCCTCCGGGCTGCGCAAGGGCGCCTACGTGCTCGCCGACGCCGAGGGCGAGCTGCGCGCGATCCTGATCGCCACCGGCTCGGAGGTGAGCCTTGCGCTGGAGGCGCGGCAGGCGCTGCAGGCGGAGGGGATCGGCACGCGGGTGGTGAGCATGCCGAGCTGGACGCTCTTCGCGCGCCAGCCGCGCTCCTACCGCGACGAGGTCCTCCCGCCCGCCGTCACCGCGCGCGTCGCCGTGGAGGCCGCGTCGCCGATGGGGTGGCACCGCTGGGTGGGGGAGAAGGGGCGCGTGGTGGCGATCTCGCACTTCGGCGCCTCGGCCCCCGCGAAGGAGATCTTCAGCCAGCTCGGCTTCACCGCCGACAACGTCGCCAAGAAGGCCAAGGCCGCCCTCGGCCTCGCGGACGACAGCGAGGGCGAGGAGGGCGGCGAGGCCGCGGCGGGCCCCGCGAAGCACGGCACGGACGAGAGTTGAAGAACAGAAAAATGATCTCACACAGAGACGCAGAGACACGGAGAGCTCCGGGTCGGGTCTCTCCGTGTCTCCGCGTCTCTGCGTGAGACGATCTTTTCCCCGCCGGACCCGGATATGCATCCCCCTCCGGCGTCCCCAACCCGAGGTACGCGACCATGGCTGAGAACGCGAAGAGCCGCATGCACACCCTCCACGAGCAGGGGCAGAGCGTCTGGCTGGACTACATCCGCCGCGGCATCATCGAAAACGGCGAGCTGGAGGCGATGATTCGCGACGTCGACCTGCGCGGCGTGACCTCCAACCCCTCGATCTTCGAGGAGGCGATCGGCAAGAGCGACGACTACGACGACGACCTGGAGTCGCTCGCCGCCCAGGGCGCGGAGCCGGGCGAGGTCTTCGAGTCGCTCGCGGTGGACGACATCCAGCGCGCCTGCGACCTCTTCCGCCCCGTCTACGACGCCGCCGAGGGGCACGACGGCTTCGTCTCGCTCGAGGTGTCGCCGCTGCTGGCCGAGGACACGCAGCGCACCATCGACGAGGCGCGGCGCCTGTGGAAGCGGGTGGACCGCCCCAACCTGATGATCAAGGTCCCCGGCACCGACGAGGGGATTCCCGCCATCGAGCAGCTCCTGGCCGAGGGGCTCAACGTCAACATCACCCTGCTCTTCTCCCTGGCCGGCTACGAGCGGGTGATGGAGGCGTTCCTGCGCGCGCTGGAGCGCCGCGCCGAGGCCGGCCAGCCGCTCGAGCGCATCGCCTCGGTCGCGTCGTTCTTCGTCTCGCGCGTGGACACCGCGGTCGACGCGGAGCTGGAGAAGATCGTGAAGGAGGGCGGGCCCAACGCCGAGAAGGCGAAGGGGCTGCTGGGGCGCGCGGCCATCGACAACGCGAAGATGGCCTACCTGCGCTTCACCCAGGTGTTCTCGGGCGAGCGGTGGGAGCGGCTGAAGGCGAAGGGCGCGCGGGTGCAGCGCCCTCTCTGGGCCAGCACGAGCACCAAGAACCCCGACTACCGCGACGTGATCTACGTGGAGGAGCTGATCGGCCCCGACACGGTGAACACCATGCCGCTGGCCACCATCGAGGCCTTCGCCGACCACGGCGAGACCCGCCGCACCGTGGACACCGACCTCGACCGCGTCCGCGCCGAGCTGGCTGCGCTGAAAGAGCTGGGGATCGACCTGGACCGGGTGACCGACCAGCTCCAGGTGGAGGGCGTGGCCAAGTTCTCCAAGTCGTTCAACCAGATGATCGGCGCCGTCGGCGAGAAGCTCACCCGGGTGGCGCAGAGCACCTGACGCGCGGGTTCGTCCACGAAATATCTGGCAGGCCGCGGAGGGCACCCCCTCCGCGGCCTTTTGACGCTGCAAAAACCGGCGTTTTGTTGTTCCGCTGGCGCGTCAGCACCGTGCAATTACGCCGTGGGTGGGACATAAACGTGTGGCGTGTGCGCCGCAAACGGACATCCGAGTGGCACTTCATGCCGGAAACGTGAGTGCGCGTTCGTAGGGGTTAAGTGTTTGAGGCGTCAGAGCTTCGCACTCTTTGCGCCGCTTCCCGGACAAATTGGTATGCAACGTGCAACTGCCACGTGCAAGCGTCGCAGATTAGTCGAAAATTTCATCCGCCGAGACCGCACGTCCGTCATCCGCAGTACACGTCTGACCACAGGCCAGCAGCACCGATCGAGCAGTACGAAGTCGGGGGCAGGTCCACGGGTTCGGCAATCATAATGTGCCGAACAAGGGACGCCCGTCACACGGAAACGCTGGCCTCTGCCGCCGGCCCGTGGCCGCCCCGCACAAAAATTTCGCCGGCACAGCTCCGACGCGACGAAGACCGGTGCACGCGGGCGACGGCAGTCCTCGATGTGACGAAAGCATGGCGGACCCCACGATGTGACGAATTCATGCGCGCCCCGCGCCTCGGTCTCACCACCGGGCCGGCTCTCCCCGAGAGCCGGCCCGGAGTGCTTGCGGCCACGGTCATCGCCCCCGCACCTTCCCCCGCCGCGAAGAACTCCCGGACGACCCGCAGCCCGGCTACGTGATGAGCACCCTCGCCTCCGACCGCGAGACCCTCCCGAACTCCCCCGTCTGGGACGACGGTGCGTGGCCCGGCCTCCCGCGCCTGGACGGCGACGTCACGGCCGACGTCTGCGTGGTCGGGCTGGGCGGCTCCGGGCTGAGCTGCGCGGGCGAGCTGCGGCGCCTGGGCGCGAGCGTGGTGGGGATCGACGCGGGGCCGGTCGCCGGCAGCGCGGCGGGGCGGAACGGCGGCTTCCTGCTGGCGGGAGCGGCGCGCTTCTACCACGCCGCCGTGGAGGAATACGGCCGCGAGCGGGCGCTCGCCATCTACCGCCTCACCCTGGCGGAGATCGACCGCATCGCCGCGGAGACGCCGGGAGCCGTGCGGCGCACCGGCTCGCTGCGGATCGCCGCGTCGCCCGGCGAGGTGGAGGATTGCCGTCGCCAGCTCGACGCCATGCGCGCGGACGGGCTGGCGGCGGAGTGGTACGACGGCGCCGAGGGCGAGGGGCTGCTGATTCCGGGCGATGCGGCGTTCAATCCCCTCCTCCGTTGCCGCCTCCTCGCACGCCGCGAGGCCGACGAGGGCGCGCGGCTGTACGAGCACTCGCCCGCGGTGGAGCTCGCGCCCGGCCTGGTGCGCACGTCCGCCGGCCGCGTGCGCTGCGGGAAGGTGATCGTCGCCGTGGACGGCGGGCTCGACCGGCTGGTCCCCGCGCTCGCGGGCCGCGTGCGCACCGCCCGCCTGCAGATGGTGGCGACCGCGCCGCTGGCGAAAGTGCGCTTCCCCCGCCCCGTCTACATGCGCTACGGCTACGAGTGGTGGCAGCAGCTCCCCGACGGCCGCATCGCGCTCGGCGGCTTCCGCGACCGGGGCGGCGAGGCCGAGTGGACGCACGACAACGAGCCGTGCGACGCGGTGCAGGAGCTCATCGGCGCCTTCCTGCGCGGCACGCTGGGGATCGACGCGCCGATCACGCACCGCTGGGCGGCGTCGGTCGGCTACACGGAGGACGGGCTGCCGGTGCTGGAGGAGGTGGAGCCCGGGATCTGGGCCTGCGGCGCGTACAGCGGCCACGGCAACGCGATCGGCGCCATCTGCGGCCGGGCGGCGGCCCAGCTCGCCATCACCGGCTCATCGGACCTCGCCGAGCCGTTCAAATAATTCCTCACGCAGAGACGCGGAGGCACGGAGAGTGGTTCTCTCTGTGCCTCCGCGTCTCTGTGTGAGATGCTGTTGCCGTTCAGGCCAGGCGCGCCACCACCGCGTCGCCGGCGGCGCGGGTGCCGAGGGTGCCGCCGAGGTCGGGGGTGGTCTCGCCGGCGGCCAGGCAGGCGCGCACGGCGGCCTCCAGACGGTCGGCGGGGGCGGCGTGGCCCAGGTGGCGGAGCATCAGCGCGGAGGTGAGGACCGCCGCGAAGGGGTTGGCCTTGTCCTGCCCGGCGATGTCGGGGGCGCTGCCGTGCACCGGCTCGAACATCGACACGCGGCCCGGGTGGATGTTGCCGGACGCGGTGAGCCCCAGCCCCCCCGCGATCCCCGCGCCCAGGTCGGAGAGGATGTCGCCGAAGAGGTTGCCGGTGACGATGACCCGGTAGCGCTCGGGGCGGCGCACCAGGTCCATCGCCAGCATGTCCACGTAGAGCGCCTCGGTCTCGATCCCCGGGTAGTCGGCGGCGACCGCCTTGAAGGTGCGGCGCCAGAGGCCGCCCGCGCTCTCCATCGCGTTCGCCTTGTCCGACATCGTCACCCGCTCCAGCCCGTGCGCGCGCGCGTGCTCGAAGGCCGCGCGGATGATGCGCTCCACCCCCTTGCGCGTGTTCACGTCTTCCTGGATGGCGACCTCGTCGGGGGTGCCCTGCTTGAAGGTGCCGCCCATCCCCACGTACACCCCCTCGGTGTTCTCGCGGAAGATCACGAAGTCGACGTCGCGCTCCGTCTTCTCCTTCAGCGGGGTGAGGCGCTCGTGGTAGAGGCGCACGGGGCGGAAGTTGATGAACAGGTCCAGCCGGAAGCGCATCCCCAGCAGGATCTGCCGCGCGTGCTCGTTGCCGGGGACGCGCGGGTCGCCCAGCGCGCCCAGGAGGACGGCCTGGTAGTTGGCTTCGAGGTCGGCGAACTCGTCGTCGGTGATGGTCTGCCCGGTCTCCAGGTAGCGGTCGGCCCCGTGGGGCCACTCCACCAGGTCGAGCGCGGGGCCGCCGTGCTCCTCCAGCGCGCGCAGCACCTTCACCGCCTCGCGCGTGACTTC
>Ga0070685_10001694_pt1 | contig 11578 bp, 10 predicted proteins | sample KBSS13LmetaG_FD_65651 | JGI IMG/M metagenome (GOLD analysis project Ga0070685, IMG submission 65651) | Switchgrass rhizosphere microbial communities from Kellogg Biological Station, Michigan, USA - KBS S1-3L metaG | ecosystem: Host-associated > Plants > Roots > Rhizosphere ...
CCAGGCTGGTGAGGTACGCGGTGCCGAAGCAGACCGCGATCACCGTGAGCAGGAAGAGCTCGGGGGCGCAGGTGCGCGCCACCATCTCCAGCAGCGGCGGCATCACCCGCCGCGCCACCACCAGCACCGCGACGATGATCCCCGCCGCCTTCCCCAGCGCGAGCGCAACCTCCCCCGGCGACCCGCCCTGCCCCGCGAGCAGCGGCAGCAGGAGCACCATGGGGATGATGGCCAGGTCCTGGAAGATGAGCAGCCCCATCCCCACCTGGCCGTGGCTGCGTGTGGCCTGGCCGCGGTCCGCCAGCAGCTTGAGCACGATGGCGGTGGAGGAGAGCGACACCAGCAGCCCGGTGAAGACCGCCGCGCGCCACGCCACCCCCAGCGCCACGAGGATCCCCGCCGTGGCCCCGGCGGCGAGTAGCACCTGCAGCGTGCCGCCCCCCAGGATCAGCCGGCGGATGCGCGCCAGCTTCTCGAAGCTGAACTCGATGCCGATGGTGAAGAGGAGGAGCACCACGCCGAGCTCCGCCGCCGCGTCCACCAGCTCCCGGTCGCTCACCACCCCCAGCCCGTACGGGCCGATCGCGACCCCCGCCACCAGGAACCCGACGATGGTGACGAGTCCCAGCCGCGAGCCCACGTACGCGACCACCGCACCCGCCACGATCACGGCGGCGGCCTGGACGAAGAAGGCGGGCGGTCCGGTGGTGAGGATGGCGAGCATGGAGACGCGGTGGGGCGCGGGTGTGGCCTGCGGCGTGGCGACGCCGCGGAGAGGTTCACGCCGTCACGGCGCGGGATGCCCCTGAGACGGTGAGCGGAGGCAGCTTAGTTTCCGGGCGGCCGGCACACCACCCCTCGGCGGCTCGGCCGATCGCCCCCTTCGAGTCGTGTGATGACCACCCCCCTCGAAAAGCGGCGGGGCTCCCGTGCGGAAGCCCCACGTCGAATGGCGTCATGGCGCAAACTTCAGAGTGGACCGCACTCGATCCACGGGCAGGTGGACGGACAGGTCTCGCACGACGGTTTCCAGGTCGGAGGACAGCAGTAGGTGGGGCCGATACAGGTGAACGTGGCCCTGCCGCCAGGGCCGTCGTGACCCCGCACCGTACCCGGCGGCGGAGTTCGCGGCCCGAGCGCAAACGACTCCACCCGCAGGGTATCGACATCCAGCTTCAGCTTGCGCATGAGTCCTCCTGCCGAGTGGGGGATGCTCATTGTATCCAACAAGACGGCGGGCGCGAGGGATCCATGGGTTCTCGCGCCGCCGTCGACGCTGAGCGATGCGCTCCGCCCCGGCTCAGGCCATCGCGCGGGGCCGGTTGTGCGCGCCCGCGAAGTCGGCGCCCGCCGTCTCCGCGCCGTCCAGGTCGGCTCCGTCGAGGTCCGCGCCCGCGAAGACGGCGCCGCGGAGGTTGGCGCCCCGCAGCACCGCGTCGTCGAGCTGGGCGTCGCGCAGCACGGCGCCGGAGAGGTCCGCGCCCTGGAGCGAGGCGCCGGTGAGGTTCGCGCGCACCAGCGACGCGCCGGAGAAGTTCGCGCCCTGGCCGCTCGCGCGCGTCAGGTCCGCCGCGTCGAGCTCCGCCCCGGAGAAGGTCGCCGCGTCCAGCCGCGCGTGGCGCAGGTTGGCGCCCTTGAGGTGCGCCCCGCCCGCGTTCGCCCCGGTCAGGTTCGCCTGCCCCAGCCCCACCCCCTCCAGCATGGCACCGGTCAGGGTGGCGCCGTCGAAGCTGGCGTTGTTCAGCTCCGCCCCGCCCAGGTCCGCGCCCGACAGGTTCGCGCCGGAGAAGATCGGCGGACGCAGCGCGCCGGTGCGGAGGCAGTTGACGTTGCGCAGCACCGCGTTCTCCAGCACCGCGCCGGAGAGGTCGGTGTTGCAGAGCTGCGCCTCGGTGAAGTTGGCGCCGCGCAGGTTGGCCCCGCGCAGGTTGGCGGCCCGCAGCTTCGCCTCGCTCAGGTCCACGCCTTCCAGGTCCATGTCCGCCAGGTCCGCGCCCGAGAGGTCCAGCCGCGCCAGCGAGCGGCCGCCGTCGCGGAGCCGCGCCTCCACCTCCGCGCGGCTCATCCCCGTCGGCGGCGCGGGGGCGGGCCCCGAGCCGAAGAGCGAACCCGCGCGATCCATGATCCCCATGACGTTCCTCCCCCTGCTGGCGGTGGGCTCCGGGCGATGCTGGCGGACGATTTCAAGCTTACGCCACGATTACGGACGCACAAGGCTTCGGCAAAAGATCGACCACGCGCGGAGACGCGGGAGAGCCGCCACCATCCTTCCGCCGACCCCCGACTCCGCGTGCGCCGGATCGGTTGCGGCCGGGGATGCGAAATGGCTAGCTTCGCCGCTCAGCCGCCCTCTTCGTCGACGATGCGCCGGATCTCGGCGCGGAGCAGCGCGGGGGTGGGGGTGATCCCCAGCTCCGCGAGCGACTCTTCGGCGCGGCGGCGCAGCTCGGGCGGGTGCTGGCGGGCGAGCTTCGCGGCCTCGGCGGCGGCGCCCGCGGTGGGCGGCGCGGGGGGCGGGCGCAGGTGGACGCGGAAGCCGCCGCCGCCGTCGGTGGGGTCCCACGAGTCCACGGTGGAGCCCCGGAGGCCTTCGAGCAGGTGCTCGATCTCCGGCCGGAGCACCGGCAGGCCGCGCGAGCGGTTGCCGCGGCCGGTGACGACCACCACGGTGCGCGCGCCGTCCGCCGCCTGCGCGCGCAGCCACCCCTCGGCCCGCCCGCGCGCCTCGGCGGCGGTCAGGCCGTGCAGGTCGAGCAACGGGTGCACGCTCCCCCGCGGCTCGCCCGGCTCTCGCGGGCGTCGCCTCTTCGCCATCGGGCTCAGCGGGCGCCGGGGCCGGATACGGCGAGAGCCACGGCGTGGGCCGTGGCTCTCGATGTCCGGTCCGGAGGCAGTCTCAGCTGTTGCCGGAGAGCGCGTCCTTGAAGCCCTTGCCGCTGCGGAACGCCGGGCTCTTGGAGGCGGCGATCTTGATCTCCTTGCCGGTGCGCGGGTTACGGCCGGTGCGGGCCTCGCGGTGCTTCGCCTCGAAGCTGCCGAACCCGGTGATCTGCACCTTGTCGCCGCGGCTGAGCGCGTCCGCGATGAGGCCGCCGTTGACGGCGAAAAGCGCCTCGACGACGCGAGAAGCCTGGGCCTTGGTCAGGTCGGCGCGGGCGGCGAGCTGCTGGACCAATTCGGACTTGTTCACCGCGTAGCTCCTGGAAAAGAGGGTGGATTTCGGCGACGGTACCAAACGGCTACGCCGTTCGCCCCCTACAGTAGGCCGCGCCCCCACATCCGTCAAGAGAACCCGAAGTGCCCGAAAGTCCAGTCGCCGCGCCGCTTCCCGCCGCCGACACCCTGCTCCGCGAGCTGCAGGCGGCGCGCGAGATCGCCCACGCCTTCCAGAGCGCCGCCACGCCGCTGGAGGTGTATCGCCTTGCGCTGGAACGCGTTTCCCCGCTGGTGGGCGCGGCCTTCGCCTCGGTGTTCCTGCGGGACGGAGAGGCCGTTTTGCGGCTGGCCGCCTCGTGGAACTGGCCGCCCGCGTTCGCGGCCTTCCTGGGCGAGATGCGCGTACGCGTGGGCGCGGGCCCCACGGGGGTCGCGGTGGCCGAGAACCGCGTGGTCGAGGTCCCCGACGTCTTCGCCGCCGAGGGGCTGGAAGACTGGTGGGAGGTGGCGCGCGAGCTGGGCTTTTCCGCCTCCGTCTCCCTCCCGCTGCTGCTGGGCGGGCGCCCGGAGGGGGCGGTCACCTTCTACTTCCGCGAGCCGGGGGCGCCGCGCAGCCACGACCGGCACCTGCTGCGGCTGGTGGCCGACCAGCTCTCGGCCACCGCCGAGAAGGCGCACCTGATCGAAGACCTGCAGCGCGCCAACGCCCTGCTGCGGCTGCAGAACGTGGAGCTGGAGGCGCGCTACCGCGAGGCCGAGGAGGCGCGACGGCTGCGCGGCGAGCTGCTGGCCAACGTCTCGCACGAGCTGCGCACGCCGCTCACCGCCATCCTGGGCTACGCCTACCTGCTGCGCGACGGCTGCGCCCTCACCGGCGAGCAGGCGGCGCAGGTGGAGCGCATCGAGGCCGCTGGAACGCAGCTCCTTGGGCTGATCGAGGACCTGCTGGACCTCACCAACCTGCAGCTCGGCCGGCTGGCGCCGCAGGTGGAGACCTGCGACGCGGTGGCGCTGCTGCACGCCGCGATGGGCTCCGTGTCCCCGCCGCCGCGGCTGCAGGTGCGCGTGCTGGCGCCGGACGCCACCGTCCCCGTGCGCACGGACGGCAGCCAGGTGCTCCGCATCCTGCGCAACCTGCTCTCGAACGCGTACAAGTTCACGCCGGAGGGGGGCGTGACGGTGCGGGTGCGGATGGCCAGCGGCTCCCCCTGGACCGACGAGGCCCGCCGCACCGGCGACGTGCGCCACGTGGTGCAATGGGAGGTGGAGGACACGGGGATCGGGATCGACGCGGACGCGCTGGAGCGGATCTTCGACGAGTTCCGGCAGGTGGACGGCTCCGCCACGCGCCGCTTCGGCGGGGTGGGGATCGGCCTCGCCCTCTCGCGCCAGCTCGCCCGCCGCCTGGGCGGCGACGTGACGGTGCGCTCGGAGCCCGGCAAGGGCTCGCTCTTCGCGCTCACGCTCCCCGCGGGCCTGGCGCGCCCGGAGCTGGCGGCGGAATGAGCCGCGGAATGAGTCGAGCCTGGCGGTTGAAACCGCGGCAACAACGGCCCGAAGTCCGCCTTCGCGGACTCCCACGACAGTCTTCGTGCGATACGACGGGGGATGCCGCATCGGCGGCATTGCCGGATGGCGGATCTCGGCGGGGCCCATCGACGCGCCACGATGCCGTCCAGGGAGTCCGCGAAGGCGGACTTCGGGCAGTCGTTGCCGCGAATTCATTCGCCCTTCAACCTGGAGCACCCGCGTGACGCCCCCGCGCTCGGGCTTCGCCGCCGTCGTCTTCGACTGCGACTCCACGCTGGCGCGCATCGAAGGGATCGACGAGCTGGCCGGGACGCACGCGGACGCGATCCGCGCGCTGACCGAGGCGGCCATGCAGGGCACCGTGCCGCTCGAGGAGGTCTACGGGCGCCGCCTCGACATCATCCAGCCCACGCGGTCGCAGGTGGAGGCGCTGGGGAAGGCGTACCTCGCCGCCCTCGTCGCCGACGCGCGCGAGACGGTGGAGGCGCTGCTCTGGCTGGGGAAGACGGTGCGCATCGTCTCGGGCGGGCTGCGGCCGCCGGTGGAGGAGGTGGCGCGGGAGCTGGGGCTCCCCTCGGATGCGGTCGCGGCGGTGGGGATCGATTTCGACGGTGACGGGGGATACGCGGGCTTCGAGCGCGAGTCGCCGCTCGCGCGCAGCGGCGGCAAGACGGCGGTGATCCGCGGATGGGACCTTCCCCGCCCCGCGCTGCTGGTCGGCGACGGCGCGACGGACCTGGAGGCGCAGCCGGCGGTGGACGCGTTCGCGGCGTACATGGGCGTCGCCTTCCGCCCCGCGGTCGCCGCCGGCGCCGACTTCGTCCTGCGCGCCGAGAGCCTCGCCGCGGTCCTCTCCCTCGCCGCGGACGAGGCCGATCGAGCGCGCCTCCGCGGCAGCCGCTGGGCCGACCTGCTCGCCCGCGGGGACGCCGCGCTCGCCGTGGGGCCATCGCCCGCGTAGAATCCCTCTCCTTGGCACCAGGCACCTGGCACTTGGCACTGTGGTTTCCATGCCCGAGTTCGGACGATTCTTCCTCCCCGGCCCCACCGAGGTCCGGCCCGAAGTCCTGCAGGCGATGACCCGCCCCGTGATCGGCCACCGCGGGAGCGAGATGTCGCGCATCCTCGGCGAGTGCGACCCCGTGCTGCGCGCGCTCTTCCGCACCTCGCGCCCCGTCTTCGTCTCCTCTTCGTCCGCCACGGGGATGATGGAGGCCGCGGTGCGCAACGGCATCCGCCGCCGCGCGCTGGCGCTGGTGAACGGCGCCTTCAGCCGCCGCTTCCGCGACCTGGTCGCCGACTGCGGGCGCGAGGTGGAGACCTACGACGTCCCCGCGGGCCAGTGCCACGACCCGGACGAGGTCTACGCCCGTCTCCGCGGCGGCGGCTTCGACGCGGTCACGGTGGTGCACTCCGAGACCTCCAGCGGCGTCCTCAATCCCCTCTCCGCCATCGCCGACGCCGTCCGCCGCGCGGAGGCCGAGCGCGGCGAGGAGGTGCTGCTGCTGGTGGACGGCGTCACCAGCGTGGGCGGCTCGCTGGTGGAGGCGGAGGCGTGGGGGCTGGACTTCCTCCTCACCGGCTCCCAGAAGGCGATGGCGCTCCCGCCGGGGCTCGCGTTCGCGTGCGCGTCGGAGCGGACGATGGCGCGCGCGGCGACCATCCCCGGGCGCGGCCACTACTTCGACCTGCTGGAGTTCGAGCGGTTCTGGCACAAGCACCAGACGCCGACCACCCCCGCGGTCTCGCTCGTCTACGCGCTGGCCGAGCAGTGCCGCCACATCGCCGCCGAGGGGGTGGACGCACGCGCGGCGCGGCACCTGGCGATGCGCGACCGCTGTATCGACTGGGTGACGGAGCGCGGCGGGCGCTGGGGGATGTCGCCCTTCGCGCCGGAGGGGTGCCGCTCCCCCACCGTCACCTGCATCCGCGTCGACGGCGAGGTCCCCGCGCCGGAGATCGTGGCGCGGCTCAAGGCGCGGGGGTGGACCATCGGTGGCGGCTACGGGGCGCTCAAGGACACGACCATTCGCATCGGACACATGGGAGACCACACGGTGGACGGGCTGAACGCGCTGCTGGCGGAGATGGAGGTGCTCGGATGAGCGACACGCGCTTCCGCATCCTGGTGACCGACGAGGTGGACCCCGAGGGGCTCGCCATCCTCCGCGCCCAGCCGCGGCTGGAGGTGGTGGAGCGCCCCACCCGCCCCGCCGCCGAGGTGCTGGCGGAGATCGGGGAGTACGACGCCTTCATCGGCCGCAGCGCCACCCGCGTCACCGGCGACCTGCTGCGCGCCGGCGAGCGGCTGAAGGTGATCGGCCGCGCCGGCGTGGGCGTGGACAACATCGACATCCCCACCGCCACCCAGCTGGGGATCGCGGTGATCAACGCGCCCGGCGGCAACACCGTCTCCGTCGCCGAGCTCTTCTTCGGCGTGGTGCTCTCGCTCGCGCGCCACGTGGCGGCGGCCGACCGCTCCATGCGCGAGGGGCACTGGGACCGCTCGCGCCTCGGCGGCGTGGAGATCCGCGGCCGCACGCTGGGGATCGTGGGGCTGGGACGGATCGGCGGCGAGGTGGCACGCCGCGCCCGCGCCTTCGGGATGCACGTGACGGCGTACGATCCCTACGTGGCCGACGGACGCTTCGGCGAGCTCGGCGTGGAGCGGATCGCGCGCCTCGCCGACCTGCTCGACCGGGCCGAGGTGCTCACCGTCCACACCCCGCTCACGCCGGAGACCACGGGGATGATCGGCGCGCCGGAGATGGCGCGGCTCCCCCGCGGGGCCTTCGTGCTGAACCTGGCGCGCGGCGGGATCGTGGCCGAGGACGCGCTGCTGGACGCGCTCCGTTCCGGCAAGCTGGCCGGCGCGGCGCTGGACGTGTACACGGTGGAGCCGCTCCCGGCGGACCACCCGCTGCGCACCCTCCCCAACGTGGTGCTCACCCCGCACCTGGGCGCGTCGACCACCGACGCGCAGCGCAGCGTGGCGATCGAGGCGTGCCTCTCCGTCCGCGACGCGCTGCTCACCGGCGACCTGTCGGCGGCGATCAACGCGGCCGGGGTGGGCGGCGCCGGCTGGGCGGACCTGCGCCCGCTGCTGGCGCTGGCGGACCGGCTGGGCCGGCTGGGGCGCGCGCTGCTCCCGGGGCCGCTCACCAGCCTGGAGCTGCGCTACGCCGGCCGCCGCGACGAGGCGCCGCGCCCCCTCCTGCTGGGCGCGCTGATGGGCGCCATGCGCGACGTGGTGGACCGGCGTAACGTGAACCTGGTGAACGTGCACCACGTCGCCTCGGACCGCGGGATCGAGACGGCGTTCACGCGGGTGGACGGCCCCGGCGAGCTGGGCGAGGAGGTGGAGCTGCGGCTGGAGGGGGGCGACCGCAGCATCCGCGTGGGCGGCGCGCTGCTGGGCGAGGTGCAGGGCCGCATCGTGCGCATCGGCGCCTTCCGCGTGGACGTGGCGCCGCGCGGCAACATGGTGGTGCTGCGCAACCGCGACGTCCCCGGCGTGATCGGGCGCGTGGGGACGATGCTGGGCGAGGCCGGCGTGAACATCGCCGAGTACCACCAGGCGCGCCTGCAGGTCGGCGGCGAGGCCCTCGCCGCCATCTCCGTCGACGGCCCGATCCCGAAGGAGGTCTGCGAGGCGCTCTCGGCCCTCCCGGAGATCCTCGACGTCGTCCAGGTCGACATGGAGTAAACATCAACAGAAATCTCACGCAGAGCCGCGGAGCCGCGGAGAACGGATCTGTTCTCTGCGGCTCCGCGGCTCTGCGTGAGATGCCGTTACTGAGCGGGGGCAGCGGGAAGCGTGAGGGTGAACGTGGAGCCCTTCCCGGGCTCGCTCGCCGCCGTCAGGTCGCCGCCCATCCCGCGGGCCAGGTCGCGGCTGATCGCCAGCCCCAGCCCCGCGCCCTCGTGCTGGCTGGTGAGCCCCCGGCCGAGCTGCACGAAGGGCTCGAAGATGCGCTCCGTCTGGTCCTGCGCGATCCCCACGCCGGTGTCGCGCACCAGCACCGCCACGTCGGCCCCGCGCGCCTCGCAGCTCACCTCCACCCGTCCCCCCTCCGCCGTGAACTTCACCGCGTTGGAGGAGAGGTTGAGGATGATCTGCTCCACCCGCGGCGGATCGGCGATCGCCGCCAGCCCCGCGGGGCATCCGCCCACCGCCAGCTCGATCCGCTTCTCCGCCGCCTGCGGCTCCAGCATGGCGATCACGGCCCGCACGCTCTCCTCCAGCTCCATCCGCGCCGACTGGTAGGCGATGCTCCCCGCCTCCAGGCGGCTGAAGTTCAGCAGGTCGTTGATGATGGTGAGCAGGTGCCGCTGGCTGCGCTGGATCTTGTCCAGGTACCCCTGCTGCACCTCGCTCACCGAGCCGCCGATGCCGATCGCCAGCAGCTCGGCGTAGCCGCCGATCGCGTTCAGCGGGGTGCGCAGCTCGTGGCTCATCGCGGCCAGGAACTGGCTCTTCGCCTGGTTGGCGGCCTCGGCCTCGGCCACGCGGCGCGCGTCCTCCACCGCCTTCCGCTCGGACTCGCGGCGCTCGGTGAGGTCGCGCGTGACCTTGGTGAAGCCGACCAGCGTCCCCTGCGGGTCGTGCAGCGCGGTGATCACCACGTTCGCCCAGAAGCGCGTGCCGTCCTTGCGCACCCGCCACCCCTCGTCCTCCACCCGCCCGTCGCGGACCGCCACCTCCAGCTCCCAGGCGGGCTTCTCGGCGGCTTCGGGGGGATAGAAGGTGGAGAAGTGCCGGCCGATGATCTCGTCCGCGCGGTACTGCTTGATGCGCTCGGCACCCTCGTTCCAGCTGATGACGATGCCGTGGGGGTCGAGCATGAAGATGGCGTAGTCCCTCACGCTCTGCACCAGCAGCCGGAAGCGCTCCTCGCTCTCGCGCAGCGTCTCCTCGGCCGCGCGCCGCTCGGTGAGGTCGCGCGTGACCTTGGCGAACCCCACCAGCGCGCCCGACTCCCCGCGCAGCGCGGTGATCACCACGTTGGCCCAGAAGCGCGTGCCGTCCTTGCGCAGGCGCCACCCCTCGTCCTCCAGGCGCCCCGCGCGCGCGGCGACCTCCAGCTCCCACTCCGGCTTCCCCGCGTCCAGGTCCTCGGCCGGGTAGAAGATGGAGAAGTGCCGGCCCACGATCTCGTCGCGGGTGTACCCTTTCAGCCGCTCCGCGCCCGCGTTCCAGCTCAGGATGATGCCGGACGGGTCGAGCGCGAAGATGGCGTAGTCCAGCACGCTCTCCACCAGGAGCTGGTAGAGGCCCCCGCTCTCGGTGGCCGTGCCTCCGGCCCCGCTCGACCCGGCGAACGACGCGGCGTCGCGGCGCGCGTCGCCGTTCCCCGGCCCGCCGGGAGCGGACTCGTCGTACAATGGACGGCTCATCGGCCTCCCCGCCGGCGTTTCACGGCACCGCGCCGTGCCCAACCCTCCGTGCGCGTGCTGCAACTTCATGGCCGCACGGAATGTCCGGCGCGCGCTACCCCATGGTGCGCCCGATGATATCTCCCCGCGGACCCGGACGCCATGACCAAACACGAGGGAGCCCATATTTCAGCGGACGGTCGGCCCGCTCCTTGCTACCCGGGGCCGGTCGGGAGAACATCCGTAGCACCGCGACCCCCGAGGGACGACATGGGACTCCGCAGCTGGATCAGGACGCGGATGGCCGATACGGCGGACCACAGCGACGCCTCGCCGGTGAAGGCGCTCGTCTACTCCATCGTCGGCCGCGACGAAGAGACGCCGCACGCGCTCGGCGAGTACACCGCCGACACCTACCCGGCCGAGGTCGCGGAGCAGCTTCGCCGCCGCGCCGAGGTGGCCGCCGCGCTGCGCACGATGGACGTCGCCAGCCGCGACGGCCGCGCCCAGGCCGTGCCGCGGCTGAAGGAGCTGCTGCGCGTCTACCCGCATCCGCTGGCGTACGAGGCGCTGGTGCTGGCCTACGTGGACCAGTGCCGGTGGGACGAGGCGCGCGGGGTGGCCTTCGCCGCGCGCGAGCGGCGCTGGGAGGTGGAGCACTCCCCCTTCCCCGAGATCCGCTTCGAGGTCGACCGTCTCAAGACCTGGACGCCCGAGGACGTGGAGGAGCTCCGCCGCGAGGCCATCGGCGAGCTGGTGATCCCCGGCGTGCCGTCCCCCGCGACGGTCGCGGTCCCCGCGCTGGGCTAGGCTTCTACGGATCGTCTCACGCAGAGACGCAGAGCCGCGGAGGGGAGAACGCTGAATCTCTCCTCCGCGGCTCTGCGTCTCTGCGTGATGCTTTTTGTCAGGCTGGATGCAGGAAAGTGCTGAGGTACCACGCCACGATCGCCTGGCCCCACGGCTCGGTGATCCCTGCGCCGAGCGCCAGGAAGATCCCGAAGGGCACCAGCTTTCCTGTCTTCAGGCTGATCGGGCCGAAGATCAGGCTGCCGAAGAGCGCGCCCAGGAAGATGGTGAGGAGCACCCCGGGCGGGCCGAGGAAGGCGCCCACCATCGCCATCATCTTGATGTCGCCCCCGCCCATCGCGGGCTTGCGGAAGACGGCCTCGCCGAGGACGGCGATGATCCAGAGCACCGCGAACCCCAGCGCCGCGCCCAGCGCCGACTGCAGCGGCGAGATCCCCCCCGGCGCAAACGCCAGCGCCAGCCCGATCACCAGCCCGCCGATGGTGAACTGGTCGGGGATGATGTACTTGCGCGCGTCCGTCAGCGCGATCCCCAGCAGCAGCGTGAAGAAGAGCGCCGACGACAGCGCCTGCCACCCGAAGCCGTGCCGCAACACCGCCGCCACCCAGAGCGAGGCGGTGGTGAGCTCGATCAGCGGGTACTGGATGGAGATCCGCGTCCGGCAGGTCCGGCACCGCCCCCGCAGCAGCAGCCAGCCGACGACGGG
>Ga0070685_10001697_pt1 | contig 11572 bp, 6 predicted proteins | sample KBSS13LmetaG_FD_65651 | JGI IMG/M metagenome (GOLD analysis project Ga0070685, IMG submission 65651) | Switchgrass rhizosphere microbial communities from Kellogg Biological Station, Michigan, USA - KBS S1-3L metaG | ecosystem: Host-associated > Plants > Roots > Rhizosphere ...
CGATCAAGATGCATTTGCCATTCGTACTTACGTCGGCCGGCCCGCAGTGGTCTTGCTCGACAAGACGGCGCCCGAGGCGAATGTGCTGGTGAGTCTGATGAAGCAGTTTCCGGGCGAGGATATCCAAATTACCAGCGCGTCGCGAGACGGCAAGAAAGTCATTTTCTTAGCATCCTCCGACACAGACCCGGGTACCTATTATCTATACGACTTAGCGCAGAAAAAAATCTCTGCGTTGCTCGGCCGTGCTGACTGGATCAAGCCGGCGCAAATGTCGATGATGGAGCCGATCAGTCTCAAGGCTCGTGATGGTATCGAGTTGCATGGCTTTCTGACTCGTCCACTGGGCAAGGAGGAAGCAAAGAATCTTCCTTTAGTCGTGGTTCCGCATGGAGGACCGTATGGGATTTACGACGAGTGGGGATACGAGTCCGAAATACAGCTGCTGGCGAGTCGCGGATACGCCGTGCTGCAAGTGAATTTCCGAGGTTCCGGCGGCTACGGCGATGCGTTCCAGAAGGCGGGATATGGCCAGTGGGGAGCCAAGATGCAGGATGACGTCACCGACGCAACCCATTGGGCGATAAAGGAAGGCATCGCCGATTCCAAACGAATCTGCATCTACGGCGCGAGCTACGGGGGCTATTCCGCGCTTCAGGGCGCGGTCAAGGAACCCGATCTGTACAAATGCGCGATTGGCTATGCCGGCATCTATGATCTACGCAGTTGGGTAAAGGGCAGTGACGTCAACAACTTTCAGTACGGGCGAAACTACGTGCAGATGGTGCTCGGCAACGACGAAGCGGTGCTATGGGATCGCTCGCCGATGGCTCATCTCGATGCCCTCAAAGCCAAGGTAATGCTCGTCGCGGGAGGTGCTGATGAACGCGTGCCTGCAACGCAGGCGGAAAATTTGCACAACGAGCTGAGCAAGCGCAAGGTGGAGCACGAATGGGTGTATCAGCGTACCGAGGCGCACGGCTTCTACGACGAAGCACACACGGCCGAGCTTTACACCAAACTCCTTGCCTTCCTCGATAAGCAAATTGGCGCCTCCTCAAATGCAGGCGCCACTCAGTGAGCATTCGATGAAAGTTCTTCTGCTCGGCGCCAACGGCCAAGTCGGCTTTGAATTGCAGCGGACGCTAGCACCGCTCGGCGATGTGACTACCGCGACGCGCAGCGGCAAACTGCCTGGCGGCATCGATTGTCTGCGTGCGGATCTCGGCGATGCGAATTCCCTTGCGCAGGCGCTGCAGGCCGAGCATTGGGATATCGTTGCCAACGCGGCCGCCTACACCGCCGTCGATCGCGCCGAAGACGAGGCTGCGATTGCCGCGCGCATCAACGGCGACGCGTTGGCGCAGATCGGTGCTTGGGCGAAGAAGAGTGGCGCGTTGGTCCTGCATTATTCGACCGACTACGTGTTCGACGGCCAGGGCGCGCGCCCGTACCGCGAGGATGATGCGAATGCGCCGCTCGGCGCGTACGGGCGCAGCAAGCTCGCCGGCGAAGACGCGCTGCGCGAATCGGGTTGCGCGCATCTGATCCTGCGCACGGCGTGGGTTTACGGGGCGCGCGGCGGCAATTTTTTGCGCACCATGCTGCGTCTGGCGCGCGAGCGTGATCGTTTGACCGTGGTTGACGATCAGCGTGGCGCGCCGACTTCGAGTCGCCTGATCGCGGCGACGACGGCAGCCGTCCTCAAACAATGGCAGGACGGCGATGCAGCGCAGCGCGCACGCTACAATGGCACGTATCACCTCGCGGCGGGGGGTGAAACGACATGGTGTCGGTTCGCGCGTGCGATCGTCGCGCGCGCGGCCGTGGCGGGCCTGATTCCGCGCGAGATTGAAGTCGCCGCGATCAGTACGGCGGAGTTTCCGACCAAGGCGCGGCGTCCGGCGTATTCGGTGCTGGATACCTCGAAGCTGCGCGAACAGTTCGGCGTGACATCGCCGGAGTGGACACAAGGACTCGATGCGGTGATCGGCGAGTTGGCCGAGCAGCGAGGCTGAACGATTATTACGGGCAGGGATGCTTGATTCGTGATTCCAGCGTTCAAGGATGAGCGCAAAAGTGCAGGAGAAGTGTGCATGTTGATCCCCGTGATTCTGTCCGGCGGCGCCGGCACCCGGCTCTGGCCGGTGTCGCGCAGCGCCTTTCCGAAGCCGTTCATGCGCATGGCCGACGGACAGACGTTGTTGTACAAGACGCTGACGCGTGCGCTGCGCGTGGCGACCGACGGCAACGTGCTCACGGTCACCGGGCGCGATTTCTACTTCCTCAATCGCGACGAGTACGCGCGCCATCCCGGTGCGAACATCGACCGCATGCGCTTTCTGCTCGAACCGGCCGGCCGCAACACGGCGCCGGCGATCGTGCTCGCCGCGCTGTATGTGCGCGAACATTTCGGCGCGGATGCGTGCCTGTTGATCCTCGCCGCGGATCATCTGATCAATGATGTCGACGCGTTCGTCGCCGATGTCGCGCGCGCGCAGGCGCTCGCGCAGGACGGCTGGCTCGTCACGTTCGGCATTCCACCGCAGCATCCGGACACCGGTTTCGGTTACATCCGTCAGGGCACCCCGATTGGTAAAAGTGGACAAAGGGAAATTGTCGCATTCGTCGAGAAGCCGAATCTCGAGAAGGCGAAGGAATATCTCGCCAGCGGCGACTACGTGTGGAACTCGGGCATGTTCTGTTTCCGTGTCGATGCTCTGCTCGATGCCGCCGAGCAAACATGCCCGGATGTGCTCGCCGCCGCACAGGCGTGTCATGCCAGAGCGCGCACGCACGAAAGTCCGGTCGAATACGACAAGGACGCTTTCCTCGCCCAGCCCGACATTTCGATCGACTACGCGGTGATGGAGCGCGCGCAGCGTCGCGCCGTCGTCGCTGCGGGGTTCGATTGGAGCGATGTCGGTTCGTGGAAAGCGGTCAGCGAAATCCCATCGACGACCGAACCCGATGCCGCGGGCAACCGCGTGGTCGGCAAGGCCATCGTTGTCGGTAGCGAAAATTGCTACATCCAGAGCGATAAGCGCATCGTCGCTGCGGTCGGCGTGAAGGACCTCGTCATCGTCGATACCGGCGATGCGGTTCTCGTGTCCGATCGCGAGCACGCGCAGCAGGTCAAGCAGGTCGTCGAGCAGTTGCGCGACGACGGCCACGTCGCCGCGCGTCATCATCAGACCGTGCATCGTCCATGGGGCAGCTACACGGTGCTCGAGGACGCCGACGACTGCAAGGTCAAGCGCATTACGGTGAAGCCGGGGCAAGTGTTGAGCCTGCAATTGCATCATCGCCGCAGCGAGCATTGGACCGTCGTCCACGGCACGGCGAAGGTGCGCGTCGGCGAGAAGGAATTTCTGCTCGAGCGCAATGAGTCCTGCTATATCCCAGTCGAAACCGTGCATCGGCTGGAAAATCCAACCGATGCCGACATCCATCTGATCGAAGTGCAGTGCGGGGACTATTTCGGCGAGGACGATATCGTCCGCCTCGAAGACAGATACGGTCGGGTGCCGGCCAAGGCGTCGTGAGAATTGCTGCGTTAAAAAAAAAGACAAGAACCGGGAGAGGGAAATGAAAAAATTGATCGCCGCTGCATCGTTGCTGTTTTGTGTGACCGCCTTCGCCTCCGTGCCGCATCCGTTCGGCATCCACGATCTGGTCATGCTCGACCGCGTCAGCGATCCGCAGATCTCGCCCGACGGCAAACGCGTCGCCTACCAGGTGCGCGAGACAGACTACGCCGCCAACAAGGGCAAGAACGGCATCTGGTTGATCGACCTCGGCAATCCCAAGGCCGAAGCGACGCGGCTGACAGACGCTGCGGCCAATGCGATGGCGCCGCGCTGGTCCGCCGACGGCAGCGCGGTGCTCTATCAGGACAAGGGCCAGGTCTGGCGTCAGCCGGTACGCGGCAAGGGTGCGGCGACGCAGGTGACCCGCCTCGCGCTCGACGTGAACAACTACAAGTTCTCGCCCGACGGCAAGCAGGTGCTGTTGTCGATCGACACTTATCCGGAGTGCGGCAAGGAAAGCGATCCGATTGCGTGCACGAAGCAGCGGCTCGATGAGAAGGGCAAGAGCAAGGCCAGCGGGCGCGTCTTCGACGAGCTGTTCATTCGTCACTGGGATACCTGGGCGGATGGGCGCCGTTCGCAACTGTTCGTCGCGACGATCGATGCGAACGGAAAACTGAGCGGCGCACCGAAGTTGCTCACTCGCGGGATCGACGGCGATGTGCCGTCGAAACCGTTCGGCGGCGACGACGAATTCTCGTTCTCGCCCGATGGCGCGACGGTGTACTTCAGCGTGCGCATCGCCGGCAACAGCGAGCCATGGTCGACCAATTTCGACATCTATTCGGTGCCGACGGACGGCGGCGCTGCGCCGAAGAATCTGACCTCGGCCAATCCGGCGTGGGACACGGCGCCCGTGCCCTCCGCGGACGGCCAGACGCTGTATTACCTCGCGATGAAGCGCCCGGGTTTCGAGGCCGATCGCTTCGCGATCATGGCGATGGACCTCGGCAGCCACGCGACGCGCGAAATCGCGCCGCAGTGGGACCGCTCCGCCGGCGGGCTCAAGCTCTCGGCAGACGGCAAGAAACTGTTCGCGACCGCGGATGACAACGGCGAGCATCCGTTGTTCGCGATCGATATCGCGACCGGCAAAGTGGCCAAGCTCGCCGGCGACGGCGCGGTGCACGACTTCAGCGTTCGCGGCAATGAGATCGTATTCGCGCGCGCGACGCTGAAGACCCCGGCCGATTTGTTCCATGTCGCGGCCAACGGCGGCAAAGTAGCGGAGCTGACGAATCAGAATTCGGTGAAGATGGCCTTCGTCGACACCGGCGCATTCGAGCCGTTCACGTTCAAAGGCGCGAACGGGGATAGCGTGCAGGGTTACGTGGTCAAACCGGTCGGCTTCGACAAGAGCAAGAAATATCCGGTGGCGTTCCTGATCCACGGCGGTCCGCAGGGCGCGTTCGGCAACGACTGGAGCTATCGCTGGAATCCGCAAACCTACGCGGGGCAAGGCTTCGCCGTGGTCATGGTCAACTTCCACGGCTCGACCGGTTTCGGTCAGGCGTTCACCGATTCGATCTCCGGCGACTGGGGCGGAAAGCCGCTCGAGGATCTGCAGAAAGGCTGGGCCGCGGCGCTGGAAAAGTATACTTTTCTCGACGACGGCCGCGCCTGCGCGCTCGGTGCCTCGTACGGCGGCTACATGGTCTACTGGATCGCCGGCAAGTGGAACCAGCCGTGGAAGTGCCTCGTCGATCACGATGGCGTGTTCGACAATCGCATGATGGGCTATTCGACCGAAGAGCTGTGGTTCTCCGAATGGGAGAACAAGGGCACGCCGTGGGATGCGCCTGCAAACTACGAAAAATTCAATCCGGCGAACTACGTGAAGGACTGGCGCGTGCCGATGCTGGTGATTCACAGCGAGCAGGATTTCCGTATTCCAGTCGAGCAGGGTATCGCGGCGTTCACTGCGCTGCAGCGCCGCGGCATTCCGAGCCAGATGCTCGAGTTCCCGGACGAGAATCACTGGGTGCTGAAGCCGCAGAACAGCGTGCTCTGGCACGACACGGTGAATGCATGGCTGAAAAAGTGGACCGCGTCCGATACAGCGAAATAACACTTGTAGGCGTCCTTGCGATCGCCGTCATTCCGGTGGAAACCGGAGTGACGGCAAAGGCAGGATTCGGCTTTGCTGTCCCGCTTCCGGGACAGTTTGCGTAGCCTCTTTCTAAGATTTCGCACACCTCTTCCCGTACCGCCAAGCCGCCCTAGAATCCTCGTCATTCCTTGGGGAACGGGTCGCGCCCGCTGCGGTCCGACCCAACTCCCCAAGCAACGACAAGGATTCTGCCCGTGGCGGCCATCGAGAAAATTTCCGAACAGAAAAGTTTTGGCGGCGTGCAGGGTTTCTACCGGCACGTGTCGACCGCGTGCAACGGGCCGATGCGTTTTACCGTGTATCAGCCGCCACAGGCAAAGCTCGGCCGCGTGCCGGCGTTGTTCTGGTTGTCTGGACTGACCTGCACCGAAGAGAACTTCACGATCAAGGCGGGCGCGCAGCGTGTGGCGTCCGAACTGGGCTTGATGGTGATCGCGCCCGACACGAGCCCGCGCAACACGGGTATTCCTGGCGAAGCGGACGACTGGCAGTTCGGCGCGGGCGCAGGCTACTACCTCGACGCGACAGTCGAGCCGTGGTCGAAGTTCTTCAATATGTACACGTATTGCAGCCGGGAGTTACCGGACCTGATTGCCGAACATTTCCCGATCGACACGCAGCGCGTCGGCATCTTCGGTCACTCGATGGGCGGCCACGGCGCGTTGACGATCGCGCTCAAGCACAGCGACCGTTTCCGTTCGGTGTCCGCGTTCGCGCCGATCGTTACGCCGATGCAGGTGCGTTGGGGCGAAAGCGCGTTTCCGCGTTTGCTCGGCCCCGATCGCGAAACCTGGAAACAGTACGACGCGACCGAATTGGTACAGAAGAAAAAATTTCCCGGCACGATTCTGATCGACCAGGGCGACCAAGATTCCTTTCTCAACGACACGTTGCGGCCGGAGATTTTCGAGGCCACCTGCAAGAAAGTCGGCCAGCCGCTGTCGCTGCGCATGCAGCCGGGCTACGACCACAGTTACTACTTCATCAGCACGTTCATCGAGGATCACCTGCGCCATCACGCAAGTTATCTGTGCATTCGTCCCTGAATGCGAAAGTCAAAAAGCGGCCATCCATGGCCGCACTTTTCAACAAAATCTTCTTCTAAAAATTCGTCGTAGGAGAAAAAAATGAAAACCAAAGCGGCCATTGCCTTCGAAGCGGGTAAGCCTCTGGAAATCGAGGAAGTCGATCTGCAGGGTCCGAAGGCGGGCGAGGTGCTCGTGCGCATTGTCGCGACGGGCGTTTGCCACACCGACGCCTTCACGTTGTCCGGCGCCGATCCGGAAGGAATGTTTCCGGTGATCCTCGGCCACGAAGGTGGTGGCATTGTCGAGGAAGTCGGCGCGGGCGTGACCAGCGTGAAGCCCGGCGATCACGTCATTCCGCTGTACACGCCCGAGTGCGGCGAGTGCAAGTTCTGCAAGTCCGGCCGCACCAACTTGTGTCAGAAGATTCGCGTGACGCAGGGCAAGGGCCTGATGCCCGACGGCACCTCGCGCTTTTCGTACAAGGGCAAGCAGGTGCTGCATTACATGGGCACGAGCACGTTTTCCGAATATACGGTGCTGCCGGAAATCTCGCTGGCCAAGATCAATCCGAAGGCGCCGCTCGACAAGGTGTGCCTGCTCGGCTGTGGCATCACGACCGGCGTCGGCGCGGTGCTCAACACAGCAAAGGTATGGCCGGGCGCGACGGTCGCGGTGTTCGGCCTCGGCGGCATTGGCCTCGCCGTCGTGCAGGGCGCGGTGATGGCCAAGGCCTCGCGCATCATCGCGGTCGACGTGAACCCGTCGAAATGGGAGATGGCGAAGGCGATGGGCGCCACCGATTTCGTCAACCCGAAGGATTACGACAAGCCGATCCAGCAGGTGATTGTCGACCTGACCGACGGCGGCGTCGACTTCTCGTTCGAATGCATCGGCAACGTCAACGTCATGCGCTCGGCGCTCGAGTGCTGCCACAAGGGCTGGGGCGAGTCGATCATCATCGGCGTCGCCGGCGCGGGGCAGGAGATTGCGACGCGTCCGTTCCAGCTCGTCACCGGCCGCGTCTGGCGCGGCTCGGCGTTCGGCGGGGTGAAGGGCCGCTCGCAATTGCCGGGCTTTGTCGAGCGTTATCTCGCCGGCGAACTCAAGGTCGACGAGTTCGTCACCGAAACCTTGCCGCTCGAGCAGATCAATCACGCCTTCGATTTGATGCACGAGGGCAAGGTGATTCGCTCGGTGATCAAGTATTGAGTTTTTTTCAGCATTGCGGTGACGGATTGCTGCATTGTGATCCTCACGGGCTAGGACGCCGTATCAGCTACTCACACATCGGGAGGTAGAGCCATGGCAGTTGCAATTCATCCATCCGTCGATAACGGCCTCAAGCCGGCCGCGTCGGGTTTCGCCGGCGGCACGCTCGTCTGCAAATGCGCGAGCAATCCGGTCAAGGTTCAGGTCGATTCGCAGGTGCTGCACAACCACGCCTGCGGCTGCACCAAGTGCTGGAAGCCCGCGGGTGCGCTGTTCTCGGTGGTCGGCGTCGTGCCGCGCGACAAGCTGAAGGTGACCGAGAACGCGAATAAGCTGAAGATCGTGGACGAGAAGGCGACGATTCAGCGCCATGCCTGCACCGGTTGCGGCGTGCATCTGTTCGGCCGCATCGAGAACGACAAGCACGCGTTCTTCGGCCTCGACTTCATCCATACCGAGCTTTCGCCGCAGAGCGGCTGGGCGCCGGCGGGTTTCGCGGCGTTCGTCTCGTCGATCATCGAGTCGGGCGCGGATCCGAAGAATATGGGTGCGGTGCGTGGTCGCCTGAAAGAAGTCGGCCTGGAGCCGTATGATTGCTTGAACCCGCCGCTAATGGACGCACTGGCGACGCAAGCGGCAAAGCTGAGCGGCGTGCTCAAAGCCTGAGTTGTTTCGATCGCGGAAAAAGAGGCCGGTGCAATGCCGAGGCCTCACTTAAAGTGTTGAATATTCCAACGCCCTCCTTCCACGGAGGGCTTCTTTTGTCTGCCAGCATCCGGCTCGACTACGAAAAGCACATCCCGATGGGAAGCAATCTCGCAATCCGGCAAGAGGCTGATCGCTTTAGCTGCGTCTCCGGCCGTGCGAGAGACTTTGATGTTTCCGAACGCTCGATGTTTAGTGAAATTCGGTGAAGATTGGTGAATGATTTTTGAGACATGGTTCTCTATATTCGCCGCCAGTTCATGGATGGGGCAGCGACGAAAGATTTGAAGACGGGGGCATTGATCAACCTCATTACCGAAACCCGGACAGTGCGTCGACAAAAGCACTAAGCCTCTCTGCGCGGCAGTTCCGGTTTCACTCGTAGCGTACGGATCCACGCCTCAGGATCCGCATGCGCTAAAACTATACTTCTTCAGGGAATTTACGATGTCGAATCGATTTGTGCCTCTGCGGGCGCAACGTGTTGTCGCGTGGATGATTTGCGTTTTCGCGTGCAGCGCCTCTTCGTTTGCGTATGCCAATGTCGGCGTGCTCGCTACTCCGACAAGCGGCCAATATGCGGATCACATCTATTGGATGGATTGGACCGGCTACAGCATTCCCACTGCCGGCGGCACCCAGCATTTCAGCTTCAATCTCACCGACGGGTCCCAACTCGATCTCGACCTGGTCCGTTCGGGGCCAAGTACGGCGGCGGTCGCGGCAACGACGGTGCCGACATTCGGTGGCGCCGCGATGGGCAATGCGGGCTATACCGGACTCAACACATCGAAGGTCGCGCTGTATTCAAGCAGTGCTATCTCGACGTCGATCACCTTCACCCTGAGCAACATCGTGCTCACCAACCCTCTGCACGCTGCCGTGCCCAATTTCGAAATCGTCATGGCCGATGCGGAAAGCATGGACACTGGCGATGGCGCGTCGGCAAATATCACTTTCACCACGACCGGTGGAAACTGGCAGTCGATCGAGCGCGTGCCCGCGGCCGGTCGCACCAATGTCGTTCTCACCGGCGTGAATACCCAGACGGTGATACAGCCTGCAGGGGCGTCGCCGGTTCCTGCGTGGATTCTGGCCACGGCCAATTCGGGCGCCGGCTTCTCTACCTCGGCGACGCTGAACTCTGCCCAGAAGCAGGGAATCATGCTGGGCATACGCGTGGCTTCGGTCAGCCTCGACAAGAATATCGTGGCACGCAATGATCCGTCAGACCAGTTCGTCTATCGGATCGTCAACTCCGCAGCGGCGTCCGTCGGCGGCGGGCCCTGCACGTTGGCTCAGCCGAACCAGATCGGTGACTGCACCACGACAGGTGCAAGCACGGGGTTGCAAGGGGCAATCGGCGCGGCGGTGACGAATGGCAACGTGGTGACCCTGCAGGAAGACATGGCGGCGGGCAGTGCTTCGACTCTGGCGTCGTACGTAAAGACGATCCAGTGCAGTAACGCGAATGCCGGCTCGCCCACGGTACTTCCGGGCGGCGGAGCTGTGATTCCCTATGATCCTGCGAGTCCTCCCACGATCAATGTGCAAACCCAGAAGGACGAAATCAGTTGCGTCATCCGCAACGACGTGGATGCGGACATGGCGGTAGCGGTCAATCTCCCGGCGAGCGCAGTTGCCGGAAGCGTGGTGACCGGCAACTTCACTTGCACGAACAACGGTCCCAGTTCGGCGGCGGCAGCGACGTGCGGCATCTCCGGTTTGCCCGCCGCGGCCACTGTGACATGCACACCGACGGTTCCCACCGCAGTTCCCTTGGCGAGTGGAAGCGCCATCGTCTGCGATGTCAGTTATATCGCGCCGGCCTCTGGCTCGGTAAGCGGTGTGGCAACCGCGGGCAGTTCCACCACCGATTCGAACGCGACCAATAATACGGCGCCCTTCAATACCGCGATCTCTCCGTTGGCAGACATGGCTGCCACCGGTAATACACTGCCGACGACGGTGACTGCGGGCCAACTTGTGACCGGTCAGATTACTTGCGCGAACGCCGGGCCCAGCACCGCGGTGAATGCCACTTGCGCGATTCCGGGACTGCCGGCGGGTGCAACGACTGCCTGCACGCCCGCCAGTCCGGCGGCGAGTTTGGCCAACGGCGCAACGCTGGTTTGCAATGTGAGCTACACGGCGCCAGCAACAGGAGCGGTGAGTGCGACGGTGACAGCGGCAAGCAGCACCACCGACCCCAATCCCGGCAACAATACGCTGCCTTACGCGGCAAATGTCACGCCGGAAGCGGACATGACTGCGACGGTGAATCTGCCTGCGACAGCCGTTGCCGGAAGTACCGTCAGTGGCGCCTTCACCTGCAAGAACAATGGGCCCAGTGCGGCGACGGCGGCGAGCTGCACCATCAGCGGTCTGCCACCTACTGCAACGGTGACTTGCACACCCAGCGTGCCGACCGCGGCCGCATTGCCCACCGGGAGTTCAGTGGTCTGCAATGTCAGTTACACGGCGCCGGCAAGCGGTAGCGTATCGGGCACCGTCACCGCCGGCAGCACTACGAACGATCCCAATGCGAGCAACAACACGGCTCCTTACAGTACGACGGTGTCCGCATCCGCAGACATGACTTCCAACATCAGTTTGCCTAGCACCGCGATCGCCGGAAGCCCGGTAACCGGCAGTTTCACCTGCACCAACAACGGCCCCAGCGCAGCAGTGGCCGCAACTTGCGACATCGCAGGATTGCCGCCTTCGTCGACGGTGACATGCACGCCGGCGGTGCCGACAGCCAATCCGTTGGCGAACGGGTCTTCCATTGTTTGTGAGGTCGGCTTCACCGCACCCATGAGCGGCAGCGTGTCCGGCACAGTGACGGCCGGCAGCACCACGTCCGACCCGAATGCAGGCAACAACACGACGCCTTACAGCACGGCCGTATCCGTATCGGCGGACATGAC
>Ga0070685_10001699_pt1 | contig 11569 bp, 9 predicted proteins | sample KBSS13LmetaG_FD_65651 | JGI IMG/M metagenome (GOLD analysis project Ga0070685, IMG submission 65651) | Switchgrass rhizosphere microbial communities from Kellogg Biological Station, Michigan, USA - KBS S1-3L metaG | ecosystem: Host-associated > Plants > Roots > Rhizosphere ...
CGCCCGGCCGCGCCTCGCCGAACACCACGCGCTCGAACGCCGCCAGCCGCGGCGGGTCCAGGTGCTCCACGACCTCCACCACGGCCGCGGCGCCGAAGCCGGCCAGGCGCGGGTCGCGGTACATCAGCGAGCCGTGGATGAGCTGGATGCGCGCGCGCTGCCGCTCGTTCAGCCGCTCCAGCTTCAGCCGCTCGGCCGCGACCTCCAGCGAGCGGTGGGCGACGTCCATCCCCACGATCTCCGTGAACTGCGGCTCGCGCAGGAGCTTGCGCAGCAGGTTCCCCTCGCCGCACCCCAGGTCCACCACGCGCGCCGCGCCCGTCGCCTTCAGCGCGTCGGCGACGGCGGTCAGCCGCTGCTCGTTGAGGCTGATGCGCTGCTCGACGGTCTCCTCCTCGGCGTCGCGCGCCTCCGCGGCCTCGTCGGCCTCGGGCTCCTCCTGCTCCACCAGCCGGGCGATGGCATCGCGCACCAGGGAGCGGCGGTGCTTCAGGTAGCGCCGGGCGATCAGGTCGCGCTCGGGGTGCATCGGCAGCCACCCCTCGCCGTGGCGCAGCAGCTTCTCCACCTCGTCGTCGCCCACGTAGTAGTGCTTGGCGCCGTCGAGCACGGGCACCAGCACGTAGAGGTGCGTGAGCAGCTCGGCGAGGCGCCTGGTGGCCGTGAGGGTCACGGTGAAGTAGCGGCTGTCGCCCCACGCCGGCTCCGCCTCGTCCAGCGGATGCGGAACGGCCTCGACCGCGTAGCCCAGCGGCTCGAAGAGGCGGCGCAGGAAGGCGTCGCCGCCGCGGCAGGGGAGCACGGCGATGCGCGCCACGAGCGGGATGGGCGTCTCCGCCAGCTCCGGGCGCTCGCGGCTGCTCCCCGCCATCGCGCTCCGCATCACCCGCGAGAGGGCGACGGAGAGGAACGACGACGCGGCGTAGGGCCGATCGTTGACGTACTGGTCCATCCCCCCGCCCCCGCGCACCAGCCCCACGGGGTCGACGTCCAGCAGGAGCGCGGCAGTGCACGCGTCGTCCCCCGCCTCGGGGTAGAATACGTGCGCCGTGCCGAACGCCAGCTCGAAGCTTTGCGCCCGCGCCGGGTTCTTCCCCAGCAGGTACCCCAGGTCCGTCGCCGGCCGGTGCGTGGTCGTCAGCGTCAGCAGCATGGTATTCAGTTACCCGCAGTGTCTTCGTCTGTCGCAACAACATTGGAACTATCAAGCTCAGCCGGAATTAGCTGCTGAATCAATCCATGTACATTCTCCAGATCCATCAAAGAGAACGTTGAAAGCCCGTGCCAGTAGTTCTTTGGATGTGCGAACGCATCCCTCAATTTCGGAATCGATTCCAGAAGGAGGTTACAATACCGTTGGTCAGACTCCTCCCAAGGATTCGGCCCAAGCACAGCGCGAAGTTCCGGTGGATAGTTTTCATACTCCTCTCTTGCACTAGCGCGGATTCCTTTCGCGTATGCGATTCCTTCATCTGTAATCCAACGCTCCCGCACAGCGCGTTCTAGCATCTCTCGCAACGATGGCGACCGCTTAACAGGTCCGGATATTCCATCCTCGCGACACCACCGAACCAGCAGCGCCATGTCCAGTGAGAGGATCGCATGCAAGCTGGCGATGGTATAAAACGGCCAATAAAACCATCCGTATACCCACAGCATTCGAGCAACGTTATAAGCAGAACGCACACCCTCTGGGACGGCTTCGGATAACTCCCAGCCCGCGACAGTGTCATAGCGATCTTTCAGCGTGAGCGGCCGCTCACCTGCGGGAGCGTCGGCATCTACGACAATCCATCCCTCGTGCCGAGAGTCCGAGTGCATGAGTTCAGCGAACGGTTTGATACTCTCCATAGGACTCTCCACTTAAAGGATCACACTCCTACCGCCACACGCCCGCCGAGGCGGACGCGCAGCAGTAGGTCGTGCAGCTCGCGGCGGGCGGTGGTCCGGCGGAAACGCCTCCACCAATTCCTCCACTACCCCTATCCCATACACGGTCATCGGAACGCACGGAGCTGCGCCGCGAGGGCCGGGTCGGAGATGCATCCGCCGTGCTGGTCCAGCGCGTCCCGGAAGCGCTCGTGCTCCTCGGCCGTGGGGGAGGCGAACGCGCTGCGCTGCAGCTGCGCCCACCGCCGCAAGTGGCGCCGGGCCGCATCGGCGATCCGCGCGTCCTCATCGCACAGCGCGCGGAGAACGGGGACGATCCCGGTCCAGCGGCCGCGGCGGCTCATCAGCCGCAGCGCGTTCTTGCGCACGTGCGGCGGGCTCGCCGGCGCGTACAGTGCCTCCAGCGTGGCGGGGTCGACCCACATCCGCCGCCGCTCCAGCGCGCGCATCGCCGCGCGGGAGACGGAGGGCGCCGCATCCCCCAGCATCCGCGCGAGAATGGGGAGGGCTTCCTCGCGCGCCAGCCGCGCGTATGCCTCCACGGCCGCCGCGCGCACCCGCCCCTGCGCGTGCTCCAGGAAGCGCGCGACGGTCTCCGCGTCCGCCGCCGCACCACGCTCGCCCAGCCCCGCCACGGCGCCCACCTGCGTGCGCTCGTCTCCATCCACCGCCGCGCGGTAGAGCGCCGCCACGTCCATGCCGCGCCGGGCCAGCCCCGCCGCGGCGATTCCCCGCGGGGTGGCGGAGGCATCCAGCGCGGCCGCGCGCAGCAGCGCCAGGTCGCCCGCCCGCTCGGCGAAGATCGCCGCCACCGTGCGCACGGCCACGAAGCGGTCCAGCAGCATCACCGGGACGATGGCCGCGAGCTCGTCGGGCTTCAGCCGCTCCACCTCGCGCGCGGCCTGCAGGCGGACGACGGGGTCGTCATTCGCCAGGCCGATGCGCACCGCATCGGCCGGCTTCGACGCGCGCGCCAGGGTGCGGAAGCAGGTGCGCCGCACCACGCGGTCCGCCGAGGCGAGCCCCGCCATGAGCGCGGGGCGGCACTCGGGCCGTTCGGCCAACTCGTCGAGGACGCGCCTCACTACCACCGGGCCGTACTCGCCGCGCCGTGCATCCTCCAGGCGCATCAGCAGCGGGAGCAACCGGACCCACGCCGCGGCGAAGCGCGGAGGGAACCGGCCGTGCAGCACCTGCCACACCCGCCGGCGGATGGGCTCCACCCAGTCGTTCGCGCGCAGGAGCAGGTACGGCAGCTCGGCGCCGTCCTCCTGCGCCGCCAGCGCGGCCACGGCGTCGTCGCGCACGTAGCCGGAGGGGTGCATGGAGAGGATCGCCAGCGCCGGGAGCGCAGCTTCGCCGCTGAGCCGCACCCGCCCGACGGCGTCTCGATCCACGATCCACCGGGGAAGCGCGAGCCGGGCGGGCGCATACGACGCGACTTGCAGCGTGCGGCGGATCCGCTCGTCGAACGCCGCGAGCCGGTCGAGCGGCACCTCGCCCAAGCGCCGCGCCAGCTCGCGGCCGGCGCGCCCCGCCACCGCCGCGTCCGGCGAGCCGCACGCGCCCAGCAGGTGCAGCATCGCCAGCATGGGGTCGGGGGTCGCCTCCGCGGCCGCGAACGCGCCCTTCATCAGCCGGCGGTCGTTGCCCCGGGCGCCCGTGAAGAAGCCGAACATCTACGTGAAGAAGTTCTGGGTCATCGGTTCCTCCCGCTGGATGGTATCGACGCCGTCCACCCCGACGGCTGGGTGATCGCGCCGGCCACGCCGAGCCATGCTACGCGCAGCCGTCGTGGGAGGAGTCGCTGTCGGACGGCTTTGGCGCACGAACGTAGAGTCATGCCATCGGCTCGTCGGCACTCCTTCGATACCGCTGGACCGTGAATCCGTCGGGATTGCGCAGGTTCATCGCTGCGTGCTCGGCGACCGCCTTGGGACTGATCCCCGAATACGCGAGTCCGGTGCGGAGTCGCTCGACATCCGCCGCATCGAAAGTGAGCTCGTTTCCGAACCCGGTGAGTCTCCAGATATCATCGACCTCTTCCCAGCCGATCCCGGCCCTCTGGAACGCTTCGCGCCAGATGCGTTTTCTGGCTACGCTGACCAGCAGCACGTCACCTGTCATCAGCAGGGCACGGCACCTCGCATTCACTCTCCACAGCAGATACGGTAGCGCCTTTGCTGACAATGCTTCTTCATACAGCAACTCGTAGGAGCTCCAGAGATCCCAGTCCTCCTCTCCGGCATCGACATCGGCGTGCCGAAGTACCTCCCAGATCATTTCTCGAATCCGAGCGGGATCTATCCTCCGGAACGGAACAGTCACGTACGCGAGTCCTGTCTCAGCGAGGTCGCAACTGCAGATCCCCGCCGCCGCCCGCTCGATGACGCCTTCCAGCGACCTCCAGTTCCTCCGAACGACCGGTGCGGCATGACGTACCGCACTCCGGAACTGCTTGAAGGTGCGGCTGGTCTCGGCATCGACCTCTCCCTTCTGGCGTTCGCCCCGATCGTCGAACGAGACGGGCTCGGGAGCCCGCATCCCAAAGGCCTCCGTAAAATGCTTGAAGTCTTCCGGGTCTAGCTGAAACGTGATTGAATTCCCATAGAGCGCGGTGAGCAGGCTTCCATCCGGCTGCGTTCGAACCTTCACTTCGAAGGGAGTCGGGTGGGGCCATGTTGCCCCTCGAATCAGCACATCGCCGACTCCGCAGCACCTCGTCAGATCCGTTAGAACGGCCTGGTACCTGCTGCTCTGCTCGGCTGCCTCTAGAATCCGGAAATACGCGTCGATCGCGGGATATGACGGGAGCTGATGCGTCGACTTCCTGAAGAGCGACTGGACGAACCGCGGATCGCCGATGGCCAGGTTCCAGACGAAAGCGTCGCCGATCTGCTTGATGATCGAGATTCGATCCTGAAGTACCTCCTGTTGCCACTGTAATGCATCTAGATGAGCCTTGCGAGTCTCCCCCGGCACGGCGCGTCTGATCGTCTTCCAGAGCCGGTTGCGGCGCTTGCGACGATGTTTGAGCCGGCGCAGGCGCGTTTCGCAGTCTGCAAGGTCTAGCCAGAGCAGGACCTGAGTTCCGTGCAGATCGAATATGTCGTTACCCCAGGACTGGGCTACTCGAGCGGCGATCACCGTGTTCTCGAGTGCCAGCCAACTCGTCCTCCGTTTCAATGCCGCAACCATCAGAACCTCGTCTCGCGTATCTTCCCACCATGTGACACCATGCCCCGTCGATCAGCGGGTGACCAGCTTCTACGACGCGTGCGAGGATCCTGATGCAGCGGCTCCGGGCCGGCCGCCGCCGCACCTCAATCCTTATACGGGTCGATTTTGTTTCTGGTTACGGGCAGCCGGTCGAGTCGTCCGCCTCTCCCACGGGAGCTTGCTGGGCCAAAACGCTGTTGGTAGCGGGCGCGGTGAGGTCGGACGGATCCAAGGCGTCGGCGTGCAGGCTGTAGCTGCAGGTGCCGGTCGCGGCGACGCTCTCGGCCAACACAGTGTTCGTCGGCACTGGCGTGTCTCCCGATGACGCACTGCCGAAATACCGAGTAGCGGGATCCGCGTTGTTCGCGTCGTCGTTGCTCGTGGCAAGCACGCCGCCTGGTGTCCGTTCCTGATCGAAAAGGAGCGGAGAGCGGCCGCAGGCGGAGAGGCCGCCAATGAGCAGAAGTGCGGAGAAGACACGGATGGCCTGCATGGTTCCTCCAGGGATGGAGAGACGGGGATTCTGGTCCGACGCGGTTAGAAGCCAAGCTCGGCCGGGACGCCGGAAAGATCAATCCTTGTATGGACCGCGATGCAGCGACCCGACAGCAGCACTTACAGATCTCCGTTCAGCAGCTCGTCGAGCTGCTCCGGCGGCAGCCGCTTCACCCACGTCTCCGTCTTCCGCTTGTACCTTCGGTCGTTCGGCTCGCCGTGCCGCGGGCGCTTTCGCGCGTAGTTCCGCGCGAACTCGAGCACCTCTGCCTGCAAATGCCGCCGACGGCGCTCGCGTTTGCTCTCGGGCACCAGTGGCAATCACACCCCCACCGCCACGCGCCCGCCGAGGCGGACGCGCAGCAGCAGGTCGTGCAGCGCGCGGCGGGCAGTGGGCTCCCGCGGGAGCGCGCTCGCCTCCGACGCCTCCACCAGCTTCGCGCAGAGACGAAGGTACTCGCCGCGGTGGAAGTCGACGTCGGCGTCCGCCAGCGCCTCGTGCTCGCTCCCCGCGCGCTTCCGGGCGATCAGCCCGTCCACGTACGGGAGCCGCATCCGCTCGTTGCACTGCGGGAGCGAGGCGTTCACCTCTCCCGTGCGCATCAGGTGGATGCCGGTGAGCAGCATGCGGTACACGTAGAGCAGCGGCTTCACCCGGCGCGGCTCCTCCTTCTCGAACAGCCGCCACTGGTTGGCTGCGAACCCCAAGTAGTGCCGCACGCAGCCGCGGGTCACGCACCCGCGCGCGGCCTCCTTCAGCTCCTCGTGCTCGGGGGTGGTGTGCACCACCAGCGGCGAGTAGAGCTGCTCCAGCACGTAGCCGTTGTCGCGCAGCAGCAGCGCGAAGAACTTGCGCGCGTCGTGCGTCACCAGGTCCACCTCGGCCCCGCCGCGCAGGTGCGAGAGCTTCACGGTGTCCTCGCCCGCCTCCAGCCCCGCCACCGAGTCCAGTGGCAGCAGGTGCGCGCCGCGCAGGTCCCAGTCCGAGTCCGCCGACGCAAAGCCGTACAGGTGCGCGCCGCTCACCGCCGCGAACAGCAGCGGATACGGGTGCTCCTCCACCTCGGCGCGCAGGCGCTCGTGGTTCATCATCTCGATCATCGTTCGAACCTCGATTCAGCTAGCCTCACACAGAGGCACAGAGGTCACGGAGACGCGCCCAGCGCACTGCGCCGCGCGCGGATCAGCCAGTCGTTCGCCCACGCGTAGTCGGGGCGCTCCGGGAGCGGGGTGGACGCGTACGCCGCGTCGAAGTCGCGGTGCAGCGCCAGGCGCCACGCGTTCACCTCCTCCCACGGCAGCTCCGCGCGCTTCACCGCCAGCAGCCGCTCGCCCAGCGGGCCCACGTCCACCGGCACGCGCCCCTCGCGGAGCGCGGTCACGCCGGAGACGAGCAGGCGCACCAGGTGCATCGCGTGCTTCCACTTCGGCGCGCCGGTGGTGCGGAAGTCCTGCTCCAGCTTCTTGAACTGGCTCATCACGTAGCCGTTGTAGGTCTGGTAGACCACCCGGCTCAGGAAGCGCCCGCGCTCCTCCAGCAGCTCGCGCACGAGCGGCGACGCGTGCTCCACCAGCGGCGTGTACAGGCACTCCAGGATGTTCGGGTTCGCCTTGAGGGCGAGCACCACGAACTTCTGCGCCTCCCAGTAGACCACCTCGGCGGTGCGGTCCTCGAGCTGCTCGGGAACGCCGTACAGCGACCAGTGCAGCTCCGCCGGCGGCAGGTACACGCCGCGCACGTCCACGTCCGACGCGTCGCTCGCCAGCCCGTACGCGCGCGAGCCCACCACGCAGCGGTAGACCACGTGCTCGTACAGGTCGTGCTCGCGCAGCACGGCGGCGGGGTCGCCCATCTCCCCTGCCTGCGCCTGCTTGCGGATGCTCAGCTCGTGGCGGCGCAGCGAGACCTCGGCGCCGTCCGGCAGCCGCACGCGGTAGCCGTGGCTCGCGTCCGCCGGCGCCTTCACCACCTCGCCCACCGCGCCCGCCGGGCAGAGCGGCGCGCCCGCGCCGGCGGCGACCGCATGGCGAACCACCACCTGGGTGCCGAGCGGGATAATCAGGTGTGGGCTCGCCATGCCGTCCTCCTTTCTGCCTCAGTCCTTGTACGGGTCGACCTCGTTCGCGCCCGCCATCACCACCACCAGCGGCTGCAGCACGTGCTTGATGGTGATGGTGTCGCCCTGCGCCTCCAGCACCTTCGCCAGCCGGCGGTACACCTGCGGCGCCTCGTCCAGGCCGCCGCCGCGCAGGATCACGCCCTTCTTCGCCAGCCACTCCTCCACCATCTGCGGCGAGATCTTCCCGCGCGTGCCGGGGCGGTTGCGGCGGGCGCGCTTCCCGGCGGCCTCGGTGCGGCTCATCACCCGCCCCGCGCCGTGCACCGTGCTGAAGAGCGCGTCGCGCTGCAGCGCCGCCAGCTCGCTCCCCTCCGGCGCGGCGGTCCCTTCCACGATCACCGCGTCGTCGCCCATCGACCCGCCGATGAAGCCCTTCTGCCCGGGCCACGCCGGCGTGGCGCCCTTGCGGACCACGACGTACTCCACCGGCTCGCCCTCGGGCGAGAGGTGCGTCTCGCGCCAGGCGAAGTTGTGGTGGTTGTGCACCATCTCCAGCTCGGTGCCGCCCAGCAGCTCCACCACCTTGCGCGCCACCCACTCGCGCCCGGCGTAGGCGTAGCGCCCGGCCAGCTCCATCAGGTGCCAGTAGTCGAGCCCGATTCCCTCGCGCACGTCCAGCAGCACCTCCTTCTCCTTGGCGCGCTCGCCCCAGCGGCCCCCCTGCGAGAGCGAGAGGAAGTCCGAGGCGACGGTGTGCCCGAAGCCGCGGCTCCCGAAGTGCACGCCCACCCACACGGCGCCCGTCTCGTCGGCGAACACGTCCACGTAGTGGTTGCCGCTCCCCACGGTGCCGAGCTGGCGCCGTGCCTTCTCGCGCAGCGTGTCGCGGTAGCCCCCGGTGTTGGGGATGGCGAACCATGCCGGGTCGATGAACAGCGGGTGGTCGACGGGTGCGTCGTCCGCCTGGTTCTTCCGCCCGATCCCGAACGAGATGATCGATGCCACCTCGTCCGCCACGCGGTTGGCGCGCCGGTCCGCCACCAGCCGGTGCGGGTTGCGCCGGATCTCACCCAGCTCCAGCCCGCGGGTCACGTCCTCCACCCGCAGGTCGGTGCGGATCGCGCAGTTCCCGCACGCGATGTCGAAACCCACACCCACCACCGACACCCGGTCGCGGTACCCGGCCACGCCGCCGATGGGCATGATGTAGCCGACGTGCCCGTCCGCCATCAGGGCGATGCGGTCCGCCCGGCTCGCCACGTCCTGCAGCTGGCGGATAGTGTTCTCGTCGTGCTGCCCGAAGATCTTCATCTCCCTAAGCCTCGGAAAAAGATTCGCATCACGCAGAGCCACGGAGACACGGAGAGAACTGCCCCGGCTCTCCGTGACCTCTGTGTCTCTGCGTGAGAAAAAACTCACCAGTTCTCGTCGTCGTCCCAGCGGCGGTCGGCCTTCTGCTCGCGGTGCTGGGCGTAGCGGAACGCGCGGTCGCGCTCGCGCTGCGCCTCGGTGGACTCGTGGATCGCCTCGATCAGGTCGGTGCGCACCCACACGCGCCGCCCCCAGATGTCCACGAAGCGCGCCCACCGCGGCCGGAAGCGCCGCGTGAGCTGCGCCCCCACCCGCACCGCCGTCTCCGCCGACACGAAGTAGGTGTCGCAGCGGGACTCGATGGTGTAGTAGTCCCCCGGCCGCGGATCCGGCCGCGGGGCCTCCCCCTGCTTCTCCCTCGTCTTGTCCATCGCTCGTCGGTGGTGCCTCGGTAGATGGGCCGCGCGCCCGTGGCGGCCACGCGCGGCCCGGCTTGGGTCCAGTTGCTGCTTCCTGACCATCGCCCTCCGCCCGGCGGGCGGGCGCGGCCGGGAAGCCCGGACCGCGCCGCCTACCGCGCGAAGTCGGCGATCAGCGCCGGCGTGGCGGCATCGAACCCCACCACGTCGAGCATTCCCGCGTCGTTCGGGTCGGCGATGGTGAAGCCGTTCGAGGCCATCCCGACCACCACCAGCTTCGCCGCGATGCCGGTGGCCTCGCGGTACTGCCGGAGCGCCTGCGCCGGGTGAACGTCGCCCGCCCAGGTCTCGTTGTCGGTGTAGATCACGAACAGCTCCACCTCCCACCCCCGCTCGCGCGCCTCCAGCATCGGCAGCGCGCAGTCGGTGCCGCCGAACGGCAGGCTGCCGGTGACCGCCAGCACGTCGTCCAGCCGCTGGCGCGGAGAGATCGCCAGCGTGCCGAGCCCGCTGGTGAAGCCCTCGAACCGGCTGGGCCGGCTCCCCGCCGTGAAGGCGGTGAAGAAGTGGCGCGGCTCGGTGGCCGCGGTCACCAACGCCATCGCGGCGCTCGCCTCGCGGCAGCTGAGCTGCTCCAGCCCGTGCACGGCGGCCATCATCGACCCCGACACGTCGAGCGCGAGCATCGTCCGCTTCCCGCTCGGCTCCACCGCCCCGAAGGCCAGGTAGAAGGCCGCGTCGAGCGCGTCCACCACCATGGCCACCGGCTCCCACGTCTGCTTCCCGCGGAACCCGCGCCCCGCCCGGTAGGTGCGGAGCGCCGAGAGCAGCAGCACCGGGTGCACCCGCGCCTTCCGCAGTGCGTCCGCATCCGTGATGCGCGCCGCCACCCGGGCCGACGCGTCGCTCCCGGGCGCCAGCACCCCCACGCGGGTCATCGTCGCCAGGTTGCGGATCAGCGCCGTGAGCGGCATCCGCTCCAGCAGCGCCTCCCACACCACCGCCTCGTTCAGCAGCTGCGTGGGCACCATCTCCCGCGTGAGCCCGTGCTCGCGCACCGCCGTCGCGGCCCGCGCGGGCGCCATCTCCGCGTCGGCGTGCAGCTCCGCCACCGCGCGCACCAGCCGCACGGCATCGGTGTCCGGCGCCTCGCCCAGCTCGCCGGTCACCGCGCGGCGAAGGAGCGCCCGCCGCTCGTCGCTCTCCGGCCGCGGGTGGGCCAGCCGGAGCGCGTCGCGGTGGCTCCACCCGTCGCGCTGCGGGTACTTCAGGAGCTGGTACGCCAGCTCGCGCGGCTCCCTGGCCAGGTACCAGGCGCCCACCGCCCGGCGCACGCCGCGCCCCCACCCGCGGAATGCCTGCACGTAGGCCAGCCAGTGCAGCAGGTGCGTCCCCGTGCGCGCCACCCGGGGGAGCGCCTGGAGCGCGGCGGCGCGAGTGGCCTCGTCGCCCATCCCCGCCGCCATCGCCAGGGCGAAGAGCGCGGGGTCGTTCTTCGGCGCGCGCCCGGCCTCGCTGATCTCCACGATCCGCGCGACCACCCGCGGCCCGTCCTCGGCGATGCAGGCGGCGACCGCGTTCGCGCTCTCGACGGTGAGGGTGCGCTCGCCGATGTAGTAGGTCCCGCCCTCGGTCCCCAGCACCAGGAAGCGGTCCAGCCGCTGCCAGGGCGTCACCTCCCAGGTGAACCCTCCGGCCGAGTTGGGCACCTGCGCGGTGCCGGGGATCGGCGCACTCTGCGGCGTGACCAGCTTCCGCAGGCGGGTCGCGAAGTGCTTCGTGAAGTCCATCATGGTGGTTCACCCGCCTCCTTTCCGTGTTCGGGTGTGGGTTCCGCCGGGCGGAACGATCCGCGCCGGGTGAAGCGCCTCGCGTGCATGGAAGATCTTGCAATCGGTGATTGCAAAATCTTCCGTGGAGCGAGGGGGTACAGGCGGAGCCGGGGGAGGCCGAGGTTCGAAGCTCGAGATCCGGTAACCCTCAGCCATCGGCCCGCTTCCGCGGACGAGCTGCGGCGAGGATTTCACTCCACCGCGGCCCGCCTGCACCGTTGTCTACGTCTGCCGCCCAGTCCGAAGCGTCCGACTCGTTCGAAGGCCGACGTGGGGACCGGCCCCAGGGTCAGTCGACAAACCAGACCCTCTCAAAGACGTCATCCTGAGGCCGACCACGCTG
>Ga0070685_10001700_pt1 | contig 11569 bp, 9 predicted proteins | sample KBSS13LmetaG_FD_65651 | JGI IMG/M metagenome (GOLD analysis project Ga0070685, IMG submission 65651) | Switchgrass rhizosphere microbial communities from Kellogg Biological Station, Michigan, USA - KBS S1-3L metaG | ecosystem: Host-associated > Plants > Roots > Rhizosphere ...
GGAGTCAACGGAGTCGACGGAGTCGATGTTTCCGTCGACTCCGTTGACCAATTTCGGGAATTCAGTTGTGCATCCGCACCCACCACCCTCCGATGTCATCCTGAGGTCGGTCACGCCTCATCCATCGCCCGCGCAATAGTTGGCAGACCGAAGGATCTTAACCGCGTCAGCACGTGATTCGGCGAGATACACCAACTCTTTTATCAGGCTTCGGCATGCCCGTTCGTTCTCCGTCCGAAAGGACATTTCTACTGAACGTATTATTCGGATTGTTCTACCGAAGCCAACCATCCGCGCGTACGACAAGGTTGCCGAAAGTATTCGGACAGGCGAACTTGAAGGTGCCGCACGACCATCCGCGCAGTCGCCTCATCCGCTGTCCCTCGTTCGCGACACTCGCCCCTCGCCATCCTTTCCGCTTCATCTTCTTTGCAGACGGCAGCGGGGAACTGTCGGGCAACTGCCGACCCCGCGTCCCACGAATGTCATCATGAGCAAGATCAAAATCCTGTTCTTTGCCGCCGACCCGTTGTCCGCTCAACCAGACGGGCGCGGAAGACTCGCGCTGGACGAGGACGTCCGGCAGATCTGTCGGCACGTGCGCGCAGCCCGAGGCCGCGAAGACCTATTCGGCTGGCGTCTTGCCGCACGCCCAGACGACCTGCTGCAGGCCCTGAAGGAAACGCGTCCGCGGGTTGTCCACTTCAGCGGCCATGGGCTGCGGAAGGGGCTGTTGCTGGTCGGGTCGGATGGATGCCCGCACCTCGTGCCGGCGGCGGGGCTGGCGCAGCTCTTCCAGGTCTACCGAGGCCGCATCCGCCTGGTCGTCTTGAACGCATGCTTCTCGCTCGAGCAGGCCGAAGCCCTCGCGGGGGTGGTGGGGTGCGCCATCGGTACGCGCAGCGAGATCTCAGACGCGGCCGCGATCACCTTCGGCGCCGAGTTCTACAGCGCGGTCGTGAACGGCCGGTCGGTCAAGGACGCGTTTGAGCTGGCCTCCGCGGCGCTGAGAATCAAGCACCCGGACGACGCGGAGTGCCCGGAGCTCGTCACGGGCGACGGCGTCGATCCCTCGCGGCTCTATGTGCATCGGCCCTATCTGCGAGTCGTGGCGAAGCGGGTTGCGGCGCTCGTGCTCGCGGTCGCGACGATGGGCGCCGTGGTGAAACTCGCCGATCGTACGCCTGAGTCCCTGGCCGCTAGGCCAGACTGCGGATGGGAGGGGGGCGGGTCCGCTCGCAACCTCGCCGGCGGACTTGGCATACCGGCCGCTGCCTCCAGTGCGCCAATCGACCCGTCCGCAGGGTCGGATCTCTCGGCGGCGAAGATCCTCTACCGGGAGGGGAGTTATCAGCAGGCGATTCCGCTCTTCCGACGGGCCGCGGAGGCCGGAATTCCGGAGGCGATGGCCTTCCTCGGAGTCGTATACATGCGCGGCCAGGGAACCGTCCAGGAGCCCGACTCCGCATTCCGATGGCTACACGACGCGGCGTTGAAGCGGGATCCACTCGGCATGACCGAGTTGGGCCTGGCCTATCAGAACGGAGTGGGGACGAGGCGGAACCGCGGTTTGGCCGTCCGCTGGTATGAAAATGCGGTGAATGAAAAGGGCTCGGCGGAGGCGATGCGCAGACTGGGTGGTCTTTTTCGGGACGAGCAGAACTTCGCGGCGGCCCTCCACTGGTTCCGGGCCGCCGTCCTCTCGGGCTCGTCAGATGCAAGGGCCGACGCCGGGTGGATGTACGAGAAGGGGCTGGGTGTCTCCGCCGACCCTGAAGAGGCACGTTGTCTGTACGACATGGCTGCGCACGCGGGGTCGCTGCGCGGAATGCTCGCCATGGGACGGATCTACCAGGACGCGGTCGGCGTGCCGCAGGACTATGAGCAGGCGAAGGAGTGGTACCTTCGGGCCGTGAGCGCGGGCTCCGCTGAGGCCATGTACTCCATGGGTGTTCTGCATCAAAACGGCTGGGGTGTGCCACAAAACCGCACGGAGGCGCTCCGCTGGTTCAGGAGGGCACGCGACGCGGGTTCCAGGATCGCGGCAGGGACCCTCGCCGCGCAGGGAGTGTGGTGATCTCGGTCGGTGCGCGAGTGGTAGACGACATCGTAGAAGGTCCCATATCACCCAGAAGACCAGAGGACGCTCACGTTTCCTCTGGTCCTCTGGGTGAGACAGAACGGCCTCATGGCTTGCGCAGGGGTTGCACCGCGGTCGCCGAGGCCTCGCTGGCGGACAGCATCGAGCCGTCCGCCAGCACGAGCCACGCCTCTCCGCCGCGGCGGACGATGCCGTATCCCGGCCTGCAGGTACGGGCTCTCTCCCGCAACGCCCGGAAGCCGGCCGCCAGCCCGGCTTCCCTGGCGGCCCGGTACACGTACCGCGAGCAGCTCTCGCGGTAGAGACAGCTGCGCCTCCACCGTGCCGGCCAGACGATCCAGTAGAGGCGGATCGCGAGGAGAAGCGCCCAGCTCACTGCCGGAACACCGCCATCGACACGGAGCGGGTGAACGAGGGCGTCGCCCCGAGCCCGAAGCAGCCGGCGGTCCCGGCGATGTGCGTCTCCACCTGTTCCAGCCGGACGTACTCCCACCCCTCGGCCGCGAGCGACGCGATCATGCTCTGCAGCTGCCCGGCGGCCGCGCCGGCGCCTTCGTTGCTCGCGATGTTCGCGCTGAACGGAATCACGCGGTATTGCATGGTAATCCTCCCAATGAAAGTGATGGATGAACAACGGCGGGGAAGGTCAGCCGTGCTTCCGGGCACGGCGTCCTGTGGCGCCACGGCCCCGCGTCCGATGCGCCGAGAGAATCGTGAGAGACGAAGACCCGGGTCACAGCTGCGCCCGCTGAAGGTGGCGGATCCAGGCGAACGGGCCGGCGGTACGTCGGCGGGCGGTCAGGTGCGCACGGACTTCTCGAGCTCCAGGGGGTCGGAGAGGGCGCGAAGGGCGTCGAGCTCGTGGGGCACGAGGCTCTGGTCCAGCGGCGCGAAGAGCTGGCGCGCCCGTTCGGCGTAGCGCGTGCGGATCGCCGGCTCGCCCAGGTCCCCGAGCAGGACCTCGGCGACCAGGTGCAGCAGAGCCGAGCGCAGCTCCAGGCGCGTTCCCGAACCGCTGACGCTCTGGGTGGCGGAGACGACCTGGTGCAGGAGCGCCAGCAACCCGCCTGTGGCCGACGGAAGCGTAGTGGGGCCGTCCGGGCCGAGGCCAGGGAGCGTTCCGGGCGGCGGGAAAGGGGTCGGGCCGGGCTGAATGCTCCCCTGAAACACCGCCTGGAACTCGTCGGGCGTGGAGACGTCGCCTGCCACCCTGCTGATGGCGCGGACGCGGCCGTCCACCACCGCGTCGCGGATCCGCGCCGCGTCGCGCGCATCTTGCGCGGCCGCGTCCAGGTCGGCGTTGCCCAGCGTGTGCAGGTTCTGGGCGTCGCCGATGCGGCGGGCGGCCTCTATCCTCGCCAGGTCGACGCGCTCGCCCCGGCTGATCTGGTCCAGCTCGGCCGCGGTCTGGGCCGCGGGCGCGGTGTACACCTCGGGGAGCAGCCTCCCCACTTCCACGGTCCGGAGGGCGATGCCGTACCCGGCCGCCAACGCCTTGAGCTCCGGAAGCCTGTGCCGCAAGACCTCCTGCGCCGAAATGCCGAACCCGTACACGATCTCGGTCCACTGCAGCTGCGCCAGGTCGCGGCCGATCGTCTGGTGCGCCCGCCGGCCGAGTCGCCCTAGCGGGTCGCCGTTGCGGTAGCCGGCCAGCAGGCGCGGATCGCTCACCGAGTAGTACAGATCGAGGAGTAGCTCGAAGCTGTGCGCCTCGTCGTCTTCCAGCACCACCTGCGTACGGGCGCCGAGGTGAAGGTCGGCCGACGCGTCTACCGCGACCGCGAAATAGCGCGGCTGGCGCACCAGGTCCAGCAGGCCGCGCTTCAGCGGGGTACCGGGGGGAAGGATGGTCAGGAACCTTTCTCCCGCCGTGCCCACCCGTTCGAACACCACCACGTTGTGCCCCTCCAGCGGCTCGGCGGGATGGTCCCTCACCAGGCGCTCTTCGTAGGTGCGGTTGCTCATTCCGACGTTTCTGGTCGATTCCCAAGGGGGCTCGTTCGGTCAATCTCACGTCCTGCGCGCGGGCTCGCGGCTGCCATGCCGAAGGCGACGAGCAGCAGGATCAGGCGGCCGATGCCGGTTTTCGCAGGGACCGGACGTAATGGATGGACGGTCAACCGTTCCGAAAGATGATGTCCTGCGCGGACACGTCGCCGATGTCGGCAACTTGCGAACTCATTTTTTCCCGCCCGGACCATTTTCGAAGCGCAATCTCTCGCCGCGCATCGTGCCGACCCTGATCGCCTGCTCGCCGGGCCTGTACGCCGGCTGCGGCTCTCCGCCGCCGGGCGGGGCGGGGGAGGACGGCGCCGCGACGAGCGGCACGTCCGGATCGACGCCGGGGCGAATGCGCAGGACGGGGGTGGTGGACTCCTCGTTCCCCTCGAGCTCCAGCTGGCTCACGGCGAGATCGAACGACATCCGCACGGTGCGCCCCATCGCCAGCGCGCCGTAGAAGGCCTCGGCGAAGACGATGGCGGACGCGTCGGTCAGGGGCCGGTTCATCCCGATGGCGTAGTCCACCACCTCGCTCAGCGCCTCGACGGTGGGAAGGGTGTCGCACCCGTTCAGGATCACCACCTTGATCCACTGCTGCAGGATGCCGAACAGCTTCCCCAGCGCTTCCTTCCCCACCGGGCGCGGCCCGCCGTGCTCGTCGCCCAGGTAGAGGACGCCGAGGTCGTCGCCGTGCCCGGCGAAGTGCACGATCTGCGGGTCGTGCCGCAGCAGCGCGTCCTGCAGGTCGCGCGTGCGCGTGGCGAAGTAGGCCACCAGCTCCACCCGGTCGCGCGCCTCGCCCTTGCGGATGGCGTGGTCGATCGCGCGCACCTCCTCGTCCAGCCGCAGCGCCGCACGGTCGCGGAAGGGGTCCGACGCCAGGAAGAGCACCTTGATCCTGTCTCGCATGCGCGTTCGCCTCGGGTTTCGACTCGGGGGCGCGGCGGCGGGTCCGCCGGTGCGGCGTCACGGCTGAGTCAGGGAGCGTCACCCCGCCGCCCGCCGCCGCGCATCACCCGCCCGCGCATCCCCCGCCCGCCCGTCGCCGGCCCACCCGTCGCCGGCCCACCCGTCGCCGGCCCGCCCGTCGCCGGGCCACCCGTCACCGGGCCACCCGGCGCCGGGCCGTCGGCCAACGGCTCCTCCAGGTGAAAGGCGACCTCCAGCGGGAACTCGAGGTCGGGGGTGCCCAGCATGAGGATCTGCGGGTCCTGCTCGTTCCCTACGCCGCGCACCAGGCCGCACACCTCGCGGTGCAGGTCGCAGAAGCTGTGGCGGTACATGCCGCCCTTCCAAACCGCCAGCAGACGGTCGGTATAGACGCTTTCCTTGGCGTGCTGGGGCTCAGCCGCGGCGGCGAGCAGCAGCAGGCTGGCCTGGATGTCGTCGTCGCCCTTGGGCGGGGTCGCGATGCACGTCGACTGCGGCCGTGCGGTCTGCCCTACGCCCCTGAGCGAACGGTAGACCGGCTTCCTCGGGGGCGCGTCCGGACCTGGCTCGTCCGAGGGTCCGTAGCCGTCGCCGGTCCGCATCCCGCCACCGCCGAAGCAGGTCTCGGACACCACCAGGACGCGGGTATCGCGCGCCAGCAGCTTCCAGTAGTTCGCCAGGTCGTCGTCGACCAGCTCGCGGTCGTGCAGGCACCACGTCTCGTCCCACCGGTCGCGCTCGTCGCCGTTGCGGTCCCGCTTGCGCGAGCCGTGACCCGAGAACGAGACGAACAGCGTCTGGCCGGGCTGCAGCGCGCGGGCGGTGCGCTCCAGCAGCGCGCCCACCGCCTCGCGGGTGGCCGCCGCGCCCCGCAGCAGGTGGATGTCGTGGTAGCCCGCCTCGAACGCGAGCCCCGCCATCTTCCACGCGGCCTCCTCGCTGCGCGAGAGGATGGGCCTCATCCTGGGCGCGTGGTTCACGCCGATGTGGATCGAGATGCCGCGCTGCATGGACCGGTCTCCCAGTGATAGGGGTGGGCGCCGCCGCGAACGCGGCGGCGCCGGGGTCTTCATCGTTCAGCCGCCGCCGTCACCCACGCCCGCGACCAGGCACATGTACGGCATGCCGCCCAGGTCGGGGTCCATGGCCACGCAGGGGTTGGCCGGCGGCGAGCAGTCGTCGCTCCAGAACCGCGGCATCAGCGTGGTCACGGAGTCGCCGAACAGGCTGTAGTAGGCGGCGAAGTGGTGGGGGATGAAGCCGCGGGCCGGCACCCGCTGGCTCTCGACGGGGAGCGGGTCGGGCGGAAGGTCTTGCGAGGTCTCGTGGTAGAGGACCAAGTTCACCCGGTCGTTCATGGGGAACAGCGTGCCCAGCGCCTTCTGCCCGCCGCCGCCGCCGATGGCCTCGGATACCAGCGTCAGCGAGTCGCCGTCCACGTCGGGGATTTCCCATTGCACCTTGTGGGCGATGCGGCGAATCTCGCCCGGGCGCCACTCCCAGCACACGCCCGGCGCCACCCGCGTGATCCGCCCCGCTCCCAGCGTCGCCCGCGCCATCAGCTTGTTCTGGCTGTCGGCGCCCAGGTGGTCGGGGTCCACGCCGCGCTGGGTGATCTCGCGCAGGTCCACGATGTGCCCGCAGAGCGAGAGGTTCGCGGCCGCGCCGACCACCGGCGTGAACTCCTGGCCCGAGAGCGACACCAGCGCGGTGATCCCCGTGGGCGCGCCCCCCTGCACCAGGTACCCCGTGTCGTACGCCAGCGCCGCCACGTGCCGGTCCGCCGCGTCGTGCTCGCCGGACATGCTGGGCATCAGCACGTGCATGCGGCCGGTGCCCCCGCCGTTCGCGGGTTCGGGGACGAACAGGCAGAGCCCCGAGAAGGTGATCCGAAGTGTGAACGCCATCGTGTTTTCCGCCGCGTTGAAGTTGAGAAGGAACGATTCGGGTCTGCAGCGTGCCGCGGTCCGCGGGCGTCGATCGGGTGCGGAGCATTCGTGGGACTCCCCCGCGGAGATTCCCACGCGGCGCGCGCCGGGCCTGCGTGCGCCGTCCGCGAGCGCAGCGGCCGTCCGGCGGCGGCGCGCGGCTCCGCCGCTCAGCGATGCCCGCGCTCACCCGCGTCTCCCGGTTCTGGTGCCGATCCCCCGTCCCCGCCCGACGGATGTGTGACCGGGCGTGCGCCGAGGCGCTGTTCCTGGAGCACCTTGGCTGGATCGAGAAGGTCGCCGCCATCACCTGCAGCACGCGCGGGATCTGGGGCGCCGAGGCCGAGGACTTCACGGGCTGGCTGCGGGTGGAGATGATGGAGGACGACTATGCCGTGGTGCGCGCCTTCCAGGGCAAGTCCGAGCTGAAGACGTACCTCGCGTCGGTGGTCGTCCGGCTCTTCTCCTCGTACAGCCGCATGCAGCGGGGCCGGTGGCGCCCCTCGGCCGCGGCGGAGCGGCTGGGCACGCCCGCGATGGAGCTGGAGCGGCTGGTGCTCCACGACGGCTACACGCTGGGGCAGGCGGGCGAGAAGCTGCGCACGGCCGGGCGCACCACGCTCTCCGACACCGAGCTCGCGCGGCTGCTGGACAAGCTCCCCCGCCGCGGCCCGCTGCGGCCGGTGGAGGTGGACGCGGCGCGGGTGGAGCTCGAGCCGGGCGCCGCGCAGGCCGACGAGCGCGTGGTCGCGGACGAAGCACAGGCACGGCGCCGGGAGGTGATGGACGCGCTGGGCGGGGCCATGGGGCAATTGGAGATGGAAGACCGACTAATCGTAGGGATGCACTTCGCCGACGGGCTCAGCGTCGCCGACGTAGCCCGCGGCCTGCGCCTGGACCAGAAGGCGCTGTACCGGCGCGTGGAGCGCCTGCGCGTCCGCCTGCGCGGGCTCCTGGAGAACGCGGGGCTGGGTTCCGACGACGTGCGCAGCCTCCGCGACGCGCCCGAGGGAGCATGATGGGTCGAGCCAAGCATCCAGGCCGCGTCCGCAGCCGACGGCATCGGCGCGGACCCAGGGCAGGAGGTGGCCGGTGAACGAGCCCCTGACCGACGACGAGCGGCTGGCCGCCTTCCTGGACGGGCGGATGGACGAGCGCGAGCGGGCGGCGATGCTGGCCCGCCTGGGCACGGACGACGAGGCATACGAGGTGTTCGCGCACACCGCGGCCGTCCTGCGCCGTGCGGAAGCCGGCGACGCGGCCGAGGCCCCGGCGGAGGAGGGCGAGGTGCCCGTCCTCGAGCCGGCGCGCACCCCCGCGGACGAGCCGGCGTCCGGCGACGTGATCTCCCTCGCCGAGCGGGCGCAGGCGCGCACGTCCGGTGGGACGCGCGGCGGAACGGCCCGGCGCACGGCCCTCGCTGGCTGGATGGCGCTCGCGGCGGTGCTGGCGACCGTTGCGCTGGTGGCCGGGCTGGCGTGGCGCTCGCGAAGCGCTGCCGCGGGGTACCCCGTCCGCCTCGCCGCGCGGCTGGAGCACGGCGCCGAAGGGCTGCCCGCGGGGTGGACCGAAGGGCGGCCATGGTCCGCGCGCGGAGGCGATCCGGGCGGCGCCCGGTCATCCGCCCAGCGGTTCGCGCAGGGCGCGCAGGCCGGCGCCATGCTGGTGGACCTGTCGGTGGCGATCCAAGCGCGCGACGCCGCGGCAACGCGGGTGCTCGCAGCCCAGATCGCCGGCCGCTTCGATCGACAGGGAGGCCGCAGCAGTGCGCTCCGCACGATCGTCGCCGGCGCCGGGGAGAGCCCGGAGCGGCTGCGGCCGCTGGTCGGCGAGGCCACGGGGCGGATCGCGAAGCGGCTGGACGGCGACGCGCTGCGGCTGGGCGCCTGGACCGAGGCCGCGGGGCTGGCCGCCGAGCGGCACGACGCCGGCTTCTTCCGCGACGGCGAGACGCGGACGATGCTCGATCGCGCCGAGCGGCTCACCGCGGACGATCCGCCCGCCCGCGCGGCCGTGCAGCAAGTCCGGCCTCTCGTGGGGGCAGAGCCCCTGCAATGGGAGGCGCTCTCCGCCGCGCTCGACACCCTGGCCGGCGCGCTCACGAGCGAGTGAGCGGCAGCGCGCTTTCCTTCGAGCTCCCGGGTGCGCCGTTGCGCGTCCGGGAGCTCCGTTTTCCCCGCTCAGCTCCCGATGTAGCGAAAGCCCGCCCACGCCGCGGGGGTGTGGCGCACGGGATTCGGATCGCGCAGCATCTGGAGCTGCGCCTCGCGCAGCGCCGCGGCAGGGTCGGCCGGGTGGCGGGCGTAGGCGCGATGGAACGCCAGCATCAGCGGCTGCGTCAGCCGGTCGTCCGCCTTCCACAGGCTTCCCACCACCCCACCCGCACCCGCCGCCAGCAGCGCCCCCGACAATCCCGCGAACCCGCCCGAGCGACCCTCGCGCGACCGCACCGTGCTGCACGACGCCAGCACGACCAGCCGCACGCCGCGAAGCTGGAGCGCGCTCACCGCTTCCGCGGTGAGCCGCCCCGTCGTGCCGGCGCCGGTCAGCACCAGTGCCGAGCGCTCCGGGCGCGCATCGTCGAACAACGCGTGGCCCGCATAGTGGATGATCCCCGCGCGGGGTGCGGCCTGGATCAGGGTCGCGCGCGTGGCGGCGGCGCCTTCGAGCACCGTATTCGCGGGATACAGCGCTTTCAACGAGTCCACCTCTGCCCGGGCACCCTTCAGCCGGTCGAGCGTGGGATTCTCCTCTTCGTCGAACGCGGGATCGGCGATGAGCAGCGCGGGGGCGGATCGGTCGGCCGGGGGCGCCGGGCGGGCCGCCTCGGCGAGGGTGGCGGCGAAGCGAAGCGTGTGGTCCTCCACCAAGTAGCGGCGGCGGCGGGAATCCAGCAGCGCCTCGAACGGAACGCCGGCCACCTCGCCGTCGGCCAGGATCACCAGCGGCGTCCCGGACGGGCCCAGGTGGGATGCGACCGGGCGGATCAGCAAGTCGTACAGGCGTTCGAGATCCCGCCCGGCGGATGCCGCCCGGCGCGGCGACTCCAGCGTCGCGACCACGCGCTCGATCAGCCGGAGGAAGTCGCCGCGGTCCACGGTGTCGCGCAGCATCCGGACGGCGTTCGCGCGAACCGTCCACGTGACCAGCGTGTCGCCGATGAGCGCATACTCCACGGCGACCTGCCCCGGCGGCGCCGCTGGGCGGCCCTGTGTCACGGCGGAAGCGGCGTACCCGGGCGCGAACGACACGCGTCCGCGCTCCATCGCCTGCAGGGCCTCGCTCGCGTCGCCGGCGTGCAGGTGCAGCATCACGAGCTGGTCGAAGCGGTGGCGCGCCTGCTCCATCATCGCGGCGCGCAACGCTGCGTCGGCCTGTCTCTGAGACAGGTTGCGGATGCGTGAGGTGGCGGAGGTGAGGTCGCTGCTCGCAGCCTCGAGCTTTCCCTGCGCCAGTTTCACGTCCGCGCGTCGAAGGAGCGCGGGCAGCAGCCAGATCGGGGTGTTGAACCTGTCGAAGAAGGCGACCGCGGAGTCCAGACCCACGGTTGACGCGCTGTCGGGGGCGATGGCCGCGCGCGAGTAGCGTGCGGTGTGCCCGAGCCACATGCGGGGTTCCCGAGCGCGAATCTTCTCCAGGGACAACACGGCGCGATCCAGGTCTCGGCCGGCGTCTTCCCGCCGTCCCGCGGCCGCGTGGAAACGCGCACGGCCGAGCAGCGCTTCCACGCGGCTCGGGAGTTCCTCCTTCACGCGCATGGAGACGCGGAAATCTTCGTCATGAATGACCGACGCGGCTTGGGGCATGCCGTCGGCCTCACTGCAATTGGCCAGCACCAGTAACGTGTTCGCCAGCCAGACCGACGAACGGTAGGTGCGCATCGAGACGAGTCCGCGCTGCATGGAACGGTATGCTGCGAGTGTGTCGCGCTGATTATAGGCCGCCTCGCCGTCCATCCCTCGAACCGCCGCTGCGTTCTCCGTTTCGCCCGCGCGCGCGAACATCCGCGCGGCGGCCTGGTACGGTGTGCGGGCCGCAGCGGGTTGGTCATTGCGAAGCAACGCAGAACCCCGCACCCACAAGGCCCGCCCGGTCAGGGCGGGGTACCGCACTGAATCGATCCGGGGCAGCAGCGCCTGGATCCTGGAGTCCGCACCCGAGCGGTCGCCGGCGTATGCGAGCGCAACGGCCTGGAATACTTCCGCCGAGCGCACCAGCACGGGCGAAGGCGGCCGTGCGCTCACCACGCGTGCAAACAAGTCTCCGGCGGCGACCCCTTCCAGCCGCCAGTACAGGACCTGGCCCGCCGCATATAGCCGGTGCGCCCGGGCCAGGGTGCGGATTTCCGCTGGATCGTCCTGGGCGGCGCGGATGGCGCCCACCGCGTCCATCAGCGAGAGATCTCCGCCCCGGTTTCGCAGCGCGATTCCGAGATCTTCGGCCAGTTGCAGCAGTTTCGCGGCCTGTACCGTGTCTCCCGCTTCCACAGCACGTCCCCACTGGCCGAGCACGCTGTCCATCCCCAGCAGTCTCGCCTCGTGCGGGTTCTCGGTGGCGTATGCTCGCACCTGTGCTTCCGAGGCGCCGGGCTCGGGCGCCCGGGCGACCG
>Ga0070685_10001702_pt1 | contig 11560 bp, 13 predicted proteins | sample KBSS13LmetaG_FD_65651 | JGI IMG/M metagenome (GOLD analysis project Ga0070685, IMG submission 65651) | Switchgrass rhizosphere microbial communities from Kellogg Biological Station, Michigan, USA - KBS S1-3L metaG | ecosystem: Host-associated > Plants > Roots > Rhizosphere ...
TCGCCGCCGAGATCCGCCTGCCGGCGCCGCTGCGCCTGCCTGCCGCCCATTGATCGAGATCGTCCGATGAAAACGTCCGCCTGCCTCGCCCTCGCCGTCGGCCTGCTCGCCGCCGCGTCCGGCGTCGCCGCCACGCCGGACAGCGGCAAGACGCTGACCTATATCCACAAAGCGTGGCCGACGCTGACGCGCTCACTCGCCGATTGCAGCGCGCTGGCCGACAGCAAAGTCGCCACACATCCGCTGTTGTACCTGCCAGCGGGCTTTCCTGCCCCCGCCGAGTTGGCGACCACGGCGAAGAAGTGTGGCGTCGAAGTGCGCACGCTGCCGCGCCGAATCGCGCAGATCGGCGATGTTCAACCGGCGGAGCTGCCGCGCCAAGGCGTGCTCTACCTGCCGAATCCCTACGTCGTGCCTGGTGGCTTCTTCAACGAGATGTACGGCTGGGACAGTTATTTCATCGTCCTCGGCCTCATCGCGGACGGCCACACCGAACTCGCGCGGGGCATGGTCGAGAATCAGCTGTTCGAAGTCGAACACTACGGCGCGGTGCTCAACGCAAACCGCAGCTACTACCTGACGCGTTCGCAACCGCCGTTTCTGTCGTCGATGATGCGCGCCGTGCTCGACGATGCGAAAAGTTTCCGCAACAAGGAGGACGCGCAGGCCTGGCTCAAGCGTGCCTATCCGCTCGCGGTGCGCGACCACGATATCTGGACGAGCAAGCCGCACCAGGCCGGCGACACCGGCCTTGCGCGCTATTTCGATTACGGCGACGGCCCCGTCCCGGAGTTCCGCGACGCGAAATACCTCAAGGACGTGATCCACTGGCTGCGCGCGCACCACCCGAAGGACGATCCGGGCTATCTGATCCGTGCCGCGGAAAAGCCCGACGACGCCGAAGCGGCGAAACTGAAGGAAACGAGCTGCGACGTCCGCGCATCGAAGGTCTGCGCGGACGCGTGGCTAGACGGTTATCGCCTGACCGCCGACTACTACCGCGGCGACCGCGCGATGCGCGAGTCCGGCTTCGACGTCACCTTCCGCTTCAGCCCGTTCGCCGGTTCCACGCATCACTTTGCGCCGGTCTGCCTCAACAGTCTGCTGTTCCGTTACGAAGAAGACCTGCGCGACTTCGCCGCACGCCTCGGCCTCGACGACGAGGCGAAACGCTGGGACGTCGCGGCGAAGGCGCGGCATGCGGCGATCGACAAATACCTTTGGCAGGCCGACCAGGGCATGTACGCCGACTACGACGCGCAAGCCGGCAAGCCGTCAACCTACGCCTACATCAGCGCGTTCTATCCGCTCTGGGCGGGCGCGGCGAGCAAGGAACAAGCCACAGCGATGCAGAAGAAAATCTCGCTGCTCGAACGCAAGGGCGGCCTGTCGATGAGCACGACTGACTCGGGCGTGCAGTGGGACGAGCCATTCGGCTGGGCGCCGACGAATTGGATCGCAATCGCCGGCCTCGATCGCTACGGCTTCCACGACGACGCGCAGCGTCTCGCGCGCAAGTTCCTGGCGACGATCGACCGCGGCTTCGCCGGCGACGGCACGATCCGCGAGAAATACAATATGGTCACCGGCGATGCGAAGGTCGCGATCAAAGCCGGCTATAAAGACAATGTGATCGGCTTCGGTTGGACCAACGGCGTATATCTGAAGCTCACCGAATTGCTCGCCGCCAAACCCGATGTCCGCTGACTACCGCACGTATTGCATCATCCGCTCATGATTCGTTGTTTGCCGTTTCCGATTCGCCTGCTCGCCTTCTGCGGCTTCGCCGCGCTCTCCACCGCCGCGTTCGCTGACAGCGCGGAACTGACGCGCCAGCGCGAACAGTTTCCCGCCGTGTGGGAGCTGGCCAAGCGCGATCCGACCGGAAGCTGGGTCAAGCTCGCCGCGGGCCTGGAAAGCTATCCGTTATATCCCTACCTCGGCCTCGCCTCGCTGCAGCGACGTATCAAGGAGGTGAAGACTGAGGAAGCCGAGGCGTTTCTCAAGGCCTGGCCGAATTCGCTGCCGGCGACGCTGCTACGCGAAGCGTTCCTGCCCGAGTTGGCGAAACGGCAGGACTGGAAAAGTTATCTCGCGATCTACGACGACGGCACGAAGAACCGCGAACAACGCTGCAACGCGCTGCAGGCCAAGCTCGCGCTCGGCCAGAAAATCGATTTCGCCCAGGATTTCCAATCGCTCTGGCTCAGCGCGAACGCGCTGCCCGACGCCTGCGATGCGGCGACGAGCTGGGCACGCAGCCAGGGTAAGCTCACGCCTGCGCTCATCTGGCAGCGCATCGAACTTGCTTCCGCGAAAGCAGCGAACGCCGGCGTGGTCGCCGCGCTCGCGCCATTGCTCGACGGCACCGAGAAGACCGCAGCAGAACACATCGCGCTCGCGCTGCGCGATCCCACGACTGCACTTAAACAGGCGAGTGGCTGGCCCGACGCGCCGCGCTCGCGCGACGCCATCGCGATCGCCGTGCAGCGGCTCGCCAAACGCGATGCCGACGCTGCCGACGAAAAATGGGCCACGCTGCGCACGCAGTTCCATTTCGACAAGGAGCAACAGGGCCGCGCGTTGCGCGCGATCGCGCTGTACCGCGCATCGAGCTACTCGCCCGATGCGCTCGCGCGGCTGACCGCGCTGCCGGCCGACCTCACCGACGATGCGACACGCGAATGGCGCGTGCGTTCGGCGCTTGCCGCCGGCGATTTCAAAGCAACGCTGGCGGCGCTCGACGGCATGCCGCCGACGCAGCGCGACGACGCGCGTTGGCGCTATCTGCGCGGCCGCGTACTCGCCAAGCTCGAGCGCAAAGACGAAGCCAATGCGGTGTTCCGCTCGCTTGCGGGCGACGCGAATTTCTTCAGCTTCCTCGCCGCCGATCAGATCGACGCGAACTACACGATCTGCAGTACCGAACTAACGGCCGACAAAACCGTCGAAGCCGCGCTGCGCAAGGACAAGAACCTCGCCCGCGCCTTCGAATTCTTCGCTATCGACCGCTTGAGCGAAGCGCGGCGCGAATGGGATTTCGCCCAGGACGGACTTGACGCCGAGCAGCGCCGCCAGGCGATCGCGCTCGCCGCGAAAGAAGGTTGGATCGACCGCGCCGTCTACGCCTTCAACCAGGGCGACGACATGCGCTTGTACACGCTGCGCTTCCCGCTCGCGCGTCGCGAGCAGATCGTGCGCGATGCAAAGGATGGCGGCATCGAGCCGGCCTGGGCCTACGCGATCATCCGCGCCGAAAGCGCGTGGACCAGCGATGCGCGCTCCGGCGCGAACGCCTACGGTCTGATGCAGCTGCTGCCCGGCACCGCGAAACAGCTCGCCGCGGCCGAAGGCGTGTCGTACAGCGGCGCCAACGACCTGTTCGATCCCGACACCAACATCAAGCTCGGCACACTCTATCTCGGCAAGGTCGCTGCGCGTTTCGACGGCAGTCCCTGGCTCGGCAGCGCGGCGTACAACGCCGGCCCTGCCGCGGTCGACAAATGGGTCAATGCGCGCGATTCGCTCGATCCGGATTTCTTCATCGAAACGATTCCGTACAAGGAAACGCGCGAATACGTCTCGCGCGTGCTCGCCTTCAGCGTGATTTACGACTGGCGCCTGAACGGCTCGACGCTGCCGATCTCCTCGCGCCTGCCGCGCATCGGCCAGGCCTACGAGCCGCCCGGCGGCAAGGCCGCACGCAAGGCCGTGACGTGTCCGGCAACGAAATCGGCCGTGGCGGAAACCGCCATCGCACCGCCGCCGGCGGCGACGAAGGCGCAATAAGCCCTCCCCTTCAAGGGGAGGGTTTGGGTGGGGATGGTGTGGATTTCTGCAACCTAGCAAATAACACCATCCCCCTCCAACCTCCCCCTTGAAGGGGGAGGCTAAAGCTGAGGGCTTTCGCGCGGCATAATGCGCGCATGAAGACCTATCTCGTCGGCGGTGCCGTGCGCGACCGCCTGCTCGGCATCGCGGTGAAGGATCGCGACTACGTCGTCGTCGGCGCCGTGCCGGACGATTTGCTGCGCGCGGGCTACAAGCCGGTCGGCAAGGATTTCCCCGTGTTCCTGCATCCGCAGACGCACGAGGAGTACGCGCTCGCGCGCACCGAACGCAAGACCGGACGCGGCTACCACGCCTTCGCCTTCGACACCGACCCGAGCGTGACCCTCGAAGACGATCTGCGCCGTCGCGATCTAACGATCAACGCGATCGCCGAGGACGAACATGGCGCGCTGATCGACCCGTTCGGAGGCGCGCGCGACCTTGAGGCAAAGATTCTGCGTCATGTTTCGCCGGCGTTCGCCGAGGATCCCGTGCGCGTACTGCGCGTCGCCCGCTTTGCCGCGCGCTACGCCGAGCGCGGCTTTCGCATCGCTGAGGAAACGCTCGCACTGATGCGTGCGATGGTCGCCGATGGCGAGGTCGATCATCTTGTGCCCGAGCGTGTCTGGGCAGAGACACAGAAGGCGCTGAGCGAAAAAACTCCGAGCGCGTTCGTGCGCGCGCTGCGCGAATGCGGTGCGCTGCGCGTGCTGTTTCCCGAGATCGACGCGCTCTACGGCGTGCCGCAGCGCGCCGAGTTCCATCCCGAGATCGACAGCGGCGTCCACACCGAGATGGTCGTCGACATGGCCGCGCGCTTGGCGCCTGGTGATGCGCTCATCGGCTACTGTGCGCTCGTGCACGATCTCGGCAAGGCGTTGACACCAAAAGACGTGCTGCCCCGGCACATCGGTCACGAACACCGCGGCCTCGAACCGGTGGCGGCAGTGAGCACGCGCCTCAAGGTGCCCAGCGAATATGCCGCGCTCGCCCAGCTCGTATGCAAGCTGCATCTGCTTGCGCATACCGCGCTCGAATTGAAGCCGGCGACCGTGCTCGGCGTCTTCGAACAACTCGATGCATTTCGCCGACCGGAGCGCATCGAGCCATTTCTTATCGCCTGCGAAGCCGATAAACGCGGGCGGCTGGGATCGAGCGAATCTGCCTACCCGCAAGCGGAGTTTTTGCGCCGCGCATTTGCCGCCGCCACAGCGATCGCTGCGAAAGAATTTATCGATCGTGGCCTGCACGGGCCAGCGATCGGTGAGGCAATGCGCAAGGCGCGCATCGAAGCGATCGCTGCGCTTTAGCGCCGCAACACCAACACGCGGAATTTCTCGCCCATCTCGCTCGGCAAGGTCAGCCGTTTCACCTGTTGTGCCAGCGCATAGCGCGCGGCTTCGTCCGTGGCCTCGACATAGCCTTGCGCGAACACCTCATCGAGGCCGTTTGCCATCAGGAATTGCGCCTGTGTGGCGTGCTCGGCGACGGCCAATCCCGCCGCCTCGCCCGCGCGCGCGAGCGCATCGAAATCGACCCAGGCTGTGACGTCCTGCAGTCCCGGCAAAATCAGCGGATCGTCATGTGCGCGGTGCCGATAATGGCAACGCAACGTGCCCGCAGCGCGGGTCGGATCGTAGTACTCGCCGTGCGCGTAGCCGTAGTCGATATACCAGGCGCTGCCGCGTTCCAGGGTTTTAGTGACCTCGATGAGCCAGGGATCGAGCAGCGTGCAGACTTCGGACAGATAGGGCCGCGGCAAGCGCGCGAACCGATCGCCAAGGGCGCGCTCGACGGCGGACCGCAGCCCGGCATCGGCTGCCACTTCGCGCCAAACGAAACGATCCTGCGTGTCGACACCGACTGTGCGCGCAAACAATCCTTCTTCGCGCAGCGCGAACGCGCGCACCGGCAGTGCGTCGATCACTTCGTTGGCGACGAGAACGCCGCGCCACGGCATCGCCGGCGGCGTATCGAGCCATTCGACGCGCTCGAAGAGATGTGAACAACGTGCGGACAACGTTTCGCGCTGACGCTCGCGCAGATCAGCGCTGCGTTCGAGCAGGCGATAGCGCGCCGGCAGGGCGCCAAGGCGTTCGAGTTCGAGCAGCAGTTCCGCGGCGAGCGCGCCGCTGCCGGGACCGAGCTCGACGATATCGCTGCCGGCTTCCAATTCCGGCAGCAAGGCACGCGCAAGGCAGCGCGCGAAGACGAAGCCGAGTTCCGGTGCCGTGACGAAATCGCCCGCGGCGCCGAACTTGGTCGTACCGGCGCTATAGTAGCCAAGCCCCGGCGCGTACAGCGCCAGCTCCATGTAGCGCGCGAAATCGAGCGCACCGCCCACCTGCGAAATCTCCGCGCGGATCCGCGCGGCGAGCCGCTCGCTGTGCGCGCGTTCTTCGGGCGAAGGCTGGGGCAATTCGACGCGCATACGGTGCTTGTGGAAGAATCGAAGCGAAACGCCGCGCAGCATAGCGTGCGGCGCAAGGAATGCGAATGAGCCCCACCGATCGTCCTGTCGTTATGATCACCGGCGCGGCCAAGCGCGTCGGCGCAATGATTGCGCGCACGCTGCACGCCGCCGGCTACGATCTGGCCCTGCACTATCGGCATTCGCATGGCGAGATGGACGCGCTTGTTGTCGAACTCGAATCACGACGCGCGGACAGCACGCTGGCCGTGCAGGGAGAGCTGGCCGACATTGCGCATCTGCCACGCCTTGTCGGTACCTGTATTGCGCGGTATGGACGGCTCGACGGCCTCGTCAACAATGCCTCCGCGTTCTATCCGACGCCGATCGGCAGCGCGACGGTGGCGCAATGGAACGAGTTGTTCTCGAGCAATGCGCAGGCGCCGTTCTTTCTCGCCCAGGCCGCCGCACCGCATTTAAAAAATGCGCACGGCAGCATCGTCAGCATCGCGGATATTTATGCGTTGCGGCCACTGCTGCATCATCCGATTTATTCGATGGCCAAGGCCGCGCTCGTGGCGATGACGCGCTCACTCGCACGTGATCTCGCGCCCGACGTGCGCGTCAACGCCATCGCGCCGGGCGCGATTCTCTGGCCCGAGGCGGGCAAGACCGCGGCCGATCAAACCGATTTGATTGCACGCACGCCGCTCGCGCGCACGGGCACGCCCGAGGATGTTGCCACCGCCGTGCTGTTCCTGCTGCGCGATGCGAAGTTCACGACGGGGCAGATTCTCCACGTCGACGGCGGCCGCGAGCTCGTCGTCTAGCGGCGGCGGAATACGCTGTCGTTCTACTTGGGCCGGAACGCGTTGGCGATCAACACCTGATCAAACCCGGCGCCGGCCACACCTTCCTCGGCGTAGCGATACACCGCGGCGGCGTAGATGCCCTGCAGCGCCGACTGCACGAGCGCGACCAGCATCACGGCGATGACGAGCACCACCGCCGCAACGGCCATCGCGATCGGGGAATGCGAGCCGATGGCGGCAGCGATCAATGCGACGCCCAGTACGATCACGAAGAAGGTGATGAGGCCGAACACGACGCCGATGCCGGCGTTGCCGATCAGATTTTCGCCCCAGGTGCGCTTGAGCAGCTCGACGCTTCGCTTGACCGCATCGACCGGACCGACGTCGCTGTTGACCAGCACGGGCACAACGAGAAACGTCGCCATCGACCAGGCCAGGCCGATCAGGCCGACGACCCAACGGCCGAGGAATCCCGCGCGGTCCTGCAGCGAACGCAGCAGCATGCCGACCGTCGCCGCGATCGCCGCGTAGCCGAGGATCGTCGGCAGGCGCGTCTTCGCCGCGTGGAAGCCGTCGGCGAGGGTGGGCTCGCCGCCGCGCAGGCGGATCGACGCCGCGGCGACGAGTGCCGAGTTGAAGAAGATGATCACGCCGTACTGCACGAAATAGAAGGCGAACAGCGCGATCGTTCGACCGGGGGTGACGTGTTCGGCCATCTGCGGAGTGAACACGCCGGCGAACGCCGCGGGAATAAAGAAACTCAAGCTCACGACGACCACACACAGCGCCGAGAGCGCCGGAAACACGAGCAGCTTCTTATCGGCCTGCAGCACCGCCGCGCTGGCCTTGACGAGAGCCCAGCTCCGCGAGAGTTTTTCGAACATCGCTCCATCCCCGTGTTGGTCGATACGGCTTTTTAGCATCGAGCCGAACGACGGGTAAAGCGCTGGAAGTCACATTTTGCGCTTACAGCTCGACGCGCTGCATCGATTCGCCGCTCGCCGACGCGTGTTCGGCCCAGAGCGCGGCCATCGTCTTGCCGGAAACGGGGTGCTTCGCGTCCGATGCGATATCCGCGAGCGGCCTCAGCACGAAAGCGTGTTTCAGCTCGGGCCTCGGCAATTCGAGATGGTCCTCGCCGCTCAGCACGAGATCGTCGTAGAGCACGATGTCGATATCGAGCGTGCGGCTGGAGAAGCGCGGCACGTCGCGGCGGCGGCCGTGGCGATCTTCGAGCGCATGCAGCCAGTCGTTGAGTGCGGCGGGGTCGAGATCGGTATCGATTGCGACGGCGAGGTTGAGAAAATCCGGACCGTCGAAGCCTACCGCTTTGCAGCGGTAGACGGGCGAGACGCCGATGTCGCCGAAACGCGCGCGCAGTTCGCCCAATGCGGCACGCAGATGTTTTTCCGGCTCGAGGTTCGAGCCGAGGCTCAGATAGGCACGGCTCATGCGGCGGGCTTCGCGCCGCGCTCGATGACCACGCCGACCGATTTCGAGCCGCGCACCGCGCCGGGTTTGGCCAGCTTCAGACGCAGCCACGCCACCTTGAACTCGTTCAGAACAATTTCTGCGCAGCGCTCGGCCAAGGTTTCCACCAATTCGAAATGCGAGGCTTCGACGAACGCGATCAGGCGTTTCGACACGGCCTTGTAGTCGAGCGTGTCCTCAATGCGGTCGCTCGCGGCCGGCTTGCGGTTGTCGAAGGCCATTTCCAGGTCGAGCGCGACGACCTGGCGGATCTTGCGCTCCCAATCGTAGATGCCGATGACGGTTTCGATGCGCAGGTCTTCGATGAAAACTGTGTCCGACATAGAAATCATGCCGGTGCAGCCGGCATTCAATTTATCTTTGGCCCTGGATTCTATACCGCGGCGAGACTTTCCAAATCCCAACGCGGTGCGACTTTGATCTGCGCACCGTCGTGCAGCCCCGCATGCAGGCGCAGCGCGCCGGCCAGCGCGATCATCGCGCCGTTGTCCGTGCAGAACTCCAGCCGCGGGAAGTAGACACGAAAGCCCTCGCGTTCGGCGGCCTCGGCCAGTTGCGCCCGCAGGCGCTTGTTCGCGCCGACGCCGCCGGCGATGACGAGGCGCCGCGCACCGGTCTGCACTAGCGCACGGCGGCATTTGATCGCGAGCGTGTCGACGATCGCCTCCTCGAATCCGCGCGCGATATCGGCCTTCACCGCAGGGGTGTCGGCATTCGCCTGGTAGGCGAGCAGCACCTGCGTTTTCAGGCCCGAAAAACTGAAATCGAGACCGGGCCGGTCGGTCATCGGTCGCGAGAACTTGAACCGCCCCGACTGGCCGGATTCGGCCAATTTGGCCAGCGCCGGGCCGCCGGGGTAGGGCAGGCCCATGAGCTTGGCGGTTTTGTCGAAGGCTTCGCCGGCGGCGTCGTCGAGGGTGTCGCCGAGCAGGCGGTAGCGGCCGATGCCGGTCACTTCGATCAGCATCGAATGACCGCCGGAGACGAGCAAGGCCACGTACGGCGGCTGCGGCGGGTCGGCCTCGAGCATCGGCGCGAGCAGATGCCCCTCCATGTGATGCACGCCGATCGCCGGCACGTCGAGCGCCCAGGCCAGCGACCGAGCGCAGGCCGCGCCGACCAGCAGGGCGCCCACCAAGCCCGGGCCGGCCGTGTAGGCCACGCCGCCGAGGTCGCGCGGGGTCATGCCGGCTTCGCGCAGGGTCTCGCGGATCAGCGGCAGCAGCTTGCGCACGTGATCGCGACTGGCCAGCTCGGGCACGACGCCACCGTACTCGGCGTGCATCTTGATCTGGCTGTACAACGTATGCGCCAGAAGACCCCGGGCCACGTCGTAGACGGCCACGCCGGTCTCGTCGCACGAGGTTTCGACCCCAAGAACGGGCCGTGAAATGGGGATTGCGTTTTGTTCTTCCATCGCGTTAGAATGCGCGGCTCACCGCCCTGTAAGGGCACTTATTGTATCCGGAGTTTTCATGCCCAGCGTCAAAGTTCGCGAGAACGAGCCTTTTGAGTTCGCTCTGCGCCGCTTCAAGCGCACTTGCGAAAAGGCCGGCGTTCTGGCCGAGACCCGCAAGCGCGAGTTCTACGAAAAGCCGACCCAGGAGCGCAAGCGCAAGGCCGCCGCGGCCGTCAAGCGCCATCTGCGCCGTGTGTCGCGCGACGTGACCAAGCGTCAGCGTTTGTACTGATCTGCTGACGTTCCAAGCGTCTTTCAAGACGGCCGGTCGCGCGAGCGTACCGGCCGTTTGCGTTTCACTGCCGCCTTTTTTGCTCGCCATTCCCGCGAAGGCGCGAATCCACTGCCTTTTTCCTCGCTTTTCTCCATCACGAAAGCAGAAGCAAAGACACTGGATTCCCGCTAGAAGCATGCGGGAATGACGAGCAGTAGCCACCCAACTCGCCGTAACCACGAGGAATCGACCATGAGCCTCAAAGCCCAACTTACCGACGACATGAAGGCCGCGATGAAGTCCGGCGACCGCACGCGTCTGGACGTGATCCGCCTGATCAACGCCGCGATCAAGCAGCGCGAAGTCGACGAGCGCATCAGCCTCGACGACGACGCCGTGCTTGGCGTGCTCGAGAAGATGCTCAAACAGCGCCGCGATTCGATCACGCAGTTCGAAGCCGCCGGCCGCACCGACCTCGCCGACAAGGAGAAATTCGAGGTCGGCGTGATCCAGCACTACCTGCCCGCCCAGCTCACCGCCGAGGAAGTCGATGCCGCGATCGCCGCCGCCATCGCCGAGTCGGGTGCGACGAGTGCCAAGGACATGGGCAAGGTCATGGGCTTGGTCAAACCGAAGGTCGCCGGGCGCACCGACATGGGCAAGCTGTCGGAGCTCGTCAAGGCGAAGCTGGCGGCGTTGGGCTAAGATGAGTCTCGCCAACCGGGAGGTGTGCGATGGAACATATCGTCAATGTCCATATTGAGAAGTTGCCCGAGGGTGTGTATCTCGCGACCAGCGAAGACGTGCCCGGCCTCGTTGCGCAAGGACGCACAATAACCGAAGCGCTGGAGATCGCACGCGATGTCGCGAAAAAGCTTCTCGAAGCACAAGCCGAACGTTCTGGCGGTTCCACGCATCTGTCTTCCCTCAGCGAATCTTTCGACTATCCGCTGATTTTGAGCGCTTGAACCGATGGGCCGACTCGGCGGCTTTCGCTATCGCGACATCGTTCGCCGCCTGAAGGCTTTCGGCTTTCAATTCGACCGGCAGGCGGCTGGGTCGCATGAAATCTGGTTCAATTCGTCGACGAATCGCTACACGACGATCCCCAACCATCCGGGCGACATGCCGGAAGGTACACTACGCGCCATCCTGCGTCAGGCAGGCATCGAACCCGACGACTTTCTCAAAGGCTGATGTCCGGCCGCATCCCCGCCCAATTCATCGACGAACTGCTCGCGCGCATCGACATCGTCGAGGTGATCGAGCAGCGCGTGCCGCTGCGCAAGGCCGGGCGCGACTGGAGCGCGCGCTGCCCGTTCCACGACGAGCGCTCGCCGTCG
>Ga0070685_10001713_pt1 | contig 11507 bp, 20 predicted proteins | sample KBSS13LmetaG_FD_65651 | JGI IMG/M metagenome (GOLD analysis project Ga0070685, IMG submission 65651) | Switchgrass rhizosphere microbial communities from Kellogg Biological Station, Michigan, USA - KBS S1-3L metaG | ecosystem: Host-associated > Plants > Roots > Rhizosphere ...
TACGTCTGATCGATTAGTTTCTGTGCTCGTTTAGTCATACCGTTTTGTTTTCTATCAGGGCTGGTTCTCGCCCTGAACAAACGCTACCGCTCCCACATGGTAGAAACGAGACACCAGAGCGGCACCCCGACACGCAAGAGCGGTAGCAGATTTTGTTTTGGTTTTGATTGTTCATGCTGGTTTCTACGTCAGCTATGACTCACTAAATCACAGTTAGGATTAGCCGTCAAATAAAACTTACAACTATTTTCATTCTTCTGCTTGACACCTAGCCCAGCGTGACGCATTGTTAGAGGCGTGCCGATTGGCCGAAATAGGGCTAGGGATTTTTGAAGCAATGTTTCCCCAGGCCCACCCAAAGCGCAAAGCCGCTCTTTTATCAGCCCGAGCCGCTATCGCCCTATGTGAACCTAAAGAGAAGGAATAAAGGGTATGAACCAAACCAAAACAAGGGTAAGCCAGTCAGGGAATACAGCACACAAACAGAAGCCGAGCGGTTTGTTCGTAGCTGTGAGGCTAGGAATGCTACACAAATTGCAGGTGAAAGACGACGCACAGCTTAACCCCTCCACAATTCCCCCATTCCACCCCGTTTGCGTCATGTGAACGGGGTTGTTTGCTCTTTAGGATTGATTCTGGCAGGCTTTTGGACCTGATAAGGCATAAACCTACAACTAATTCGTCTCAGAGCATTTTTAGGACTAGACAACCACTCACTCATAGGCAATGCTAGGGCCATGCCTGAGACGGCTACCGTCCTAGAACCTCCAATCCCACCCGAAATTAACGGGCACAATCACAGTCATTTACAGGAGAACGAGCCAGTTGTTCTACAACAACCCGAGGATTGCCCACTAACAGACGAGGCTAGGCTTAAGTCAACAACCGTTTCTAAGTCCATTCGTAACACACTCTATCAAGCCACTAAGCTTAAAGACCTTACATTTGAGACGGCAATGGGGATGTGTGAACCTTTCGAAAGCGACGAATCAGCCGACCGCGCCCGCTCCCGAGCCATGGCTGTCACCTCCCTAGTCAAAGCCTGGGAAGCAGCTTGTGAGCGTATTCGTATCGTGCGCAAGATCCCAATGCCGGGAGCTATGAAACACCTTCCCGAGCAGCCTAAGACCCGCAAGAAGGCTAAGCCAATGAATAAGCCTCCGGTGATACCGGGGCCGGTGTAGGCTGTCATTCCACCCCAGGACCACAACCTGTAGTGGGTCTAAATAGGTACCTGCCTAAGTCCTTGCATAGTAACAAAACGGGTTTCGCACAATATATACACAATTCAATTGGCACGTACTTCAGACTGGCCCATGCCTCAGCATTTACTTCTAAGCAAGCAGCTTGCTCCATTCCCAGCCACAGACCGAGCCTTGATTGAATCCTAAGCCAGCCAGGACCAGAACTGGAAGGGGTGGGGAGGTTTTGGGGTAACGGGGTGGGACGAGGTAACGCGTTGTATATCCCATTTCGATATCGGACCAGCTTCTGGAATGCCCTTCTTTGGAGTGGAATATGGCCTAGGAATGATTTTGGTTAGAACTGGCAACCAAATCTACGCCTAGCCATGATTAGGTTCTAATTTAACCTCCCCTGTACCCCTCTTAGAATAAGACTACGTCTAAGGGGGTGACAGCGTTATAGAATGTGACTAGGTGTTGACATAGCGTGACTAGTTGTTACTGTCACACATGCCACTGACTAAGCGACAAAAGGCTTATAGAGAGTATCTAAAATCAGATCATTGGAAGAAGCTTCGTAATCAAGCAATAGCTAGAGACGGAGGCAAGTGTGTAACCTGCGGTGATACGACTTGGCTACAGGTTCACCACAAAATCTATCGAGGTTTTTATCAGAATTCTCTACTGAGAGATTTGGAAACTTTGTGCCGGAAGTGTCACCGGATACAGCACGGACTTGGGCCTACTGATTTCCAATCAAAGTGTCGAGAGATTGCGCGTTACTTTCATTACCAGAAGCGCCCACCAAAATCAGATTGGTTAGAGCTAAAAACATTAATTAGCAATAAGGACGACCTTATGGATTTCGGAGAGCTAATGTTCAAATTTATTTTCTATGTCGTATCTTATGAAAGAGAGCACAAGCTTCAGGAGGATTGGTGGATGAACAAAGACAAGAATCGGTTTTGGTTCCACCGAGCTTTTAACGTTAGAGAATCAATCTGGGAAAGGGCCTTATAAAGTGTACGGGAAATTATTTTGTTCGATGTATGAAGGGTCAATGGTCGGTTCTGGCACGCATGTCTTTGCATTAATGGGTTATGTGATAGCCCACCAAAGACCAGACCCACAGGTAGGTGGTCAGGTCAGATTAAATCCAATTCTGCTGGCTACGATATTTGGTGAAACCGAGAGCCGAATCCAGCAGGCGATTGACTTTCTTTGCGCCCCAGACCCGAACTCAACCACCCCAGACGAGGAAGGTAGAAGGCTTATAAAAATCGGACAGTTCGATTACCGTGTAGTGAATGCCGCAAAGTATCTGGCTATTCGCAACGAGGAGGAGCGACGAGAAGCCAACCGAATCCGACAGGCCAACCACAGAGCAAAACCCAAAAAGGTTGTGGGCCGGGGAAAACCAAGCCCGGGAGAAGAACAGTTTGTGGAAATGAGCAAGAATGGAGAAGACACCTCGATAGAGCCGGGGAATAAAATCACCCTACCTGCTGCTTTAGATTAAAATGAATACCGAGAACATGAAAGGCCATGCCTGTTGTGTAGCCCCACTTGAAGGACACGAGTTTGTTGGAAATGAGTATCTGTGTGGATTTTGCCACCGCCCAATAGCTCTGCACCAACTACCAGAACCTAGGCCGAAACCTTCGAATATAGATCCACACACACCACGAATCAGATCGCCCCAGTTTGTGAATATCGCCATGGGGCCGCTCACGGATAAGAAGATTGATAAGTACCGTGAACAGGGTTGGTATTCGGAGGAATTCAGACAAGCCCGTAGAGAGCGAATGCAGGGCAAATCCAAACGCAGTGGCAGTTTTGTAGAACGAGACGGCAGGTTGATTTACTCACCCCTGTAGCAAAAACCTCCACTGGCAAGTCGTTCCTGCCTCAGACGGTATCAGCCTTGGGCTAGATTACGTGTTGGCCGGGTTCTAGCATTTATTTGGCGGTTAGACAGTCAATTATGGCCTGCTTCTGCGCGAGAATCGAGCCAGCCGAAACCGTCACCCAAGAGGGATTATAAGCATAGGATTCTGGCTGAAGGTTTGCGTGTTGGCTCAGCCCTGTTCTTATCACGCTCTCAAGAAAATGATTCTGCGCCTTTTCCAGCGTGCTGAACATTTCCCCGTCTGGGGTTTGGTATCCTTCAGATTTGGTTATCATAAGTGGTGCCGCAGTTTTAACCTGATTTTCGGGTTCCAATCTCAATTCATTAAGTGAAATATTGTGCTGTTCAAATATACAAGCACCGAAATTTTTACCTTCTAACGCCATGCCAACACAGATATGATTTACCCCAACATAAAGGTCTTTATCTCGGTCAGCTTCGGCTTGGGCCATGGACAACACCCTTTTAACAGACGGGGTAAGCCTTTCAATTTGTAACTCAGTCATAAAATCTGGTGAGCACGGCAGAGAATTTCACTCTGCACGGTGATGCAATTAGATTATTTTGGGAATCATCACCACAGACCCGGTGCTGCGTCTTATTCCGCCACATGCTCATGATTGGTCAGGGGGCCTCGACTCGAACGAGACACAGCATAGCTGGGCGTCAAACTCGACGTTCCTAAGTCCAGCATTTGCGAGAGCGCGACTCTCTGGATTTCCGTTCGCCCACGTCCTGAGTAAATTGGCGGTGTCCGGGGACAGCAACAAGACTGACTTTGCCGTCTCTGCACTGGCCCAGTTCCTGTCAGTCAGGTCAGGCCAACGGGCAAACCGAACACCATTGAAAGTGGTCGCACCGGCTAGACGTTCGATACCTAGCTTAACCGGGGTTTCAAACCCGGCCCTCAACGTGGGCCTAGGACTCGTTATGAGGATCAGTGCGTTAAAATTGGCGCAAGCGTGCCGTGCGTTACGCGGCTTATGGCTGGTGTTCTTGCACTTGCTCAACCTGGCCATAGGAGGGATTCCGATATCGCGGATCACCCTGTATGATTCCTTCTCCATACCGACGCTTGCATTGGGTTCTAGCACACACCCTAGATAGCCCAGGAATAGGATCGGGGCAAGAAAAATCTTGATCTTTGTTTTATTCGTGCTACTTGTCTTACTTGTGAATCTAACCAAGTTAATTCAGTCCTATCGTAGAGACAGCCGGTTGTCCGTTCGAAAAGTGGCCAAACAGGTTGGTATAACACATTCAGCCATGTTCAGAATCGAAAAGGGAAGACCGCTGGACCAACAGAACCTAGCGAGACTGATTAAGTGGTTGTTAACTTAAAACCTATGAACGAAACAGAAACCGAAACCCCAATGGGCCTAGTGAAAATGGGCGCAGCTACAGAGGTTGTCGCCGCTCAGCCACCGCCAGCAAATATCGAAGTCACGGTAGAATCCCCAGACGAAATGGAGGTAGCACAGAAGTCCTTAATTGAATGGTGCCGTAACAAAGTGTCCGAACAGCGCCATGAAATGGACGAACTGGTTTCGGCCTATCAATATGCTGTTAAGCAGAAATGGGCGAATGGTGCCCTGAAACGACAATCAGAAAAGGCTGTTAAGAGAGTTGAATTTTACGAGAAGGTTCTTAGTGCTTTAGAACATGGGTATGTCATTGTTCCCAACTTTCCAGTGACGGCGTTTGCGATTCGGACAGATAAAAATAAACCGCTGAGGATGATGACAACACAATGGTCTAAGAAGCACACCCAAGAATCCCCAGTGCTGCCAATTGGCGAGGGCGAATATAAAAATCCATTCCCTCACGTTCGGGAAATGACCATTGCCCAACCAACAGCAACCACTAGCGAGGTGAGACAGTATTGGGCCAATAATTGGAAGGATTTAGAGTTCCCTGTTATCATGGCCAAGCCAACTATTATGGCGGCAGCAACCCGAGCCATGGCCTTGAAGATATTCGACGATCTGGCCATTCTGCCCGGATCTGCGCCAAGCGAAGGAACTAGACCACCACGCGGAGATCCGATCATTGTGGCTAGGATAAAAGACCCAACCCGTTCTTACAAATCATGGTCCACAAAGGAACACTGGGTCACATTCATGGTCGCATGGCACTTGAACACGAGAGATTTGTGAAAACATGGTGGCCCATATCCATACCCATTCTGATTGTTGGATTCGTAATCTACTGGACTGTAGCCAGCTTCAACCCAGACAGCCAGTTCTGTTCCCACCGAATCTACAAACAACCAGACGGCACATACGAGGTCTGGTGGATAGGCAGATCGAAACGCCGCGAATTCAAGTGTAAAACCTACCAAGAAGCTAAAGATTATCAGATCAAAGAATGCGAAGATTTAAAGCGGTTCATTATGCAAAAACCAAGTGGAGAAAGGGTGAAATGAATCACAGCGACGAAATCACGTTCCTAAACCGGCTGGTGGAGGATTTGAAGGAATCCTACAAGTTTGGTATTCCTTCGTACTGGATTCGGGACTATGACTTGGGCGCGGACCGCCTCAACCAAGCTACGGAAGTAATTGCGAGGCTGGAGCAGAAGGCTCGGGATTCGAAAGCACTGGTGGAAGCACTCTGGAATGAGCGTAAATGAAACCCAAACCTAAACCCACCCGCATTGAACTTGGTAAGCGCATTTACGCCTGCCTGTCGGCATGTTCCAGTTTGGAAATCGCCGCTAATGCGGTTCTTATGCGCGGTGCGGATAACGAAAAAGCAATGAAGTTATTGGACGATTGTAGATTGAAGGCAATAGCGGCCCGGAATGACGCGGATGTAGCCATGCACGAAATGGGAATCGGATATCACCAACTTTATGAAACCTAAACCCACTCAATCCAAGCGCCGAAAGACCAAGGGCGTGTGCTCTGTTTACATTAATGGACCAGATATTCCTGATTCCTTTATTCAAGCCACCGGGGACAAGCGCCGAAAGCTGGCCAAGGCGATTGCGGATATGCTGTTTAATGATGGAGAGGCAAAGAATGCAATACTCTCAATAACTTACACCAGCCTAGACGGGTGGGGTCATAAGGAAGCAGCGCAGCGCATTGAACAACTCCTAAAGAAGCATGGAATATGAAAATTAGGTTCAAAACACAATGCGGACTGATCGCCATCAAAGAGTGTCCTGATATTGATATGCCGGTGACTGTGGTAATGTCTCCACTTTGGCAAATCCCTCCGGTGCCAGGGAAGCCCAAACCGGAAAACTTCCAATGCTATAGAAGGTATGAATTCAACGGAGAAATTGTAGAAGGAATACCCACAGTTGTTGAAATCCATGAAGCCCCTTGACCCAACCAAACCAATTCAAACCGAGGCCAAACCGCACGATTGTTTAAACTACTGCCACGTTGATAAATGCGACGGCGAAAAGGACGAATGCCATTGCCGAATCTGCGGCAGGAAATGGACCGAGGCTTGCAGTTTTGACAACGATTATTCGTAATCCATGAAGCCATTAGATTTGACCAAACCCATTCAAACCCGCGACGGCAGACCGGCGAAGTTTTTGCATAAGTTGAAAGGCGAGCCAGATTTTCCGATTGTATGCGTCATTGATTCGTCTGAGGACGAACAGATTAATTATTACAACAAGGACGGACTTGTCAGAACTGGAGGCAGCGTGCTGGACCTAATCAACGTCCCAGTCAAACACGTCAGGGAGTATTGGGTGAATGGCTATGAGCACAGTTGCTCGTTTTATAATACGAGAGAGGGGTGTGAAATCGCAGACGCGGACAATCCGTCCAAGCGTCTCGCTTGCGTAAAAATCACCATTCCGTTCGAGGAGGGACAAGGTCTATGAAGCCATGGACCTTCTTCATACTTGTACTGCTCGGCTTAGCCCTGGCGCTTAATTTTTGCATGGGCCAAGACGTTCCGCCAGCGCCACCCTTGACCGGACTCATTATTGGAACAGACGGTAAAACTAACGTTGTCGTCTTTAATGAGTCTGTGAAGTCCATAACGTGGGAAACCAATGGCCCGCCAGCGCCACCGAATACGACCAATTACAACGCAACTAATTGGCCGTCGCTAGACAATCGGGTTTGGTTAACCAATGGTCCCGGTGGTTGGGTCATTGCAAATCCACGCACCAACTCTTTCCTTTCCCACCCCGAACGCAAGCGCAAGGTCATAGCCTACCGCAAGGAATGCCCTGAGTGTGGGGTTACTCTGACTTCGACCAATATCACGTCATGGACGGTCAGTGACGAGACGAACTCATTCCGAATGGTCACAGTCGGGTTCGAGTGCAGGGGTTGTGACGAAACCTACTCAGAGACGTTCAGGAAACCGATTAGGAAAACCAAGGTTGAGGAAGTTACTACGGAAGTGGTGAAATAATCATATGAAGTTGGATAGAAACATAACCAAACCACGGCGCGGGAAGTATGCGCTTATTAAGCTGCGCCAGTCACGGCTAACCCCAGAACTTTGCTGCGGTCCTTCTGAAATTATGGTGGAAACCGAGGCTATAGACTTTGGCTGTGACGGCGAGGACTTCTTTGTTATCCGACTCAAGGATAAATACGCCCCAGACGCTTTACGGGCTTATGCCAGAGCCGCCAGCGCAGACGATATTGAATATGCTAAAGAAATCGATCAACTCGCGCTCAATGCTGAAAACCACCCAAACAAAAAACGTCCAGACTGATCACCGGAAATAATGATCACCCAATCCAAATTCCAGTCCAAAAACGGTGACACTTTGTCCTATCTTATGATACGCAAATCAGAAGTGGATAAGCGCCTGAATGCGGTACGTGGTAAGCGCGAGAACCTTGAGATTGTGCTTAGATCAATGCAGGTCGAGGAACAGAAAGCCACGACAGAAGCGTTTAATATTCAGACAAGGCTTAATGTATGGTGGATGGAATATCGTCAGGTTAAACCATGAAACTCTTACCCTGCCCATTTTGCGGCTCGGGTAATGTCCAAATCACTCTGTATAATTACCCGACCATGGTCTGCCAAAGCTGCTGGGCTATGGGTCCGAAAGGAACCCGATTGAGCAAGCGCGGGCGAGGAACCGGACCCGAAGTACACGAAACCGGGTTGGGCGAGGACACAATTCAAGCCGCAACCAAAGAAGCCCATGAACTGTGGAATAAGCGGGTTATCCCGGTTCCTGAACAATGGCTTCCCAGCGGGTCAGACCAAGACAGTCCAGACGAATCCTAGCCCATGACCCTAAAAACTCTTTCTAGCCTGTTTATTGAGCGAATGCGGGGCATTGTAAGGGCTTATTCCAGACATGGAGAGAAGGAATTATTCTCTCAGTCCATACCATTTGAAAATAAATCCTACAAAAGTTAAAATAAATGCTTGCCAAGTTCCTAGGTAGGTGGGAAGGTCAGTCTAGTTCAGGCTGTAGGGCCGAATAGACATGAAAGAACAACTTCATTTTAGATTCTGGTTGCTCTCACTGGTCGCAAGGCTGGTGCTCCGTGTCTATGGAGTCCCTACATCAACCAGTATCGTACCCGTAGCGACTAATACCCGCTACGGGTTTTACTTTTCATGGAAAAGAGATTGCCGGGCTTGAGCTAACTGTTCTTTGGCACAGCGGGTACAGATAGCGCGTAGAAACATTAAGATACCTCAAGCCCGTAAAAAGCGCGTTAGAGAAGTGGGGAAAACCCACAGGTTATTTCGGGAGAGCGCGACCTTTGACTCTAATGAAAAGTCTCGGCGGACACCGACACCCTATCCGGGCTCATCCCCAAGATCGCAAAAAGATTCGCCCCGCTAAAGACAAAGGATCAGAAAGCAGAATCAGTATGGCAAGCTACCCTGAATGGGGAATGCGGTGCGAAGAAGCTGGTGATTACTGCACAAAACCCAAGCCAGAGAGAGGCGGTCTGTACGTGTTCCGTGTCCCTTCCGTCTCATCCCCTTAACAAAAACAAAAACAAAAACAAACTCAAGTTAAAACCGGGTACAGTACCGGGTACTGGTACAAAACCATGACACAAGTTAAAATCTACTTTGACGGTGGGTACAACAACCTCGGACCGTACGGCTCATACCATATCGTGTCAGAACAAATTAACATGCGAGTCAGTCGCAAGACATTCGAACCCTGTTCAGGAATCAGTTCGTGTAACACGGCTGAGTACTTGGCTCTACTTGATCCGGTTCAGTGGCTAGTTGAATTCCCAGATCCAAAAGAGTTTCAGGTTCAAATCTTTGGTGACTCTCAACTCGTGGTAAATCAAGTCAGTGGCCGGTGGAAGGTCAGAAAGGACCACTTGAAGCCTTTGTGTAACGAGATTCAGAAACTACTCAATAGATTTGGTTCATGGTCAATTTCATGGCACCGTAGAGATAATAGTGTGGCCCTATTTGGGCATTGAAAATCTAACCAAATTGTGTTACCACTTAACCCACTTCTCACCGCTCCTCGGTGATAGGGGTGATCTGAATTAAGGTTGCCCCTGATTTATTTTATGAACCTGCTCGACGGCACAGAGAACAAGGACTCAAACATAATAGACATTCGTGGTGAACCATTGGAAATGACCGAGGTCGAGCGCAAATCCGATTACTGTATGAGCCACCATAAAAAGGTGGAAGTTGACGAGCATGAGCGGCTGATTATCTGTAAAGAATGCGGCAAGGTCATAGACCCGTTCGATTACATGCTTGGCTGGGCGCGGGAAGGAACTCGTAGAATGCAACGACTCAAATCCCTGGACGACGAGATACGGCACAAACATAATGAACTGGAAACCATGAAAGCTGTGCTGGCACGAGAGAAATCTAAAGTCAGGAAGATTAACCCAGACGCGCCGGAAGTGATTACGTGGCGGCGGCAAATGTCTAAATTAAAAGCATGAAAAGGTGGGCAATGTTTTGGGCACTTGGATTTATTCCGTGCCTTGTTTGGAAACAAAGAGACGGACGATTTACTTATCGAAACAACCCATTTGTTGGGCGCGATTGTTTACGAGAACCCGAACCCGATTGGGAATGGTTGGACGTAGGAGACACTTGCGGGTTTCCAGATATTGGCTGCTGGTATCACCTCGGACGCGCAGGGGTTCTGGCTCAATTTGAAACAGAACTGGAGGCAAAAGAATACGCCGTGCTCTACGACTTGGAACACGGTGTGGGAAAATCCAACTGAACCTTTATCAAAGCAACCCCGAAAGTTCCACATTCTGTTCCGCCTGCCTGAGCGCAGCTTTGTTCCGTGAAACTGTGGCGGGTTTGGTGGGTTGAGCGGGGGTGACTCCCAGTCCGTTTTTAATCGCGTTTTCTATCAGGGTTTTGGGGCAATCGATCTTGTGCATCTTTAGTCGCATGGCTAGGATTTGGTTTGAGTTCCGCAAGTCGCCGTATTGGAAGTTTTCGGTAGGAGTAAGCATGATTCCGAATCTAGGCTTGAACTAGCGAAGCGCAAGGAGTAATTGTTGCTAACCCGATCCGGTAAGGGTGTTTATGCCGTCTGCTGAAGATTTAGCATCACTAACTAGACTCTCAAGAGATCCGGGCACCGTAGGCACAGTCTCTCTACCTCCTAAGTTGCCCAAAGAATTCTTAGACCGCAACCCGTCTATGGCCTCTTGGGAACAGGAGTTTCGTAAGTGGTGTCAGGAACAGCTTTCTATCTCGATCAAAGGCAGTCCTTAAAAATTATGCCAGCTTTTACAGTTCCAAATTATTCAGTTACTGGAGGTGGATCAGGTTACACCAATATGTTTACGGGACCGCCAGCGCCCGGGACACCTACGGACACTTCGCTAGATTACGGGCTGTACAACGGGAGCATGGTTGTGAGCCGGAAGACTGGTAAGCCGTGGAACGGGAAGGAGCCACGTTCTGGAAAAATGTTCAAACAGGGTATCGAGGTCCCAGACGTGCAGGCTGAAGCCGGGGTCAAAGTGCCCTACTCGAACGAGGTCATTAATCCGAACGATCCGACTCAGAGGTATAAACCTGTCGATATAGTTAAAAGCCCCGATATCTCTGCTGCCACTTCTGACTTGCTGGAAACTTTTAAAAAAAGTGCTAACGACTCATTAAAGGATTTTTCTCAATACCTCCAAGAATTCAAAGCAAACACCGGAGCAGCCCTGGACGCCAGCAAAGCTGCTGTAGCTGGTATCCCTCCGACAATCAACACCCTGAACGCGAACCAGGGTAAGTACAACGCAGATTTAGCCGCGAGTTTAGCCGCGCACGACGCCGCTCTGGAAAAGAGCAAGGCCGAGTATGAAGCTTTGAACGCAGCGAATGCCGCGACTCAGCGTGGAATTGTTGAGAAGGGTTACAACGAACTCCCTTCTTACGACAAAGCCGGTAACGCAATAGCTGAGCGGCAAATGCAGGAAGTTCTAAAGAATGTTTCTCGGTACAAATTAG
>Ga0070685_10001717_pt1 | contig 11501 bp, 11 predicted proteins | sample KBSS13LmetaG_FD_65651 | JGI IMG/M metagenome (GOLD analysis project Ga0070685, IMG submission 65651) | Switchgrass rhizosphere microbial communities from Kellogg Biological Station, Michigan, USA - KBS S1-3L metaG | ecosystem: Host-associated > Plants > Roots > Rhizosphere ...
GACGGACGTGGGTCGGACCGGGGTGCGGGCGGATGCCGGCCCGACAGCCGGCATCCGGTGCGTGCGCCTCAGCCGCAGGTCGCGGCCAGCAGCTTGTTGTTGCTGAAGTAGCAGCAGTAGTAGGTCGCGCCCGTCTCCACGCAGCACCACCCGGTGGCCAGGTGGCAGGCGAAGGCGGGCTTGGCCGCGAGTGTGCCGGCAAGCGTTACCGCGATCAGGGCGAGGGCACGCAGGCTCCGGTGTGACATGTTGCCTCCTCCGGACAGGTGTGGGTTCGCCAGCGGAGTCACGGCCTTTCCGCCGGGCTGGCGGCCGGCGGATAGTTCAGCAGGGTGAGCGCCTCGTCGCCGGCCACGCCCACGTACGCCTTGGCGATGCGGCCGCGCGCATCCGTCTGCACCACCAGCGGCAGTTCGCGGATCAGCTTGAGCTCCCGGGTGGTACGGCGCAGGCGCACGGGGACGACGCCCGCCACGAACTGGCGGGCGCTGTCGGGCGTGAAGCCCAGGCTGTTGGTGAGCGCGTAGACGGGAAGGCCCCCCGGCCTGCGGTGCGCCACGAAGGCGTTCAGCCGCTCGGTGGCCGGGCGGCACGGCTCGCACCCCGTCTCGAAGAAGTAGATGGTGGCAGGATGAACGATCTGCGCGCTGTCGCCGGCCAGGTCCATCACCCCGATCTGCCCCAGGCTCTGACCCTCCATCTCGAAGCGCCACGCACCCGACTGCGTCGTGCGCGCCCACACCACCGAGCCGAGCAGCCCGAGGCTGGCGACGAACACCAGCCACGAAAGCAGCGCCGAGTCGCGCCAGCCACGGGAGCGAGACCTGGGTCTACGCATCTCAGGGAGGATTCGGATCAGAACCGCGGTACCGCGCCTTTGGAACATAAATGAATATTCATCTCCCCACTGTCAAGATTTTCCTGAAATGTATGGGTGAGAGTCGACATCACATCGTTCAAGCATCACTGATCCAGTGATTCACCTGGATTGTAAGGGTGTTCAATCAGTGCATTTACGAGTCCGCCAAACGGCTCGCTGTACGTCGTCACGTAGATTCAGGCAAACCATTGATGCCCTTTTATCCTCGATCGCGTCGATGGACTCGCTCGTTTCCCGCGACATGGAGCGGTCGACCGGCGCACACGCGGACGCCGGGCGGCGACGTGACCATGGGCAGCACGGCGGGTGAGGGAGCACCAGCGTGGCGCGGCCGCCGGCAGACGCCGCGTGGGCCGCGTGGGCGGGGTGGGCGACGTGGCAAACGGTTGACGCCACCGCGGGTGCGCGGCATTGTTACCGTACACTTCGTCTCGCTCCTCCCTCGCCGCGCCATCCCATGGCGACCCTGCACCGCGTCTTCTCGCGTCTCCAGGTGCTGCGTGAGCTCGCCGTGTTCCTGCGCGAGCGGCGGCTCTGGTGGCTGCTCCCGATGGTCCTGGTGCTGGTGGTGATGGCCGTGCTGCTCCTGCTGGCGCAGAGCTCCGCCGTCGCACCGCTCCTCTACCCCCTGATCTGACGCTTCCGTGACTCTCGGCCGGCTCGGGCTGGCGATGGCGGCGCTCGCGGGCTACTCCGCGGGGGCGGCGCTCGCCGCGCGCGTCCGCGCCGTCCCCCGGCTCGCCGACCTCCTCCTCGCCTTCGGCTTCGCCGCCGCCGCGGCGGTGCTCGCGCCGCGGCTGGGGTGGGGCGGGGGAGCGGCGGCGGCGATCGGCGGGGCGATGGCGCTCGGCGCGGCCGCCGGGCTCGCGCGTCCCCCGTCCGCCGCCTGGCCCTCGGACGCGGCGGACGAGCCGCGTTCGGCCTGGAAGCGCTTCGCGCGGCGGATGGGGAACTTCCAGGCGCGGCTGCTGCTGGGGGCGATGTACTTCATCCTCGTCACCCCCTTCGCGCTGGCCGGGCGCTTCACGGCAGACCCGCTGGCGGCGCCGGGCGAGGGCGCGTCCCGCTGGCGCGCGCGTCCGCCATCCCCGCCCACGCTGGACCACGCGCGGCGCCAGTCCTGATGCTGGTGCTCGGGATCTCCTGCCACTACCACGACGCGGCCGCCGCGCTGCTCCGCGACGGAATCGTCGTGGCCGCGGCCGAGGAGGAGCGCTTCTCCCGCCGCAAGCACGACGCGCGCTTCCCCCGGCAGGCGATCGACTTCTGCCTGCGTCAGGCCGGCGCCGCGGCCGACGAGGTCGACTACGCGGTCTTCTACGAGAAGCCGCTGCTCAAGTTCGAGCGCATCCTGCTCACCGCGCTGCGCACCTTCCCGCGCTCCTGGCGCGGCTTCGGCGAGTTCGCGCTGGGGTGGATGGAGGAGAAGCTCTGGATCCACTCCACCATCCAGGAGGCGCTCGGCATCCCCGCCGACCGGGTGCTCTTCGTCGACCACCACCTCTCGCACGCCGCCAGCGCCTTCTTCTGCTCCCCCTTCGATCGCGCCGCCGTGCTCACCGTCGACGGGGTGGGCGAGTGGACGACGACGGCGCTCGGCTCCGCGTCGTCCGCCGGCGGGGCACCGTGCGAGATCCGGCTGGAGCGCGAGGCGCGCTTTCCGCACTCGCTGGGGCTGCTCTACTCCGCCTTCACCGCCTTCCTGGGCTTCGAGGTGAACGAGGGCGAGTACAAGGTGATGGGGATGGCCTCCTACGGCTCGCCGCGCTACGAGGACCGCGTGCGCAAGGTCATTCGTGTCGAGGACGACGGCAGCTTCGCGCTGGACCTGCGCTACTTCTCCTTCCACCACTCCGCCGAGCGCGCGTACAGCCGCGCCTTCGTCTCCCTCTTCGGCGCGCCGCGCGACCCGCTGGAGCCGTTCGACGTCGCCGGCGCGGGCCCGGCGGCCGCGCGCAGCCGCCACTACGCCGACGTGGCCGCGAGCGTGCAGCGCGTGGTGGAAGACGCGCTGCTGAAGGCCGCGCGCGAGCTGCGCCGCAGCACGGGGCTCACGAAGCTGTGCATGGCGGGCGGCGTGGCGCTGAACGGCGTGGCCAACGGCCGCATCGTGCGCGAGAGCGGCTTCGACGAGGTGTGGATCCAGCCTGCCGCCGGTGACTCGGGCGGGGCGCTGGGGGCGGCGCTGTACGCGTGGCACGTGGTGCTCGGCCATCCGCGCAGGTACGTGATGGAGCCGCAGAGGTACGTGATGGAGCACGCCTATCTCGGCGCGGAATACGCCGATGGCGAGGCGGTGGACGCGATGCGCGCCGCCGGCCTGCGCGCGGAGGTGGTGGACGACGAGGCGGCGCTCGTCGACCGGGCCGCCGCCGCGCTGCTGGAGGGCGAGGTGATGGGATGGGCGCAGGGGCGGTTCGAGTGGGGGCCGCGCGCGCTCGGCAACCGCAGCATCCTCGCCGACCCGCGCCGCGCGTCGATGAAGGAGGTGGTGAACGCGCGCATCAAGTTCCGCGAGCCCTTTCGCCCCTTCGCCCCGGCGGTGCTGGAGGAGCGGGCCGCGGAGCTGTTCGACCTCGCCGAGCCGGAGCGCCTCTATCCCGCGCGCTTCATGCTGATGGTGGTTCCGTGGCGCGAGGGCGCGGCGGAGCGCGCGCCGGCGGTGGACCACGTGGGCACCGCGCGGCTGCAGACCGTCCGCCGCGCGTGGAATCCGCGCTACCGCGCGCTGATCGAGCGCTTCGACGCGGGGTCCGGCGTGCCGGTGCTGCTGAACACCAGCTTCAACCTGCGCGGCGAGCCGATGGTGGCCTCGCCCGCGGACGCGGTCTCCACGTTCATGCGCAGCGGGCTGGACCTGCTCGTCTTCGGCAACGTCCTCGCGCGGAAGGACCGATGACGCCTCCTCCTCCCCCGCCGCGCCGCGGGCCGTCCGGGCCGGTGCTGGCGCTCGCGTCGCTGCTCGGCACGCTGCTCGTGGTGGAGGTGCTCCTGCGCCTCTTCCATCCCCTCCCGGACCCGCTGCTGGCGGACAAGCGCGTGGTGCCGGTGGCGTGGCCGGGGTCCGCGTACGTCCCCTCCGCGTATTCGCCGCACTTCCTCAAGCACGTCCACGCCGACCCCGGGCTGCCGGGGATGGACACCCTCCCGCGCACCTTCTCCATCAACAACCTGGGGTTCCGCGGCGACTCGCTCGCCATCCCCAAGCCGCCGGGCGAGGTGCGGGTGTTCATGGTGGGCGGCAGCACCACCGCGTGCGTCTTCCTGGACGACCGCGAGACGGTGACGCGGCGGCTGCAGGACCGGCTGCGCGCCGCGTACCCCGGGCTGGAGGTGCGCGTCTACGGCGCCGCGAAGTCGGGCGACCGGAGCTGGGACCACGTGGCGATGGTCTCGCAGCGGATCGCGCACCTGCAGCCGGACGTGATCGTGGTGTTCGCGGGGATGAACGACCTGTTCGCCGGGGCCAACGGGCGCGACTACCTGATGCGCGACACCGCGCAGTCGCCGACGCTCGGGGGGCTGCTCACACAGGCGGCGACGGAGCTCCAGCTCCCGCGGCTGGTCGTCCGCGCCTTCAGCCGTTCCGACCCGGGCGCCGTCGACATCCGCGGCGAGCACCGCCGCCTGGCGGCGCGGGCCCGCGCGCTCCCGCCGGCGAACCGGCCCCCGCGCGAGAACGTGCGCCCGTACGAGGAGAACCTGCGCACGCTCGCGGCGGTCGCGCGGGCGCAGGGGGCGCGGATGGTGTTCATGACGCAGGCGACCACCTGGAACTCGCGCGACCCGCGCCCCAGCGAGTGGCACTGGATGGTGGGCACGCGCGTGCGCTACCGCGAGGCCGACCTGGACGCCGCGATGGAGCGCTACAACGAGGCGATGCGCCGCGCGGGCGCGGCCTCCGGCGCCCCGGTGTTCGACCTGGCGCGCTCCATCCCCAAGTCCGCCGACTTCTTCTACGACGACGTGCACTTCAACGTCGTGGGGGCGGATACGGCCGCGGCCATGCTCACCCGCTTCATCGTCGACCACGGCGTAGTCTCCCCCTCCGCCGTCCACTCGGCCGCGCCCGCCGCCGCGCCCCCGCCTCCTCGCCGCTGACGCGCCGGTCCGCATCCTGCGGAAAACGTGCGGCGGGTGGAGGTGAGGGGGTGGAAACGGCGGACGAGGAGGGCGCCGATGCGGCAGGGGAAAGGTGGGATGATCCTGGTTTCGGGTGGGTGACGGGGCGGGAAGGTGAGGGGGGCGGGAGGACGCACGAGGCGTCCTCCCGCCTTTCTCGTTCTTCGAATCTCGGCTGCGCCGCCTTCTCTTCACGCCCGCGTACCGCTCACCCGCCTTCCGGGGCCGCCCGCATACCCCGATGGACCGCTCATCCGGAGGTTGCGGCGCCCGCCGCGTCGCGTGGTTATCTATTCGTCACCTGCCGCGCGGTCGGGGTTTCTTATAGCTTCCCGCCGCCAATGGATTGGCGAATCCCCTCAGGCAGAACGGCGTGCTTTCTACGGCCCTCGGCTCCGGGGGCCGCTCTTCACCCTCCAGACCGAGAGTGCAGCAATGATGTACATTGACTATGGGGACGAAGGTGGCGGGGGCGGCGGTGGTGGCGGCGGCACAATCGACCCGACCATCAACGGGGGAACCAACCCTTCCCAGCCGCCCGGGTGGCACCCGATCGGAGGGAATGGCCTGTGGGTCTACATCTCCGGAGTGTGGCGCTGGATGTGGGACCCGGTTCAGCAGCAGAACAAAGTGCCCTGAGCCGGCGGCCGCCTGGGGGCGGGCGGCTGCGACGGGCAGGATGCGGAAAAACGACGGGCCTCGCGCGGAGCCGCGGAGAGAGACCACCCTCTCCGCGGCTCCGCGCCGCAGCCGTCGCCGGTCACCCGGTGAAGTAGACGCGCTCCTGCAGGCGGGAACGGTAGCGTCGGCTGCACACCAGCCGGGTGCCGTCCTTCAGCACCACCGACAGCTCGCGGTGGAAGAGCGGCTCCACCGCGGCGATGCGCGACAGGTTGACGATGGTGGAGCGGTGGATGCGCACGAAGCGCGACGGGTCGAGCAGGTGCTCCTCCATCTCCGTGAGCGTCTTGCTCACGATCCGCTCCTGCTTGCCCAGGTGCAGGCGGATGTAGTTGCCGTCGGCCTCGATCCAGTCGATGTCGGCCACCTCCACGAAGCGGTACTGGTCGCCGCCCTTGATGGCCATCAGCTGCGGGTACTCCGGCCGCGCGGGCGCCTGGAGAAACCGCATCAGCGCCTCCAGCCGCGGGTCCTGCGCCTGGCGGCGCGAGCGCGCGGCTTCGCGGGCGCGCGCCAGGGCGCGCCCGAAGCGCTCCTCGTCGAACGGCTTGAGCAGGTAGTCCAGCGCGTACGCCTCGAAGGCGCGCAGCGCGAACTCCACGTAGGCCGAGGCGAACACCGTCACCGGCATGCGCTCGGCGCCGATCGCCTCCACCACGCCGAAGCCGTCCACCCCCGGCATCTGCACGTCCAGGAACACCAGGTCGAGGCGGCCGTCGCGGATGCGGGGGATGGCCTCGGCGCCGTCGGCGCACTCGCCCACCACCTCGATGTCGTCCTCGCGCTCCAGGAAGGTGCGGATGCGCTTGCGCGACAGCGCGTCGTCGTCCACCACCAGGGTGCGGATCAGGTCGCTCATCGCCGCGCGCTCTCCGTTCGCGGGGCCGCCGCCGCGGGCGCCGGCCACGGCTCCTCGTGCCAGGGCAGCCGGAGCACGGCGCGGGTGCCGCCCCCCGTCACCCCCTCGATCTCCACGGCGCAGCCGTCGCCGTACAGCCGCGCCAGCCGCGTGCGGGCCGTCCCGGCGGCGTCTCCCGCGGACCCGTCCGCGGCCGCCACGCCGTCGTCCCGCACCTCCAGCTCCAGCCAGCCGCCGCTGCGCCGCGCCGCCACGGCCACGCGCGACGCGCCCTCCCTCGCCGCGGCGCGGGCGGCGGCGCCGGTGACCAGGGGCTGCAGCACCCCCCGCGGGACCCGCGCGTCGAGGGCCTCGTCGTCCACCTCCCACGCCACCCGCAGCCGCCCGCAGAGCCGGATCCGCTCCACCTCCAGGAAGGGCTCCAGCGCGCGCACCTCCTCCTCCAGCGGCACCTCCTCCTCCCCCGCGCCGCCCATGGCCCGGCGGAGGAGGTCGGCCAGGCGCACCACCATCCGCTCCGCGTCTGCGGGGGCGTCGTGCATGCGCGCAGCGACCGCGCCCAGCGCCGTGAACAGGAAGCCGGGGTTCACCTGCAGCTGCAGCCCGCGCAGCTCGGCCGAGGTGCGCTCCAGCTCGGCGCGGGCCAGCGACGCCTGCAGCGCCAGCCCTGCCGCCTCGCCGGCGCGTGCCCGGCGCGCGAGCTCCACCGCGTGCGCGACCAGCGACACCGCCGCGAACACCGCCGCCCACCGCAGCGCGTCCCGCGCGATGTCCCCCAGGGCCTCCGGGGTGGCGAAGCCGCGCGCGGGCGTCCCCCAGGGGAGGAGGCAGGCGGTGAGCTCCAGCACCACGGCCGTGCCCAGCAGGAGCGCCGCCCCGGCGTGGCGCCGTGCCGCGCGCGCCGCCGTGCCCCAGGTCACCGGGGCCCGCCGCGCCATCACCACCGCCGTGCAGACCAGCAGGGTGAGCACCGCGGCGTTCAGCGCGCCGCAGACGGCCGCCTCGGCGGCGCCCACCACCCGGCCGGGGACGACCTTCACGCCGAGCATCAGCACGAACGCGCGGCGCCAGAGGACGAGGAAGAGGAGCGCCGCGGCCGCGCGGCCCGGCCAGCGCCGCCGGCCGGCGGGTGCGGCGCTCCCGGCCGGCGTCTCCAGCGCGCGGCTGGGCCAGGGCGCCTCGTGCCAGGGGAGGCGCAGCGACACCCGCGTGCCGCCCCCGTCGGCGGGGGCGATCTCCAGCGCGTGGGCGTCGCCGTAGAGCTGCGCCAGGCGGGCGCGGGTGTTGGCCGTGCCGATCCCCGCGCCCGGCGCCCCCCGCGCGGCCGCGGCGGCCAGCCCCACGCCGTCGTCGCGCACCTCCAGGGCCAGCCACTCGCCGTCGCGCCGCGCCGCCACCGCCACGCACCCGCCGCGCTCGCGGCCGGCCAGCCCGTGCTTCACCGCGTTCTCCACCAGCGGCTGCAGCAGCATGTGCGGCACCCAGGCGCCGCGGGCCGCGGGGTCCACCTCCCAGGCCACGCGCAGCCGCCCGCCCAGGCGGATCTCCTCCACCTCCAGGAAGGCCGCCAGGGTGCGCACCTCCTCGTCGAGCGGCACCTCCTGCATCCCCGCGCGCGAGGTGGCGTGGCGCAGCAGGTCGGCGAGGCGCACCACCATGCGTCGCGCGGCGTCGGGCGCGTCGTGCACCAGCGCCGACGCGGCGTGCAGCGAGTTGAAGAGGAAGTGCGGGGTGAGCTGCAGCTTCAGCACGCGCAGCTCCGCCGCCGCGCGCTCCAGCTCGGCGCGCGCCAGCTCCGCCTGCAGGCGCAGCTCCGCGAGCTGGCGCTCGCGGTGGCGCCGCGCGTACTCCAGCGCGTGGGCCACCAGGGCCAGCGCCGCGTACACCAGCACCACCGCCGCCAGCTCCTCCGCGTCGCGGGCGGGCGCGAAGCCGGGGCCGTGGTGCGCCAGCAGCAGCCGCTCGGCCTTGCGCACGGCCACGTCGAGCACCCCGAACCCCAGCGCGGCCACGGCGTGCACCGCCAGCCCGCGGAGGAGGCCGGGCCGCACCAGGGGGTGCCGGCGGGTGAGCCGGAACGCCGCCCACGCCGTCGCCGCCACCACCAGCGACGACGGCACCGCCAGCAGCAGCGCGAGCCCGGGCGTCGCGGTCCGCAGCCCCACCGGCACCGCGCCCTGGAAGTCGGGCGCCAGCATCAGCAGGATCACGGCGAACCAGGCGGCCAGCGCGGCGGGGCCGGCCCAGCCGCGGCGGGCCGGGGGTGGTTGCGGGGGCGGAAGGTGCACGGTGGCGGGCCCGCGGGGAAGCGAGGAAGAAACGGCTACAGGCGGCGCAAGAATGGATTCGATCCGCGCCCGGGACAAGGTCCGGGGTCGCGTCGGCCCGGGTTCGCGCGGGTGGTCAGGGGTGATACGCAGGGGCGGCGAAAGAGATTCGCGTACCGTGGCGGAATAGAACGCGCGGCGGGCGCGGATCGGGACCGCCGCGCCCGGGGAGCGGCAGGTACGGCGAAGCCGCACGGACGCGGCGAGCGCCCGTGCGGCGAGAGACCTGTGGGAATCGCGACGCGCGGCGGAGACCCCGGGAGCCCGGGGCCTCGCGCCGCGGTTGTGCTAGTAGCGGGGCCAGGTGATGTGGCCGCCGTTGTTGTTCTCGTTGGATTCCGCCACCACGTTGTACACGTCGGCCCTGGCCTGGTAGTCGTGGAAGTAGCCGGCCTCCGAGGTGTCGGAGATGGGCTGCGGGTGGCACTGCCCCACCGCCAGCGCGGGGGTGTTGAAGTTCACGAGCACCGGCAGCGGACCGTCGCCGACCGGCGGGAACTTGCGGTGGTAGTACTGCAGGGTCGACGCGTCGGCGGGTGCCGCCCCGTAGTTGCAGACGGTGACGGTCACGGTGGTCTGGGTGGCGGTGAAGCCCGCGATCACCAGGTCGGGGAGGAGCGGCGGCGGCACGTCCTCGTCGAAGATCACGTCGATGAAGAAGTAGCTGGCGCTGGAGCTGGTCGGCATGGAGCCGGTGGGCTGGCCGTAGTAGCCGCCGTCGGAATAGAGCGGCCCGTTGCTGAGCGGCCCGTTGAACGCGTATCCGCCCCCCGTCTTCACCTGCTTGTTGTTGGTGTTCACCGATACGCGATAGGTGGTGTTGGCGGTGATGGCCACCGGGTTGTCGAGCATCACGGTCACCCACCCCGTCCCGGACGGGAACGGGTTCGACTGCTTGAGCCGCTGTCCCGCGCTGTTCCAGAGCCTGCCGTAGTTGGTCCCGGTCTCGCCCGCGGCGCGGTAGAAGCGGAAGCCCATGATCTTGCCCGCCTTGGAGCTGGTGAACCGCGTCCCCACCTCCCAGCCGGGCGCCGCGTCGAGGATCTCCGTGGGCGTCTGGCCAGTGTACAGCGACCACCGGGGCGCCGCGGTGGTCGCGAGCCGCGGCCCGCTGGCGGAGGGGAGGACGGGGTTGCTCGTTTCGCTGTCGCAGGCGGCCATCGCCAGGAGCGAGGCGCAGACGGCGAGGGACTTCAGACGCATGGAGCTTCCTTCCGTGGAGGGTTCCGGCCGGCGAGAGGTGCCTGCCGGGGGATGCTGGCCGCCGCGTTCTACGGGAGATGCGCGTGGCCATTCCGACGCGAAGGATGATCCGGATGGCGAGGGGTGGGTAGCGAAATCGGGCCGGCGGGCAGGGTGGTGATGCGGGCGGCCCGGAAGCCCGGGTGAGCGGCCCGTGGCTCCGCGCGCGCGGGGCACCGGCCGTCCTCCCACCCGTTCGATTGGTACGGGTGATGCGCGAGCCGTGGCGCGCCCTCGACCCTGGTGCGCTGGACGTCGCGACGGCTTCAACCCCCCGTCATCCCGAACTCTCCGTGAAGATGCAGATTTCGCCGCGCCTTCTCCCGCTCCTCGCCGCGCTCTCCCTTCTTGCGGCGCCGGCTGGAGCGCAGCGCGGCGCCTACGTCCCCGCGCCGGGGGAGGGGTGGGAGCACCGCTCGCCCGCGCGCGTGGGGATCGACTCCGCGCGGCTGCAGGAGGCCGTGGCGTTCCACCGCGCGCACGAGTCCCGCGCGCCGCGCGACCTGGTGCAGGCGCATTATCAGACGTTCGGGCGCGAGCCGTTCGGGGAGCCGGTGGGGCCGTTCAAGCCGCGCGGCGACCCGGCTGGCATCGTCGTGCGCCGCGGCTACCTGGTGGCGGAGTGGGGCGACCCGCGCCGCGTGGACATGACCTTCAGCGTCACCAAGAGCTTCCTCTCCTCCGTCGTCGGACTCGCCTACGACCGGCGGATGATCCGCAGCCTGGACGATCCCGTCGCAGCGTACATGGCGCCCGTCTTCCCGGTCGACGCCTCGGCCGCCGCGCGACCGGCGGCGGAGCGGATGGCGCGCACGGAGGTGCTGGAGCCCTTCGCCACGCCGCACAACCGCCGCCTCACCTGGGACCACATGCTGCGTCAGGTGAGCGACTGGGAGGGCACGCTCTGGGGGAAGCCGGAATGGGCGGACCGGCCCACGGGAGAGCCGTCGACCTGGGCCACGCGCCCGCGGAAGGAGCCCGGCACCGCCTACGAGTACAACGACGTGCGGGTGAACGCGCTGGCGCTGGCCGCGCTGCAGGTGTGGCGCAGGCCGCTGCCGCAGGTGCTGCGGGAGCTCGTGATGGAGCCGATCGGCGCCTCCAACACCTGGCGCTGGGCGGGGTACGAGACGAGCTGGGTGGAGATGGACGGCGAGGCGGTGCAGTCGGTGAGCGGCGGCGGGCACTGGGGCGGCGGGATGTTCATCTACGTCGATCCCGAGCACGACCTGGTCGTGGTGGTGCGCTGGATCGAGAACGACCAGCTCGACGGCTTCGTGCAGCGCGTGCTCGCCTCGCTCACCGAGCCCCGCTGACGCCCTTCACCGCGGCGATGGGAAGGTCTCGCTCGCGCGCCCACGCCTCCCACTCCGCCGCCGTCCGCGCGAGG
>Ga0070685_10001718_pt1 | contig 11499 bp, 10 predicted proteins | sample KBSS13LmetaG_FD_65651 | JGI IMG/M metagenome (GOLD analysis project Ga0070685, IMG submission 65651) | Switchgrass rhizosphere microbial communities from Kellogg Biological Station, Michigan, USA - KBS S1-3L metaG | ecosystem: Host-associated > Plants > Roots > Rhizosphere ...
CCTGGCCAAGACGGTCAAGGGTTACGGCATGGGCGCAGCCGGCGAATCGCAGAATCCGACGCACCAGCAGAAGAAGCTCGACAACGAAGCCGTGCGCGCGTTCCGCGACCGCTTCCGCATTCCGATTGCGGACGACAAGGTCGACCAGGTTCCTTACTACCATCCCGGCAAGGATTCGCCGGAAGTGAAATACATGCTCGAGCGCCGCGCCGCGCTCGGCGGCTTCCTGCCGCAGCGCCGGCGCAAGAGCACCTCGTTCCAGGCGCCCGATCTTTCCGCGTTCGAGCAGATCACCAAAAGCTCGGGCGATCGCGAGATCTCGACGACGATGGCGTTCGTGCGCGGCATCAACCTCCTGCTGCGCGACAAGGGCCTCGGCCAGCGCATCGTGCCGATCGTCGCCGACGAAGCGCGCACGTTCGGTATGGAAGGCATGTTCCGACAGATCGGCATCTATGCGCCGTTCGGTCAGAAATACAAGCCGCAGGACGCCGATCAGCTCATGTACTACCGCGAAGACATCAAGGGCCAGGTGCTGCAGGAAGGCATCAGCGAGCCCGGCGCGATGAGCGCGTGGATCGCCGCGGCGACCAGCTACTCGGTGTCGAACGTGCCGATGCTGCCGTTCTACATCTACTACTCGATGTTCGGCTTCCAGCGCATCGGCGACCTTGCCTGGGCCGCCGGCGATATGCGCGCGCGCGGTTTCCTCGTCGGCGGCACGGCGGGCCGCACCACGCTCAACGGCGAGGGCCTGCAGCACGAGGACGGCCACAGCCATCTGTTCGCCGCCAACATCCCGAACTGCAAGGCCTACGATCCGACGTTCTCGTACGAAGTCGCCGTCGTCATGCAGGACGGCGTCCGGCGGATGATGCAGGAGCAGGAAGACGTCTACTACTACGTCACCGTGATGAACGAGAACTACGCACACCCGGATCTGCCGAAGGGTGCGGAGGAAGGCATCATCAAGGGCATGTACCTGTTCAAGGATGCCGGCAAGCCGAAGAAGAACGAACCGCGCGTGCAGCTGCTCGGCAGCGGCACCATCCTGCGCGAGGCGATCGCCGCGGCGGAACTGCTCGAGAAGGAATTCGGCGTCACTGCCGACATCTGGAGCTGCCCGAGCTTCTCCGAATTGCGCAAGGAGGGCTTCGACGCCGAGCGCTGGAACCGCCTGCATCCCGAAGACAAGCCGCGCGTGCCGTACGTGACCCAATGCCTCACCGATCGCGCCGGCCCCGCCGTCGCCGCCACCGACTACGTGCGCGAGTACGCCGACCAGATCCGCGCCTTCATGCCCGACGGCAAGAAGTACACGGTGCTCGGTTGCGATGGCTACGGCCGTTCAGACACGCGCGACAATCTGCGCCGCTTCTTCGAAGTCGACCGCTACTACATCGCCCACGCCGCCATCGCCGCGCTCGCCGCCGAAGGCAAGATGAGCGCCAAGGACGTCGCCCGCGCGATCAAGACGTGGAAGATCGATGCGGACAAGCCGAATCCGTTGACGGTGTAGTCTTATTGCTGCGGCGAGACGGGCGACGCTCGCCTTGCCGCAGCCATGCAATTTGCTGGCGTTTCAGATTCCAACGAAAACTCTCGGCACGGAGCGAGGCTTGAATACCACGGACACAGCGGTAATCGAGAATCCCTATAAAACACCCGATGCGCGTGTAGCCGATGCAGAAGAACGGCTGAGCCCCACGCTTTTCTATGTCGTCGCGCCGCGCAAATTTCTTCTGCTGATGATCGGCACGTTCGGGCTCTACAGCATTTATTGGTTTTACGAGAATTGGGCGCTGCTCAATCGAAAGCACAAGGCCTATTGGCCGGTCGCGCGGGGTATCTTTTCCATCTTTTTCGCGCACTCGCTGTTTGCGGAAGTCGATCGCGTCATACGCGGGTCGGATCCGCCGCGCAAATTCTCGTGGTCGCCGAGTACGCTTGCCACCATCTACGTCGTAAGTTCGCTGATTTCCAACATATGCGACAGGCTTTCGATGAAGGACATTGGATCGCCTGTGACGGACCTGCTGCCTCTCGCCATGCTGGTTCCGACCGTGCTCGTGCTTTATCGCGCCCAACACGCCATCAATTTTGCCGAGGGTGATCCCGACGGCGCGCGCAATCGAACTCTCACGGCCGCCAACATCTTCTGGCTGGTGTTGGGTGCCGTGTGGTGGCTTTTGATTCTCGTGGGGACCTACATCACCTTGTTCGACCCGGACATCCAATAAGCCGGGATCACAGTGCACTGCCCGTCATCGAAGATACGGACAAAACTGTTAGTGCGCCGGAATCGTGCATGAGCCTGTTCGATCCCCGGCACGTTGCTGAAGCCTATCGCCGCCGGCAGCATCACTATTTCTACGCTCGCGGCAAGCTAGCCACCGATCCACTATATGCGGGAGTTGGCGCGGCTCTCTCTGGAACGCAGGCGCCCCTGCTTGATCTCGGCTGTGGCATCGGGCTACTCGCGCACACGCTGCGCGCGCAGGAATTTGCCGGCGACTACCTCGGTGTCGATAACGACGCGAAAAAGATTGCCGCAGCACGAGACGCTGCCGAGCGCGCGGGCCTTCGCGACGTGCGTTACAACTGCATCGATCTCGCCACGGAACCTTTCCCTTCGCATCGCGGCAGCGTAGCGCTGCTCGACGTGCTGCAGTTCGTACCGGAACCGGCCGCCACGGAACTGATCGAACTTGCGGCCGCCTGCATCGTGCCGGGCGCGCGCCTGGTTATTCGCAGCGGGCTGGAGAACGCCGATGCGCGCACGCTATTCACGCGCGCGGTCGACTGGATGTCGCGCAGTGTCGGCTGGATGAACGCCGCGCCAACACACTATCCGACGAGAGCCGGACTCGAATCCCTGCTCGCTCGTTGCGGCCTGCGCACGCGCTTCGCGCCGCTGAGCGGCCGGCTGCCGTTCAACAACTGGCTGATCGTCGGCGAAAAGAACTGACGCCGATTTGCCCCGCCGAAGACTCGGCCGCGCCTCACCGAGTCCATCCCAATTCATTCGCAAGAATCGGAGTTCACCGTCGCTGCCGAAACGGCAAACTGTGCGCACGTCTCCCACCGAGTTCCCGTCATGCATTTTCGTATCCGCGGCCTGCCCACCGAACCTTTCGCCGATTTGTTTTCACTGTCCGATGCCGAGTTAGCCCAGCGCCTGGCGGTGCGGCGCACCGTTGACGAAAAACACGGCTTCCCCTGTCGCATCAGCCTGACTGATGCGAAAGTCGGCGACGAGGTGATTCTGGTCAACTACGAGCACCTCGACGTCGCCTCGCCCTATCGTTCACGGCATGCGATCTACGTCCGCGAAGGCGAAGTGCCGTTCGATGCCGTCGATACGGTGCCCGACATGCTGGGCCGCCGCCTGCTTTCGCTGCGCGGCTTCGACAATGCCGGCATGATGACCGCGGCCGACGTCGTCGAGGGCCGCCATCTCGAAGACGCGATCGAGCGGCTGCTGGCCGACCCACGGACGGAATACCTGCACGCCCACATCGCGCGCCCCGGCTGCTATGCGGCGCGTATCGAGCGCGCCTGAGCACCGCATTCGAACACCCCCGCGCCACGCGCGCGCAAGTTCGCTATGCTTGTCTGGTCCGCGGATCAGACAAGGTGGGTGATGGAGGCAGCGCAGTGGCGCGCGGAATGGCTCGGCTGGAACGGCAGCGCACTGCGCTGGCGCCTGGCCGGTGATCTCGCCGGATTGCCGGCGACGGAACTGACGCTCGACGGCGGCGTTTTCGCTCGCTTCCCGGCGACTGACGCCGGCACGCAAGAGTTCGAGTTCGAATTTCCTTATTCGCCCACCGGCCACGACGAGCTGCGCTTCGGCGTCGCCGTATCCGGCGCCGAACCGCCGACGGATCTGCTGCCGATCTGGGAAGTCCGCCTCGGAATAGCCGCGACGCCGTCAACCCTGGCGCCGCTCACTCCGATCAGCCGCCTCGCCAGTCTGATCGGCACGCCTCAACTGCCGCCGGCGCCGCTCGCGGAACTGCCGCGGGTCAGCATCGTCATACCTATTTTCAATTCGCCGCAAAGTGTACAAAGCTGCATCGAATCGGTGCTGCGGTTCTCGCCGCAGGCGCGGCTGATCCTGATCGACGATGCGAGCACCGACGGGCGCATCGCGCCGATCCTCGATGCGGCGGCGAAGCACAAGCACGTGCACGTCCATCGCAACGAACGCAATCGCGGCTACACGGGCAGCGTCAACACCGGCATGCGCCTGGCGGGCGGCGATGATGTGGTGCTGCTCAACAGCGACACGGTCGTCGGCCCGCGCTGGCTGTCGGCGTTGAAGATCGCCGCCTACGGCGCGGACGACATCGGCACGGTCACGGCCGTATCCGACAACGCCGGCGCATTCACGGTGCCCGAACTCGAACAGCATTGCCCGGTTCCCGCGCGCTGGACGCTCGCGCAGGCACAGCGCGCGGTGCTGCAGCAGGCCGGCCTGCGCTATCCGCAGCTGCCGACGGGCAACGGCTTCTGTATGTACGTCAAACGCGTGTTGATCGCGCGCATCGGGCCGATGGACGAGGCCGCGTTTCCGCAGGGCTACGGCGAGGAAAACGACTTCTGTCAGCGCGCCGAGCGCGCGGGCTATCGCAACCTGATCGCCGGCAACGTGCTCGTGCATCACGAGCGCAGCGCAAGTTTCGGCGACGCACGCCGCGCCGCGCTCGGCGTGCAAGGCATGGCTGTGCTGCGCGAACGCTATCCCAACTACGAGCGCGATATCGGCGCAACGCTGTGGAGTTTCGATCGCCGCGTCCTCGACTACCGCGTGCGCCGTATCTACGCGGACCGCGATACGACGTATGCCACGCAACCGCCGAAGCCGCGCCTCCTGCTCGCCGCCGATCCGCAGGACAGCGCGACGGCGCGCCTGCTCGCCACGCTGTCGCGCAATCAGGAATGTTTCCTGCTGCGCAACGACGGCGACCATGTCGGCCTGTATCGGCTCGAAGGCGCCGCATTCCGCGTAGAAGGCAGCGTGGCGCTCGGTCGGGATATCGCGGCGCTCAAGCGCGTCGAGACGCGGCTGCGCGAATGGCTGATTGAATACGCGATCGAATCGGTGCACGCGCGCGGCAGCGCAGCGAGCGACGAGTGGCTCGCCTCGCTCGCCGCGGAACTAGAGATTCCTACTTTATGACGCCCGGCAGGAACGACTGCCAGCGCAGACCCCGCTTGTGCGTGCCGGACGAAGCACCGACGCCGTCGCCAAGATTGCCGCCGGCATCGTCATTCGACGTGGCGGCACCCGGCGTCACGCCCGCCGGCTGAGCAGCCGCGGCGACTTCGGGCTTGGGTGCCGGCTGTGGCCGCGCGGCGGGCGCCGGGGCAGCATGCTGCACAGTCGCCGCAGCGACAGTAGGTTGTTTGGACGCACCGATGCCTTCGGCGTTGCAGCTCAAGGCCGCGGCGGAATAAAACACAGCGGCGAAAAAGGCCAGCAAGGCGGCGAGAACGACGTAGCGTCTGTGCATGGTGTTCACCGGGTTCGGACTTGCGGGAGAATGGGATGGTCGCATGCCCGTGAAGGCGGCGCCAGTGTCTTTCTTGCGGGATGCAGCAGTAATCGTGCCAGCCGAAAAATCCTTTTTCGATCAAAGGCCGAGGCCCTAACCCACCGCCTGTCCGAGTGTCCGCTGCGGACACTCGGACAACGACGGACTGCACGGACATCGATATAGATGCAGGAAACGCACAAACGGTTGCGTCGTCCGGACCATCGCAGCGATGCACTATCATCCGGGCATGGCTATCGAACCGCACGCCCTGCTCGCCGCACTGTCTTCGGACCATGCGGTGTCCGGCGCCGAGCTCGCGCGGCAGCTGAATGTGACGCGTGCCGCCGTATGGAAACAGATCGAGCATCTACGTGACCTCGGCGCACCGATCGAGGGCGCCGCCGGCAGTGGCTATCGACTCACTTGGCCGCTCGAATTGCTCGATGCCGAACGCATCCGCAGCGAACTCGATGGAGCCTCGCGCCAGCGCCTGCAAGCACTCGCCGTGCATTGGCAGATCGACTCGACCAACACCGAGCTGCAGCGGCGCGCAGCGGATGCTTCCGGCGTCGAAGCCTGCCTCGCCGAAACGCAGACCGCCGGCCGCGGGCGCCGCGGGCGCACCTGGCAATCGCCGCTCGGCGGCAATCTCTACTTCTCCCTGCTGCGCCGCTTCGACGGCGGCATGGCCACGCTGTCGGGGTTGAGCCTGGTCGTCGGCATCGCGGTCGTCGAGGCGTTGGCCGACTGCGGCGTCGCCGAGGTCGGGCTCAAATGGCCGAACGACGTGCTCGCCGAGGGCCGCAAGCTCGCCGGCATCCTGGTCGAACTCGGCGGCGAATTCCTCGGTCCCTGCCACGCGGTGATCGGCATCGGCATCAACTTGCGCCTGTCGGCGGAGGCGCGCGCACGCATCGATCAGCCGGCGATCGATATCGCGAGCCTGCACGACGGCAAAATTCCCTCGCGCAATCGGCTGGCGGCGCGGTTGATCACACGCCTGATCGACGCGCTCGATCGTTTCGAATCGCAGGGTTTCGCCGCGTTCGCGCCAACCTACGCGCGCAGCGACCTGTTGCGCGAGCGCCCGGTACGCGTCGTCGCCGCGGGCGCGTCGAGCGAAGGCATCGCCGCCGGCGTGGACGAGCGCGGCGCGCTGATCGTGCGCCACGGCAAGATCATCACTCATTACGACAGCGCCGAGATTTCGGTGCGCGCGGCATAGATTTGGACAACGCTCGATGAAACTACTGATCGACCTTGGCAACTCGCGCCTGAAATGGGCCTTGTGGGACGGCGCGCAGCTGCATCGCGGCGCCACGCTGACGCACGCGCGGGTGAGCGACACCGACTCGACGGATGCGCCGCCCGCGGAAGTGGATTTCGCCGGGCTGTGGAAGGACGTGCCCGCGGTCAATGCGATCTGGGTCGCCTCGGTGGCATCGAATGCACTCGAACAGACGTTGACGCATTCGCTGAATGAGCACTTCGCCGTGTCCGTGCGCTATGCGCGCAGCCCAGCCTCGGCCTGCGGCGTGCGCAACGCCTATTCGGCGCCGGCGCGGCTCGGCGTCGATCGCTTCCTTGGCCTCGTCGCCGCGCACCGCGATTGCGCCGGCCCGGCCGTCGTCGCCAGCTGCGGTACTGCGCTCGCGCTTGACGCGGTCGGTAGCGATGGGCGGCATCTTGGCGGACTGATTGCGCCTGCGCCGCCGCTGATGCGCCAGGCCTTGCTCGAACGCACCGCGCGCCTCGGCGAGCTGGCCGCCGCACCGATCGCGGAATTCGCCGACACCACCGCCGCCGCGGTCGAATCCGGCACCTGGCTCGCTGCGGTTGCTCTCGTCGAACGCTTCGCCCGCCGCGCGCAGGCGGCGTTCGGCATGACGCCGGCGCTGATTCTTTCCGGCGGCGGTTCCAAGCGGCTCGCGCCGTTGATCGAACTCGAGCATCGCGTCGATCCCGATCTCGTCCTGCGCGGGTTGGCTTATTTCGCCGACGCGGACGGTAAGTGATAAGGCCGTCAGCTACTAAAACATTCTGATAAAAAAGCCCGCAACTCCCTCTCCCCCGACGGCCATCGGGGGAGAGGGTTGGGGTGAGGGGGCTCTTGATCTTGACGCGATTCAGATCAAAAGCCCCCCTCACCCTTCCCTCTCCCCCATCGCTAGCGATGGGGGAGAGGGAAACGTAAATATCTTTTTTGCAGTTGCTCTAGAATCGCCCCGCCCCCGCCACTTCAGCACGCACGGATGTTCGTTCGCGTTCTTTTCCTGCTCCTGCTCGCGCTCAACATCGGTGCGGCCTGCTGGCTCTACTTTGCGCCACGCGCGCCGGTCGCCGCGACGCCGGCCGCCGATGCGGGCGTGGCCAAGCTCGTGTTGCTCAGCGAAAACGATCGCGGCACGCCCGCCGGCGCGGCACCGGCATCGACGCCGTCCGCACACAGCGTGGATCCGAAAAAGGAAACCTGCCTTTCGATCGGCGCGTTCTCAACACAGGCCGATATGCGCGCAGCGATGAAGGCGCTGACGCCGCTCGTCGCGCGCGTGCAATTCCGCGAAACGCGCGTCACCGAAGTGCGCGGCTATTGGGTCTATCTGCCCGCACCGGCTAACCGTGAGCGCGCGCTCGACTTCGCACGCCAACTGTCGAGCAAGGGCATCAGCGATTACTACATCATCACTGCGGGCGAACAGCCGAACGCGATTTCGCTGGGTCTGTTCCACGAGTCCGGTAACGCGGAGAAGCGCCTCAACGAAATCCGCGCGCTCGGCTTCAAGCCCGAAATGACCCAGCGCAGCGACGAGGTGCCGATCTACTGGGTCGACGTCGCGCAAATCGGCGACACGCCGCTCGACTGGCGGGCCAATGTGCCCGTGCGCAGCGAATTGCATGCGCAACCGATTGATTGTTTTTGATCGCCGCTTTTCGTGCGAAAATGCAGCACCCGGCGCTGATTGCCGCGTCGGGTGCCTGACGAAGGTTCGTCCATCGTTGCCGCTTTAGCTCAGTTGGTAGAGCAACCGCCTTGTAAGCGGTAGGTCATCTGTTCGAGTCAGATAAGCGGCACCACTTCCCTTCGCTGCAGCAATCATTCTCGACCGCGGCAAAGCGAACGCGGCGGGTGTTCGAAGTAGACCTGCGCAGTGCGGCGAGTTGCGATTTCATTTCTGCGAACTCTCCTGCGAGCGATTCGAGCGAGGCGAGGCGCGACTTCTGCCCCTGGATTTCTTCCGATTGGGCGGCAATAGCCTTCTGCTGCGCGACACTCTGCGTTTTCTGTGCCGATAATTCTTCGCGAAGGGCAGCGATCTCGCGGTCTTTTTCATCGCGCAAGGTGACGATTTCCCGCTCCTTTTCATCCAATCGGGCGGCAGTTTTCGCATCCTTCTCCGTCAGCAATTCGTTGAGCCCCTGAATCGCCGCGAGTGCCACGCCGTCGGCATCGACCGTATCGATGCCCTTGTCGGTTTCGCCCAGTTGGAATGCAGCGTAGAAGTCCTGCGCCATCGGGCCCATGTGGCGGTACTTCGATTCCTGTGTCTTGTACTGCCAGGTGTTCAGCGGCAGCGCGGCGACCTTCTTCAGCACCTCGCGCGCATCCACTGGCTGCACTGCGGTCTTCGCGTTGCGGTCAGAGATAGTAGTCCACGAGCCACCCCCGGGTGCCAGTTCAACGCCATGCGCCAAAGCATGCGATACCGGGTCTTCGCCCGTGAAAAATTGGACGCCACCTTCGGCAACGACGGTGAACTGATCGTCGTGCGAATTGCCGACTGTTCCCGAATGGACAGAATCACCATAAATAAACGACCCCTTATGTCCGGCGGTATCGACTGCAGAGCCCATCGCCGTTGAGAGGAGACCACTGGCGACCGTGGCATCACCCATCGCCGTTGAGTAGTCGCCGCTGGCGGTTGTAGACGCACCCATCGCCGTGGATATAGAGCCACTGGCGGTTGTGTTCACACCCATCGCCGTGGACATATAGCCACTGGCGGTTGTACCCCCACCAAGCGCCGTGGAATAGTTGCCACTGGCGGTTGTGTTCTCACCCATCGCCGTTGATATAAAGCCGCTGGCGGTTGTTTGCAGCCCCAATGCAACTGCACCTGCGCCGCTGCGGATTTCACTAATCGAAATTGGCAGCCAATAACCCACTGCATTGATCGTCATGTCGATCTGGCCATTGGCCACCTGCAGATAGAAGCGTCCGTTTGAACCTCCTGCCACACCGAGCGGTACGCTGGTGTAACCGGTGTTGTATTGCACTTGGCCCGGCGACGGACTACCGACAGTCGGGTTGTACACTGCGGTGCCGATATTGGGTGCGGTCGGACCCGCACTAGCCGACCAGGTGGAGATGTTCCCCGGCGCCGTGGCGTTAAGCATGTTCATGTTGACGCTGACAGCTTGCACGCCGGCGGGAATCGCGCAACCTTCGGGATTGCCGTGCTGCGCCACGATATCGGTTTTGGATGTGCCAAAAAGATGTGAGCCGGAGGCGGCCGTCAATACACCGCTACCCCACGTATCGAGCAATCGGCAGGGCTGAGAAAGCGGTACGTAGACGAGTTGATCCGCGTAGGCAGGGGCGGCAAATAGCCCACCGACTAGGGCGAATCGCGCGAGCAGCGATACTGGATGGCGAAGCGTTGACATACGAACTCCCTGAAGCGAATGGGCATAAGCGCAACGGCAAACGCGAACGTCGGCGAGCGCAAAGCCATTCTTTCTGCGAATGCGCGCGGCAGTCGGACAATTGCGAGACAGGAAACGGACACGTGAGGGAAAGCGCCGCTGCTTTCTTCATTCGCAAAGTCCTTCTTCAAAGGCCGCACTGAAAAATCTGCGCCGAAGAAGTCAAACAACTCGTCCCATTGAACTAGCCGACTCCACTCGGGCACCCACGCGTTCTCTTGTGCAGGCTCGATATCAGCGAATCGATGTGACCAACCTCTCACTCGGCGGAAGATGTCCGGGAATTGTCCGTTTCATGGCAGGTACGGACGATGCGACCTCGGTATGGTTTGCGCGGGTGCTGAAGTGGTTGCACCCCCGTCCATTCTCATTTAACAAAACGATGGGATGCGTCGGTGGGCAGGGAGTGACAAGGTAGTCGCCTCTGTCCATGCCGTGCGTGAGCACCGCAGAGCCAGTTGATTGCCAGGCTCGTTTACCCCAGCGACTGGCAATTCGTCCGTAACGGCGGGCTGGAACACGACCAGCCCGCCGTTCTATACGCGACATTTCCCACACCAACATCAGCAGCGCCCTTGAAAGCCTCCGCCCGAGGCGCATATCCCTTGCGCGCGGCGAGACGATTGCAGGGGACTTGTTCCGCCGCTAAACTTGGCACTCAGCACTCCGGAGTGCTAACAATCCGGAAAAATTTCCAATTTTTCAATCAGTTGAGGATACGCTTATGAAGCTTCGTCCATTGCATGATCGCGTGATCATCAAGCGCCTGGAGGCCGAAACCAAGTCGGCCGGTGGCATCGTCATTCCCGACACCGCGACCGAAAAGCCGATCAAGGGCGAGGTCATCGCGGTCGGCGCGGGCAAGATTCTCGAGAACGGCAACGTGCGCGCGCTCGCGGTCAAGGCCGGCGACAAGGTGCTGTTCGGCAAGTACTCCGGCACCGAAGTGAAGGTCGACGGCGAAGAGCTGCTCGTGATGCGCGAGGAAGACCTCGTCGCCGTGATCGAGGGTTGATCGGCCAACCGCCGATCCCCGACTTACAAATCCAGATTTCTTGAGGAATTAAACAATGGCAGCTAAAGAGATTCGTTTCGGTGAAGACGCGCGCGCCAAGATCCTGCGCGGCGTGAACACCCTGGCCAACGCGGTCAAGGCCACCCTGGGCCCGAAGGGCCGCAACGTCGTGCTCGAGAAGAGCTTCGGCGCGCCGACGATCACCAAGGACGGCGTGTCCGTCGCCAAGGAGATCGA
>Ga0070685_10001720_pt1 | contig 11496 bp, 7 predicted proteins | sample KBSS13LmetaG_FD_65651 | JGI IMG/M metagenome (GOLD analysis project Ga0070685, IMG submission 65651) | Switchgrass rhizosphere microbial communities from Kellogg Biological Station, Michigan, USA - KBS S1-3L metaG | ecosystem: Host-associated > Plants > Roots > Rhizosphere ...
CGACACCATCCAGAAGGACCTGGTCATGTCCGGTGCGGGGATGTACTCCGGAGGCATGGTCGGGACGCTGGACGCGTACTTCTCGCCGCTGCTTCCGCACAAGGTGGGCACGATCAGCCCGGATCCCGCCGGGACATTCCATGCGAACCCGTTGTGTCCGACGGTTTGTGCCTCGGCGGTGACGATCATGTACGTGCCGACAACGACCGCGCAGACCACGATCAGGCAGGACATGCCGACGCCGTCCTCGGAAGTCAAGGTCGACGCGCAACCGGGCTGTCCGCTCAACGACCCGCTGTGCGGCTTCAAGAATGGCATGCGCGTTCTCATCATGAACCTGGACGGCGACTACGACATCTTCACGGTCACCAACGTCCAGGGTGATGCGCTGCACCTGCAGCATCGCGACGACAAGTTCACGACGGCGTACCCGGCCGGCTCGTTCATCACGGAGATTGTCTCCCACACCTACTACCTCGAAGACGACGGAAACACCACCTTCCGCCTGCGGCACTACGACGGCTTCCAGACGGATCTGCCGGTCGTGGACAACGTGGTGGATTTCCGGGTGGAGTTCTTCGGTGATCCGTCGCCACCGCAGGTGGTGAAGCCCGCGACTGACCCGGTCGGTCCGTGGACGACTTACGGTCCGCGGCCGCCGGAGCTTGGCGCCGACAACAAGAAAGACAACTGGTTGGCAGGTGAAAACTGCATCTTTCAGGTGGATGGCGGCACCGGACTCCAGGTGCCGCGGCCGGAGATCGTGACGCTCGGGCCGCCCAACGGTCCTCCAGTTGAGATGCCAGCCTCGATGCTGACCGATGGTCCGTGGTGCCCGTCCGACACCAACGCTGCCGGCAACGAGATGCCGAACAAGTACGACGCCGACATGCTGCGCGTCCGGCAGGTGCGCATCACTCTCCGCGTTCAGGTGGCCAACGCCGTGCTTCGCGGTCCGGCAGGCACACTGTTCCGGCACGGCGGTACCTCGCGCGGTGGCGAGCGGTACGTGCCGGACCAGGAGGTCCGGTTCGACGTGGCGCCCCGCAACCTCAATCTCGGACGCTGAACGGGAATGACCATGCGCCAAGGTTCCACGTCCTCCAGCGGCACCTCATCCACGCAGCATCCGCGCGGCGAGCAGGGCATCGCCCTCATCGTCGCGCTGCTGTCGATCATGCTGATGACGGCGCTCGGGATGGCGTTGATGCTCACCTCGCAGACCGAGACGCTCATCAGCGCCAACTATCGCGACAGCATGGAAGGGGCGTACGTCGCCGACGCCGGCATCGAGCGAGTCATGGACGACGTGTTGACGATTCCCGACTGGAACACGGTGCTCGCATCCCCAGACGGTGTCACCGCCGGAGTGACCTCGGGCTTTCACGACAGCTCGCCGAGCAGCGCGATCACCCTCCCGGATGGACGGACGATCAACCTGGCCAGGGCGACCAACATGATCAACTGCGCCAAGACCACGACTTGCTCGGACAGCGACATGGACACTTCCACCATCGATCGGCCCTGGGGCAAGAACAACCCGAGGTTTCGCCTCTACGCATGGGGTCCGGTGGACGATCTGATTCCCACATCGACCCTCAACTCGCCGTACTACGTTGCGGTGTGGATTGCGGATGACGCGGCTGATAACGACGACAACCCGTCCAAGGACGGCGATGTGCCCGCCAACGGCGCCGCGACGAATCCCGGCGTCGGGGTCCTCACGCTCCGCGCCGAGTCGTTCGGGCCCGGCGGCGCGCACCACGTGATCGAGGCGACCATCGCGAAGACGGACACGACGGAAATCGAACGAGGCTACACCGGCCAGCGTGGCCAGGACGAGCAGAACCGGCGCGCACGCAAGGCGGCCATCCAGACTCCGGGCGCAGGGCTCACCCGGTCGGAAATGACAGTGGGCGGCACACTCGCGCAGCAGTCCTTTTAGGCGTCATCATGCAGCACACTTCTTCTCTTCCACGAGTCGGGGCCGCGCGGCGCACGATGCTCCGCGTGGCTGTCGGTCTGATCGCCGCGCTTGGCATCGTCGGCGCGCCACGCACGGCGCACGCGCAGATCGATCCGCTCGCCATCATCAGGCGGAACCTGTCGACGACGACATCGGTGAGCTTCAAGACGCACGTGGTCGTCGCGATGGACACGTCGTTGCGCATGCAATTCGATGCCGACGGCAGTTACTACGACCCGTACGACTACACCACGGGCAATGTGTACGACACGATCCTCGGAATCAACAGCGCGGCCAGCAGGTACCGCCGCAAGTACACCGCACTGCAGTTCACGTCGACCGGGTCACCGAAATTCGAAACCTCCACGATTGCGGTGGTGGGGAACAACTCGGCAACCTCGTACGCAAATTTCTACGCGAAGTCGAGGCTGGGCGTTGCGAAGGCCGCGCTCATTCAGGCCGTCGGCGAAAACATCCTCTCCGCACGATTTGGATTCGTCGGCATGCGGCAGGGCAGCACGCCCGCGATTTCACAATTGAACGACGGGAACGTGCAGGACGACGACATTGCGCAAGCAGTGCCGACCGACACCGGTCTTCCCAGCAACTGGTATCTGACGCGGGGGAAAGTGAGTGCCGACAACGGTACCGCCGGAGCCTCTTCACCTGTCGCAAAGATTCAGGCGGATTCCAGCAACGCCAACAACGACCTTCTTACGCTGCTCAAGAAGTCGTTCACGACGAGTGGTGCGATCGTGCCTGCCGGCAACGACGGATCAGGACGCGTGGACGCGCCTCTCTCGAACCTGCTCACGGATCTCAAGACAGAGGCGACGCGCCTCATCACAGCCGACGCGTCGTGTCGCAACACGATTGGATTGCTGATTACGGGTGGAGGCGAGGGCAACTCGGCCACGCCTGGCACCGCGGCGTCAGCCGTGGCGACCGCTTTCAAGACGCTCTCGAGCCGGCGCGTGCCGATCTACGTGATTGCGCTGGCGCCGCCGGCATCGGCCGTGGCGGAGCTGCAGGCTATTGCAGCCAACAGCGGCGGCCAGTACTTCGAGGTGAGCTCGGCGGAAATCGCAGCGGCAGCGACGGCCGGCGTGCCCGTGCCGAAGGTGGTCCGCGCCATCGATCTGGCCGTGCAGCACGGCATGGCGAACCCGAGCGATGTGAACACGGCGCCCACCGCGTCACTGCCGTATGGGCCCCAGTCCGAGTTTCTCGTCACGAGCCCGGTGGTCGGCACGGTGAACTTGACAAACGCGAAGGCGCTGGATGGCTCCACGCTGCCCGATACCGACATCACGAGCACAGTCAGCGGCGCCGAAGTGCCGCAGCGCGCCAACGTGATGGTCACGACGGGCTTCGCGCTGCCTGGCTTCGACATGAAGATGCGAGCCTACCGGCTTTACAAGCCGGCAACCGATTCCACGAAGCCGACCGGCTACAAGTTCGTCAACGACGGCACGGCCCTCTGGGTGGCGCAGACCCCCATGACGGGCTACTGCAACGATTCCACGGCGAGCTGCCGGAATATCTTTACCACCCTCCCCAACGGCACGACGATCGCATTTACCGATGCGAATGCATCGACGCTCAGCCCGTACCTGAACACGTGGGACGCGGCAGGGCTCATCAATTACGTGCGCACGCAGCCGCTCGGCGCGGTCATCAGCTCGACGCCGGCATTCATGGATCCGCCCTCGCTCGACCCGCCACCCGACTCGGACTACCCGGGTTTCGCGGCTGACCATGAAGATCGGCGCACGCTCCTCTTCATTGGCGCCAACGACGGCATGATGCATGCCATCGACGGGCGCACCGGCATCGAGGTGTGGGCGTTCATTCCCTTCAACCTGCTGCCGAAGCTGCGGACGCTGCGCGACGGACAGGCGATCGACGGGTTTGGGTATTTCGTGGATACGTCGGCCAAGGTCGCCGACGTCAAGATCGGCGGCACCTGGCGGACGATGGTGACCTTCGGCGAAGGCGTCGGCGGCACGTTCTACCAGGCGTTTGATGCCTCGCTTGACGACATGGGCAGCGCGCTGTCGCCCGACTCGGACTCCGTGTCGACGCTGCTGACCTATTTCAACAACACCGACCGCATCAAGTACCTGTGGGCGTTCCCGAGGTACTCGCAGTTCGACACCACCATCAACACCACGGCGATGCCGTACGGAGACCTGGCGAGCACCGCGTCGGCCGATGAGAAGTCTGTCGGACAGACCTGGTCTGATCCGGCCGTCGGCCAGATCAAGGACACCACGGGCCCGTACACGATCATCGTCGGCTCCGGATTCCTGCCCCGGTCCGTGGAAAGCGGCTCGACGCGCGGCGGCGCGACCGCCGGGCAGAAGTTGTATCTGCTGTCAGCGGAGGACGGACACGTCTACGCCAGCTCCAGCGTGGGAAACGACGGAGTCGGCGAGACAGACGACGACTGCGCCGCGATGAGCTACGGCTGCACGAAGTTCAAGAACGCGATCCAGGCCGACCCGGTGGCGACCGGCCCGAGCGATTCGCGGTTCGTGACCAAGGCATACGTCGGCGATCTCGACGGCAAGGTCTGGAGGTTCGACCTGGACCTCGACGGCTCGAAGAACCCGATGTTCACCGGCTCACCGCTGGCTTTGTATACGCCGGCGAGCAGCGCGCAGCCGATCTTCTCGTCGATGGCCGCCGTATCGGTCGGCACACAGGAGTACCTCTTTGTCGGCACCGGGAGCGATCTGCTCCCGTCCGTCGGCGTGAGCCTGCAGTACCAGCTGCTCGGAATACTGGACCAGGGATCGACCGGCGCGAAGACGTTCCAAATCAACCTGACCAAGACAGACGGCTCCGGCGACGACGAGAAGGTGTCTTCCTTCCCGGCCGTTGCGGGTGACATCGTGTTCTTCTCGACGACCGCGTTCAAGCCGACCACGCCGTGTTCGCAGCCGGATGCGGCGCTCTATGCACTCACATTCATCGGCGGGGCGGCGTACGATTCGACGGGCGACAACAAGGTCAGCAAGAACGAGTCGCCGAAGGTGCGCACACTCTCCGGCGCTGGCCGCGCGACGGCGCCCTTCATCGTGGACCAGCACCTGGCGTTCGGCGCGGGCAACAAGATCGAGCTGCTCGGCGATCCTGCCGACTTCAACAATGGCGTCGGCGATGTCGGCGTCCGGATCCTGTCATGGCGCGATATCAGGTAGAACGGCCGCTCATCTGCGGTGGCTGCGGCACGAGAAACCATCCGGAGCGGCAGAACTGCCAGCGGTGCGGCGCGACGCTGGTGTCGCCGGTGCCGGCTCCGCCCCCCGCGTCGCTGCCAAAACCGGCCAAGCCCGCCAGGCCGGCGACCCCGGCCCCGGCCGCGGTGAAGCCCCACATCGCCGAGGACTCCTCGCGCCGGTGGCCGGTAGCCGTCGGCCTCGGCGTGATCGTGCTGGCCGGCATCGGCGTGCCGGCCATGCATCGCGCGACTGCCACGCCGGCCGCCTCGGCCCGGACCGCGGCTCCGCGGGCTCTGGTGCAAGCCCCGACGGCTCCCGCGGCGCCGGCCGCGATCGCCCAGACGGTGATGGCGCCGGTCACCGCCGCCGACCAGGCTCGCTCGGGCAGTGCCGCCTTCGAGCGGGGCGACTTCGGCACGGCGCTCGAAGCACTGCAGAAGGCCGTCGAGGAGAACCCCGAGGACACCGTCTCGCTGAACAACCTCGGACAGACGCTGGTGCGGCTGGGTCGGACCGCTGAAGCGCTCCCGCGTTTCGAGGCCGCCGTCGCCCAGTCGCCCGACAACTGGAGCTACCAGTTCAACCTGGCCCGCGCCCGCGGCCTGGCCGGGAACTGGGCTGGTGCAGTCCAGGCTTACCAGCAGGCCAACCGGCTCTTCCCGGACGACCACGCGACGCTGTTCAACCTGTCGCTGGCGCTCCAGAAGGCCGGCCGTCAGCTCGACGCGCTGCCGCTGCTCGAACGCGTCGCGACGCTGACGCCCGACGACGCGACCATCCTGCCGACGCTCGGCGCAACCTACGAGCAGGCCGGCCGGCCGTCGGATGCCGTCAGCGCCTACAACAAGTTCCTGTCGATGACCCCTGACGCGCCCGACGCGTCGGCTGTGAAGGTTCGCCTGACCCGGCTGCAGGGCGCGTCCGCGTCGGCCGCCGAGGCCCAGTAGGCTGGCTCTCCGGCCACGGACCGCCGGTAAGATTCGTGAAGGCGTGTGCAGCGTGCGGCTAAGGTTCGACCCCTCTCACGCCGAAACAACCGAAAGATGGTGACTCGCATGTCCCGGCTTCTTGGCGCGCTCGTGATTCTCGTCGCGGTGGTCGGGACCGCCCGCGCCCAGTCGCTCGCCGATGTCGCGCGAAAGGAAGAGGCTCGCCGCAAGGACGTCAAGAAGCCATCCCGGGTCATCACGAACAAAGATCTGAAGGCCTCGGACAACGTGGCGCCTCCGGCGCCGGCCGACGGCCAGGCTCCGGCGCTGGCACCCGCGGACAACTCCGACAAGACCGACGATGGCCAGCCCAAGGCAGAGGCCCCGGCGAGCGACGAGCAGGTGTGGCGCCAGAAGATGGCCGACGCGCACACAGCGCTCGAGCGCAGCGAGATGCACCTCGACGCGCTGCAGAACAGAATCGACGGCTTGTGGGCCCAGTTCACCGCACACGACAACTACGTCGAGCGCGAGCGGATTGAGGCCGATCGCAAGAAGGCCCTCGCTGAGTACGACCGCGTGAAGGCCGAGATCGAGGATCAGAAGAAGGCGATCGCCGATCTCGAAGAGCAGGCGCGCCGCGCCAACGTGCCTCCCGGCTGGCTGCGCTAGTGCCCCCGTCCCGGCGTCCGCCCGCACCCATCCTGATCGTCGAGGACAAGGACTCGCTGCGCGCAATGCTCCGACATGCGCTCGAGGATCAGGGCCACAGTGTGCTCGAAGCTGCGGATCAGGCCGAGGCGCTGAAGCAGGTCCGCGACGGCCGGCCCGACCTGATCCTCTCCGACCTCCGGCTGCTGTCGGGTGACGGTGTCGGCGTCCTGCGGGGCGCCAAGGAGATCGATCCCGGGTTGCCGGTCATCGTGATGACCGCATACGGGAGTATCCAGGACGCCGTCGTGGCGATGAAGGAAGGCGCGCTCGACTTCCTCGCCAAGCCAGTCGACCCCGATCATCTGCTGCTGCTGGTCGAGCGCGCGCTGGCGCAGCGCCGCATGGCGGCCGAGAATCAGGTGCTGCGCGAGGAGCTCGCCGCGCGGCGAGGCGCACCGGCCATCATCGGCGACGACCCAAGCCTGGCGCGCGTCATCGCGACGCTGCACCGGGCGGCCGCCACGGATACGACGGTGTTGCTGCTCGGGGAGAGCGGCACGGGCAAGGAGCTCTTCGCGCGCACGCTGCACGCGTTCAGCAATCGCGCCGACGGCCCCTTCGTCGCCATCAACTGCGCCGCCATTCCCGAGACACTGCTCGAGACGGAGCTCTTCGGCCACGAGAAGGGCGCGTTCACGGGGGCGAACGCCCGCAAGCCGGGACGCTTCGAGCTGGCGCATCGCGGCACGCTGTTCCTCGACGAAATCGGCGACCTGCCCATTGGCCTACAAGCCAAGATCCTGCGCGCGCTCGAGGAGAAGCGGTTCGAGCGCGTCGGCGGCACGCAGTCGCTGCAGGTGGACGTCCGCGTGGTCGCCGCGACGAACCGTAATCTCAAGGCCGCCGTGGCGTCGCGTCAGTTCCGTGAGGACTTGTTCTTCAGGCTGTCGGTGTTTCCGATCGAAATTCCGCCGCTTCGCGAGCGCCAGGGCGACGTCGATATTCTCGCGCGGTGTTTCGTCGATCGCTTCTGCCGCGAGCTGAAGAAACGGCTCGCGCTGTCTCCGGAAGCGATCGACGAGCTGCGGCGGTACAACTGGCCGGGCAACGTGCGCGAGCTGCAGAACTGCATCGAGCGCGCGGTGATTCTCGCCGACGGCGACACCATTCGGCCGCGTCACCTGAACTTGTCCTTTCGCGAGGCCGTGGCTCCACCGGCGCAGCCCGCGGCCGAGCCGCTGGACCTGTCCGGTACGCTTGCGGATGCCACGCGTCGCGTCGTGGCAGAGGTCGAGCGGCGCAAGATCCTGCTGGCGCTCGACGAGGCGGGAGGGCAGAAACCCCGTGCGGCCGACCTGCTGCAGGTGAGCTACAAGACGCTGCTGCAGAAGATCAAGGATTACGGGATCGAGCGTTAGCTGCCGCTGTCAGCTGCCCGCTGCCCGCTGTCAGCTACACCAATCACGCTCCGAATCCCACTCGTTCGAGGGCTGCCGCCAGTTCCTCCTCCGTCACGTCGTCGGCAATCGCCCACTGCCCGATGCCGGTGGCCAGCACGAAGTGCAGCCGGCCATCGACGACTTTCTTGTCGCGGCGGGCCGCTTCGACGATGTCGCGCGCCGCGAGGTCGTTGATCGCCGGCAGCGGGCCGAGCTGGCGGATCAGCGCGGCGAGCGCGTCGCGGTCCCCTGACGGCATGCGGTCACGGGCAACAGCCAGATCGGCGGCGACGAGCATGCCCCAGGCGACCGCCTCGCCATGCCGGAAGCGCCGATATGCCGTGACGGCCTCGATGGCGTGGCCCGCGGTGTGCCCGTAGTTCAGCACACGCCGGAGCCCGGCCTCACGCTCGTCCTCGGCGACGACGTCGCCTTTGATGCGGCAGCTTTCGGCGATCACCGGAACCAGGACATCCGGCTCGCGGCGGAACAGCGCCCTGACGCTGCCGCGCACGCGATCGAACAGTCCGCGGCTCGACGTCATGCCGTACTTGATGACCTCGTAGAGGCCCGCCCGGAACTCGCGCCGCGGCAGCGTGGCGAGCACCTGTGGATCGATCACGACGTGGCGCGGCTGGTGAAACGCGCCGATCAGGTTCTTGCCGACCGCGTGGTTCACCCCGACTTTTCCGCCGACCGCGCTATCCACCTGCGCGAGCAGTGTCGTCGGCACCTGCGCGAGGGGCAGCCCGCGAAGGAACGTCGCCGCCGCGAACCCCGCCGTGTCGCCCAGCACGCCACCGCCCACGGCGACGATGCCCGCCCCGCGATCGGCGCCGAGCGCCACCAGCTCGTCGTAGACCTTCGATACCGTGCGCAAGTGCTTGTGGCGCTCGCCGTCGGGAATCAGGATGACGGGCGCGCCGCCGAGCGAGGCCGCCGCGGTCTCGCCGTGCAGCTTCCACACGGTCGGCGACGAGACGACGATGCGGCGGCGAGCGAAGCCGGAACGGTCGAGCAGCGCACCAAGCTGGGCGAGGCAGCCCGAGCCGATGTCGATCGGGTAGGAACGCGGCGACGTGGCGACGAGAATCTGTTCGATGGGCACGGGGACGCCTGACAGGATGTGGCCGAAACGCGGATGGTAGGATAGCACCCGGTGTCCCTCCGGGCCGATTTCCTCGTCATTGGCGGCGGCATCGCGGGCCTGAGGGCCGCGATCGATCTGGTCGGGCACGGGCGTGTCCTGCTGCTCACGAAGGCCTCGGGTACCGAGAGCAACACCGGCTACGCGCAGGGCGGCATCGCGGCTGCCGTCGGCCCCGATGACTCGCCGTCGCTGCACTTGTCCGACACGCTGGACGCCGGCGCGGGGCTGTGCGATCGCGAAGCGGTTTCGGCGCTCGTCACCGATGGCCCTCGGTACGTGCAGGAGCTGATCGACTGGGGCGCCGCCTTCGCGCGCGATGCGGACGGCCGGCTGGCACTCGGGCGCGAAGGGGCGCACAGCGTCAGGCGCGTGCTGCACGCGCACGACGCCACCGGCCGCGAGATCACTCGAACGCTGCACGCGAGGCTCGCAGGCGCGCAGGGTTTCGAGATCTTCGACCACGTGATGGCGACGAGCCTGCAGATCGAGCACGGCCGGTGCGGCGGAGTGCGCGGGCTCGACACCGATCACCAGCCGGTGTCGATCTCGGCGCCCGCGGTGCTGCTCGCGACCGGCGGCGCGGGCCGCGTGTTCCAGGAGACGACCAACCCGGCCATTGCTACCGGCGACGGGCTGGCGATGGCGTGGCGGGCCGGCGCGCGGCTCGGCGATCTGGAGTTCGTGCAGTTTCACCCGACAGTCCTGCACGTGCCCGGCCGGCCGCGCTTTCTCGTCTCGGAGGCGGTGCGCGGCGAGGGCGCGCGCCTGCTGAACGCAGACGGCGAGACCTTCATGAGCCGCTACGACCCGCGTGGCGATCTCGCCCCGCGCGACGTCGTCGCGACCGCGATGGTGCGTGAATCCACCCGCACCGGGCGATCGGTCTACCTGTCGCTGCAGCATCTGGACGCGACCTGGGTGCGCGCGCGCTTTCCCGGCATCGCCGCCGCGTGCCGCGAGGCCGGGCTCGATCTGGCCACCGACCTGCTGCCCGTGAGTCCGGCAGCGCACTACATGTGCGGGGGAGTGGACACCGACCTCGCCGGGCGCACGTCGGTGCCAGGCCTGTTCGCGGCCGGCGAGGTCGCGTGCACGCGCGTGCACGGCGCCAATCGGCTCGCCAGCAACTCGCTGCTCGAGGGGCTCGTCTTCGGTGCGCGGGCGGCGGCGGCGATGCAGGGCGCGCCGCGGAGCGGTGAGCTTCGGGAGGCCCGCACGATCGGACCAATGCCGCCAGAGACCGACGGCGATGAAGAGGATGCGGATGTGCAGGCTCTGATGTGGCACGACGCCGGGCTCGTGCGCAGCGCCGAGGGCCTCGCCCGCGGCGTCTCACGGCTGGAGGCCATCGCCCGCAGCCGCGAAACGGCCCTCGCGTCGGGCCACGGAACGCACGATGCGTGGCGCCGGGCGAACCTCGCCCGCGTCGGGGCTCTCATCGCCCGCGCGGCGCTCTGGCGCGAGGAAAGCCGCGGCGGGCACCGGCGTACCGACTTTCCGGAGCGAGACGATCTAAACTGGAAGATTCATGGAAGTGCAAAGTTGGAAGTGCTAAGTGCAAAGTGAAGTGCTCGGTGCTGAAGTGCCGCAGGGCTGTCGTAGCGGTCGCAGTCGTAGGGTCGAACTTTGGTCGTAGAGTCCGCAGTCGTAAGGCCGAACTTCAGTTCGGCCGAGGTCCATAGCCTGAAGCCTTGATCATGCCCAAACAGTCGGAATCGTTCGTGACCGAAATCACTCCACAGTCTGAGGATTTCTCCCGCTGGTATCTGGACGTCGTGCGACGAGCGGAGCTGGCGGACTATTCGCCGGTCAAGGGCTGCATGGTGATCCGGCCGTATGGCTATGCCATCTGGGAGCTGATTCAGCAGCAGCTCGACGCGCGGTTCAAGGCAACGGGTCACGTCAACGCGTATTTCCCGCTGTTCATTCCCGAGAGCCTGATCACGCGGGAGGCGGAGCACGTCGAAGGCTTCGCGCCGCAGGTGGCCTGGGTCACCAGGGGCGGCACCGAGGACCTCGAGGAGAAGCTCGTCATCCGTCCGACGTCGGAAGCGATGTTCGGGACGATGTACGCGAAGTGGATTCAGTCGTGGCGCGATCTGCCCTTGCTCATCAACCAGTGGGCCAACGT
>Ga0070685_10001724_pt1 | contig 11488 bp, 12 predicted proteins | sample KBSS13LmetaG_FD_65651 | JGI IMG/M metagenome (GOLD analysis project Ga0070685, IMG submission 65651) | Switchgrass rhizosphere microbial communities from Kellogg Biological Station, Michigan, USA - KBS S1-3L metaG | ecosystem: Host-associated > Plants > Roots > Rhizosphere ...
GCATGTTCGAATGGCCACCCTCCTACCCTCTCATCGACAACAACTCAGCTGCCTCGTTAACGAGTGCCCTGGCGCGCTTTTTCCCCCAGTTCCCGGCATCCAGTTCCGCGTGAGTGGACACGCATGTAAGAGACCCAATCTCAACACCCGCCTCCTTGGCAACGAAAGCTTGCAGCCGCCCAAGTCCGATGAGGTTTCCTAAGCAGCGCGTGATGTACGTGTGATTACGATACATCGCCGTAAGCATTAGCCGGTGATCTGGATCAAACTTGAAGCTAATAAAGCTGAGACACTGTCCTCCGTAGAGAGTTCTCCCGTCGCGCAACGGGTCGTAGATCGCCAGCTCATACGCCGAAGAATACGTCTTTCCCCTATCTTCCTGCCTCACGATCTTATCGATTAGATCTTGGAGCGGGTTGTATTTTTCTCCCTCTCGGGTGTAGTGCCGAGTCATCCGCTCGAAGTAGCGGCCCCACCGCTTTGTATCCGATAGGCGGTCGTAGTCCCGGTGGTACACATCATAGAATTCAGGAATCCCGTGCGCATGATACAACGATTGCGGGAAGATGGTGTTAGAGACTGTGATGATCGGATATTGGTCGTACTCCCTGAGGAACTGGTCAACGAGACAGATTGCAGCGTTATCATCATTGTCGTGCTGAATCGGGTTCTCCACGTCAATGATCACGTTGTATGCTTCGTCACCATTTTCGATGAGAGCGTATGCAGCGGCGACCCAAGCTCGGGCACAACTCCGCTGTGTGGGGATGCCAAGGTACATCTTGCCTCCTATCGCAGAGTGATTGCAGCAGAGATCCGATGCCTGGCGTACCTTTCGCTCAACCAAGCATAACCTGCCAGACCCCAGGATTCGCCCCAACTGTTCCGAACCAGCAGCAATCTCTGACCTGACCTATGCCCAGTCGCCACGGCCACAACTGCGTGGCGGATGACCACCCCTCCGATTGCAACCTCGTCGATAACACCAGCAGGGTCAGGAGTGTAAAATGCACCCGAAAGCGTCATGGTAAGCACCACCGGCTTACCTTCCTCGACGGCAGTCCAGACTTGGTCGAATGCTTTACCGCTCGCGTCTGCCTCCCGTCGGAACAGCGTCCCCACCGATGCTGGTGGCTTCCAACTGGCGAGATTGGCAGGCAACGCAGAGAGATAGGGCCACTCGGTTTCGAACGGCTGTCCATCCTCGCTGAGAGCGGCGCGGATAGCAGTGAGCGTCGTACCGGCCTCGTGACTCACGTTATCACGTCGTTTCGCCTGAAAAAACAGGTACTCGCAGGAGAGAAGCTCCCATGCCGCTGCTCGAACCGCTGCGTGCGCGTCGCTCATGGCGAATGCTAGGCAGGTAGAGCGTGATCCCTGATTGCGTGCGGGTCCGAATCTGTTTCGTAGGTCCCGGCTTATGATGATGGTACTCATGCGGAGGCAAGTTCAGCCGCTCGCTGTGCCGGCAGTAACCCAACAGGCACCGGACCCGAAAAGGCAACATCCAATTCGAGCGAGTTCAAAGGTTCTCCACTACCTGCCCAAGGACGTGATTCCATTAGAGTTACGTGGCCACTTGCACCGTGCGCAGTTGCGGGCTCGGCGATCACTGTTCGAAACACTACTCCCCCGATGAACGCTTCTCCCGCCATAGGTTTCCGTTCATCCCCTCTGATTTCCAACCCGGCATCCACTAAGTCACCAAATTGCCAGATGTAGCCGGCGCTCGCATGCTCTTTGAAGCTGAACACCACGAGATCCGAACGGCTGCCCTCAAGTACCGTCCCGTGATCTTTTTCAGTAATAAGCCACACGTCGAGGTGCCAATTCTCGGGCTGGAACAATCCGATCAATTGTTGCTTGATCTTTTTACGCGAGAACGCACGTAGCTTTTGACTGGTATGGGAATCGATCGCCTTGATTTCCTCTAATGCATAGCATGTAGCTAGGTAGCTAGAACCTATCCGGAGCGACAGTTGGTACACCACACCAGGATCTGTGAAACTCTCACGGGTCCAACCCTGGCGGTTCATGTGTTGGACGATCAGCCAAGACGGTGTTAGCAGCCGAGAGGCAAAGGCGTTCGCCTGCAGTTCCCGCTGGTCGTAGCCGCTTGTAGTCTGGAACAGTGCTCGGGTCAGGACTTCCTCTCCATCCAGACTGGCCTCGTGACCGAGCACTTCATGGCCAAGCTCGTGCGCGGCTGTAAACCGCTGCACGCGAAGATACCTCTGTGATGTGATGAGAATACCTTTGCCTGGTTCACTGATATATGCGCCAAGCAGGTTTCTGAGTGGCCGAAAGAGAACTGGGACGTCTCGTGCTACGAGCATCCCAAATACATCAACCCTTCCTTCTCCCTCGCGAGCAGAGGCTTCTGTATCGAACTCTCTATGTAGCCGATCAGCCTCGTATACGGCGCGCAGTATTGCTTCGCGGTTAGCCACGTTTCACGCGTCCTTTCCCTGCTTCCGCACGCGAAGGAAATCGGCGAACCGGGATAGCTCCTCTCGATCGTCGGGAGACAATTCCGACACCTTACGTGCCAAGTGCCTGACATCCGCACCAAAAGGCTCCTCAACCTCCTCCCCAGTGAAGTAACTCACAGGGCATTTATATACAGCAGCCAACTTTTTCAGCTCCAACGCGTCCACCTTACGTTGGCCTGTCTCCATGAGAGAGAGTGCTGATCTAGGTATTCCCAGATGAGAAGCAATCTCTTCCTGTGAGAAACCTAGGTACTCCCGGGCCTCTCGAAGGCGGTCGCCCAGGAGCTTCCGATCGTCCTGATTCGTGCCGGACAACTTCTGGGGCTCCTTGCTCATTCGTGCCCTTTCTTCTGATTGTGCGCGGTCACGATACGCCTGATCCGGAGTAGCATGTCAGGGAGCGCCTCCTCAACGCTGGTGTACCCTCCCTTACGGACAACCTTGTCCGGCGAGAACTTGCAAGTCGGGAACAGATCCTCGATCACCAGGACGGTTCCGACGACTCGCTTGGAATCCAGAAGTGGCTCCCAAGGCGGGCGGAGGACGGAAGCCTCACTCGCGACCTTCTGCAACTCGCACCGAAGGCGGCGTTCCACCTCTTGGGCGGGAAAGGCTACTGGCGGTGCAGCGGTTAACATCTCCCCCCCCTCGATGAATGTGCCCTCTCCTTTCTACCCTCAGTATAATAGGGCGACGTTCGAAAAGCAAACATCATCTCGCCTGCATGTTCGATTATCGAACTAAGGCACTGGTCATCGGTTGCTGTAAGGCTACCGTAGGACACAACAAACCCAGTGAGAAAAGTGATCGACGAGTTCAGCGCTGAAGCCAATTCGGCCAGTGAATCCGCTCATTCATCCTGTTCCGGAGAGATGTAGATGTCTCGTTGCCTCAACAAGGCCACACTGATCGGCAACCTGGGTGTCGATCCCGAGATCCGCACCGTCCCAAGTGGTGCGCGCGTCGCGCAGTTCTCGCTCGCCACCTCGCGCCGGTGGAACGACCGCGAGGGCCGGCCGCAGGAGAAGACGCAGTGGCACCGGGTCGTGGTGTGGGACAGCCTGCCGGCGACCTTCGGCTTCGTGGAAAAGTACCTGCGCAAGGGCGACCGCGTCTACGTCGAGGGCGAAATCGACTACCGCTCGTACGAGACCGACGGTGGGGACACGCGCTGGACGACAGAGATCAAGGCGTCGGAGGTGCTGGCGGCGGGCGAGCTGGGCGGTGGCGACGGGCAGCGCGGCCGGAGCCGAAGCCGAGCGGCCGTGGCACCCGAGAAGGAGCTCCAGCTCGCGGTGCTGTAGCTATGGGCTTCGACGCACCTTACCCCGAGTTCAGCTGGTCCCACTCGCGGGACCGCAGCTTGGCGGAGTGCGCGCGCGCCTACTTCTGGCGCTACTACGGCAACCACCGCGGGTGGTCGCCGGAGGCGCCGGAGGAGGCGCGCTTCGCCTACGCCCTGAAGCAGCTCACCACCTTCCCCATGATCGTGGGCACGGCCGTGCACGTGTGCGCCCGCGAGTGCGCCCTCGCCCTACGCCAAGGCGCGCCGCGCCCCTCCTTCGAGGTGATGCTCGCCTGCGTCTCCGAGGCGCTCAACCGCGCGGTGATCGGCTCCTACCACCGTGGCGCCTTCCTGCGCGACCCGAAGCGGATCGTGATGTTGCACGACGTGTGGTACTCCGGCCGCGCGGGTGCCTCCGGACTGCCGGCCGCCGTGGCGAAGGCGCGCGTGTGCCTGCGCGCGCTGGAGTCGACGAAGGTGTGGGAGGATGTGGAACTCTGCCGGGAGGATACGGTCTCCGTACCAGCCGGCCCGGAGGCGTTCGTCCACGAGGGATGGCCGATCTACGCGGGCCCGGACCTGGTGTACCGCCCCGACGACGGGCGCGTGGTGATCGTGGACTGGAAGACCGGCGACGACAGCGACGCGGACCTGCAGATCGCGCTGTACGTCCTCTACTGCCGCACCGTATTGGGCCTGCCCTTCCGCGACGGAGAATGGTTCGGGCGGGTGGTCAACCTGGCCACCGGCGACGACACCACCTTCGAGATCTCGCGGCTGGACGTGGTGGAGGCGGCGGAGCGCGTTCGCCTGAGCGTGGAGGCGATGCAGTCGCTGCTGGCCGACCCGGACCGGAACATCCCCCTTCCGATGGAGCAGTTCCCACTCGCCGGACCGGAGCGGCGCCGCAGTTGCCAGTTCTGCCCGTTCTACGCGCTCTGCGAGGAGGAACTCCGGGAAGCGCAGTTCGCGGAGTAGGGCGGCCAGGGCGCGGACGACTTCCGTCGTCCGCCGACCGTCTGTCGTGGTACCAGACGTGGAGCCATCGCCAGAGTACGGCGAAGAAGGCTCCTCCCGCCTGCATAGTACGTCACGCGGGGGAGCAGGCAGCCCCCACGTCGACCTACGTCCTCCATGCACCAGCCGTCCCCGGCCGACCTTCCCGACCAGTGGCGCGAGCTCGCGGCGCAGCAGCGCCGGCTCGGCGCCGACTCGCAGGCCCGTATCCTCGATTTCTGCGCCGACGAGCTCGCCGCCGCGTTCGCCCGCGCGGCGGACGAGCTCCTGAGCCTGCAGCGCGCGTCCCAGGAGTCCGGCTACAGCGTGGACCACCTGTGCCGCCTGCTGCGCAAGGAAAGAATTCCAAATTCCGGCCGGAAGGCGAAGCCGCTCATCCGCCGTCGCGACCTGCCACAGAAGGGGAGAAAAGGCAAGGCTGAACCTTGTCTTTCGAACCCGAGTGGCTATGTTCCGGGCAGGCTCTTCCGGGACATCATCCACTCCAAATATGGAGGCGATGATGCCCAAAGCTAAGCAGCCGAAGGCTGCCAAGAAGTGCTGGTCCGAGTCCTTCGGAGTCTACGGGGCGAAGATCCGCATTGCCGAGCGGGAACCGGGTGGCGTGCTCTACCTGCTCTGGCTTGACAATCAGGGGAAGCAGCAGAAGCGGAGTCTCGGGCACCGCGACCGCAGGCTGGGGAAGAAGCAGGCGCTGGAGCTCGCCAACGCGCTTGCCGCTAGCCGTGCGGGCGGGCAAGAGCCGGAAAAGCCGGCCGAGCCGCTGACGCTGGCGGAAGGGGTCGCCCGCGCCTTTGACCCGCTGCGTGGCGCGTATCCCGCGGCGACCAAGCACGCGAGGGACGCGAAGAAGTACGCTGAGCGCGCGGTCGCCCTGCTGGGCCGGCGCCTCATTTGGGCCGAGCTCACGCCCGGCACCGTGCTGTACTTGGTGCGGGTGCTCGCGCAGCAGAGCCGGGACGGACGTGGTGCGGTTGCGGCCGAGAAGATGTGCGTGATCCTCTACGCGGTCGCGTCGTGGCTCCGGCAGGAGGAGCTGATCCCGGACACGGCCGCCCTCCCCAAGCCGCGCTGGAAGACGAAGCTCAGGGAGGAGTGGCGGATCGCGACGGGACGCCGGGTCGAGGTGAAGCGGCCCCGGCACACCGTGGAAGAGGTGGCGGCGATCTTCGCCGCGCTTCCCCACGGCGATCCTCGCCTGCGGCTGCTGGTGGAGCTTGCCGCTGAGCTACGCGCCGGGCAGGCGGTGCGGGCCAGGAGGTCGGACCTGCACCTCGGCGAGGCGGGTGGCTTCGGCCTGGGCCGCTTCGTCGTGCACGGGGCCGGGAGGAAGCATGGCGAGATCGTGGACCTGCACCCCGAGCTTCGCGCGCTGGTGGACGAGGTGCTGTCCACCGGCTATCTCGCCGAGGTGGAGGCAGCGTTCCGGCGGGGGGAGATTTCGGACTACTACCTGTTCCCGGCGGGCAAGCTCAAGCGCGGCAGCGTACCCTTGGAGCGCGCGACGAAGCAGCCGCTGTCCTACATGGCCATCCGCTCGATGTTCGTGGCTGTGGAGCGGATCGCGGGCGTCGAGCACCAGCAGGGGCGGTCGTTCTACGGGCTTCGCAGGCAGGCGACGGACCTCGCGCCTGAGTTCGCGCAGGACGCACGGGTCCTGAACAGGCTCACGGGGCACACCGACAGCACCACCCGCGAGCGAGTCTACCAGGATCCCCACAACGAGCGGGTGCGTGCCCGCGCCGCCGAGGCGCGCAGGAGCATGCGGCGCTTCCTTCGGGAGCCGGAGCGTCCGGGCGCCGCGGTTCCGATCGCTGCGTGAACCTATCCCACTTCCTATCCCACCCCGGTCTGGAAGCGGGAATGCCTCGGCATCGTAACTAACTGATATAGTGCTACTTAGGGCGGCGATTCCCGGTTCGTCTGACAACACTGGCTTACTGCCACGGAGTCAACGGAGTCAGCGGAGTTGATGATGTTCTCCGCTGACTCCGTTGACTCCGTGTGAGATCCGCTCTTTTTCAGGATTTGGATGACGGCTTCGCGCGCGTGGAGGTGGACGCGCGGACGTTCGCGGTTATCTTGATCGTCGGCGTTGCAGGACGCCTCCGGTCCGCGGGAAGGGCTGCGCCCACCTGGCTGTGAGTCGAAAAGCACACACCCCTCTTTCGGGCCGAGTGCGCGGACGGCGGCCGTTACCGAAGGAGGCTCCGCATGTCCGATCCCGGTCGTTCCCTCCCGCCCCGTCCCTCCCTCGAGCAACAGCGGAAGCAGGCGAAGGAGCTGCTGCGCGCCCTGCGCGACGGCGACTCCGGCGCGCGCGAGCGCATCCGCCGGCACCTCCCCGACCGCGCGCGGCCCACGCTCGCGGACGCGCAGTTCGTCCTCGCCCGCGAGCACGGCTTCCGCAACTGGGCGGCGCTGAAGGCGCACGCCGAGCAGGCCGCGGAACCCGTCGCTCCGTCCGTCATGGAAGACCTGCACCGCGCCTTCGCCGCGCGCGACGCCGGGGCGGTGCGCGCGCTGCTGCGGCGTCACCCCGCCGCGCGGGCGATGCTCGACGCGCCGGTCCTTCCGTTCGGCGCCACGGCGCTGGGCCATGTCGCCGGGCAGGGCGACCTGGAGATGGTGGAGGTGCTGCTGGAGGCGGGCGCCGACCCCAACCGCCGCAGCGAGTGGTGGGCCGGCGGCTTCCACCCGCTGCACGCCGCCACCGGCGCGGTGGCCGAGCGCCTGATCGAGGCCGGCGCCGTCCCGGACGCCTGCGCGGCGGCGAACCTGGACCGCCCCGACCTGCTGCACCGCATCCTCGACGCGGACCCCGCACGGGTCCACGAGCGCGGCGGCGACGGGCAGACGCCGCTGCACTTCGCGCGCTCCGTCGAGGTGGCGGACCTGCTGCTCGCGCGCGGCGCCGACATCGACGCGCGCGACGTCGACCACCGCTCCACGCCCGCGCAGTGGATGCTCGAACGCGTCCGCGGTGCCGGCCGCTACGAGCTCGCGCGCCATCTGGTCGCGCGCGGCGCCTCCGCCGACGTCTTCCTCGCGGCGGCGCTGGGGCTCGTGGATGAGCTGCGTGCGATGCTGGCGGCCGATCCATCCCTGCTGGGGAAGAAGACCGGCCAGGGGGAGTACGGGGAGCAGCCGCCGTCCAGCTACCACATCTACTTCTGGACGCTCGGCGCCAATCTCTCCCCCCTCCAGGTGGCCGCCCGCTTCGAGCAGACCGCGGCGCTGGAGGTGATGGAGGCGGTGGAGGTCGTCGGCGTCCCCCGTCACCGCTTCCTCGCGGCCTGCGCCGGCGCGCGCGCGGAGGAGGCGCGGCGGATGCTGCGCGAGCACCCCGGCCTCGTCGCGGAGCTCACCCCCGACGAGCAGCGCGCGCTCCCCGACGCCGCCTGGACGCCCGATCCCGCCGCCGTGGCGCTGATGCTCGAGCTCGGCTTCGACCCCGCCACGCCGGGGCAGGACGGCGGCACCGCGCTGCACTGCGCCGCCTGGGAAGGGTCCGCCGCCGCGGTCGAGGCCATCCTCCGGTATCCCCGCGGCCGCGCCCTGGTCGCCGTGCGCGACCCCACCTACGGCGGCACGCCGCTGGGGTGGTGCCTGCACGGATCGCGGAACCGCGGGCCCACCGGCGGCGAGCACGCCGCCGTCGCCGGCCTCCTCCTGGCGGCGGGCGCCACGCCGGACCCGGGGTGGGAAGACGCGCCCGCCCCGGTGCGCGAGGTCATCCGCCGCCACGCGGCCGGGTGAACGGCGTCTTCGGTTGAGGGAATCCGCGCCACGCCGTACCTTTCGGCATGGCGAAGCCGCTGGAGGACCGTTTTCGCGAGAGCCTGGTCGCGCTCGGCATCCGGCCGGACGCGACCCTGGTCGCGGCGGTCTCCGGCGGCATGGACTCGGTCGTCCTCCTCCACCTCCTGCGCTTCGCGACGGACGGGCTGCGGATCACCCTCGTCGCCGCGCACTTCGACCACGCCATGCGCCCCGACAGCGGGGCGGACGCCCGGTGGGTCGCCGGGCTCTGCGCCGCGTGGGGCGTTCGGCTCCTCCCCGGGCGCGAGTACGGGACGCTCCGCAACGAGGCTGAGGCGCGCGAGGCGCGCTACGCGTTCCTCGAAGCCGCACGGAGCGCGGCGTGGGCGCAGTGGATCGCCACCGCGCACCACGCGGACGACCAGGCGGAGACCGTCCTCTTCCGCGTGCTGCGGGGGACGGGCGTCGCCGGGCTGGCGGGGATCGCGCCGGTGGACGCGGCGCGCCGGCTGGTGCGCCCGCTCTTTCCCTTCCGCCGCGCCGAGCTGCGGCGCTACGCCCGGTCGCACGGCCTGCGCTGGCGCGAGGACCCGACCAACGCGTCGGCCGACCCGGCGCGCAACCGCATCCGCCTGGAGCTCCTCCCGCGCATCGAGCGCACCCTCGCCCCCGGCGCGGGGGCGGCGCTGGCGCGGCTCGCCGAGCTCGCGCGCGAGGACGAGGCCGCCTGGGAGCAGGTGATGGCGGGCGAGATCGCCACCCTCGCGCGGGAGGACGAGGGGGCGCTCGTCCTTGTACGCGACCGGCTGTCCGGTTATGATTCGGCAGTCGCCGCGCGGCTGCTGCGCGGCCTGCTGCGCCGGCTCGGGGTGGTCCCCGACAGGGACGGAACCCGGTCGGCGCTTCGGTTTATCGCCACCGCCCCGAGCGGGCGGGTGCTGTCGCTCCCCGGCGGGGTGCGCATCGTCACCGAGTTCGGCGAAGCCCGCCTGGAGCGCGTCTTGCCGGCGCCCCTTCCCGACGCCCCCCTCGCCATCGACGGCGAGCGCGGCGTGGGGACCTGCCGCATCGGCGGGCGCGAGCGGCGGGTGGCGTGGCGCCCCGCGGGCGAGGCCGGAGACGGAGGGGGATGCACGGCGACGGTGGCCGTGCACGCGGCCGACTTCCCGCTCCTGCTGCGCGGACGGCTCCCGGGAGACCGGGTGCGCACCCCGGCGGGAACGCGGACGCTCAAGCGCCTCTTCACCGACCGGCGCGTGCCGCGCGCCGACCGCGCGCGCGTGGCCGTGCTGGCCGACGCCCGGGGACGCGTCCTCTGGGTGCCCGGCCTCGCGCTGGGCGCGCCGCCCCCCGCGCCGGGAGCGCCGGGACTGACCCTCGAGATCGCCGATGCCTGATTCGCTACTGACGCTGCGGCGCACCGGGGGGCGCGAGCTCGCCCGGATCGTCTACGACGAGGCCACCATCGCGGCCCGCGTGGAGGAGATGGGCGAGGAGATCGCCGAGGCCTACGGGCCCGACGAGCCGCTGCTGGTGCTGGGGCTGCTCAAGGGCTCCTTCATCTTCCTCAGCGACCTGGTGCGCAACATCCCGCGCCCGCTGCACGTGGACTTCATCGTCGCCAGCAGCTACGGGAGCGGCACCACCAGCTCGGGGGTGGTGAACCTCCTCTACGACCCCAGCATCTCGCTGGAGGGGAAGCACATCATCCTGGTCGAAGACATCGTCGACAGCGGCACCACGCTGTCGCGGCTGATGCCGATGCTGGAGGAGCGCGGACCCAAGTCGCTCGAAATTTGTACTCTCTTGCACAAGCACATCGCGGCGCACCTGGTCCGCGAGCCGAAGTGGGTCGGGTTCGACGCGCCGAACGAGTTCCTGATCGGCTACGGTCTGGACCATTCCGAAGACTTCCGCAACCTGCCGTTCATCGGGAGCCTGTAAGCGCCCCGCTGGGCCGGGCTGCACAAGGACAACGAGACGATGGCCGAAGCACCCAATCCTCCCAAGGGCCCGCGCCTGGGCCGCATCACCCGCACGGTCTCGTTCTGGGCCCTGCTGGTGGTGATGTCCATCCTGCTGGTGCAGATGACCAGCGGGGCGCAGCGGCAGACGGAGAAGATCCCCTATTCGCGCCTCATGTCCGAGGTCGCGGCCCGCAACGTCGCCCGGATCGAGATCTCCGGCGGCCTGGAGGGCCAGTCGGCGCAGGGCGACTTCAAGAAGGCCGTGCAGGGGCAGCGCGGGGTGATCCAGCACTTCACCCTCCGCCTCCCGGTCGCCAACTCCGAGAAGCTGCTCGCCACGCTCGAGGCGGCCGGCGTCGAGGTCACCGGCAAGGACGCCAACAGCGACTGGCTCTCCTGGCTCAAGGTGCTCTTCCCCTGGCTGCTGATCATCGGCATCTGGGTGTTCGTGTTCCGGCAGATGCAGGCGACGGGGAACAAGGCCTTCCAGTTCGGCAAGAGCAAGGCGAAGCTCCTCTCGGGCGACACGCCCAAGGTCACCTTCGACGACGTGGCCGGGGCCGACGAGGCCAAGCAGGAGCTGCAGGAGATCGTGGAGTTCTTGAAGGACCCCAAGCGCTTCAGCCGCCTGGGCGGGCGCATCCCGAAGGGCGCGCTGCTGGTGGGCCCGCCGGGAACCGGGAAGACGCTGCTCGCGCGCGCCGTCGCCGGCGAGGCGGGGCGCCCCTTCTTCTCCATGTCAGGCTCGGACTTCGTGGAGATGTTCGTGGGCGTGGGCGCCAGCCGCGTGCGCGACCTCTTCGAGCAGGGGAAGGCGCACGCGCCCTGCATCATCTTCATCGACGAGATCGACGCCGTGGGCCGGCACCGCGGCGCGGGGCTGGGCGGCGGGCACGACGAGCGCGAGCAGACGCTGAACCAGCTCCTGGTGGAGATGGACGGCTTCGAGGGGAACGACGGCGTGA
>Ga0070685_10001726_pt1 | contig 11469 bp, 9 predicted proteins | sample KBSS13LmetaG_FD_65651 | JGI IMG/M metagenome (GOLD analysis project Ga0070685, IMG submission 65651) | Switchgrass rhizosphere microbial communities from Kellogg Biological Station, Michigan, USA - KBS S1-3L metaG | ecosystem: Host-associated > Plants > Roots > Rhizosphere ...
GACGAGATCGGCGGCAACGTCGTCTACCTCAACCAGAAGCACCGCGTGAACTGGGGCGCGTCCATCGCGCGCTCGCCCTACATCGTGGGCGGCTACCAGCAGGGGTTCGACAACCTCGGCCAGCTGCACAACCAGCTGGTGGTCTACCGCTACTTCGACAACAGCGCCTACGGGATCGCGCAGTACCCCTTCTCGCGGGTGCGGCGGATGGAGTTCGCGGCGGGCGTCCGGCGGATCACGCAGGACGTGAAGATCCAGGACTGGACCTACGACGCCTCGGGGACGCAGCTGCTGAGCTACACGCAGTCCAAGCAGAACCTGGGGCAGTGGAACCTGGGCGAGGCCACGGCGGCGATGGTGTACGACAACGCGATCGACGGCTACACCTCGCCGATCGTGGGGCAGCGCTACCGGGTGGAGGTGGCGCCCACCGTCGGCAGCCTGCAGTTCACCTCGCTGACCACGGACTACCGGAAATACTTCCTCCTCCGGCCGGTCACGCTGGCTTTCCGCGGCCTGCACTTCGGGCGCTACGGGCGCGACGAGGCGGTGCCGAGCTCGGTGTTCCTGGGCTACCCGTACCTGATCCGCGGCTACTCGTACGGCAGCGTGACGGACGGCTGCCTGAACGAGCTGTCCTCGTCGTCGACGGGCGGGCAGGAGTGCAGGGTGTACCAGAGCCTGTTCGGCAGCCGCATCGCGGTGGGCAACGTGGAGCTGCGCTTCCCGCTGATCCGCAACACGCTGCACGGCAACGTGCAGCTCCCGCCGGTGGAGGTGTTCGCCTTCGCCGACGCGGGCGCGGCGTGGGGCAAGCTGCGCGACAACACCGGCGCGGTGACGGCCACGCACCTGCAGTTCACGCGCGGCCCGGGCGACTCGCTCACCGACCGCGGGTTCCTGACCAGCGGCGGCGTGGGCGCGCGGATCAACCTCTTTGGCTACCTGATCGCCGAGGCGAACTTCGTGAACGCCTTCGACCGGCCGAAGAACTGGCACTGGCAGTTCAGCTTCCAGCCGGGCTTCTAGGCACGGAAGTGCGAGAGTGCGAAGGTGCGGGAGTGCGAAAGCGCTCCCGCACCTTCTTCGCGTTCATGATGTACCGCTGAACAAAAGCGCTCACGCAGAGCCGCGGAGCCGCAGAGATGACCACCTGGCATCTCTGCGGCTCCGCGGCTCTGCGTGAGAAATCTTTGTCCGGATCCGGTCAGTGCGCGGAGTCCGCCGGCGCCAGCAGGACGCCCCACATGAAGTCGAACTGCTGCGAGCCGGCGAGCACGCCGGCGATCGGCGCGCCAGTCGGGTTGTAGGGGAGCATCGCCGTCGCGGCGGCGCTCGGCTGGCCGTTCGCCCCGAACGACGCGTAGACGTGGCAGGCAATGCACGACGAGGCGGCGACGGTCCCGCCGCCCGCGATCCGCTCGATCACCGAGCTGCCCAGCACGTAGGGCGTGCCGTCGGGGGCGGCATAGTCCACCTCGGTCGACTTCAGGCAGTAGTTGTCCCACACCGGCGACAGGTGCGCACGCTCCATCAGGGTCCGCAGCCGCGCGCTCTTGGGGCAGGGGCCATACTGCGTGTTGGGCGTCCTCTGGTTCGGGAAGACGCTCGGCCGCGTGGTGCCGAAGCTGTCGAAGCACCCGATCTCGTCGCAGCGCCCGGGACTCCTCGAATGCTCGAACGTTCCCCAGACCCAGTTCGTGTTCTGCCGGCTGCTCACGTGCAGCGCGACGAGCGCGTATTCCACGGAATCGGAGGTGTTCGTGTAGTACAGCCGCCGGATGTTGGCGATGCTGCCCAGGCTGGGGATCCACTGCAGCACCGTCTGCACGGGAATCCAGTCGCCTTTGACGGAGATGGCCTCCGTGGGCATCACGACCTTGAAGGACCGGGCGTAGGCGGCTCGGAGCCCCGCCTGCGTGTTGAGGCGGTTGCGGACGATGTAGTCGAATTGCGGGCGGTTTCGCTTCACCTCCTCGGCGATGCACGGCGTGGGCGTTCCGGTGGTCGGGAACCCGGCGACCGCGGCGTTGCCGCCGCGCGCGGCGGGTGGGGTGCAGGCGACGTCGATCACGGGGTTCGCGGCGCCGCCTCCCGACGGCCCCGACAGCCTGCCGAGCACGCTCGCCTGGAACTTCTTCGGCGCGTTCGGGCTGGGCCAGTGCGGCGTCGTGGAGAAGACGTCGGCGTCGGAGGCCCAGGTTTCGAACACCACCGGCGAAGGCCGCGGCCTGGACACCGGCGCCGCGAACTGGGTGAGCAGGCGCCAGATGAACTCGTCGGAGTTCTGGCTCGTCCCCGTCACCACCCCGGCCCGCGCCGGGACCGCGACGACGACCGTGCCCCTGCTCTGCGCCGGGTTGGTCGCCGAGCCGAGCCCGGCGAAGAGCACCCCGGCGATGATGACGAGGATTGCTGCGAACGCGGAGAACGTGGTTCTGGTCATCGAATTCCTCCTCTGTCAGGAGATGCATGCAACCTGCAGGGCCCTGTGACGCCGTATGTTCAGGGGGCGGAACGTTAGAAGTCAATAAAAACGAATCCGTGAAATGATCGTCACGCGGAGACATGGGGACGCAGAGAGCTCGCGGCAACCCTCTGCGTCTCTGCGCTCTGCGTGAGACGCCGTTTACCGGGCCCGGTTCACCCGGCGAATCCGCGGATCCGCACCATTTGGCAGATCTTCGTTCCGCGCATATCTTTCCTGCCCAACGCAAGACCGTCTTCCCGGCGCGGAAACCCCGGCGTCCCACGGCCGTAGATCGGTGCGGGCGCCCGCCTCTCCAGACGCACACGTTCCCATCCACAGGCGCGATCCCGGCCTCATGCTGTTCTCCCTCGACGACCGGCAGCGACGCGAGCTCTGGGGGCTGGGCCTGCTCTCGCTCGCCCTGCTCCTCGCCCTGAGCCTCTTCCCGCTCGACTGGTTCGCGGCGGGGGCGCGCTTCCCCAGCCACAACGTGGTCGGCCCGCTCGGCGGCTGGCTGCGCGCCACGCTGGTGGCGGGGATGGGGCTCGGCTCGCTCGCCGTCCCCCTCCTTCTCGCGCTCTGGGGGCTGGTCGCTTTCGACAAGCTCCATCCCCAGCCCGCGCTCCGCTGGTCCCTGCTGGTCGCCGGCCTCGCCGTGATCGGCCCCACGGCGGTCGCGGTGCTGGGCGAGCCGGACCCGGCGTCCGCCGTCACCGGGGCGGGGGGCGCGGCGCTGGGCGGCGGGCTGGCGGGGGGGATGGGGACGGTCGGCGCGACGATCCTCCTCGCCTTCCTCTTCGCCGCGCTCTGCGTGGCCACCATCGGCTGGAACCCGCTGCGCAGCGCGATCCGCGGCGGCCGCGTCGCGGTCGACCACACCCGCCGCGCCGCCGCCGCCATCCCCGTCCCCAGCATGCCGAAGCTCCGCCGCGGGCCGGTGGACGAGGCGGACGAGGAGGACGGCGCGCCCTTCGACGCGCTGGACGACGACGAGGACTGGATGGACGGGCTGAGCGACGAGGACGAGCCCGTGCTCGTCACCGCCGCCCGCGCGCCCGCGGTCGACCCCGACGCCACCATCCCCTCCCCCTCCCCCGCGAAGGCGCGGCGCGGGAAGGCGACGCCGGCGGAGTCGCGCGACGACGGCCTGGCCGACGGGGGCGATCCCACCAGCACCGACCTCCCCTCCACCGAGATGCTCACCCCGGCCCCGCCGCGCGACGACGCGAAGAACCGGGCCGACCTGGAGAAGCTGGGGCAGGTGGTGATCGAGAAGCTCGCCACCTTCAAGATCGACGGCCGGGTGGTGGGGATGACCACGGGGCCGGTGGTGACGCAGTTCGAGGTGGAGCCGGCGCCGGGGGTGAAGGTGGCGCGCATCGCCAGCCTGGACGCGGACCTGGCGCTGGCGCTGCGCGCGCCCTCCGTCCGCATCGTCGCGCCGATCCCGGGGAAGGGCGCCGTGGGCGTCGAAGTGCCCAACCCCGTGCCGGAGATGGTCTACTTCCGCGAGGTCATCGACGCGCCGCAGTTCCGCTCCAGCAAGGCCGCGCTCCCGCTCGCGCTGGGGAAGGACATCTCCGGCAAGCCGCTGGTGGCCGACCTGGCTCGCATGCCGCACCTGCTGATCGCCGGCGCCACCGGCTCCGGGAAGTCGGTGTGCGTGAACACCATCATCACCTCGCTGATCTTCCGCCACACGCCGCAGTCGCTCCGGTTCCTGATGGTGGATCCGAAGATGGTGGAGCTCAGCATGTACAACGACCTCCCCCACCTGCGGCACCCCGTCGTCACCGACAACGCCGACGCGGCGGCGGTGCTCAAGTGGGCGGTGATCGAGATGGAGCGGCGCTACCAGCTCCTCTCCGCCAACGGCGTCCGCAACCTCCTCGACTTCAACACCCGTGTGGACTCCGGCCAGCTGATGCGCTCGCCCGAGCCCGACGGCGACGAGGGCGACCAGGACCGCTGGCAGTACCGCGGCGGGCGGCTGCCGTACATCGTGGTGATCATCGACGAGCTGGCGGACCTGATGATGACGGTGCAGGGCGAGGTGGAGAAGCCGCTCGCGCTGCTGGCGCAGAAGGCGCGGGCGATCGGCATCCACCTGATCCTGGCCACGCAGCGCCCGTCGGTGAACGTGATCACCGGCCTGATCAAGGCGAACTTCCCCAGCCGCATCGCCTTCCGCGTCTCCAGCAAGGTCGACTCGCGCACCATCCTGGACCAGAACGGCGCCGACTCGCTCCTCGGCAACGGCGACATGCTGCTGATGCCGCCGGCCACGAACGATCCCGTGCGCGTGCAGGGTGCCTACCTGTCGACGGAGGACACGGAGCGGCTGATGGCCTGGTACCGCGAGCAGCGCCGCCTGCGCGACGAGGCGGTGGAGGCCGCGGGGATGGACGCCTCGGCGCCGCGCGAGGAGGACATCCTGGAGGTGGTGCGGGCGCACGAGGGCGAGGGCGACGAGCTGGAGGCGGGCGACGACCCGGCGGACCGCGACAAGCTCTTCCGCGAGGCGGCGATGCTCTGCATCCAGCACCAGGGCGGGAGCACCTCGCTGCTGCAGCGGCGGCTGCGCATCGGCTACGGCCGCGCGGCGCGGGTGATCGACCAGCTGCACGCCGCCGGCGTCCTGGGCCCCCCCGACGGCTCCAAGCCCCGCGACGTCCTGGTCGACATCATCGGCCTCGACCAGCTTGCCCCGGAGGATTGATCCTAGTCCTCGGATTCGGTGTGGATCGGGCCTCGTAAACGGCGCCTCACGCAGAGACGCAGAGCCGCAGAGGAGACGCGGGAGAACGGCCGACCCGCCGCGGCCGCCCGCGCTGCCTGTGAAAGACGATGCGGCTGAAGCCGCGGCTACAACGGCACACAGTCCGCCTTCGCGGACTCCAACGGCGAGGCCCGCACCGTCCCGCGAAATGTCATCCTGAGAGAGCCGCTGCGTCTGCATGTCGTCCCACACCGCCTCTTGGCGGCGACCGAAGGACCTGTAGCCACGGCCGCGCCAGATTGTATCCAGACGTCGGATGCCTCGTCTTCAACCCGCCATAATTTCCGCCGAGTGACTCCATGAGCGACCCTGATGAGATTACGCTGCTGCGAGTTCACCCGCGGCCATCGGAACCGGTCACGCTCACGATCCCTACGGATACGCTTGCCGCGATTACCGAGGTTGCGGAGAAACGCGATATGTCGCCCACGGCGTTGATGAAGCTCTACATCGGTCACGGACTGCGCCAGGATCTAGCGGCGACGTTCCGCGTCGATCTGACGTCCCCACCCACTTCTTGACCTTTCCTCGCACTCCAGACGAGACGCCACGATGGTGAACTCAGCGCTTGGACCGCCTCCCATGTCGCCGGCCATGCTGCGCCTCGTGCGCTACGCGATGCTGGTGCTGCTCCTGCTCTTCGGGGCGTTCGCGTACTACCAGTCGACCCATCGCGCGCCGGATCCTGAGGCGATGACGAACCTGCCGGTGCTCCAGTGGGTCGGCTACGGGATGTGCGTGATGGCGATGGTGGGGATGGCCGTGCTGCGCCAGGTGCGCGAGCGCGCGGACGAGGCCCGCCGGCCCACCCTCGGGCTGATCGGAAGCGCGCTGGCGGAAGCGGCGGCGCTGTTCGGCGGGGTGTACATGATCCTCGGCGGCTCGATCACGGTCTACGCCCTCGCGCTGATCGTCTTCCTGGCGACCTGGACGATCCTCCCGGCCGACTCGGCGGAGACGTGACGGCCGTCCCCAGCGAGGCCGCGGCGGAGGCGGCCCCCGGCTCCGCGCGCCCCGGCCTGGCGCGCAGGCTCGGGCCGTTCGACGCGACGATGATCGTGATGGGCGGCATCGTCGGGTCGGGGATCTTCGTCAACCCGCACGTGGTGGCGGAGCGGGTGCACTCGCCGCTGCTGATCGTGGGGGCGTGGGTGCTCGGCGGGGCGATCGCCCTGGCCGGCGCGTTCGTGTGGGCGGAGCTCGCGGCACGGCGGCCAGGCGTCGGCGGGCAATACGCCTACCTGCGCGACGCCTATCACCCGGCCGTGGCCTTCGTCTACGGCTGGGCGCTGCTGCTGGTGATCCAGACGGGCGGGATGGCCGCGGTCGCCGTCACCTTCGCGCGCTACTTCCGCGAGGTCACGCACGTGCCGCTGGGCGAGCCCGTGGTCGCCGCGGCGGCGCTCGGTCTGCTGGTGGCGGTCAACTGCCTCGGCGTGCGCGCCGGGAGCAGCGTGCAGAGCGCCTTCATGGTGCTCAAGATCGTGGCGATCGTCGCGCTGATCGGCGCCGGGATCTTCTTCGCCGGGCGGCCGATGGAGGCCGCGGCGGCCGCCGCGCAGCCGCACCACGACACGCTGCTCTCCTTCTTCGCGGCGATGACGCCGGTGATGTTCGCCTACGGCGGATGGCAGACGGCGAGCTTCGTGGCGGGCGAGATGCGCGACCCGCGGCGCGACCTGGCGCGCGGGCTGGTGCTGGGCGTCCTGGGCGTGATCGCGCTGTACGTGGGGGTGAACGTAGCCTGCGTCATGGCGCTGGGCCCAGACGGGCTGGCGGCCTCGGCGGCGCCGGCGTCGGCGGTGATGCGCGCGGCATTCGGGCCGGGCGGCGCGAGCCTGATCGCCGTCGGCATCGCCATCTCCACCTTCGGCTTCCTGAGCCAGGGGATGCTCACCGCGCCCCGCGTCTACTTCGCCATGGCCGACGACGGGCTGTTCTTCCGCGGCGTCGCCTGGGTCCATCCGCGCACGCGGGTACCGGTGGTCGCCATCGCGCTGCAGGGCGTGCTCGCGCTGCTGATCGCGCTCAGCGGCACCTACGAGCAGATCCTCAACTACGTCACCTCGGTCGATTTCATCTTCTTCGGCCTCACCGCCGGCACGATCTTCGTCTTCCGGCGCAGGGCGGCGGGCGATGCGCCGCCTTTCGCGCGCGTCCCCGGCCACCCGGTGACGACGGCGCTGTTCGCGGCCGCGTGCGTGATCATCGTGGCGGCGACGGTCTACAACTATCCCGCGAACAGCGCCATCGGGCTGGCGATCATGCTGGCCGGAATCCCCGCGTACCTGCTGTGGAGCCGCTCCGCGCGCGTCCGCACCCGCGAGTCGTGACGCCGATGCGATGGCAACAGGCGGTTGGAAACCGCGGCAACGACGGCCCAAAGTCCGCCTGCGCGGACTCCCTCGTCGATTTCTGCGCGCGACCGCTGCCGGGTGCGCGACATTGCATGCGTTCAGCAACACAATGGAGGGGATGATGCGCCGATCGGAACACGCCGGGAACAGCCAGGCATCCGGCGAAGGTCGGCAGCGTCGGCGCTGGGAGCGGCCCACCCTCGTCAAACTGCCCCGCCTGACCGAGCTGACGCTGCAGACGGAGATCCCCGGCGCCTGCGACTGCCCCGGCGCGGAGAGCGTGGTCATCCCGTAAGCCGGGGGGCGGCGATGGTGCTCCGGTGCCCGGGTGATCGCATGAATGCCGTCCAGGGAGTCCGCGAAGGCGGACTTCGGGCCTTTGTTGCCGCGAATTCCATTCGCCTGTGCGAGGGTTTGATCCGAATGCAGAGCCAATTCGAGGAAGTGAAATGATGCCGACGGCCGAAGAGGCGCGCGAGTTCGGCTCCGAGTACCTCCGCTGGGCGAAGACGCACCCGCCGGCGACGTACGACCTGACCTCGAGCGGCCTCCCCTTCTTCCGGCTGCGCGACCTGCCGGTGGCGATCGGCGACCTGGAGCTGAGCGGGTCGGGGGGATACGGATACGCGCCGCTGCTGGAGGCCATCGCCGCGCGCTACCGGGTGCCGCGTGACTGCGTGGTGAGCGCGATGGGCACGTCGATGGCGAACCACCTCGTCTTCGCCGCGCTGCTGCAGCCGGGCGACGAGGTGCTGATCGAGCACCCGGCCTACGACCCGCTCCCGTCGCTCGCGCGCCAGCTCGGCATCGGTGTCCGTCGCTTCGCCCGGCGCGCGGAGGACGGGTTCGCGATCGACCCCGAGGAGATCGCGCGGAACCTGACGCCGCGCACCCGGCTGATCGCCCTCACCAACCTGCACAACCCCAGCGGCGCGCTGGCGGACGACGACACCCTTCGCCGCGTGGGTGAGGTCGCTCGCGCCGCGGGGGCGCGGGTGCTGGTGGACGAGGTGTACCTGGACGCGCTCTTCGAGCCGGAGCCGCGGACGTCGTTCCACCTGGGGGAGACGTTCGTCGTCACCAGCAGCCTCACCAAGGTCTACGGCCTGAACGGGCTGCGCTGCGGATGGGTGTTCGCCGAGCCGGCGCTGGCGGAGCGGATGTGGCGGCTGACGGAGCTGTTCATCGGCCACGGCGCCATGGCGGCCGAGCTGCTGAGCGTCGCTGCGCTGGAGAACCTCGACACCATCGCCGCGCGCTCCCGCGGGATTCTCGACGCGAACCGTGACGCACTGAACGCCTTCTACCGTACCCGCGGTGACCTGAAGTGGACCGAACACCGCTTCGGCACCGTCTCCTTCCCGCGGCTGTGTGCGGGCACGGCCGCGCCGCTCTGCCGCCTGCTCGAGACGAAGTACGACACGGCGGTAGTGGACGGCGCCTTCTTCGAGATGCCCGAGCACTTCCGCATCGCGCTTGGGACAGAGCCCCCTATCTTCGCCGAAGGCCTCTGTCGCCTCGGCCTTGCGCTGGACGAGAGGGTGCGGGTCTGAGCGGGACCAGACTCATCGTGCGTCCTCGGCGCCCTCTCCCTGCGCCTGATATGATATGAGAGCGCAGACCCTCTCTCATACCGGGAGAGGGTGCGTTGCTTCGGCGGCGGCGCGGCCTGCGGATGATCGTGCGATTTCAGCCTGAGCGCTGCCGGTCGCGAAGGCGTCGGCCGGCCGCGGCGAGCACCGCCATCCACGCGACGATGATCAGCAGGCCATACGCCTCGCGCCCCTCCTCCACGCGCACGTCCTTCATCTCCCACGCCTCGACCATCTCCCCGAGTCCCACGCGCCCGAGCACGTGCGGCGCGAGCGTGGCGGCCCACGCGAGCGCCGCCAGCCCGACGAGCAGGGGAAGCCAGCGGGGAAGGCGATCGAGGAGGACGAGCACGCACGCGGCGGCGGCGGCCAGGTAGATCGCCATCCAGCGCAGCGGATCGGGGTCGTTGTACTGCACCGCCGCCGCGAAGACGAACAGCGCCGCCATCACTCCGTTCGCGGCGCGGAAGAGGGTCGAGGCGCGGGAAGTGGTTGGGCCAGCCATGGTGAACGGCGACTCCCACGGAGGCTGCGGAGGGACGGCGTCGCCTCACGATCGATTCGCGAAGAGGCCGCGGCAAGGCCGGTTCGCGGCGGCGTCAGGCCGGGTGATCCCACGACTCTTGCGCCGGCGTGCGTCCGCGCGCTGTATCGTCTTCGAAATCACCCTCTTTTCTCTTGCTCCCGATCCGCACATGAAACGACTCTCCAGCCTCGCTGCCGCGGCGGTCCTCTCCCTCGCCGCGATCCCGCTGGCCGCGCAGCAGCCGACGGCTCCGGCGCCTCCGCCGCTCCGCATCGCCGCGAGCAGCTTCGCCACGGTGGAGGTGCACCTGAACGCGCGGCAGGCGGGCGGCGAGTGGTACGTGGAGGACGCGGGGCTCACCGGGCCCGGCCGCATCGCCATCAGCTACGGGCAGCCGCACGCGCGGGGGCGGGTGGTGGAAGGCGGGCTGGTGCCGCGCGACACCGTCTGGCGCTTCGGCGCGAACGCGGCGACCACGCTGCACACGGACATGGACATCACGGTCGGCGGGCTCAAGCTCCCGCGCGGCGACTACTCGCTCTTCGCGCTCTACACGGGCACGGGGTGGCAGCTCATCGTCAACCGCGGCACCGGCCAGTGGGGCACCGACCACGATCCGTCGAAGGACGTCGGGCGCGTCGCCCTCGCCAGCCGCGCCATGGCCGAGCCGGAGGAGTCGTTCACCATCTACCTCGTCCCCAACTCGCCGCGGCCGCGCACCGGCTACGCGGAGCTCGCCGGGGTGCTGCGGTTCAAGTGGGGACGCACGGAGCTGAGCGCCCCCTGGAGCGTGGACCGGTGATGGCCCGCGTCGTGCAACGATGTCCCGGCTCAACCTGTTGAACCGGAGGGGCTTATGGCGGGACTCGGGCGCAAGCTGATGTGGGGGCTGCTGGGCGGCGCGGCGATGAAGGCCGCGCGCGGGGCGACGCGGAGCGCGCTGCATACGCGGATGGGCGCGGCCCGGCTTCCGCGCCGCGTGCGCCGGCAGCGCAACCTGCAGACGGCGCTGCTGATGGCCGTCGGCACCGGCGTGGTGATGGCCGTCGCCGACGTGCTCTCGGAGCAGGGGAAGACCGCCGCCCGCGCCGCGCCTCCGCCCGAGACGCGCAAGTAGCGCGACGCCTCGGCCGGGATTGGTCTCAGCAGAGACGCGGAGACGCAGAGAAAGCCACGGCGGCTCTCTGCGCCTCCGCGTCTCCGCATGAGGGCCGGGCAGGAACGGCGGTTGCACCGGCGGGTACCTTCCACGGCACGATTGCGCTCCATCATCCGAACGAAACGATGGTCCTGATGGCTCGATACATCCACGGTTCCGCGCTGCTCCTCCTTCCGCTCGCCCTCGCGGCGTGCGGCCGCCAGCAGTCGGCGGACGCGCCCAGCGGCGACCCGAACGGGATCGCGGTCCGCACCACGCGCTACCCCGACGCGGCAGTGACCCCCGGCGACACGGCGATGGCGGCCCCCGCGACGCCCGCGGCCCCGACGGCCGGCAGTGGGACTGCGGAGTCGGCGCAGCCTCCGGCGGCCGCGGCGCCGACGGCTCCCGCCGCAACGGCGCAGGGCGGGCGGCAGGACGCGAACGAGATCCTGCGGCGGGTGGAGACGACGGCGGCGGGGATCCGCACGCTGGAGGCGGACTTCACGCAGAGCCTGCGCGTGCCGCTGCTCAACACCAACCAGACGAGCACCGGCAAGCTCTACCAGCGCAAGCCGGACCGCTTCCTGATGCGCTTCACCGAGCC
>Ga0070685_10001729_pt1 | contig 11458 bp, 9 predicted proteins | sample KBSS13LmetaG_FD_65651 | JGI IMG/M metagenome (GOLD analysis project Ga0070685, IMG submission 65651) | Switchgrass rhizosphere microbial communities from Kellogg Biological Station, Michigan, USA - KBS S1-3L metaG | ecosystem: Host-associated > Plants > Roots > Rhizosphere ...
TGAAGTACATCAAGCGCAAGGCCGAGCACGGCGTGAACGCGCAGTACATCCAGACGTCCAACCACATGGGCACGCACCTGGACGCGCCGCGGCACTTCGTGACCAAGGGGATGACCATCGACCAGATCCCGATGGAGTGGCTCTGCGGCCCCGGCGTGGTCGTGGACCTCACCGACGAGATCGACGAGCTGGCCGTCTACACGCCCAAGATGATCGAGGACCGGGTGGAGGTGCGGAAGGGCGACATCCTGATCCTGCACACCGGCTGGCACCGCTACGCGCAGTGGGGCGACGACGCCGACGAGGAGAAGTACATCCACATGCACCCGGGCGCGCACCCCGACATGGTGCCCTGGCTGCTGGAGAAGGAGATCCACATCTGGGGGGTGGACGTGGTCAGCACCGACCACCCGATGGACCTGCCCATCGGCCGCTTCCTGGGCAAGGGGATGCACGGCCACTGCGACCGCGTGCGCGCCGCCGCGGAGAAGAAGTTCGGCGGCCCCGAGGCGGTGGCGAAGCTGTTCCCCGACGAGGACTACCAGCTCACGCACAACAAGCTGTTCCACAAGAACTGCATGCACATCGAGAACCTGGGCGGCGACATCAGCCACCCCGCGCTGCAGAACCGCCGCCTCATCCTCGGCTGCTTCCCCTGGAAGTTCCAGGGCGGCGAGGCCGCCTTCGCCCGCGTCGTGGCGTTCGATGGCGAGTGGCCGGCGGAGGTGTAAGCGGACGCGTGGAGGGGGACGTCGAGGGATCACGATCGCAGGCCGGCATCGTCTTGGCCCGTTCGAACCTCGACGTTACCTTCGAGTCGTGTCCCCCACGGAGGTGCATCGCATGCTACGAACGATCGAACCCGTAATCGAAGAGGACGGCCATGTGCGACTGCTGGAGACGATCTCCGTCTCCGGTGCCCGCCGGGCCCTGGTCACCGTACCCGACGAGCCCGCTGAGCTCGCGGCCCTCCTGAGCGAGCCCGCGCTCGCGGCCGACTGGAACCGCCCCGAAGAGGATGCCGCGTGGCAACACCTGCAAGGGGCGGCGTAGTCCTCGTCCCGTTCCCCTTTTCCGACCTGTCGCAATCGAAGCTGCGTCCGGCAGTCGTCTTGGCTGCCGCCGGGCGTGGTGACCATGTCCTCTGTCAGGTTACCAGTAATGCTTACGGCGATCCCTGGTCGTCGAGCTGACGCAGGCCGACTTCGCCAGCGGTTCTCTTCAACTCACCAGCTACGCGCGTCCGACGAAGCTCTTCACTGCGAGCGAGCACCTCATCCATCGTGAGGTCGGCGTGCTAACGCCGCCTGCGCTGGACCGCGTTGTCGAGGTCGCAATCCGGCTTCTTCGCGGTCACAAATGACTTCGGGACCAGTCGATGAGATGCAGACCTATCCGGAAGAACATCTCGTGGGGCGGCTCGTCACCTACACCGTCGAGCGTGACGGCGAACTCGTGATCGTGGAGCACGTGCCCGCACGCGTCAACGTGGAGACAGGCGAGCGCTTATTTTCCCCGGACACCGTCAGGTGGCTCCAGCAGATCTTTCGGGAGCGGAGTACACCCATCCGCACCATCCAGGCGCCGGTATTCGAATTTGCTGCGTAGTTCCGATCAAAACACACCCACTTTCCCCCGCGCCGCCTCGCGCAGCCGGCCCGAGTCGTAGCCGACGCCATCGCGGAAGACGGTGGTGACCTCGTAGATCTGCGAGGGGGTCGCGACCGGATCCCCGCGGATGACGACGAGGTCGGCGGCCTTGCCGGGCGCGATGGAGCCGATGCGCGGGTCCTCGCGCAGGATGCGCGCGCCGTTCAGGGTCATGATCTGGATGGCCTGCTCGCCGGTGAAGCCGGCCTGCACCAGCAGCTCGTAGTTGCGCAGGTCGCCATTGCCGGGGAGGAAGCCCGTGCCCCACGGGTCGCACCCGGCGCCCAGCAGCCCGCCGGCGGCCACGAAATCGCGCTCCCACTGCATCATCTTCCGCAGCAGCCGGTCGGGGACGGTGAAGCACGACGTGTCGAGCGCGGCTTGGTTCGCCTCCACCTCGCGGCGCGTGTCGGGCGCGAGCATCTCCATCGCCCGCGGGTCCAGCGGGCGGCCGCGGATGAAGCTCTCGTACACGCCCAGCGTGCTCACCGAGGGCGTGCCGCTGGCCACGATGCGGCGGATGCTCTCCTGCACCAGCGGGCTCTCCACGTTCACATCGGCCTGGGCCACCTGGTTCGTGGGCGGGCACACGTCCGGCTGCTTCCCCGGCACGTACTCGCTGTTGGTGATGAAGCCGTGCTGAGATGGTTGACGCTATAGCACATTTACGATTTACCCATCGGAAGGGGCTGTACGTGCCTCTCGCAGCCTAGCGCAGAACATTTTGCGCCCGCCGCATTTCGAGTGCCCTGGGTTTTGCAGAGCTTGAGGACAGTAGCGCACACCTGCAGACACTTAGGCAATCTATGCGAACTCCATGGGGACGCTAAAGGACACCTGCGGACACTTCGGGTGCTACCCAGGCTGCTGCCCACCCATTACCGCACCAGGCCATTCTCTCCATGATCGAGCTCCCCCGAAGTGGACAGCGTCGGTGACCCCAGGACGCAGCCCTCGATGAACGCCGGCCAGCCCTCGTCGCCCACGGGACGAGGCGATCCGGCTCGGCGCATCCCGGCTTCGGCCAGCGGGCGAAACCCGTCGCGCAGCAACTCCAGCGCGCTGCGGACGGCACCCGCGCTGGGAGCGCGGAGAAGGGTGTCTGAAGCAACGACAGCGTGCGCGTGACACGGCTTCCAGATGCATCCAGCCCGGGATCACGCAGGAGCCGGTGCGCGACGGAGGGCGCAGGAGCAGCCGGCCTGCGCGGCTTCGGCGGGTCCCGGGAGGAGATGGTACGCCATCCCGATCGCCATGGGGACGAAAACCACGGCGTTGTAGAACAGGTGGAGCTCCACCCGCGGCACCAGGAGCTGGAGGACGCTGCTCGGCTGCGGGCCGCCGCCCAGGCGCCACCCGGTGAGCGCCTGACCCAGCAGCAGCGCGTGCTCGGCGTGGTGCCAGAACTGGATCGCCACCGCCACGCCCCACCAGGTACGCGCCCGGCCCGTCATCCCCGGCCGGAGCAGGAGGAGCCCCGCCAGCATGATCACCGCGTACCCGTAGTGCAGCCACTCGGAGTGCACCAGCCACGGCCACGCCATTCCCAGGACGCCGAGGGCATGGTGGCGCGGCATCCCCATCCCCCAGATCTGCCAGGCCTGCGCCACGTGCTCGGCCCAGTGCGCCAGTACGATCCCCGCGAAGGTCCACAGCGTGGGGCGGTGCCAGGGCCCGTTCAGCCTTGCCAGCACCGAGCCGGAGCGCCGTACGGGAAACGCCGAAGCGAGCGTGGACATGGCTGGGTGTGGGTTGGGGTGGTCGATGAAGAGCGGATGGGCATCGAGTGCGGCCCCTGCCCGCCGACGACTCCGGCGGGCGCCGGGGAGTTTCGAACCGCGGACCGGGGTGGCTTCGCGCACGGGTCCGCCGTGCGCACGGAGGCCGGCGGACGACGTTCCCCGGCCCGCAGCGCCCTACCCGGCGAACCCGGACCCGACGGTCGGCCGGACCGCGGCGTGGAGGACGTACGGGAGGGCCTCTGCCTGGAAGTCGAAGCCCGGGTCCACCTCGTTCACGATCCCCTCCAGCACCAGCAGCGCGAGGATCGGCATGACGAACGCGTTCGTCCCGCGCAGGCCGTGGCGGCGCTGCACCTCGAACAGCCGCCCCACGAAGCCGGCCACGCGGAACTCGCCGGCGGGGGTGCGCGACGCGCCCTCCACCAGCGCCACCACCTCGGCCCGGAACGCGGCGTAGTCCAGGTCCGGCGGAACCGAGAGCGCCGTGTTGCGGGTGATCCGCGCGCAGGTGGCGCCGTCGTTGGTTGCCAGGGCGTAGAAGAAGCGCGCGAAGTTCTTGCGCGCCTGGTCGCCGATCTCGGCCACGAAGCCGAAGTCCACCAGGGCCGCCCGCCCGCCGGGAAGGAAGCCCAGGTTGCCATGGTGGAGGTCGCAGTGGATGCACCCCTCCACGAAGATCATGCGGTACAGCGCCCGCACCGCGGCGGCCAGCGCGGCGCGGGCGTCGCTCCCCGCCGGGGCGCGGTGCGAGCCGAAGCCCTCCACCAGCTCCATGGTCAGGACGGAGGGGCCGCACAGCTCGTCCACCAGCCTGGGAACCACCACGCCCGGCTCGCAGGCCAACGCCGCGCGCAGGCGCCGGCTGGCGGCCGCCTCGAGCCCGAAGTCGAGCTGCCGTTCCAGCACCGCGCACACCTCTTCCATCGCGGCCACGACCGGGACCGCCCGCAGCGCGCGAAGCCGCCCCAGCCGGCGGGCGGCCCAGCGGAGCAGCCCCAGGTCGGTGCGGATCCGCCGGGCCACGTCGGGGCGGCGCACCTTCACGGCCACGGCCCTCCCGTCGCGCAGGCGGCCGCGGTACACGGTGGCCACGCTGGCGCTGGCCAGCGGCTCCGGGTCCAGCTCCGCGAACGCCTCGCCCACCTCCACGCCCAGCTCGCGGCGGAAGAGCGCCGCCACCCCCCCGAACGGCCCCGGTGGAAGCCCGTCCTGCAGCACGGAGAGATGGCGGATCACGTCGGCGCCGAAGAGGTCGCGCCGGGTGCCCAGGAGCTGCCCCAGCTTGACGTACGCCGGGCCCAGCGCGGTGAAGAGCCCCGCGACCGTGCGCCCGGCCACCGACGCACGCGTCTCGCGGCGCGGACCCAGGCGGGCCAGCGGCAGGCGCGCGCAGAACCGCGCGCCCGCGGCGGCCACGTGCCCGCCCACGGCGGCGGCGCGCGCCGCCCGGGCCCATCCTCCCGCGCGCACCGTTCCGCGCCCGGTCAGTGGAGGTGCGACGCGAGGGCGGACGCCGCCGCGCCGTCGCCCGGCGCGGAGAGCCGCTCGGTCAGGAGCACCGGGAGCGAGACCAGGATCGGCGGGTCGACCGGGTCGCGCGGGCGCAGGACCACCTCGGCGCTTCCCTCGGCCCGGCCGCCGCGCACCGCCAGCGGCGCCGCAGCCGCGCCGCGGAGCACCTGGTCGTGCAGCAGCGCGCCAGCGCCCGCGGCCGCCGCCTGCGCCGGCACCCCGGCCGCGAACAGGTGGTAGACGCCGTCGGCGACGGCGGCGATGCGGAACGGCCCGGGCCCGTGCAGGAGCACGCACGCCGCCGGTCGGCCGCTGGGGAGGGGGGTGGCGAAGAGCCCCACGAACACCACCCCTTCGAAGCCCTCGGGCGCCTCCACCCGCCCCGTCACCCCGGCCCGGTCCGGAGCGGGCGGCACGGCGTCGACCTCGTCCGCCCGGGCCAGCGACGCGGCGGCCGCCCCGGCGGCGGCAAAACAGCGCAGCCGGTGGGGCGGCATTCCCACCGCCTCGGAGAACTGGCGCGTGAACGAGCCCACGCTGTTGTAGCCCACCTCGAAGCAGATGGCGGTGGCGCTGTAGCGGGTGGTCAGGAGCAGTCGCCGCGCCTCGTCGAGCCGCAGCGCCGCCAGGAAGCGGAACGGCGGGACGCCGGTGACCTGCCGGAAGATGCGGTCGAAGTGGTACGGGCTGGAGGCCGCCGCCCGGGCCAGGGCGCCCAGCGAGAGCGGCTCGCCCAGGCGCTCGTGCATGGCGGCGATGGCGCCCTCCACCGAGCGTCGGCGCGAGGCGAGGGTCCGCTCCCGGCACGCCGGGGCGGGCGGGACCGCGACCGCCGCCGCCGCGGGGGGCCGGTCGATCGAAGGGGTCGTGTCGAGGTCCATGGCTTGTCCCCGTGATCGGAGTGCGAGCGTACGGGCCGCCGCGCTGCGCGGCGGGCCCACAGGAGCGTTTGCAGATCAGTCCGAGCGGTCCCGGCTCAGCGCCCTCTCCGGCTCGCTCAGGCTCGCCACCTCTCCCGTACCGGGGGAGGTGGAATTCCCCATCGTTCGCGCACCGCCCAACCGGCAGCGAGGGCCGTCGCCGCTCTAGCCCGCGGCGCCGCCCCGGGCGCCGCCGCCGCGCCGCCGCCCGGTCGCGGCCGGCTGCGTCTTCGCCGACCCGGCCGCATACACGCCGTACGCGTCGTCCACCGCGTCCCACCCGCGGATCTTCCGCGCCCGGTTCACGCCGGCCAGGAACTCCTCCAGGCTGATCCAGTGCATCCCCCAGCAGCAGCCGGGGCGGAAGGCGATGCCGCGCACGCGGTCTTCGAACGGCTTCTCGAAGGCCACCAGCACGTTGCGCGGGGGGATCCCCACCACCGGGGTGCAGAGCGCCACTCCCATCTGCGCGTCGATGATCTTCTCCTGGTTGGCGAAGACGTCGTAGCACGCGCTGTAGATGATGGTGGCGGGGTAGTCTGCGCCCGGCTGGTTGGCGAAGCAGATGCTGCGCGGCTGCTTCTGCGGCGGCGGCGTGAGGCTGAAGGTGATCTCCACCGGCTCGCCGAACTTCTCCGACAGCAGCTCGCTGCGGCCGTGCAGCTCCCACACGGCGATGTTGAACTCGAACTGGGTGCGGCCCAGCTGGTTCACCACGCGCCGGTCCAGCTCCAGCCGCATGAAAGCCGCGAAGTCGACCTCCTCGGTGCTGATCCACCCGTTGCGGAGCTGGACGGCGATGGGGATGGAGATGGTGGAGCCTTCGAACTCCACCTGCCGCCCCACCGGGAAGCTCCCCAGCGACCCGGTGACCACCTGCTGGAGGCGCTCGCCCTCGATGGCGTTGTCCATGATCGGTTCTCCTCGGGTGATGGGCCGGCGCCGGCCGGACGATGTCGCTCAGGCGAAGGGCCGCAGCGCGTCGCGGAGCGCGGCGGGAACGGCGGCGGCCGCGGCGTGGCCGTTCTCGCGGCGCATGCACGCCACCTCCTGCTCGCCGCGCGCGACCAGCTCCTCGCGCCCGCCGCCGCAGCGCCAGTACTCGAAGCGCATGGTCACGCGGTTCTGCTCCAGCGCGCCCAGCCGCATCCGCACCGCCACCTGGTCGAAGGCGCGCAGCTCGGCCAGGTAGTCGCAGCTCACCCGCGTGGTCACCAGCGCCAGCCCGCCGGCCAGGTCGTCCAGCACGGTGGGGGCGTGGTCGCGCAGGAAGAGCTCGCGGCAGCGCCCCTGCCAGCGCACGTGGTGGGCGTAGTAGACGTTCCCCACCAGGTTGGTCTCCTCGAACCCCACCACGTGGCGGTACTCGTACGCCCGCCCGGCGCCGTCCACGCTCAGGCGAAGGCGAGCGCCGGCTCGCCGCGCGGGTACCCTTCCGTGGCCAGCCGCCGGCCGATGCGGTCGTAGACCGCGGGGTCGTCGGGGGCCCAGGTGGCCAGCCCGTCGACGTAGCGGTTGTACATGCAGAAGGCCGCCGCGATCAGCACCGTGTCGTGGAGGTCGCGGTCGCTGGCGCCCTCGGCGCGCGCGGCCGCCACGTCGGCGTCGGACACGCCGCGGCCGCCTTGCTGCACCTTCGCCGCGACGACCAGCAGCGCCTTCAGCTTCCGGCTCACCGGCGCCCCGGCGCCCTTCGCGATCACCTGGCCCACGACGACGGCGTCGTCCAGCAGGTGGCGCGCGGTGGCGGCGTGCGACTGTGTGCAGAACACGCAGCGGTTCAGCGACGACACGTACGTGGCGACCAGCTCGCGCTCCGCGTGGGTGAGGCCCCCGTCGGCGCGCAGCAGCGCCTGGGCGAGCTCGTTCAGCGGGCGGGCGGTGTCGGGGTAGCGGTCCATCAGGCTCACGATCCCCGGAATTCCCTCGGTCACGTCCACGTGTGGCATGATGGCCCCGTCGGTGAAGGTTTCCGGATTCCGCCAGCGCGGGTCGCGCCGCGGCAACTGCGAGACACACGGCTTCGGGAGATGGGCCGCCCGGCATCCCCCGCGTTCAGGTCATCGCCGGCTCCGGCTCGGCGAGAGCCGCGCGGGGCGTCGCCGTATCCGCCGGACGCGCCGAAGGTCCGGCGGCGGCCGCGACGGCGGCGACGTGTGTCCCACCGTCGCCGGCGAGAGCGACGGCGCAGGTCGCCACGGTGACCCCGCCCGCATCCATCGCCACCCAACCGCCGTCCGGGCCGCGGGAGACGATGAGCGGGACGGACGGGTGCACACCCGCCTTCTTCAGCGCCTCGCGGGCGGACCACACGCGGGTGGCCGGCGTGTCGAAGCGCTCGCCGGTCTCGTGCGCGACCTCCTCGGCCAGGGCGAAGCCGGCGGCACCCAGCAGGTCGCGCCAGACGGCGGGCGCACGGGCGGAGACGGGCTCCAGGTCGCACCCCAGCAGCGCGTGGCCCGCCACGGCCAGCGTCAGGTCGCCCGCGTGCGAGGCGGAGACGGCCAGTGGCACCTCCACCACCTCGGGCCGGCCGTCCATCCCCCGCCGGACCACGACCCGGGCCTGCGCGGCGTGGCGGATCGCGCGGTCGGCGCGCGCCTGGCGGTCCGTCTCCCCCCCGCCCCGCTCGACGGCGACGGCGAGCGCGGCGCCGGGGACGTGCGCGGCAACGCACCGCTCCAGGTACGGGCCCAGCAGTGCCGGCTCCCATCCCCCGGTGGGTTCGAGCGGACCCACGCGGCGCAGGCGCAGTCCCTCCCAGCGCTCGCGCACGGCGCCCATGGCGTCCGCGATCTCCAGGTCCCAGACCAGCTCGGTGCCGTCGTCCGAGACCTCCCGCGCCCGCACCGTGTGGGCGGCCGCGGGATCGAGCACCCCCGCCCACACGCGGCGCACCCCCACGGGAAGCACGCGCGCGTGGGGGATGCACGCCTGCACCGCGTGGATGGCCGCATCGCGCGCGCCTGGGTCGCCCAGCCGGAGCGTCTGCGGCAGCAAGGCGGCGAACCACTGCACGTCCGCGCCCGCCGCCAGGTCGGCGCGGCACGCCCGCGCGCGCAGCCGGCGGTACGCCGAAACGCGCCGGAACCGGCCGGCGTGGAAGAAGAGCCCGCCGTACAGCGCCACCGCGTCCAGCGCCACGGCATCTTCATCTCCCTCTTCCCCCATCGCCCTCGGGGCGGCGACGGGAGCGGCGAAGCGGCAGGTGGCGCGCACGTGGTCGGCGGCGAAGGCGGTGGCGTCGCTGCGCAGCACCACCACCACCTCGCCGGGCGCGCGCACCAGCGCACAGACCCGCACCCGCACCGACCCGCCGCCGGGGACGACGACCGGACGCTCGAAGCGCACGTCCTCGAACGCCGGCGGGCCGTCCGCGCCGGTGAGCGCGGCGGCGGCCTGGGCCATCGCCTCCAGCGCCACCACCCCGGGGAGGAGGGGCTCGCCCTGCACCACGTGGTCGCCCAGGTACGCGTCGGTGGCGGCGGAGAGCTCGGCGTCGGCCACCAGCTCCACGCCGGGGACGTGCACCCGCGGGTGCTCCAGGAAGCGGAAGAGGGGGAGGTCGGGCGCGTCGAGCGCCAGCGTGGGCGGCGACCCGAAGCGTCCGGTGACCACCAGCGACGGCGCGGCCGGCGGCGTGGAGACGAGGGCGCGGAAGAGCGCGGCGCCGTCTTCGGGCGCGATGGGGGACACGCCCGCGCGCACCAACGCGTCCAGCCGCCCCAGCCGCGCGCCCATCCCCACCCCCGCCCACACCGACCACTCCAGCGTCACGCAGCGGCAGCGCGGGTGCGCGGCCCCAAAGCGCTCCAGCAGCCGCGCCAGCCACTCGTTGGCCAGCGCGTAGCCGCCCGCGCCGGCCAGCCCCATGCGGGCGATGATGGAGCCGAGCCCCACCACCAGCCGCAGCCGCGCGGGGTCCGCCGCCGCGAGCAGGTTGCGGGCGCCCTGGAGCTTGGGGGCGAGGGTGTCGAGCGCGGCGTCCGCGTCGAGCGATGCGAGGAGCCGCGGGGTGTTGACGCCCGCGCCGTGCAGCAGCGCGGTCACCGGTCCAAGTTCCGCCTCCACCGCCGCGACGGCTGCCCGCACCGCGTCCGCGTCCGTCACGTCCGCGGAGAGATAGCGCGCGCGGACGTCCTCCGCCGCGAAGCGCGCCAGCGTGGCCGCCACCTCGGGGTCGTCTTCCGCCGCGCGGCCGAGCAGTGCCACGGCGGCACGGGTGCCACGAGCCAGCGCCAGCGCGCACTCGGCGGTGATCCCCTTCCCGCCCCCGCTGGCCAGCAGCACGTCGCCCGCGCCCAGCGGCGGCTCTCCGCCGGCGGCGGGCGGTGCCAGGCGCAGCCGGGGGACGCGGCGGACGCCGTGCGCGTCGTACCACGCCTCCACGTAGCCGCCGGCGGGGGCGCGCACCTCGTCGGCCACCCAGCGCGCGGATTCGGGCGCATCCAACGGGACGTCCACCACACAGACGGCGACGTGCGGCGCCTCCAGGTGCAGGGTGCGCGCGAGGGAGGCCGCGCCGCCGCCGTGCTGCACCAGCAGGAAACGGCCGGTGCCGGTCGAAAGCGCAGTCCGCACGGCGTCCAGCGGCAGGGGGAGCTGGCGCTCGTCGGGCTCCGGCGGCAGGCAGAGGGCCACGCCGCCGCCCGTGCCGCCGCGCGCCAGCTCGCGCCGCAGCGGCCCCGCGAGGGGATGCCCGTCGGGCGCGAAGACGCGCCATGCCCCGTCTTCGGCCGACGGCGACGGAAGGGCGCGGGAAAGCGGGCGCGCGACGAGCTCGACGGTGAAGGTGCGGACCCAGGGCCCCACCCCTGCGGGCGCCGCATCGCCGTCCGGCTCCCCCGGGTCGTGGGAGGCCAGGGCCTGCGCGGCCAGCGCGCGGGCGGCCTCGGCCACGGTGGCGTTCGCGTAGTCGGTGGGCGACGCGGGCGGCGGAAGCCGCAGGCGGCGCGCGGCCTGCGCCACGATCTCGCCCACGGTGATGGAGTTGAGGTGCAGGTCGGCCAGCAGGCGGTGGTCGTCCAGCACCGCGGCGGCCGGAAGCTCGGCCCGCCCCGCCACCAGCGCCCGCACCACCTCCAGCGCCGACTCCGCACCGTCTTCCCCCATCGCCGCGTCCTCCCCCCTCGCGGCGTCGTCTCCCGTGGCGATGGAATCCTCCGCGTCGGGGCCGCCGTCGCCTTCTCCGTCCCCCATCACCGGCGCCGCCTCGCAGGGCGAGGCGAGGAAGACGAGCGGCCGGTCCGGATCGAACGGGCGCGCGAAGCGGTCGTCGCAGAGCGCGCGGAGCCGCACGGGGGCGCCCAGCGTCCACGCGGCGGCGGCGGCATGGAGCACCCCGGCCAGCGAGGGGCCGCACGCGTCCGTGGCCACGGCCGGCGCGTCGGCGAAGGAGGACACGAGGGTGGAGAGCGCGTGCCCCGGCCCGGCCTCGATCCACAGCTCCACCTGGCCCGCCGCGCGCACCGCGTCCAGGAAGCGGACCGGCGCGGTGACCTGCCGCGCCAGCAGCGTGCGCAGCTCCGCGTCCGCCGGCAGCACCGCGCCGGTGACGGTGGAGGCGACCGGGCGGCGGAGCGGCCGCAGGGGCTCTCCCGCGACGCTGGCGGCCAGCGGCGCCGCGGCCGGGGC
>Ga0070685_10001730_pt1 | contig 11449 bp, 7 predicted proteins | sample KBSS13LmetaG_FD_65651 | JGI IMG/M metagenome (GOLD analysis project Ga0070685, IMG submission 65651) | Switchgrass rhizosphere microbial communities from Kellogg Biological Station, Michigan, USA - KBS S1-3L metaG | ecosystem: Host-associated > Plants > Roots > Rhizosphere ...
GAGTAGATGCGCCGCACCTCGTCCCACGCCTTGATGTAGGTCACGGGATTGGAGCGGGGCGTGCGGCCGATGGGCGACTGGTCCACCAGCACCACCTCCTTCACCAGCCCCGCCCCGTGGATGCGGTCGAAGGCGCCCACCATCTCCCCCAGGTGGCGCTTGGCGCTGGTCTCGCCGCCGCTGAGCTCGCGCTCCAGCGCGCGGTAGAGCACGTCGTGCACGAGCGTGCTCTTCCCCGAGCCCGAGACGCCGGTGACCACGGTGAGCGCGCCGGTGGGGATCTCGACCCTGTCGCCCAGCAGGTTGTGCTCGCGCGCGCCCTCCAGCCGGATCTTCGGCCCGGTGACGCGCCGCCGCCGCTCGGGGACGGGGATGGACTCGCGGCCGGAGAGGTAGCGCCCGGTGAGGGTGTCGGCCGCGAGCAGCTCGTCCAGCGTCCCCTGGAAGACGAGGTCGCCGCCGCGCTCGCCGCTTCCGGGGCCCAGCTCCACCAGCCAGTCGGCCAGGCGCATGGCGTCGGGGTCGTGCTCCACCACCAGCACCGTGTTGCCGTGCTCGCGCAGCCGCACGAGCAGGCGCAGGAGCCGGTCGTTGTCGGCCGGGTGCAGGCCGATGGTGGGCTCGTCGAGCACGTAGAGGGTGTCGACCAGCCGGCTCCCCAGCGAGTTGGCCAGGGTGATGCGCTGCGCCTCGCCGCCGGAGAGGGTCCGCGTCTGCCGGTCGAGCGTCAGGTATCCCAACCCCACGTCGTCCAGGAAGCCGACGCGCGCGTCCAGCTCCTTGAGGATCGAGTCCGCGATCCCCCGCTCCTGCTCGGTGAGCGGCGCGTCGCGGCACTCTCCAGCGCCGCCCTCCGGGCCGCCGGGGTCGCGGAGCGCGGCCAGCCAGGGGCGGAGCCGGGTCAGCGGCACCTGGCTCACCGCGGCCACGTCGCGCCCGGCCACGCGCACCCGCAGCGCCTCGGGGCGGAGCTTGGCGCCGTCGCACACGGGGCAGGTCTGCGCCGTCTGGTACTGGCGGATGAAGACGCGGATGTACTGCTTGTAGCGCTTCTCCTCCAGGTCCTCGAAGAAGCCGTAGATCCCCTGGAAGCCGCGCGCGCCGTGCAGCACCCGGTGGCGGAACTCCTCCGGCAGCTCGCGCCAGGGCGCATCGACCGACACCCCCTCGCGGCGCGCGAAGTCGTACAGCTTCTTCCGCCGCCCCTCGTAGCGCGGCATGCGCCAGGGGTCCACCGCGCCCTCGGCCAGCGAGCGGTTGGGGTTGCAGACGATCAGCGACTCGTCGAAGCGCAGCACCGCCCCGAAGCCGGTGCACTCGGGGCAGCTCCCGTACGGGTTGTTGAAGGAGAAGAGCTGCGGCGTGGGGGTGAGGAACTCGATCTCGGGATGATCGGGACAGCGGAAGCGCTCGGTGAAGCGGAGCGGCTCGCCCTCGACGGGGACGACGACCGCCTCGCCCTCGCCTTCCGCGAAGGCGGTCTGCAGCGAGTCCGCCAGGCGGTTGGCGTCGCCCTCGCCCACGCGCAGGCGGTCGACCACGACGATGAGCTCGCGCGCGGCGGTGAGGTCCACGCCGGAGCCGTCGGCGGCCACGTCGTCCAGGTGCAGCTCGCGCCCGTCCGCCAGCACGCGCACGAAGCCGAGCGCGCGCAGGTTCTCCAGCACCAGCGCGTGGGTGAGCCGGGCCGAGCGGGGGAGGGGGAAGCCGACCATCACCCGCGCCCCCGCCGGGAGGCGGAGGACGGCGTCGGCGGCGGACTGCACGGTGTCGGGGCGGATCTCGCGGCCGCAGGGGCCGTGGCCCGCGCCCGGGCAGTAGGTGCGGCCGACGCGCGCCCAGAGCAGGCGCAGGTAGTCGTACACCTCGGTGGCGGTGCCGACGGTGGAGCGGCTGGTCTTGGTGGGGTTGCGCTGCTCGATGGCCACCGCGGGAGAGATCCCCTCGACGCGGTCCACGTCGGGCTTCTCCATGCGGTCGAGGAACTGCTTGGCGTAGGTGGAAAGGCTCTCCACGTAGCGCCGCTGCCCCTCGGCGTAGACGGTGTCGAAGGCGAGCGAGCTCTTCCCCGATCCGCTGGGGCCGGTGACCACGATCACCGCGCGGCGGGGAAGGTCCAGGTCCAGGTTCTTGAGGTTGTGCTGCCGCGCCCCGCGGATGACGATGCGATCCTTCATGGCGCGGGAAACTACAAGGGGACAGGGGACAGCGGGAGTGCAGAGTGCCAGGTGTTTCTCTCCGTGCCTCCGCGTCTCCGCGTGAGACGGTCTGCTCCGGGCCGGCGCGCGCCGGATTGATTGCGGTGCGCGCTGGACGCGCCTAACATGTTTTCTGCGTCCTCTCCATTCCTTTCGCGCCTCCACGGCCGCTCTCCCTGCAACGCATCCCATGCGTACGAACCCGTCCGCTGCCGCCCTCCTCGCGGGGCTCCTCGCGCTCGGCGCCTGCCGCGACCTCCCGACCGTGGCGGCCCCGCCGGAGGCCGCGCCCGCACCCTCGGCGCAGGACCGCGTGCCGGTGCGCTGCTCGGTGGTGGTCGCGGCGCGCACCATCTCCTGCGCCGCGCCGCAGGAGCCGCGCGGAATGCGCGCCAACATCGTCCTGGGCGGGCAGGGGTTGAACGTACGGCTGACCTCCAGCAACACGGCGTTCGACGCGGGCACCCGCGTCTTCTCGTCGTACGTGACCGTCCAGAACCTGCTCGACCAGCCGATGGGGACGGACGGGACCACGCCCACCGGCGTGCGCGTCTTCTTCAACTCGGGGCCCACCACCACCAACGGCACGGGCTTCGTGACGGTGCTCACCGACAGCGTGGGCACCTTCCTCGCCTCGAACCAGCGCTACTACAAGTACGACGGCGCCATCGAGCCGCGCGGCGTCTCGCAGCCGCAGCAGTGGCGGTTCCAGGTGGACCCGGGGGTGAACGCCTTCCAGTTCACCGTCTACATCGAGGCGCAGCTCCCCGCCGAGAGCGGGGTCCTGCACTGGCGGCCCGAGCAGGGGACGCAGCTCTACCTGAGCGACATCCGCACCGTGTGGGCCGCGTCGGCGCACGACGTGTTCGCGGTGAGCGACGGCGCCGTGCTGCACTTCGACGGCAACTACTGGCGGGCGATGGACGCGGGCGGCTGCGGCTGCGAAGACGGGCTCTACGGGGTGTGGGGGAGCAGCGGGACCAACGTCTACGCCGTGGGGCTCGCGGGAACGGTGCTGCACTGGACCGGGGTCGCGTGGGACGCCGAGTCCGACCCCGACCTGGGCAGCGACGACCTCTACGCCGTCTGGGGCTCGTCCGCGAGCAACGTGTGGGCGGTGGGCGACTTCGGCCGCATCGTGCACTTCGACGGGGCGGACTGGACCACGCTGGACGAAGCGCCCACCCCCCAGCCGCTCTTCGCCGTCTGGGGGAACGCCGCGAACAGCGCGTGGGCGGTGGGCGCGTCGGGCACCGTGCTGCACTGGGACGGGACCGCGTGGACGCTGCAGCCCTTCTCCGACGACGGCGTGTCCCTCAACTCGGTGTGGGGGACCTCGGCCACCGACGTGTGGGCGGCGGGGTTCTCGGACGAATGCGGCTGCGGCGGCGGAGACGGCGTGCTCTACCACTACGACGGCACCGCCTGGACCGCCGTGGCCGGGGCGCCGGACCTCACCGGAAACCCGCTCTACGCCGGGTGGAGCAGCGGCCCCAACGACGTGTGGATCGCCGGCATGGGCGTGGTGCTGCACTACGACGGGGCGTGGAGCAGCGAGGTGGTGGGCTCGGGCGCGCCAGTCTACGGGATCACCGGCACCTCGGCGAGCAACGTCTTCGCGGTGGGGAGCTTCGCCACCATCGCGCGGAACACCGGCTCCGGGTGGGAGACCATGTCGACTCCCGACTCCGACATCTACGGCCTGTGGGGATCGTCGGCGACGGACGTGTGGGCGATGGCAGGCCCCATCATCCGCCACCGCACCGGCGGCGCCTGGACGTGGGAGCTGGCGCCGGACGGCGCCAGCCTGAACGCGGTGTGGGGCTCCGGCGCGTCGGACGTCTGGGCCGTGGGGGCGCTCGGCACGGTGGCGCACTACGACGGCGCCGCCTGGTCCGCCGCCACGGTGGACGGGGTAGGGGCCGCGCTGAACGCCGTGTGGGGGTCGTCGTCGTCCGACGTGTGGGGCGCGGGAGGCGACGGGACGGTGGTGCACTGGGACGGCGCCGCCTGGAGCGCCTCCACCGTGGGCATCGGCGGATGGTTCGGCGCGTGGGGGAGCTCGTCCTCCGACGTCTACCTGGTGGGCGAGGCGGGGGCGATCCAGCGCTGGAACGGAACCGCGTGGTCGCCGATGAACAGCGGCACGAGCGAGACCCTGCTCGGGGTGTGGGGCTCCGGCCCCGGCGACGTGTACGCGGTGGGCGGGAACGGCACCGTGCTCCACTACGACGGCAACGCCTCGGGCGACTGGACCGCCCTGTCCACCCCGGCGGAGCCGGGCTCGCCGGTGTACGGGGTGTGGGGCTCCGGTCCCAACGACGTGTACCTGCTCGCGAACCTGGGGCTGGACCTGGTGCACTGGGACGGCACGAGCTGGCGCACGGTCTCTTCGTTCTCGCGCAATGGCGACGTCCGGATGTACGCCATCTGGGGATCGGGGAACCGCAACATCTACACGGGCGGCGACCTGGGCACCATCCTCCACGGCCAGCGCTGACGCCGGAAACGGTCGCCTCACGCAGAGACACGGAAGCGCAGAGAGACTCGGCGGCCTCTCCGCGCCTCCGTGTGTCGTTGTTGCCTCCGCTCCCCACGCTGATAGCTTCCCGCCCATGCCGATGCTGGAACGCATCTACGGGATGGGCGTGGCCGCGCTGCGCCCCGCGCTGCCGCTGCTCGCGCGCGGGGACGGCAAGCTCGCGCGCGGCATCCGCGGCCGGCGCGGCGTGGTGGAGCGGATGGAGGCGTGGGCGCGGGCGCACCGCGACCCGGCGCGCCCGCTGGCCTGGTTCCACGCACCGAGCGTGGGCGAGGGGCACCAGGCGCGCGCGGTGATCGAGGCGTTCCGCGCCCTGCGGCCGGACGCGCAGGTCGCCTACACCTTCTTCTCCCCTTCCGCCGTGGCGTTCGCGCGCACCGTTCCCACCGACTTCGCCGACTACCTCCCCCTCGACGCCGCGGGCGAGGTGCGCCGGGCGCTGGACGCGCTGCGCCCGGCGGTGATCGCGTTCAGCAAGTACGACGTGTGGCCCGTGCTCACGCGCGAGGCGAAGGCGCGCGGCGTACGCCTGCTCCTGCTGAGCGCCACCCTCCCCTCCTCCTCCGGCCGCCTGCGCGCTCCCTCGCGCGCGCTGCTGGGCCCCGCCTACGCCCGCCTCGACGCCGTCGCCGCGATCTCGGCGGACGACGCGGAGCGTTTCGCCCGGCTGGGGGTGGCGGCGGAGCGGCGGAGCGTGATGGGGGATGCGCGCTTCGACCAAGTGTGGGCGCGCGCGGAAGCCGTCGACCGTGCATCCCTCCTGCTCGCGCCGTTCGGGGGATTCGAGGGGACCACGCTGGTGGCCGGCTCCACCTGGCCGGAGGACGAGAAGCACCTCCTCCCCGCCGTCGCCTCCCTGCGGAAAGCCGGCACGGCGCTGCGGCTCATCCTCGTCCCCCACGAGCCGACGCCCGCGCACCTCGCCGCGGCGGAGAAGCGGCTGGACGCGCTGGGGCTGGCACACGCACGCCTCTCGTCGCCCGGCTCATCATCCGCCGAAGTCGTGGTGGTGGATCGTGTCGGCGTGCTGGGCGAGCTCTACGCGCTGGCGGACGTGGCGTACGTGGGGGGAGGATTCGGCTCGGCGGGGCTGCACTCGGTGCTGGAGCCGGCGGCGTTCGGCGCGCCGGTGCTCTTCGGCCCGCGCCACGCCAACGCCCGCGAGGCCGCCGAGCTGGTCGCCGCCGGCGGCGCGTTCGAGGTGGCGACGGCGGAGGCGCTCGAACGCACTCTCGCTGGCCTTGCCGACGTCTACGAGGTGCGCCGCGCCGCCGGCCTTAAGGCACGCCGCTACGTCGAAGCGCGTCTCGGCGCGGCGCAGCGCGGGGCGGAGCTGGTGGCAAGGACGCTATAGAAGTAGTGGTCTCGTTGTCAGGCTGGAGGCGCATCAAACGCCCTGCGCGATCAGACGATCGTATTCGTCGTGCCGCCCGATCCAGAACCAAGCGACGTCATCACCATCTCGGACCCCCAACGCCCGGTGATGGAGACCCACGCGCACCGAGCAGAAGTCGCCAACCTCCTTGAAGTGGAGCGACGGGTGGCTGGGATTCTCCTTCAGCAACGCGTATTTCTCATCAGCCAGCCGCTGGACCTCCACCGACAACGCCCTGTATGCCTGCCAGAAGCGTGGGGTCGCGTGGTGCCTCACAGGGGGCGCGTGCGTCCGGCACGCAGGTCGGCACGGGCTTCATCGGCCAGGTGCCGCAGCCTTCCGGCTCCGACATCGGCTTCGAACTGCTCGTCCCAGCTTCTCGCGTCGAAGTCCAGGAACCACGCGCGGAAGCGGGACAGCTCCTCGGGCGTCAGCTCGCTGACGGCGCGCTCGATCTCCACGATTGTGCTCATGCATTCAACGCTAATCGAAGGTGCAGCCGGCTGGCAACCCGCGGGAGCGAGGATCTGACGCAGAGGCACAGAGAGGTTCTCTCCGTGTCTCTGCGTCTCTGCGTGATGCAAAAGCTGTTTACATCGGAAACCCGGAATCGGGGGCCGGCTCGGGGATCACGGCGTCGGCCTCGATCTCCACCAGCATGTCGGGGTCGATGAGGGCGGAGACCTGCACCATGGTGGCGGCCGGGCGGATGGCGCCGAAGAACTCGCCGTGCGCGCGGCCGAACTCCTCCCAGCGCGAGATGTCGGTCACGAACATTCGGGTGCGCACCACGTCCTGCATCCGGGCGCCCGCCTTGGCCAGCGCCGCGTCGATGGTGCGCAGCGCCTGCACCGCCTGCGCGTAGGCGTCGCCGCGCCCCACCAGCTCGCCGTCGGCCATCGCCGTGCAGCCGGACACGTACACCTGCTGCCCCACCCGCACCGCGCGCGAGTACCCCACCGGGGCCTCCCACGGCCCCCCGCTCGACACGTTCTGCCGCTTCGGCTCGGTCGTTTGCATCTCCCGTCTCCTTGGCCTACAGGGCCCCGTCCAGGTACAGCTCCAGCCGCCACCCGGTGGGCGCGCGCAGCGCCCGCGCCAGGTCTATCCGCACCAGCCCGTCGAGCACGCTCGCCCCCACGCCCACGGACCAGAGCGGCCGCTGGAAGGTGAAGTCCTTGCGGCTCCCCGCCCACCCCAGGTCGGAGAAGAGCGCGAACCGCGCGGCCCCGGAGCCGCGCCCCACCTCGCCGCGCCCGCGCCAGAACGCCGTTCCCACCGCTGCACTCCCGTCGTAGCCGCGCAGCGTTCCCGCGCCGCCGAGGCGCCAGAGCCCCTGCGTCGGCACGTCGCCGAACGAGGTCCCCGCGGCCGCGTCGAGCGCCAGGGCGAAGGAGCCCAGGTCCAGCGCCCCGTTCAACCTGAGCGACGGCCGCGCGAAGCGGAAGTCTCCCGTCTCCGCCTCCACCCCCACCTCCGTCCCCCAGCGGAGGCCGAGCGCGCCGGCATCCACGAACGGGCGCAGCACGAGCCCCACGCCGGCCTGGTCGGCGCGGTCGGCGATCATGTTGGGGCGGAAGGCGAAGTCGGAGCCGATCCCCCGCAGCGACAGGTCGGTCTCGGTGCCCACCGGGTGCTGGTGCTCGGCGAAGAGGCGCCACTCCATCCACGCCCGCTCCGAGCGGGGCGGAGCGCCGCGCAGCTCCACGCCGGTGGCGCGGAAGTAGTCGCCGTTGTCGCGGCCCCAGAGCAGCGCGCCCAGCGAGTTCCCCAGCCCCAGCGGGCGCTCGGCGGGGTTGGCCGCGGCGAGCCGGCGGTACCCGGCCAGCCGCAGCCGCCGCTCCGCCGTCTCGCGGCGCACCCCCAGCTCCGCGTCGGGCTCGGCCGTGGCCGTGGCGATGCGCAGGGTGCCGTCCACCGCGAGCGGCCCGAAGTCCATCGTCTGGCGCGCGCCCACCGAGAGCCCCTCCACCCGGTTGAAGCGCAGCAGCACCGGCGCGCGGCGGACGTTCGGACGGGTGAAGACCCAGGGGTCCGACGCCACCCGCCCCAGCTCCCGCCCCAGCTCGCTCGCCTCCTTCCCGCTCAGCAGCGGGGCGCCGGTGGTGAGCGGCGGCGGCAGGTCGAGGCTGGTGGCGAGCGTGGTGGTGTCGGCGGGCAGGGTCACCTCCACCAGCCGGCAGCGGCCCCGCTGGCAGGTGCACGCCTCGTTGCCGCGGCACACCTGCGGAGTGTCGGGAATCACGACCGGGGAAGAGGCCGCCACGGGCGCGCCCGGAACGGGGAGGGGGTCGCCCTCCACGCGGTACTGCGACCAGGAGCGCTCGAAGCGGGCGGGGAGGGTGAAGCCGCCCATGGTCACGGTGGCGTCGACCGCCGTGTGCGTGGGCATCCACCAGCGGTTCTGCACCAGCCCGTACTCGGTGGTGATGTAGCGCACGTCCACGCGCACGTCGGGAAGGAGCCACATCCCCCTGCCCCTGCGGCGCCTGCGCGCGGGCGTGCTGTCGCCGTCGTCGCCGTCGTCGCCGCCGATGCGCACGTTCACGTTGGTGGAACGCCGGCCGGCGGAGTCGCGGGTGCTGGAGGTACGGATCTCCTGGGTGAGGGAGTGCGAGAGCCGCAGCAGCGTGCGCACCACGCCGTAGCTGCGGTCCTCCAGCCAGATGGAGCCGCTCACCAGCGGCGCGTCCAGCCGCCGCGGCTCCACCCGCAGCTCGAAGACCCGCACCGCCTCGCCGCCGGAGAGGCGCACGGTGAGGGTGTCGCCGGTGGTGAAGCGGTAGTCGCGCTCGCTCCCCACGGCCAGCGGGTGGCGGATCCAGGTGTCGTTCCCCAGCAGCCCCATCCGCATCCGCTCGTCGGCCGGGTCGAAGGCGAGCTCGCGCGCCTCGTCGCGCACGTCGTCGTCCCCGTCGTCGTCGTCATCGCCGGCCACCACGCGGGTGCGGGCGCCCACCAGCTGCACCCGCGTGGGCCCCTCGCGCCGCCAGTCGATGCGCGCGGCGACCTCCTGGCCGAAGAGGGAGCGCTCGCGCAGCGGCGTGCGCAGCCCGGCGGCCGCGCGCTGCCGCCCCAGTGCCTGGTACGCGCGCAGGCTGCGGTCGGTGGTCAGGCGGTACTCGCGCGCCTTGCGCACCAGCTCGCGGGCGTTGGCATCGCGGTACGAGGCGGCCATGGCGGCCGGGCTGGCCGGCGTGGTATCGCGCTGCGCGGGCGCGGCGTGCAGCAGCAGGAGCGCGGCGGCGGAGAGGAGCATGGAAGTCGCGCGGTCAGTGGGTGGAGCGGAATGCGAGAGGATCCTTCAGTCCCTGGCGCGACAGTGAAGGATCGGGGCCATCCCTGGATCGTCGCCGGTGCGCGGCCGGATCTCGTTTCGGGCGATGGAGATGCGCTCGCGCTGCGGTCTTCGCGGCATGGACGGCGCCTGTGCGCGCCGTCACCTGTCGTGGACGATGGGTGTGCCGCTGCCTACGGAGGGAGGTGCGCGCGAGTTTCGCGGGAACGGCGTCTCACACGGAGTCAACGGAGTTGATGGTACCGTTGACTCCGTCTCCGGGTGGGGTCCTTTCGTTTTCAGATGCGGGGAGACGTGGCGAGACGCGCCGCTACGCCGACAGCTCGCCGCGCAGGACGGTGACGGCGCGGCCGCCCAGGTGCACGCGGTCGCCGGCGGCGCGCACGCGCACGGTGCCGCCGCGCCGCGAGGCCTGGTAGCCGGTGAGCGCGTCGCGGCCGAGCTTCGCCGCCCAGTACGGCGCGAGGACGCAGTGCGCCGAGCCGGTCACCGGGTCCTCGTCCACGCCGGCGTTGGGCGCGAAGAAGCGGGAGACGAAGTCGACCCCCGGCCGCGACGCGCGCGCGGTGACGATCACCCCGCGCGCCTCCACCCGGCGCAGCGCCGTGATGTCGGGCGCGAGCGAGGTCACCTCGTCTTCCGACGCCACCTCCACGATCAAGTCGAACCGGCTGCGGCCCACGTAGAGGGGGGCGATGCCGAGCGCCTCCGCCAGCCCGGGGATGTCGCCCGCCGGCTGCTCGGGCTTGGCGGGGAAGTCCATCCAGATCCACTCGCCGTCGCGGCGGCAGGTGAGGAGGCCGCTCTGCGTGTGGAAGCGCGCTTCTCCGTCCGGCGGGAGCGCGCCCGTCTCCCAGAGCACGTGCGCGCTGGCCAGGGTGGCGTGGCCGCAGAGCGCGACCTCCACCGCGGGGGTGAACCAGCGGAGCACATAGCCGCCGTCGTGCGGGTGCAGGAACGCGGTCTCGGAGAGGTTCATCTCCATCGCCACGCTCTGCATCCACGCCTCGTCGCGCGCGGCGTCCATCACGCACACGGCGGCGGGGTTGCCAGCGAACGGGCGATCCGCGAAGGCGTCGACCTGGATAACGGACTGGGGCATCGGCATACGCGAGTGAGGGTCGGAAGAGAAGATATCATAAAAGAAAATCTCACGCAGAGACACGGAGGCACAGAGAGCCGCTGCGAGCTCTCCGCGCCTCCGTGTCTCTGCGTGATGCCGATCCGTTACTGCACGCAGCGGCCGTTCGGGTCGGGCTTCGGGTGGTCGACGACCGGGCGGTGGTCGAGGTTGGCCACGGTCCGCGCCAGGTCGGCCACGTAGTTCGCCACCTGCGCCATGCGGGCGTAGTCGATGTACTGCGGCTCGTCGGTCACCTGGTGGTAGTCGGCGTGGCCGCCCGTGGTGAAGAAGATGATGGGGATGCCGTAGCGCGCGTACTCGTAGTGGTCGCTGCGGCAGTAGATCACCTGCGGATGGCCGTTGGCGTCCATCCCGTAGTCGAAGCGCAGCCCGTGGTTGCCGGTGCGGTTCACCGTCTCCGCCAGGTCGCCCAGCTCCGTGCTCAGCCGCCGCGAGCCCACGAGCTGCAGGTACCCGGGCCCGCCGTGCAGATTGCCGCCCTCCTTCGCCACCCCGGTCGCGTCGCTCGCCGCGCCCCGGCCGATCATGTCCATGTTGAGCTGCGCCACGATCTGCTCGCGCGGCACCGTGGGGTGGTCGGTGAAGTGCTGCGAGCCGTACAGCCCCTCTTCCTCGCCCACGTGCCAGACGAAGAGGAGCGAGCGCTTCGGCCGCGCGCGGCTGGCGAAGTACTGCGCGATCTCCAGCACGGCCACCGACCCCGAGCCGTCGTCGTCGGCGCCGTTGTACACCGAGTCCGCGCGCGCCGAGCGGCCGCCGGTGCGCCGCCGGATGTCCGCGAGCAGCCCGTTCACCCGCGCCTGCTGCTCGGGGGTGAGCTGGGGATTGGGGTCGTCCGCCCCGCCCGCGCGGAAGAGGTGGTTCACGATGTACATCGAGTCGTGCGCCACCG
>Ga0070685_10001732_pt1 | contig 11441 bp, 11 predicted proteins | sample KBSS13LmetaG_FD_65651 | JGI IMG/M metagenome (GOLD analysis project Ga0070685, IMG submission 65651) | Switchgrass rhizosphere microbial communities from Kellogg Biological Station, Michigan, USA - KBS S1-3L metaG | ecosystem: Host-associated > Plants > Roots > Rhizosphere ...
GTCGCCACGGGGGAGATGCGCAGCCTGGGCGTCATCGGCCTGTCGCCGCGCTGGCGCCCGGACGGCGGCGAGATCTACTACGTGGCGTCGGGCGACGTGGTCTACGGGTCCGGGCAGATCCGGGCGATCCGCCCGGACGGCACCGGCGACCGCGCCATTACCCAGCCGGGCACGAACTTCGGGGCCCACTTCGACCTGTCTCCCGACGGGCAGTACCTGATCGCGGGCACCAACCAGACCAGGCTGGTGCTCGTCCAGGTCGCGACCGGATTGGAGATGCCCATCCCCACCCCGTCCCTCACGCAGCGGCTGATGGCTCCGTCCTGGAAGCCGTTACCCTAGAGCGGTTTTCTCCCCCTCCGGAGCTCGTCGCGCCGCCGCGGCCGTGGCGCCCTCTCCCTGCGCCTTAGAGCGCAAACCCTCTCCCGTACCGGGCGAGGGTGTTGGGATCGGGTCTCCCTGCGAGCAGCCGTGCGATGATGGCCGAAGCGATGCCGGTACGGAGCCGATCCGGACTGATCGGCAATCCGCTCTAGTCTGAAGTCTCTCACAGAGCATAGGGGCCACGGAGGACGATACTCCGTGGCCCCTGTGACCTCTGTGAGAGATAGCTCTGCCTACGTCTCGCCTCTCCCGTTCCTCCGCTCCTCGATCCGGCGCACGGCCTGGTCGGACAGCGCGTGGAGGATGTCGAGGTCCGCGTCGCCGAAGGTGCGCGCCTCCTTGCCGATCACGCAGAGCGTGCCCAGCGGGTGGCCGCGCACGCTGACCAGCGGGATCCCCGCGTAGCAGCGGATGCCCTCGTGGGCGACCAGCGGGTTGTCGCGCGTCAGCGGGTGGGTGGTCGCGTCTTCCACCACGAAGGGCTCGCCGGACGCCACCGCCTGCGCGCAGAAGCTCCACTCCACCGGCGTTCCCCGCGCCTCGGCCAGCCACCCGTCGATCCCGTGGTGCGCGGCGAAGAGCTGCGCCTGGTCCAGCACCACCGTCACCATCGCCTGCGGCAGGGCGAGGCGGCGGGCGGCCTCCACCACCGTGGCCTGGAGGATGTCGTCCACCTCGGGCGAGAGCAGGTCGAACTCCACGATCTCCCGCAGGCGCCCCTCGTCCTCCCGGCCTCTCCGCGCGGCGGCGTCGTCCATCGCCCCGCTCATCGCGCGCCTCCCGGCTGCTCGCGGTTCAGCAGCAGCCAGGTGCGCGAGCGCACGGCGAGCGAGGTGCCGATCGCGCGCTCCGCGCCGTCGGCGCGCATCAGCACCTCCGCGATCCGCAGCAGCTCCGCGGGGCCGAGATCCGTCCTGCCGGCGACGCCGAGGCCCGCCTCGCGACGCGCGCGCGCCCAGGCCGCGGCGGCGCGGTCCACCCCGATCACGCGCGCGAGCATGCTCAACCCGTCGTCTTCGTTGGGGGGCGCAAGCCCGTAGCGCGGAGCCGTGCCGTTCATTCTTCGGGACCTCATCCATCGGCGGAAATGTATTGATCCCCAGCAATTGCCGCGCCCGCCTCGCGCGCGCGCGCGGCGCGTTCCCAGCGGCGGGGCGCGTCCGTATCTTGGTCGGGCGGGGGAACGGGGGCAAGACGAACTGCGGACGGAGGGCGGCGTGGCGACGCGTGTGCTGGCGGTACCCAACGTGGTGGTGGTGGGCGGCGGCTTCGGCGGGCTGTGGGCGGCGCGCGCGCTGCGGCGCGCACCGGTGACGGTCACGCTGGTGGACCGACGCAACCACCACCTCTTCCAGCCGCTCCTCTACCAGGTCGCCACCGCGGCGCTCTCCCCGGCGGACATCGCCGCGCCGATCCGCAGCGTGCTGCGCCGCCAGCGCAACGCCGAGGTGGTGATGGGCGAGGTGGTGGACGTGGACCGCGCCGCGCGCCAGCTCCTGCTCGCCGACGGGCACATCATCCCCTACGACTACCTGATCGTGGCCAGCGGGGCCACGCACGCCTATTTCGGCCACCCCGAGTGGGAGCCCATCGCCCCCGGCCTCAAGACGGTGGACGACGCCACCGAGATCCGCCGCCGCCTCCTGCTGGCCTTCGAGGCGGCGGAGCAGGAGGACGACGAGGCCGAGCGCCGCGCCCTGCTCACCTTCGTGATCGTCGGCGCGGGGCCCACGGGGGTGGAGACGGCGGGGGCGATGACGGAGGTGGCGCGCAAGGCGCTGGTGCGCGACTTCCGCCACATCGACCCGCGCAGCGCGCGCATCATCCTGCTGGAAGGCGGCCCGCGCGTGCTGACGGCGTACGACGAGACGCTCTCCGCCTACGCCCGGCGGACGCTGGAGCGGATGGGCGTCGAGGTGCGCACCGACTCGATCGTGACGAAGATCGACGAGGACGGCGTCTGGGTGGGCGACGCGCTGATCCGCGCGCGCAACGTGGTCTGGGCCGCCGGCGTCACCGCCAGCCCGCTGGGGAAGAAGCTGGATGCGCCCACGGACCGCGTCGGCCGCGTCGAGGTGCAGCCGGACCTCTCCATCCCCGGCGACCCGCGCGTTTTCGTGATCGGCGACCTGGCGGCGCTGGCGGGGGCGGACGGGAAGCCGCTCCCCGGCGTGGCGCAGGTGGCGATGCAGCAGGGGCGCCACGCCGTGCGCAACCTGCTGGCCGACCTGCGCGGCGCGCCGCGGACGGCGTTCCGCTATCGCGACAAGGGGAACATGGCCACCATCGGCCGGCGCGCGGCGGTGCTGGAGGCGGGGCGCCTGAAGCTCACCGGGTTCATCGCGTGGGGCGTGTGGCTCTTCATCCACATCCTCTTCCTGATCGGCTTCCGCAACCGGGTGTCGGTGTTCATGCAGTGGGCTTGGAGCTACGTGACCTGGCAGCGCGGCGCGCGCCTGATCACCGGCGACGTGGCGCCCGACCTGCGCCCCGGCGGCTACGGTCCCCCCGGCGCCGAGCACAGCGAGGCGCGCACCGCCGAGGCCGTGGGGAACGAGCCGGCCGCGGACGAGCGCGGGTGGATGGGCGGCGACGCGCGCCAGGGCGCCGCCACCCCGGAGGCCTGATGCCGCCGGCGGGGTGGATTCGCCGGCTGGAGCGCTGGATGGACGCCGCCGGCGCGCGGCTGGAGCGCGTCCGCTACCCCCGCCCCGACGCCGGCGGCGAGGTGGAGGCGTGGCGCCTCTCCCCGCGCGAGCCGCGGGCGCGCGTGGTCGCCGCGCACGGCGCGGGGAACGACGCGCTCTACCCGCAGCTCGCCCTCTTCGAGGCGCTGGTCCGCCGCGGCGTGGAGGTGTTCGCCTTCGACATCGACGGCCACGGCGCCGGGAGCAGCACGCGGTTCTCGCCCGAGACCGTCCCCTCCGCCGTCGCCGCCGCGGTAGCGCAGGCGGAGCGCGGTCGGCCGACGCTGCCGCTCCACCTCGTCGGCCACAGCTTCGGCGGGTCGCTGGTGCTGCACGCGCTGGCCGAGGGCGCCGTCGACCACGCCGCGAGCGCCGTGGTGATCTCGGCGCCGATCTCCATCTCCCTCGGCGCGGGGACGGCGATCGGCGAGCTGCGCGGCTTCCTGCGCCTCGGCACGCTGAGCCAGCGGCGGCACTACGGCCTCTGGGGGATGGTCCCCGCCGTCGGCCCGCTGAAGCGTCGCGCCTACCCCATCCGCGGCGCCGCGCAGCCCGGCGCGCCGTTCGCCTACGTCGCCGCGATCCGGGCCCTGCTCGCTAACCTCGACCTCGACCGCGCCGCCGCGAAGGTCCGCATCCCCGTCCTCCTCGTCTACGGCGCCGCCGACCGTCTCGTCCCCGCCGCGCAGGGCCGGCGGCTGGCGCAGCTGATCCCATCCTCCGATCTCTTGGAGATCCCCGGCGCCACGCACTGGAGCACGGCCTTCGCGGATACGGCCATCGCCCGCGCCACTGCCTGGATCGAGGCGCACTCCAGCACCATGGATTCACGGGGGATGGCACCTCGCGCCGACTCTGCTCCCGACCTCACGCTCTCCGAATCGATCACCCGATGATCTTTTGCCGTTGGTGTCCGCGCAGGCGGACTGTGTGCCGTTGTAGCCGCGAGTTCACTCGCATCGTCGCAACGCAATCCGCGTCGGCCGTCGCGACGCGCCGATGACGATCCGCGCTCTCAAGATCGACGTCCACACGCACCTGGCCGGGGTGGGGACGCAGGACTCCGGCTGCTGGACCTCGCCCGTGCTGGCGAAGCGGCTCGCGTTCCGCCTGCTCCGCCGCCTCCAGCGCGTGACCGAGGAGCAGCTCGCCACCTCGTTCGACCAGGACTGGGCCGCGCGCCTCGCCGACCGCATCCGCGCCAGCGAGCTGGACCACTCCGTCGCGCTCGGCTTCGACGGGGTGTACGACGCGCGCGGTCGGCTGGACGAGGCGCTCTCGCAGTCCATCATCCCCCCCGCGTGGGTGTTCGAGGCGTGCCGGCGGCATTCGGAGCTGCTGCCGGGGCCGTCGGTGAACCCGCACCGCGCCGACGCGCTGGAGCGGCTGGAGGAGTGCATCGAAGGCGGCGCGGTGCTGATCAAGTGGCTCCCCGCGACGCAACGCATCGACGCCTCGGACCCCGCGCTCGACCCGTTCTACGCGCGCCTGGCGGAGGTGGGGATCCCCATCCTGACACACAGTGGCGGGAGCGAGAACACCTTCGCGCAGGTCGACGCGCGGCTGAAGGACCTGCGCCTGCTGGAGCGCCCGCTGCGCGCCGGGGTGCCGATCATCGTCGCGCACAGCGCCGCGCCGGTGACCTACGCGCGCGACGAGGACCAAGTGCCGCTGCTCAAGCGCTGGTTCGAAGAGTTCCCGCAGCTGTGGGCCGACAACTCCGGGATCAGCAACCTCTCGCGCTTCCCCCATCTCCCGCGCTTCGCGAAGGACGCCGAGCTCGCCGCGCGTACGCTGCACGGCAGCGACTGGCCGGTCCCGACGAACGCCATCTACTACGTCCGCGAGCTCGGCCGCCGCCGCGTGCTGTCGCTGGAGCGCGAGAAGAACCCCATCCAGCGCGACATCTCCATCAAGCGCGCCCTCGGCTACCCCGACGAGGTGCTCACCCGCGCCTCCTCCGTCCTCCCGAACCTGGAGCGATGGATCACGCGCTGAACATGAACAGATGGTTCTTCGTCGATTTAGTTGCAGGTGGGCTGCCGACCGACTCTGTCGTACCCTGACATGCCATCCTGAGCGTCGCCGCTGGACGTAAACCGCGTCTGCTACACAGCTTGGCGGCGACCGAAGGACCTGTAACGGCGGCAGCACCACACTTCGCGGTCAGCAGCGGGCGCTTCGGCAAACTGGGTCCGAGCGCCGACTATAGGTCCTTCGGCCGCCGCCCGGCGTTCGTGTGAGTCTAGATCGGTGACGCGGCGGCGCTCAGGATGACATTTCTTTTGTTCTCTCGGGTGAGCGGGGAGTGGGGCCGACCATACGACGCTTGCATCTTAAATCTGAAGATGCCGTTGACAGGACTCGAGCCGCCGCGTGAATTAGACGAAGCGGCACAAAATTCGCTTTACACCGCAAAGCACTTGACAGACGCCCGTCCACCGCGCATCGTACGCACCATGGCGAAGATCATCCCGTTCCGCAGGCCGCCGGAGGAGCCCCCGCTCGAGCTGCACGAGCGCGCGATGGACAACTTGGCCTTCATCCGGCAGACGATGGAGCGGGCGGGGAGCTTCACCGCGGTGTCGGGGTGGGGGCAGGTGGTGATCGGCGTCACCGGCGTGCTGGCGGCGTGGCTCGCCTCGCGCCAGGCGAGCGCAGACAACTGGCTGGCGACCTGGTCGGTGGCCGCCGTGGTGGCGATGGGGATCGGCGTGGTGACCACGGGGATGAAGGCGCGCGCCATCGGCGAGCCTATCCGCTCCGGGCCGGGCCGCAAGTTCGTCCTCTCGCTGGCGCCGCCGCTGGTCGCCGGCGCGGTGCTCACGCTGGTGCTCTTCCGCGCGGGGATGACGGGGATGCTCCCGGGGCTCTGGCTGCTGCTGTACGGCGCGGGGATCGTGGGCGCGGGAACCAACTCGGTGCGCGTGGTGCCGGTGATGGGGTTCAGCTCGATGCTCCTGGGCGTCGCGGCGCTGCTCGCCCCGCCGGGGTGGGGCGACGTCTTCATGGCGCTGGGGTTCGGCGGGCTGCACGTGGTGTTCGGAACGGTGATCGCGAGGAGGTACGGTGGCTGAAGCGAGGCGCATGGCGCGCGGAAGCGCGGCGGAGCGGCTCCGGAGCGTGGCCGGCGGGGCGGAGACCGCCGCGCCCGAGCTGGACCGGCTGATCCACGAGCGGGTGCGGCTGGCGATCGTGAGCGCGCTGGCGGTGAACGAATCGCTCGCCTTCAACGAGCTCAAGGACATGCTGGCGCTCACCGACGGCAACCTGAGCGTGCACGCCCGCAAGCTCGAGGAAGCGGGCTACGTGCAGTGCACCAAGAAGTTCGAGGGCCGCGTCCCCCGTACCGAGTTTCGCCTGACGGATGACGGGCGCGGCGCGCTGGGGCGCTACCTGGACCACATGGAGGCCATCATCCAGGCCGTCCGCGACCGCTGACGGCCGCGGCCTTTTTTTTCACCCGTAGACTTTGTCATGCAGAGCACTTTGGGTATCGTGGCGCCTTTGGGGATGCACGTGGCCATGATCATGGACGGCAACGGGCGCTGGGCGAACGCGCGGGGCCTGCCGCGCGTCGCCGGCCACCGCGCGGGGGCGAAGGCGGTGCGGCGCGTGGTGGAGGCGGCGCCGGGGCTCGGCGTGGGCACGCTCACGCTCTACGCCTTCAGCTCGGACAACTGGCAGCGGCCGCCGCGCGAGGTGGGCGCGCTGATGCGCCTCTTCCGCAGCTACCTGGCGAGCGAGACGCAGCGGCTGCTGGAGAACGGCGTGCGCCTGACGGTGATCGGCCGGCGCGACCGCCTCCCCGAGGTGCTGGCGCGCGCGATCGCGGGGGCGGAGGAGGCCACCGCGGGCGGCACCCGGCTCCACCTGCGGCTGGCGATCGACTACTCGGCGCGCGAGGCGATCCTGCGCGCGGCGGCGCTGGCCGCTGGCCGCGAGGTCGGACGCGGCGAGTTCGAGGCGCTCCTCGGCGCGGCCGTCGGGTCGAAGGAGCCGGCGCCGGACGTGGACCTGCTGGTGCGCAGCGGCGGCGAGCAGCGGCTGAGCGACTTCCTCCTCTGGGAGTGCGCCTACGCCGAGCTCTGGTTCACGCCGCGGATGTGGCCCGACTTCGACGCCGACACGCTCGCCGAGGCCGTCGCCGAGTTCCAGCGGCGCGAGCGGAGGTTCGGCCGGGTGCAGGAGAAGGCGACGGCGTAAGGGCGCGCGCGGGTGAGGATTTTGTGTTGGACAATGCGGCTGAAGCCGCGGCTACAACGGCACACAGTCCGCCTTCGCGGACACCGGTGGCGGAGCGGGGCGAGGTCGATCGTGAGCAAGGCAGATGGAAGCCGGGATGGAAATCATCAACCGCTTACGCGGGAGCCGTATGATGGAACCGGTGATCGACTTCCCGCGAAGCGTGGTCTCGAACGCGGCGGTGCGGGGATGAGCGGCTACGACGCGGTGGTGGTCGGCGCCGGGCTTGCGGGGCTGGAGACGGCGCGCCGCCTGGGCGAGCGCGGGCTCCGCGTGCTGCTGGCGGACGGCAAGGCGGCGGTCGACCGGGGCGTGCACACCACGGGGATCTTCGTGCGGCGCACGCTGGATGACTTCGCGCTCCCGGACGAGTGCCTGGGGCTGCCGGTGAGCCGCGTGGTCCTCTACTCTCCGCGCGGGAGGCCGCTGGCGCTGGAGAGCCCGCGCACGGAATTCCGCGTGGGCCGCATGGGGGCGCTGTACCGGTGGATGCTGGACGGGTGCGTGGCCGCCGGGGTGGAGTGGTCGCCGCTCACCCGCTTCGCCGGGTGCCTGGACGACGGCGCGGGGTGCGTGGTGCTGCTGGAGCGCGGCGGCCGCGGCGCCGCCGTCCACGCCCGCTTCCTGGTCGGTGCGGACGGGGCGCAGAGCCGCGTGGCGTCGGCGCTCGGGCTCTCCGAGAACCGGCGGTGGATCGTGGGGGTGGAGGAAGTGTTCCGGACTCCGTCCGCCGGGCCGCCGTGCTTCCACTGCTGGCTCGACCCCGAGCTGGCGCCCGGATACCTCGCCTGGGTGGTGACGGACGGCGAAGAGGTGCACGTGGGCGTCGGCGGGCACGCGGACCGCTTCCGGCCGGCGGAGGCGCTGCGCCGCTTCCGGGCGCGCGTGGACGACCGCTTCGGGCTGCGCGGGCGCGCGGCGGACGAGCGGCGCGGCGGACGCATCCCCGTGGGCGGGGTGCTGCCGCGGATCGCCTGCGCGCGCGGCCTGCTGGTGGGCGACGCGGCCGGGGCGGTCTCGCCGCTCACCGCGGGCGGGCTGGACCCGTGCATCCGCCTCTCCGCGCTCGCCGCCCGCGTCGCCGCCGAGTACCTGGCGACGGGAGACGAGGCCGCGCTCGCGCCCTACGCCGGGACCGAATTCCGGAAGCGCTTCGCGTCGCGGCTGGCGCTGCGGCGGGTGCTCTCCGCCGTGCGCTCGCCGCTGCTGGTGGAGCTGGGGTGCGCGGCCCTGCGCACGCCGCCGCTGCGGGCGCTCGCATCCGACGTCTTCTTCGGCCGCGGCTCGTTCCCCGACACGGGGGAGGAGCGCGGCTACACTCCGCTCGCGCGTCCCGCCGGGGCGCGCGCGTCCACCTCCGAGGCCGCATGAACGCCGAGACCCTTCCCGCGCTCGCCATCCCGGCGCGCGCGCCGCTCACCGCGCGCACCCGCAACGGCCTGGCCGTGGCCACGGCCGCGCTGGCGCTCGGGGTGGCGGGCGATGCCCTGCTGCGCCCCGCGCCATGGGGGCTGAACCTCACCCTGTGGACCGCGCTCCTGGTCGCCGCCGCCGCGGGGCTGCAGCGCTGGGCCGAGACGGAGGACGCCGTCGTCGGGTGGATCCCCGTGGCGATGGCGGTCGCGGGGCTGATGGCCTGGCGCGACTCGCCGACGCTGAAGGCGCTCGACCTGATGGCGCTCTGCGTGATCCTCGGCCTCGCCGTCTACCGCGCGGGCGGCGGGAACGTGCGCGTGGCCGGGCTGGCGCGGTACTGCGCCGCGCTGCTGCAGGCCCTGTTCGAGGCCACCTGCGGCGCGGGAATCCTCGTCGGGCGCGACGTCCGCTGGGGCGAGCTGCGCCGCGACGGGTGGACGCGCCATGCGATGGCGGCGGGCCGCGGCACCGCGCTGGCGCTCCCGCTCCTGCTGATCTTCGGCTCGCTGCTGATGGCGGCGGACGCGGGGTTCGACCACCTGATCGCGCGCACCTTCAACCTCGACGTCCCGCTCGCCGCCTCGCACACCGGCCTCGCGCTGGTGTTCGCCTGGGGCGCCGCGGGGGTGCTGCGCGCGCTCGTCATCCCCACCCCACCCGTCGTCCCGGCGGCCGTCGAGCCGGGGCAGGCGGCGACGCCGTCGGCGCGGCCGCACCTGGGGGTGGTGGAGACGGTGACGGTGCTGGGGCTGCTGGACCTGCTCTTCCTCGCCTTCGTGGTGCTGCAGCTCCCGCACTTCTTCGGGAGCTACGGCGACTTGCTGGCGCCGGGAGGCGAGACGTTCTCGGCGTACGCGCGGCGCGGGTTCTTCGAGCTCTGCGTGGTGGCGGGGCTGGTGCTGCCGCTGCTGATGACGGTGCACTGGCTCATGCGCGGCGACGACCCGCGCGAGCAGCGCGTCTTCCGCATCGCGGCGGGGACGATGGTGGGGCTGGTGTTCGTCATCATCCTCTCCGCGCTGCACCGGATGCGGCTCTACCAGAGCGCCTACGGGCTCACCGAGCTGCGCGTCTACACCACCGCCTTCATGCTCTGGCTCACGGCGGTCTTCGGATGGTTCTGCTGGACGGTGCTGCGCGGCCGGCGCGAGCGCTTCGCCTTCGGCGCGGTGACGGCGGCGGTGGAGGCCATCGTCCTCCTGCACGTGGCCAGCCCCGACGCGCTGATCGTGCGCGTCAACGCCGCGCGCGAGCAGAGCGCGGTGCGCTTCGACGCGGTCTACGCCACCTCGCTGAGCGGCGACGCCGTCCCCGCGCTGCTGCGGCGGCTGGACGCGGTGCCGACGGAGGGACGGTGCCATGTCGCCCGCTCCCTGCTGCGCGACTGGAGCGGCGAGGGCGAGGATTGGCGCGCCTGGAGCCTGGGCCGTGCGCGCGCCGTCTCCGCCGTGCGCGCCCGCGCGGCCGAGCTGAACCGGATGTGCCCCGCGGACGCGGCGCCCGCCACCGCCGCCGCGGTGACTGCCTCCACGCCGAGCCGCTCATGAGCGCCCCCGGGAGCGCCCATCTCGCGCTGGTCCCCGCCGACACCGACGCACCTCCGCCGCCGATCGGCGCGCCGGCGCGGCCGCTCGCCGTGAGGCAGATCGTTTCGCCCCGCGTGCGGCGGATGGTTTCGGCGATCTGGGCGACGGGGTGCGCGGGCCTGCTCACGGGCGCGTTCCTGGTGCCGATCATCGGCGAAGGCGGGATGGCGATGATGGTGCTCTCCGGCCTTCTCCTGGTCCCATTCGGGATCGCGCTCGGCTGCTTCGCGCTGCTGGACCGCTCACGCGAGACATGGACCGCGCTGGTGGGCGCGATGGCCGTGCTGGCGGCCGTGGTGGGACTGGTCGCCCCCGCCCAGCGCGCGGCGATGGAGATGCACGTCGCCGCGAGCCAGGCCGAGCTCGAAGCGGTGGCGGTGGAGATCCGGGCCGCGGCCGCGGCGGCTCCCTTCGACCCCGATCCGGGTCGTGGCACCTATGCGCAGTTGGGCCAGCGCTTCGGCCCGCGCCTGCAGCCGCTCTCCGTGCACGGCCCCATCCCGGTCGACGGCGGCCTCCTCTTCCGGAGCAGCAATAGCCGGGGTTATACGCTGCTCTACGCCGACGGCGTCGCAGGACCGCGGGACGACTGCGTGGACCGGCGGCTGCGCTTCCTCGGCGGCCACTGGTACGCCGCCGAGTGCCGGGATCGCCCGGTCGACTGAAGCCGAAGCCGCCTCACGGAAAAGACGAAGAGCCGCGGGGAAGAGAATCAGCGTTCTCTCCTCCGCGGCTCCGCGTCTCAGCGTGAGATTGCCGTTGCCGTTGTCGTGCCTGACTATGCGCCGAGCAGCCGCCTGGCTTCCGCGAGGAGGGTGAGCGGCGGGCAGGGCTTCACCATGTACGCCGCGATCCCCTCGCCCAGGAGGAGGTCGCGGTCCGCGTCGCCCAGCGTGGTGCTGAGCGCGACCATGGGAATCGCAGCGGTGGCGGCGTCCGCGCGGAAGGCCCGCACCAGCGCCAGGCTCGCCTGCCGCGGCGGCGAGAACTCCACCACGATCAGGTCCGGGCGCCGCTCGCGCGAGAGCCGCAGGCCGTCCTCTCCGCACGGCGTCGCCACCACCGCGAAGCCGTGGTGCTCCAGGATGGCGGTGTAGATGGTGCGGCTGTCCTCGTGCGAATC
>Ga0070685_10001733_pt1 | contig 11440 bp, 7 predicted proteins | sample KBSS13LmetaG_FD_65651 | JGI IMG/M metagenome (GOLD analysis project Ga0070685, IMG submission 65651) | Switchgrass rhizosphere microbial communities from Kellogg Biological Station, Michigan, USA - KBS S1-3L metaG | ecosystem: Host-associated > Plants > Roots > Rhizosphere ...
CGCCCCGCGATCGACCCGCGCTACGCCACGGGGCTGATGCTGATGACCTCGTTCGCGGCCTCCATCGGCGGCCTGGCGACGCCGGTGGGCACGCCGCCCAACGTCATCGGCATCGGCTTCATCCGCCAGCTGGTGCGGGTGGAGATCACCTTCTTCGAGTGGATGACGATCGGCGTGCCGGTGGTGATCGTCCTCTTCGCGGCCCTCTACCTCTACCTGAACGCGCTCTCCCCCGCGGGGGTGAAGACGCTCGGCGCCGGCGCGGAGCTGATCCGCCGCGAACAGGCCGCGCTGGGACCGTGGACGCCGGGGCAGAAGTCGGTGACGTTGGCCTTCGGCGTGACCGCGGCGCTCTGGGTCGTCCCCGGCCTCGTGGCGCTGGTCGGCGGCGAGACGGGCGCGCTCTACCGCGAGATGAGCGCGCGCGTCCCCGAGGCGGCGGCGGCGCTGCTGGGCGCACTCCTACTCTTCGTCCTTCCCGGCCGGCCGGGGGAGCGAGCGATCGCCTGGGAGGAGGCCGCGCGCATCGACTGGGGGGTGATCCTGCTCTACGGCGGCGGGTTCGCGCTGGGCGTGCTCTCGTTCCAGACCGGGCTGGCGGAGGCGGTGGGGCGCGGGCTGACGGCGCTGCTCCCGCTGCACGGGGAGTTCGGGCTGCTGGTGGCGTCGGTGCTGGTCGCCGTGCTGCTCTCGGAGACCACGTCGAACACGGCCTCGGCCAACATGGTGGTGCCGGTGGTGATCTCCATCGCCACCGCGGCGGGGGTCGATCCCTTCGCCCCGGCGCTGGGGGCCACCATGGCCGCCAGCCTGGGCTTCATGCTCCCGGTGTCGACGCCCTGCAACGCGATCGTCTACGGCTCGGGCTACATCCCCCTGATGCGCATGGTGAAGTACGGGCTGATCCTCGACCTGATCGGCATCGTGGTCATCGTCGCCGCCGTCTCCCTGCTCGCGCCGTTCATGCGGTGAGGCGCGTTTCCCGATGTCCACGTCGGGAGAGGCGCAGCTGCGGGCACGGCGCGCGGAAATCCGTGTACTGGTGCGGATGCCATCCCCCGTCCCCCTTCCCGTGCTCCCGGTCCCGGCCGGCGACGAGCGCGCCCGCCCACAGGCGGCCGCGCTCTCCGGCCTGATCCGCGGCCGCGCCCTGGAGATGGGCTTCGACCGGGTCGGCATCGCGCCCGTGCATCCCAGCGAGCAGGGCGACGCGTACGCGCGCTGGGTTGCGCTCGGGATGCACGGCGAGATGGGCTACATGGCGCGCGAGGACGCCGTCGCGAAGCGCCGGGATCCCGCTGCGCTCGTCCCCGGCGCGAAGTCCGCCGTGGTGGTCGCGCTCGACTACGCCCCCGCGGACGACGATCCCGCCGCCGCGGACGATCCGTCGCGCGCCGTCGTCGCGCGCTACGCCCGCGGCGACGACTACCACGAGCTGATGAAGGCGCGGCTGATCGCGCTGCAGGAGTGGATCGCCGCCGAGCTTCTCCCCGCCGGCGGGCGCGCGTACGTCGACACCGGCGCGGTGCTGGAGCGCGAGCTCGCCTCGCGCGCGGGGCTCGGGTGGCAGGGGAAGAACACCATGCTGATCCACCCGCGCCGCGGCTCGTACTTCTTCATCGGCGAGGTGCTGCTCGACGTGGAGCTGGAGTACGACGAACCCTTCGCGCGCGACCACTGCGGCACCTGCCAGCGCTGCCTGGACGCCTGCCCCACCGGCGCGCTCCTCGGCCGCGACTCCACCGGCGCCCCGGTGATGGACGCGCGGCGGTGCATCAGCTATCTCACCATCGAGTTGAAGGGCCCCATCCCGCGCGACCTCCGCCCGCTGATCGGCAACCGCGTCTACGGCTGCGACATCTGCAACGAAGTCTGCCCCTGGAACTCGTTCGCCGAGCCTACGTCCGAGGCGGCCTTCCTCGCCCGCGAAGGGCTGGACGGCGCGCGCCTGGTCGAGTGGATGACGATGACGCAGGAGGAGTTCAGCCGCCGCTTCAAGGACTCGCCCATCAAGCGGACGAAGCGCCGCGGCCTGCTGCGCAACGTCGCCGTCGCGCTCGGCAACTGGGGCGCGCCGGAGGCGGTGCCGGCGCTCGCCGCCGCGCTGACGGACGAGGAGCCGCTGGTGCGCGGACACGCGGCATGGGCGCTGGGGCGGATCCCGGCGAAGGCCGCAGCCGATGCGCTACGCGAACGCCTGGACGTCGAAGCGGAGGCGTGGGTGGCGGAGGAGATCAGGCGCGCGATCGACGAACGCTGACGGCCGAGCTGGAAGCGCCGCGGGGCGTTCGGGAGCGACGCGGCCCGCCGCCGGGACGGACCGTGAGTCCGCGTGTCTCCGCCGTGTCTCACCGATCAGCCAGGCCGCCTGCCACGAGGTGCGAAAAATTCTGTTTCCGATCGCCGGGTTCCCCGTTAGTATGCTCTGCTCACGATCTCGCACCGGCGACTCTCCACGAATCCCACGCATCTTTTCGCCGGGTCAATCACGCCTCCCGCGTTCAACCTCAGGAGTTCCATGCCCGGTGAATCCGACATTCCCACAGGCGGCGAGCAGATGTCAGAGGACACCCTGGCTCAGGCCAGGATCGATTGTCGCGCGGCATTCGATCGCGGCCTTGCCGGGGCGGAACTGGCCGGGGATGCGACGAGCTTCCCTGACAGGCTCTTCAACCGCACCGTGAAAGACGCGATCGAGAAAGGATTCCAGTGGAAGAAAGACGGGAGAACGGAGACCGCGCTCAAGGGGATGGAAAACATCGCAGCTCAGGCAGCAGACGAAGCCCGAGCCCAAGGCAGAAAAGATGTACCGTTTAAGCGTCTGGAATGGTACGAGAAAGAGGTCATCAAGGCCGGGAAGAACACGTGCAACGCCAAGAGCGCTGCTCGTAGAGACGCAATCTTCTGCGTGCTTTACGCCCCCGACGGCACTTACGGAGGCCCGTAAACCCGCGCAGGTTGGGGCGGGGAACGAGGAATTCGCCCGTATGGGTCCGTGAGGGCGCTACGGCCCCGGTGCAGGGCAGCACGATCCTGTTCGCATCCGCCCGAAGATTGACTCGCCGGCAGTTTCGTATCGGCGAACGAATCACAATCTCCCCAGCCTGCGAGGCCCACATGCGCGCGGACAAGCTCCTGAGGGGAAACAGGGATGGTGATGCACGATGAGGGTTGAACGCGGATCGCGCGATTCTTGGGCACTGCTCTGATCGGCGGCGAGGGCGTCGGGCCTTCCGCGCCCCGGGAGGTCGCTAGCGCGGGGATCGTCCTCCCGCGCTGGATCCAGGCCGTGATGCTGGTCGCGCTCGTCAAGGTCGCGCTCGGCGCGGGCGCGGCGGCAACGCAGCCCTCCGGCGGGCGGGCGGTTCCGCCCGCGGTCTTCTTCGCCCTGGTGGCGGTCTTCGCCGGCGCCGGCCTCTGTCTCCTGATCATGGGGAGACGCGACCGGCGCGCGGTGTTCCTGGGCCTCTTCTTCCTGCTGGTCGCCACCTCCTTCGCGAATCCGCTGCTTTTCCTCCTGGCGAGGGGAGCGCCCACGCTCGCGCCCGGGCTCCGCCTGCTGGAGAGCGTCCAGGTCGAGGTCTACCAGCCCTACTTCTTCTGGATGTTCGTGCGGGACTTCCCGCGGCACCGGCGGATCGCGGAGCACCGGGCCGGGTTCCGCTGGATCGTCGGGGCGACGTTCGCGCTCGGCACGGCGCTCCTCCTGGTGAACCTGGCGATTCCGTTCGGGCTCTCCGGGGGCGGTCCGGCGGTGCGGTGGCTGGGGCGGAACTCGCCGGGGACGCTGTACTGGCCGCTCCTTTTCGCCGCCATGCTGCCGGCGGTGGGCTACGCGATCCGGCAGGCACGCTGGGCGGCCCCCGACGAGCGCCGGCGCGTGCGGCTGGTGGTGGCCGCGCTGATCGCGGGGGTGGCGCCGATCATCGTGTTGACCCTGCTCGCGATCGTCGTCCCCCCGTTCGCGCGGTACTGGGTGCGGCCCGAGGCTGCGCGCACCCTCGGCGTGGTCGTCTATCCCGCGATCCTCTCCATCCCCGTGGTCATCGCGTACGCCGTGCTCGTGCACAACGCGCTCGACCTGCGGCTCATCGTCCGCAAGGCGCTGCAGTACGCGCTGGCGCGCTACACCATCGCGTTCGCGGCCGCGGCGCCGATCGTCGCCGCGCTCTGGGCGGTGTACGTCCGCCGCGAGCGCACCATCGCGGAGCTCTCCACGGGAACGACCGGGCTCCTGCTCGTGGGCGCGGCCGGGGTGGGCGCGGCCCTGATCATCCTTCGCCCGCGCGCGCTGGCGCTGCTGGACCGCCGCTTCTTCCGCGAGCAGTACGACGCCCAGCGGATCCTCACCACGCTGGTGGAGCGGACCCGCACCGTCCGCACGCCCGCGGAGCTCGCGGAGATCATGGCCGCCGAGATCGACCGCGCGCTGCACCTGCGCTTCGTCGCGACGCTCGTCTTCAACCCCGCGGCGGGGGCGCTGGAGTCGCCCCGCGGCGAGCTCCCGCCGCTCGGCCTCACGGGGAAGCTGGCGCGTGGGCTGGAGGCGGCCGCGGCCCCCCTGGAGGTGGACTGGAGCCGGCCGGGCGGGTGGCTGGCGGCGCTCCCCGCGCCGGACCAGCAGTGGCTCTCCGCCGCCGAGGTCCGGCTGCTGGTGCCGGTCACGGCGGCCGACGGCTCGCTCCTGGGCGCCGTCGCGCTGGGCGAGAAGCGGAGCGAGCTGCCGTTCACGGGCGAAGACCTGCACCTGTTGAGCGCCATCGCGGCGTCGGCCGCACTCTGGGTGGAGGGCCGGCTGCTGGCCACGCCCCTCTACGGCGGCGGCGCGGGCGCGCCCGCACCGCCGCCCGGCCCCGCGGGCGAGTGCCCGGGCTGCGGGGCGGTGGCGCCGTACCGGGCGGCGCCGTGCGAGCGGTGCGGCGCGGCCACCACTCCCGCGCCGGTGCCCCTCGTCCTCCACGGCAAGTTCCGCCTCCTGGAGCGGATCGGCAGCGGGGGGATGGGGGTGGTCTACCGGGCCGTCGACCTGAGCCTGGACCGGGACGTCGCCATCAAGACGCTGCCCCGCGTGAGCCCGCGCGCCTCGGCCCGGCTGCGCGAGGAGGCGCGCGCGATGGCGGCGGTCTTCCATCCCAACCTCGCGCTGATCTTCGCCGCCGAGGCGTGGAACGGGGTCCCCATGCTGGTGGTGGAGTATCTCCCCGGCGGGTCGCTCGGCGAGCGCCTGGAGCGGGGGAGGCTCGCCGCCGGGGAGGCGGTGGAGACGGTGGCGGCGCTGGTCCCCGCGCTGGCGCGGCTGCACGCGGCGGGGATCCTCCACCGCGACATCAAGCCGCGCAACATCGGCTTCGCGGCCGACGGAACGCCCAAGCTGCTCGACTTCGGCCTGGCGCGCGTGCTGGAGGCGGCGCAGGGGGACCCGGACGGGGAGGGGCGCGAGCCCGGGCGCCGGGACGGCGGCGCGCCGGGGGAGACGACCGGCTGGCTGGGCACGCCGCTGTACCTCTCTCCCGAGGGGGCGCGGGGAGATCCTCCCGACGAGTCGGTCGACCTGTGGGCGCTCTCGCTGGTGCTCTTCGAAGCCGTCGCGGGGCGGCACCCGTTCGCCGGAGAGTCGGCGCATCGCGCCCTGCTGCGGGTGTACGACGGCGTGGTCCCCGACGTGCGCCGCTTCGCGCCCGACGCGCCCCCGCCGCTGGCGGAGCTCCTCCTCGACGCGCTGCACGTGGACCGCCGCCGGCGCCCCGCCACGGCCGGCGAGCTGCGCCAGCGGCTCGAGGGGCTGCGGGGCGTCCTGTAATCCCGAATTCTGAAACAGACCGATCTGTTTTGGCTGAATGCACAGTCGATCGGCAGAAACGGTATCATACCGGTTCTCCCGATCAGTTGTGCATTCCTGAAGGCACTGAAAAGAGGGTCATCGCAAATTTGGTTGCAGGGCCTCAACCTGCCCATTCGCCCGAAGAACCAAAGAGAATGGAAAATGTCATCCTGAGCGCCGCCCCAGCGCCGATCCAGACTCGCACGAACGCCGGGCGGCGGCCGAAGGATCTTGAGCCGGCGCTCGGACCCAAGCGGCCGAAGCGCCCGCTCACCCTGCTGATGGCGAAGTGTGGTGCTGCCGCGGCTACAGGTCCTTCGGTCGCCGCCAAGCTTCGGGGCAGACGTGGTTTCGTCCAGCGGCGACGCCCAGGATGATATTTCAGGGGTGCAGTTGGAGGATTGTGCAGGCCCACCTGCGACTAAATCGACGAAGAACCTGAAAAGAAGTCTCACGCAGAGGGACCAGAGGAACCAGAGAATTTCGCCTGGTTCCTGTGGTCGCTCTGCTGCCTCCGTGTGAAACCGTTCTGTTTGCCTGAGCGCACAATCAATGATACGAAATGGGCTCAGATCCAGCCTAGCGCCTCGGCCACGTCGGCGGCGAAGGGGCGCTGCTCGGGGCGCTTGTGCAGGCACCGGTCGATCAGCGCGTCCAGCTCCGGGTCGACGTCGGGGCGGAGCGCGGAGGCGCGCCCGGGCTGCTCGCGCGCGTGCGCGGCCGCCAGCGCCGGGGCGGTGCGCGCAGCGAAGGGGATGTCGCCCGTGAGCAACTCGAACGCCACGATCCCCAGGCTGTAGACGTCGGCCCGGTCGGTCACCGCGTCACCCCGCAGCTGCTCGGGGCTGGCGTAGCGCGGGCTCCCCAGCACCTCGCCGGGAAGCGTGAGGCGCAGCGCGTCTTCGTGCGACGCGTCCAGGACGGCGGCGAGGCCGAAGTCGGTGAGCAGCACCCGGTCGGTGCCCCGGTCGTACAGCAGGTTGGCGGGGCGCACGTCGCGGTGCACCACGCCCAGCCGGTGCGCCGCGGCCAGCCCCGCCGCCGCCTGCGCCACGTAGCGCCGCACCTCGTTCACGCTCAGCCCGCCCGCCGCCGCGCGGTGGTCCTCCAGCGTCCCTCCCTCCACGTACGGCAGCACCAGGAACGGCATCCCCGCCGGCGTGCGGCCGATGCGGTACACCGTGGCGACGTTGGGGTGGTGGATGCGCGCGGCCGCGCGGGCCTCGCGCTCGAAGCGGTGCTGCGTCGTCCCGTCTCCCCGGAAACGGTCGGAGAGCACCTTCACCGCCACGTGCCTTCCCAGCGCCGGCTCGCGGGCCAGGTACACCGTGGCCACGTTCCCCTCGCCGATCCTGCGGACGACCTGGAACTCCGGTGAGATTTCGCCCCGCGCGGCGGCCGCGTCGGGCTCCGCCGGCACGGCCGGCGCCGGGGGTGGGGCCACCGGCACCGGGGCCGGGGGGGCGGCCGGCTCCGCGCGGAGCCGGCCGAGGAACTCGACCACCTCGGGGTTCGGGTCCAGCCCCAGGTCGTCGCGCAGGCGGCGGATGAAGGCGGTGCCGAACTGGAGCGCGCGGGCGCGCTCGCCGACGCCGACCAGCGCCCGCATGAGCCCGAGCGCCACCCCTTCGCTGTAGCGGTCGGCGAACGACAGCTTTCCCCACCACTCCGCCGCGGCGGCGCGGTCGGACGCCTCGTCCGCGGCCTTCGCGAGCCTTTCCAGCGCGTCGGCGTACTGCTGCGCCAGCTTCGCCCTCTCCCCGTCCACCCACTGGGGGAAGCCGGCGATGTCGTCGCCGTTGAAGCCGTCCAGGAACGCCCCCCCGTACGCCGCCACCGCTCCCTCCCAGTCTCCCCGCTCCAGCGCGGTCCGGAACTCCGCCACGTCGACCGCGAGGACGTCGGGGTTGAGCCCCACCTCGTCGCCGGCGGCGGAGATCACCTCCGGATGCAGCTCGCGGCGGAAGACGTGGAGCGCCTCGGTGAGGAGGCGCCGCGCCGCTTCGGCCGACGCGTCGGGCCAGAGCATCGCCGCGAGCTTCTCCCGCCGCGCGGCGTGCCCGGGAATCACGCTCAGCACCGCGAGCAGCGCCAGCCGCCGGCGCTGCGCCGCGCGCCCCTGGAGCGGCTCGCCGTCCCGCTCGATGCGGATTCCTCCGAGGACCCGGAGCGTCAGCGCCATGGGTGGGGGGCGGTGGGGTGAAGGGGAGTGGGGTTGCGCCTGAACCCTACGCCCGGCCGAAGCCGCCGCGCAAGCGGGGAGCGGGCCGGCCGTGCCGCCGCTGGCTCTACGGGCAGGAGCGGTGGAGCGGGCGCGAGCCCCCATGTCCGGTTGTCGATCAGTTGACGCGCAGCGGCACGGGCGGTTGTCACCCCCCGCCTATCCTCCTCTCCACGTGCACGGGGCACGCCGACGAAACCGCCCTGACGGGAGGGGAAGATGCGACTCGGAGACGCGACGCGACGGCCCGGCGGAGCCGTTCGGGGACGCCGCGCGGGCGGTGCGAGATGGCCGTGACCGACCTGGGAACCCTGCTGGCCGTGCTGCTCGTCCTCGCCATGGCCACCGAGCGGTGGGTGGCGATCGTCGGGACGGTGTTCCCGCGCCTGGTGGACGAGGCGCGGAACGAGGCGCGGGGGGCGGACCGCGCGCGGCGCCTGGCGGTGCAGGGCGTGGCGTTCGCCGGGGCGTGGATCGCGGCCGCCTGCGTGGCGGGGCGGGGGGTGCCCACCCTGGCCGCTCTCGGCGGGCTCGTCCACGTGGGCGCGCTCGCCCTGCCGACGCCGCTGGTGGCGCTGCTGGCCTGCGGCGGCTCGGCGTTCTGGTCGCAGGTGATGCAGGGCGCCGCCGCGGTGAAGGACATCGCGCGGACCCGCCGATGCGCGGAACGGCTGGCCCTCCGCGCGCGGGCCGAGCGGATGGGCGTCACCCTGGCGGAGGATGGCGCCCCCGCCGACCGCCGCAGCCGCCTGCGGCTGCAGCTCGGCGCCCACGCGCCGGACCGGCTGGACGCTTCGGCCCGGAGGGCGGGATGAGCATCGCCGAGGTGACCGTCTCGCGCACCGGGGGCCCGGTGAGCGTCCGCGTGGTGGAGCGCCGCCGCCCGCAGGGGGTGGTGACGGTGGTGTGGCGCTTCGAAGGGGTGTCCGGGTGCGAGGGGATCGTGGGCGAGATCAGCCGCGAGATCCCGGAGGTGCCGCTGGGCGCGCCCGGCACCGTGGACGGCAAGGGCTTCCTGGTCGACGGGTTCGTGGTTCCGCTCGTGGACCGCCCACCCGCACCCTACCAGGTGGTGGTGACGGTGGTGCAGGGGGGCCGCGAGGTGCACCAGGCCGTACCGCCCGAGCATGGCACCGGCACCATCGGCCCCGACGAGATCCGCTTCCGCTACCCGTTCCTCGTGAGGGTCGCGTGAGCCCCCGGCTCCTCGCCCCGCCGGGTGCGGACGGGCTCCCGCGCTGGCTTCCCCATCCGCTGCGTGCGCTCCTTCGGCGTGGACGTACGGCGGCAACGCGTCATCCTCAGACTCTTTCTCCCGGAGGCTCCATGTTCCCCATCCGTTCCCGCGGCGCCGCCGCAGCGCTTCTCACCGTCCTCCTGGCGGCGGCCGGCGCCGTCCACGCGCAGGAGGCGCAGGCGGTCCAATCGTCGTCGGCCGCGCGGCCGGCGTCCGCTCCCCGGCGCCTCCCCGAAGAGAGCGCAATCGCCCGGGCGCGCACGGCGAAGGCGATCCAGGACACCCTGGCGACCCTGACGCCCGCCCAGGCCACGGCCGTCAAGGCGGAGCCCGCGGTGATCCGGCCCGAGGTCCTGGGCTTCCTGGAGCGTCCCTTCCAGCAGCCCCAGGCCCCTTCCCTGGCCGTGCTCGACTCGACGCTCGGCTGGGTCCACGCGGCCGCGGCCCGGCTCCGGGCCCAGGGCCAGAGCAAGGCCGCGAATCAGATCGCCCTGAACGGGCAGAGCGTCACGAGCGCGAATCCGATCCACCTCCCCGCGGCCGCGGGGGCCGCTGCGTTCTTCCCCTCGCAGAGCGCGCTGATCGTGGGCCTCGCGGATTTCATGGTGGAGCGGGCCAAGGACGAGGCCGTCTTCAGCTTCATGCTCCACCTGCGTGGCCAGGTGAGGGACAAGCCGCTGGTCACCGCGGGGATGCCGCGTTCGTGGGCACTGATGGGACGGCTGGACACGGAGACCTTCCAGAGCCTGATGCCGGCGGTGCGGGTCGCGTTCGCGGAAGACCTCGACCTGCTCCCGCAGCGGCTCAATTCCGACTCCGTGCGCGTGGCGATGAAGTGGACGAACGGGACGCCCACCTACGTGCAGGGGCTGGCGATCGTGTTCGCGCGCGGGCTGGAGATCCGGCGGGGGGTTCCAGCGGTGGTGGCCCTCCAGAACCTCGTGGACGTGGACGAGAACACCCTGAGCGACGACACCGTGCGCAGCGTCGTCCACGTCGTGGGCCTGCTGTCGCGGGAGTACGCCACCGGTGGCAGCGAGATGGTCGACGAGCTCAGGGGCAGCCGGATGGAGCGGCGCTACTTCACGGCGTTCCTGACGCACGACGCGGTCAGGCTCGGGGCCCTCGGCGAGCTCACGCGGGTGGCATTGCTGACCCGGGTCGACGAGCGCGAAGCCGACCTCATGATCCTGGTCAACCAGCTGCAGTCGCTGAGCGGAGCCCGTGCGCCACTCGACGAGCTGAAGGACGCGTCGGCCGAGGAGCTTGCGCAGCGGGCGCTGGCGGGGGTGGGCCCGGTGCTGGAGGTGATCGGCGCGGCACGCCGCTTCCTCCCCTCGGGTTCCGACGGTGTGGAGCGCTTCGATCGGCTGGTGAACGACGCGACCGTCCTGCACCAGGCGCTGGTCTCGCGCGAGTACGGCCGGATCGTCACCTGGCTCCTCACCCAGACGGAGTTCGCGCAGGCGACGCACGATCCGGAGGTGATGCGGTACCTGACGGTCGCGGCGGAGCTGGCGTCGGCGCGGAACTCGGCGGAGGTGACGGTGGCGCTGCGGACGGCTGCGGCGCCGGTAGGGTCGTACCGGTCGAAGCGCAGCCCAGGCGGGTCGGGGTGGCGGCCGCAGAGCGTCTCGGTGGTCGGGTACCTGGGCGCCACGGCGGGGTGGGAGGGAACCAAGGACACCCGGCTGTTCGGGGACGCGCACCACGTCGGGCTCTCGCTCCCCGTGGGCGTGGAGGTGAGCACCGGGTTCCCGGGCGGGGCGCTCTCGCTCTTCGCGTCGGTGCTGGACCTGGGGACGGTCGCGAGCGCGCGCCTGGGCGGCCCCGACGACGTCGATTCGTCTCCCGAGGTCGGCTTCGGGCAGGTGTTCGCCCCCGGTCTCTTCAGCGTATGGAATTTCAAGGGGGTGCCGCTGTCGTTCGGCGTGGGGATCCAGGCGGTCCCGAACCTCCGCGAGCGCACCACCGCGGCCGGCGACAAGGAGCAGGTAGACGTGGTCCGGTTCGGCGCGTTCATCGGCGTCGACGCCACCCTCTTCCACTTCCGCTTCCGCAAGGCGCCGAAGCCCCTGGAGGTCCCGGTGGCCCCGAACGCCGCCCTTCCGCCTCCCGCGGGCGGGTCCGCGGCGGCGGCCAGGCAGTAGCGCTTCGGCGA
>Ga0070685_10001734_pt1 | contig 11439 bp, 12 predicted proteins | sample KBSS13LmetaG_FD_65651 | JGI IMG/M metagenome (GOLD analysis project Ga0070685, IMG submission 65651) | Switchgrass rhizosphere microbial communities from Kellogg Biological Station, Michigan, USA - KBS S1-3L metaG | ecosystem: Host-associated > Plants > Roots > Rhizosphere ...
GCTTCGGCGTAGGCGATCCTCAACACGCCGGCGTCGACCTCCTTCAAGGGTGCGAAAGACTTGTTCGTTCCAGGCCGGACGGGTTTAGCCTTGGTCGCCTGCGCGCTTGACGGGCGCGCGATCACAAGTTCGGCGGCGGCAATCCCCAGAATTGCGGTGCTCACAAAGTTACGACGCCCACGATTCACGCCGTCGTGCATTGAGGTCTCCTTCGTTGGCCAACCATTGGTAACGACGTCGTCGTGCCAGGACGGCGACGCAATAGTCTTGTTGACGAGCACCATCCCGCGACGCGCGATGCGCGGTCTGACCGATCGTGCAATGAAACTCCGCGCTTCGATCTGAATCCATTGGACAATGGTATCGGATCGCCATCGCAACCAGCGCGAGTGACGCCGTTTGCTGATAGACCCTTTTGAGCTAGCTCATTTGCTTCGCTGCGGGTAGTCATCCGAGATTGCCGAGACGGATCACCTCCCGGTAGCGAGTTGCCACGGTCGAAGGAGGAAATTGCCATGAGTCGGCGCCCGGAATCGGGAACGCTTTCGGTCGCCGTGAGCCCTAGCGATCACACCCAGGGTCCGGAAGCCGCCAGCGTCACGCTTGTCGAATATGGGGACTTTGAGTGCCCCAACTGCGCTCAGGCCTATCCTGCGGTGAAGATCCTGCGAAAGCATTTTGGTGAACACGTCCGGTTCGTTTTTCGCCACTTCCCGCTGCGGGAAGTGCATCCCCACGCAGAGCTGGCTGCGGAAGCGGCAGAAGCGGCCGGCGCGCAACACAAGTTCTGGCGCATGCACGGTTTGCTGTTCGAAAACCAGCTAGACCTCAAGGCGAAAAGGCTTCGACAATTTGCGGACCAAGCTGAGCTCGATCTCGAGCGCTACGACTTCGAGATAAATCATCACGTGCACTTGCAGCGTGTACAGGAGCATATCGAGGGTGGGACCCGCAGCGGCGTGCGATCGACTCCGACGTTCTTTGTCAACGGAGTTTTGCGCGACGTGTCTTTTGGGCTCGAACGCCTGCAGCAAGCGATCGACGCCGAAATCGGACGCCTTTCGCGGGACCCGTGATAGTAAGGGGCCTTCGCCGCCGCATCCACGATGACCACGACAACATCCGGCGCCGCCAGCGCCCAGTGCTTGCCGCGGTCGTTGCGAAAGCGCGCAGTCGGAAAGTGCGTAGCGCAAACGATGTCTGCCTTCATCGGCGGGAATCTGCCATGTACAGCGCAGCGTCTTTGACTGATTCTTCAGGAGTCCTCCCGCGCTCGCGCGAGACGATGTAGGCGGCGTACCACCCCGACCAGTGATGCTTCGGAGCAGTTGCCTGGTACGCGCCATGACGCTCCTCCGCTTCCCGCAGAAGCGGGATCAATGTGGCGACGTCCATGCTCGTGAGTCCGCGTCCGGGGAGCCGCGTCTTGATCTCCTGGAGAAGCCAGCTGTTGCCGTCCGGATCGCTGAACGTGGCGAACGTCCGATAGCTGGCATGATCGGGTGCAGGCCCACTGACGCGACCGCTCGTGCCTTTGGGCTGGAACTGAGCTCCTGGCGTTTCCGCATGGAACAGCTCGCTGATTGCGACACCGCGGGCAGCGAGTGCCTCGCGTGCAGTCTCGATATCCGAGATGACTAGGTAGAGGCCTTGGGCCGAGCCAGGCGGAGCCGACGTAATGTTTGTACCAAATTGGACCGAGCACCCCGAGCCGGGCGGCGTGAGCTGGACGACACGAAAGCCATTATCGAAGGCGAAGTCGGCGTCAAGCCGCCATCCCAGACTTCCGTAGAACCGCTTGGCGCGATCGACGTCGGACACTGGCACCACGACGACCTCGAGTTTCATGTCAACCATCCCACCGTTTGTGACCCGCGTTGTGCGTTCGTTGCTCAGCTGTGTGCTCATGGTGACAATCGCTGGTTGACTGTTGAGTGGCTTCTCGGTCGCGCTTTGGCAGTTGCTTTTGCCGCTAGCTCGGCCAGGCTCCCGCCCAGAATGCGGTTGAAGGCTGGGAACGGGTGTATGACATCGGCGAGCGTCGTCAGCGGAATGCCGAGCTTGACCGCCAGCACGAGCTCGCCCAGGATCTCGCCGGCACGCGGAGTGACCAGGGTTGCGCCGATCAGCACGCCGCGCTCGCGGTCGCCGACCAACTTGAGCGCGCCGCCGTGAAAGTCGTGGATGTAGCCTCGCGCGCTCTCGGCTGGATCGGCAGTGGCGACGACGACATCGATGCCTTTCGCGAGCGCCGCCGCCTCCGACAGCCCAACCGAAGCAATTTCCGGATCGGTGTAAGTAACGCGAGGCACCGCGGTGTGATCGGCCCTCGCGTCTATACCGCGCAGTCGGCGCGCAACCACTTGCCCGTGGTAGTAGGCGAGGTGAGTAAACCCACCCAGTCCCGTGACGTCTCCGACTCCGAAGACACCAGCGCGCGCTTCGAGTGTGGTTGCATCCACCTTCAACCAACCGTGCTCCGTCCGTTCGATTCCGGTTGCTTGCCAGGCTTCTGCGTTAGGGCGCCGACCCGTGGCAATCAGCAATCGGTCGGCCGATACTGTGGCCCCGGACCTCAAATGGACGACGACCGCGGAGCTCGGCGAAGCAGCGGAACGCAATGGTCTCGTGGATTGGCTTTCGACGGCCACACACGAGTCTCCCATTATCAGCGTGATGCCGTCCGCCTCCAAGTGAGACCGCAGCGCTGCTCCAGCCTCGGGTTCCTCCAGGCCAAGAAACCTCGGTCCCGCTTCGATTACAGTCACTGCGGAGCCGAGACGCGCGAACGCCTGTCCCAGCTCGACTCCAACGGCACCGCCGCCGAGAATGGCCAGCGATGCCGGCAGTTCGCTCGGAAGCGTCGCCTGGCGGTTCGTCCAGTACTCGACGGTTGAAAGCCCTGGGATCGGCGGGATCGCCGCAGTGCTGCCATTGGCGATAACGATCGAGCGACGCGCGATGAGCTGCTCGCTTCCCACCTCAACGGTGCGCAGATCCGTCAATCGTCCTTCTCCTCGAAAGAGCTTGGCGCCGGCTGCCTCCAGCGCGGCGGCAGGTCGGCTGTCGTCGAGGTTGCGAGCGATTGACCGCGCGCGTTCGGAGACTTTGGGGAAGTCAACGGTCCATTCGACGCGCGAGGCCGCGAGCAGGCGAGCGCGGCCGGCTTCGCTCAATGTTTCGCCTGAGCGAAGCAACGTTTTAGAGGGCACGCAGCCCCAGTACGGACACTCGCCCCCGACGAGTTCTCGCTCGACAACCGCCAGCGTCAGCCCGCTATCCTGAAGTCCTGACGCGATAGCTTCTCCAGCGACGCCGCCACCGAGACACACAACATCGAACTCGTACGGCAATTCCCAACCTCCCTGTGCCACGTCCGAAAGGCGCCACCCCAACGGCCGAGCACGAGTTGCGCAGCAAGTGTCCGCAACCCCATCGCGCCGTCCTGTATCTCGCCCTGCAATCCCACCAGACGCGGCGCGCGCGGTCGATTGGACGATGGTATCGGTTCGAATGTCCCCGAAGTGCTTGATAGTATGGACTCATCAGCGGACAACATAGCTTGCTCGTGCCAGTGGCATCGGCGCGATACCATCGTCCGATGGATTCGCCTCCACGTTTGCGGTGTGATCGAAAGCATTCTGGTCTTGCGACTCGAGCGAGTTGGAGACGCGGCCCGCCCGGGCTGAACCGTCTCGTAGCCGATTCGAGCGCCCGCCGGGAGAGCGCGACGAACGAAGGAGCTTCCACTTGCCAGTGAACCAACACCTACTCGCGGAGAAGCTGGCCGACGTCGCTGCTGTCATTGGAGGCGCGGACGATTTAGTTCGTGCTTTCGATTTGTTTGTCCGTACCGCAAGCGACTACGCGGTGGTTCGTATCAATCCCATTCTTTTCGCAGAACAACGAGGGTTCGCGACCCGAGCGGTGGTCCAAACGTTCCTTCACGCGCGCAAGGTGGGGCTGCTCACGATGGAGTGGCAATACGTCTGCCCCGGCTGCGGCCAGATCATTGAGCGGCTCAGCTCGCTCACTAGCGCGGCCGCCCACGCCTTCTGTCAGGTCTGCAGCGCGGTGCAAGATGCCGATCTGAGCGATTTCGTCGAGGTCACCTTTAGCGTTGCGCCTGAGGTGCGGCGATCGCGTTACCACGACCCGTGGTCGCTCGATCCCGACGAGCACTTCTTCAACTATCGTTTCACCCAGAGTGCTGTCGTGGACGACGGGTCTCCGCTTCGTGACCATCTGCGCCGCTGCGCGGTCGTGTGTACCTACGTTGAGCCGCGCACGATGCAGGCGTTCCAGCTGGTTGCGAAACCACGCTTCCTGTGGCTCACCAGCGGACCCGCTCTGGTGGTTGGAGGGGCTCGCACCGATGAATGTCAGATGTTCGCGCTTGAGTACACAGGCGCGCGGAGCAAAGGATTCCGCGCCGACATTGCCGCTGGGCCCGTGCGAATCGAGTTCACGAATGCAACCGACGAGCGCTATGCACTGATGATTACCGACCTACCCGATCATTACGCGTTGACGATGACACCGTTCCTCTCGGGGACCCAACTGCTTTCGAACCAGACGTTCCGCGAACTGTTCGGTGCCGAGACGATTACGTCCGGCGAGGGCCTCGCCATCAAGCGCCTCACGCTGCTCTTCACCGACCTGAAAGGATCCACCGCTCTCTACGACAGCGTTGGCGACATGAAGGCGTTCGACCTTGTTCGACGGCACTTCGGTTATCTGCAGGAGTGCATTGCGCGGAACTCGGGAGCGCTGGTGAAGACGATTGGCGACGCGGTGATGGCCACCTTCGTCGATCCGCGCGACGGTCTGCGAGCCGCGCTGGAGATGCGGGCACGAATTGCGCGATTCAACGCGGACGCCGGCGGCGATTTGATCGGTATCAAGATTGGTCTGCATGTCGGTGCATGCCTCGCTGTGACACTCAATGACCGGATCGATTACTTCGGGCAGACGGTGAACATCGCCGCCCGAGTCCAGCGTCTCGCGGGTGCCGGGGAGATCATAGTCACCGACGACATCGTGACGCTACAGGAGACCGCGGAGATCGTGACCGATCTGCCAATCACGTCAGATAACGTGCAACTCAAGGGGATCGTCGGGGACGTCCGCGTGCATCGCATTTACCCACCACCGGCCTAGCATGCGCCCGCCTCGGACCAGCGTTTCGATTCTTCCCAGCGTCCAACCATCCGAAGCGCGACAGCCGAACCCGTGCCAACGGTCAACGCTTCTGATAGGGATGGAAGATGTGGTCCTTAGCCTTCACGACCACATGGCACGCATGTCCGCAGTCTGAGGGACTGGGATCGGCCGTGAACTTGTCGGGGGCGGCCTCGTAGTTGAACAGCGCGTATCCCCAGCCCCCGCTGTTAGGAAATCTCTTGGCGTCCTTTTCGATGACGAAAGCCTGGGTGAACACGTCTGGCACATCGACGACGAAGGGGGCCTCCGTGCTCTTCTTCGGCTTCCACTGAAGCTTCACAATTTTGGAGCCGTCCGGGAAAGGCTGGCCGTTGCCTGGAATGCCGGCCTTGTACGCCTTGATCATCGTCGGGTTGGCGACGATCACCTTGAGCACTTCATCGGTCCGGGCGGAAGAGACCACCGCCCAGTCCTCGTACCCATTGAAGTCCGAGAACGCAATTCCGCTCGGCGACTTCAGTGAGTACTTGTCCTGCGCGTACACGGCCGTGCCGCTCAGGACGGCGAGCACTGCCGTGGCTACTGCAACAGTGAGGTTGCTGCTGTGCTTCATGGCGGGTCCTTTCTTAAACTATCTTTGGTGTCATCCGCCCACTGCTACGGTATGTTGTCGACGGTAATGTGCAGATGACCGATGAGAGCGGAAGGCTCTCCCCAATCCCGCGTGTCGGATAAGAGTCGAGATGGGCCGCGGCCCGTTCGGAGCTGCTCGATGTGCTCGCCGCCGACACATCCCGCAGGCGGTTGTTGTCGCCAGCGAATGCGCCCAGGTCAGTTCGCCGCGAGTTTCACGGCTTTGGCCGCCGTCTCGATAAGCGCGGCAACCTCTTGTGGGTTCGACACGTAAACGGAATGACTGCCCTTGACCTCGACCACCGTCGAGCGCGCTCGTTTGGACATGAACTGTTGCGCGGGCGGAGGAATCATCCTGTCGTCGGTTGCGATCAAGTACCAACTAGGTTTGCTTTTCCACGCAGGTACATTGATTGAGCCGCTGAGGGCTTCCACACCCCAGGGAACCTGAGAATCGGCCATGAACTCAGCCTTCGCCTTGTCGACGTCGGCCGCGAAGGACGCGGCGAATTTTGCCCTGTCGAGGAATAGAAAGCCGTCCTGCGGCGGCAATATGGGCGGGACGGGCGCACCGGGCGGTGGGTCCTTGATCAGCGCGGCCACCGATTCTCCTTCGTCAGGAGCAAAGGCGGCGATGTAGACAAGGCCGGCGACCTTGGGATCGTTTCCCGCCTCGGTGATCACCACTCCGCCGTACGAGTGGCCAACAAGGATGACGGGCGCTTGCTGCCGGGCAACGATCCGTCTCGTCGCCGCCACATCGTCGAACAACGACAGCGTTGGGTTCTGGACGATGCTCACGTCGTAACCGTTATTCCTCAGGATCTTGTAGACACCTTCCCAACCAGAACCGTCCACGAAGCCACCATGGACGAGGACGACCGCCGCGGTAGCGCTTTCAGCCATGATGATCGCCTTTCCGCCAGGAATGCCCGCGAGGAGCGAGTTGGCATCCTACGCTCGCCGGACGCGTGCTCGCAACTGAACACGCGCGAGGTGATCGCGGCGATCGCGGCACGGATTGGCAGGTGTTGAACTTGGTGCGGGAACTGCGACCGCGGCCTGCGTCGCGAGCTCGCGGCTATCGCCGCCGATGCGGAGGACCGAGCGCACTGCGGATCGCGGGATCGAAGACTTCGGCGAGCGAGTCCATCATCCTCGCAGAAAAGCGGTACAGGGCAGGCGGGGGTCGGAATCGAACCGATCACATTCACACTATGGAATATGAAGGTATGACGTCAGTGCGGATTGAACCCCATTGGCCCGCGCATGATGCAGTCCGCCATCTTGCCAAGCCACGGCTTCGCGTCCAGCGTGGCGGAATTCCGCGGCGAGTTTCGCCAGGCGGTCGCGCAGGGCGGCTTCTTCGTCGGTCGGCATAGTCGGACGATGACGCGATCCGCGCGAAGCGTGCAACGGCTGTCGGCGAGGGCCGTGTAGAACGGCCGCGGTGAAACCCACCCTATCGCCTCGCGTTGGGCTGCACGGGGCGGGCCACGATGTCAGCTGGCTTTACAGATCAATAATTCGTGACGGACCAAGCCTTTGATTCCGCGGCGGTCCTGCGTGTCCGCTCGTTTCTTGCTGCAACATTTCGGGACTCATTAGGGGAGGGATCAAATGCCAAGCGGAATACGGAAGTTGTTCACAACAGGATTGCCCACGATTCGCCTGTTAGCCGGACACATCGCAGACGCGTCAAGCAGTATGCGCAAGTTCCGCTGCTCGAAGAGGCGCCGCATGAAGGCCGCACATCAGCTGCGCATCCTCGCGTGTTGGGTGGTGTCTGCCGCGTTCATATCGTCCCAAGCAGCCGCCACGGTACTGTGGTCAACTCTCACCGGCGGTGCCGTTGACTCCTCACCTACCGTGGTGAACGGAATCGTTTATGTTGGTTCGGACGACGGGTCCGTCTACGCGATGAACGCTACGACCGGCCAGATCGTGTGGAAAACGGATACGGGCGCAGCTGTCGACTCGTCGCCCACTCTGGTCAGCGGGACAATCTACGTCGGTGCGGACAACGGGCTTTATGCAATCGCCGCGTCGACGGGACAGATCCTGTGGAAAACAACGGTTGCCGCCTTTAACTCGTCGCCAACCGTGGTGAACGGTGTGGTCTATGTCGGCGGCACTGATGGCTTCTATGCGGTCGACGCTAATACGGGCGCCGTCATTTGGAAGACCAACACGTTCCCTACCACAGGCCTAGCCTACAATTCCTCACCTACTGTGGTGAACGGACAGGTCTACGTCGGAGCGGACAACGGCCTATATTCGATCGAGGCCGCGACGGGCAAGATCACATGGGTGCTGATCGGCGGCCCCTTTGACTCTTCACCTACTGTCGAGAACGGCGTGATTTATGTAGGTGGCAGTGATGGCTTCTATGCGGTCGACGCTAATACGGGCGCCGTTATTTGGAAGACCAATACCTTTCCGACTGCGGGCCTTGCGTTTAATTCGTCGCCTACGGTTCTTAACGGGGACATTTACGTCGGTGGCACCACTGGTTTCTATTCTCTCGACGCTGCGACCGGCCAGATCCTGTGGGTAACGCTGGCGCTGCAGGGCGTCGAGTTTGACTCTTCACCCGTCATTGACAAGGGGGTTGTCTACGTAGGTGCGGACAACGGCTTTCTGTACGAGATAAACGCTGTCACGGGCCAAATCCTCTTGGGGACGCCTACCGGTGGGGCAATCGATTCCTCGCCCGACTTCGCAAACGGCATTGTCTATGTAGGTTCCGATGACGGACGCGTCTACGCGATCACCTCCGCCGCAGTGCCCGAACCCGCCACGCTTGCGCTGCTCGGTGTAGGCATCGCTGGACTCGGATTCGCTCGGCGACGCAGATTGAACTGAGATTATCGGCGATTGCCGGCGGCCTACCTCGGTGGGTCGTTTTTTGTTTCGGATGCTTGTGCTGTCGGCAGCACGAGTGAAAGCTCGTCGCTAAGTCGTTATGTAGACGCTGGTTTTGCGTGGGCGGTTTGCTAAACGACATGGCGCGCCCCGGGGAAGATCATCCGTGACTAAGCTTAACGAGAATATTTGCGCTCAGATAGAACGCGCCGCGCAGCTATTGCGCGCGGTTGCCGCCAAGGGGAAGACTCCAAAGCAGGTCGGGAGGGGTGGAGTCCCCAATCGCCCTGAACCTCAAGAGTTTGTTGATACTGCCGCTTCGCTAGAGGCGCTCGTCAAGCGTTCGAGACGGCAGTAATCGTCACTCTGCGAAGTAACCGTGCGGCGCCTTGCATTTGTGCGTATCGTTTTCGCCGCGCGCAGTATGTGACGTACCTCCGAAGAAACAGCGTCGTCAGAAACGCTTCTAATGCATCGATTGCGGGCGGTTGGGCAAAGTGAGGTTGAAGCGTTCCCTCATCCAGCATCCGATCGAGCTCGCGCTGAACGCATTCGAGGGCGGCGCGAAGGTCCGGCGGACGTCCGTGTACCCCGTCGTATACCCATAGACCAACTCTTCATCCCTGCATCGTCCGCAGTAGCGCGAATCGCCGCCACGCGACGCGTAGAATCGGTTACCGACAACGGAGGCAATCGTCGCAGACGACAAGAGCAATCTGGTCCAGCCGACCCCGCGCGCACTAACGTGAACGAAGACTACGAGCTGCGCTACTGGACCGCTAAGCTCGGCTGCACGACGACCGAGCTGAAGGCCGCCGTCGCAGCGGTCGGCGTTATGGCGTGTGGCGATCTCGTGACGCTCAGCAACGTACCCGCGCTCGCACCCTGCGACGCTCGAGCAGCGGTCGCGCGCGGACATCTTCGCCATCCGCTTCCAGGATCTCGAAGACGATCAAGACCGACGGCGATGCCGCGGCGGCTCCCGAATCATCCGCGGTCGCTGGATGAGGCCCCGGCGCCGCGAGCGGCTCCTTTGCTAGTCGAACAAGTTTACAAATTGCTCTAACTGATGGACGGCGCGCCCCGTATGTGTCTGATCTCTAGGCCCAAAGTGCTCAGGGCGCGATTAATGCATGTCGTGCATTTAGGGGCGACTTGTTCGGGGGGAGACAGACATGGAAGTGATTTCCAAAAGGTGGTTAGGACACTCGGCAGGCCGGGCGTGGATAGCATTCACTGTGGCCATATTAGGGGTGGCCCTGATAGCTACCGCAAGCCCTGCCCGGGCACAATTTGGGACTGTGACGCTGACGCAATCCGGGACTTCCGTCAATTTTGATGTGGTGCTGAACGCCGGGTTCTTCTTCCAGGAAACGGCAGACGGGGATGAAGCACTCGTTTTTTTCAACGACAGCTTGCCCGGATCTACCATAACTAATATCGTCGCCACGCTGAACGGAAGCATCGTAAACATCCCCGGGGGCCTATCGGGATTCACAAATCTGCCTGGTGTCGTAACCAGCGCCGGGACTTTCACCGCCTTGGTCGAATGTACTGTTCCATCTGACTGCGATGCCGCATCAAATCTCTTTATCAATGATCTTCATTTCACCGTCACCAACGCGACGCTCGCACAACTGTCAGTCGCGAATGACGACGGAAACTTCTTCGCCGCCAGCCTTCCACTGTCCGAACTACCCGAACCCGCCACGTTCGCGCTGCTCGGCATCGGGCTCGCGGGAATCGGATTCGCGAGACCGCGCAGGCTGAACTGATCGTTTTGACCAGGCTTGGCATGCACATTCGTCAACGCCGGGTGCCCGCGAAAACGCTGGCGCGCATTCTGATCGCGCGCTGGCAGCGCATGGCGCGAAGCACGCTCGCGCGCCCAAAAAGCCCACTACCGCGAGCGGCGCGCAGACTTTCTTGAGCGCGTCGGCCCCCTCCGCGCGCGATAGGCGCGCCCGCTGCCGTAGCTTCGCACGGGGCGCGCCGGCGTCCGAACGTTGCCGAGTGCTGCCACATATGTGCTCGCAACGAGGACATGCACAAGCGCCGCTCAGGCGCCTTTAAGGAGGATTGCGCTAAGGGCTGGCCGCGATCTTGCTGCATCTGCGAGAAGCGTCGGCGCCGTGCGCAGTTATGTGACGTACCTGCGAAGAAACAGTGTCGTCAGGAACGCTTCACGTTCGTCCATCGCCGGTGGCTTCGTCGAGAAGCTTGCCGAGTTTGCGAGGGTCTAAATTCCCGCACGCGGCCTCGATTGCATCCCGCAGGCGCTTGTTTTGTGGTGTCAGTGCATCGCGTACGGCGTCGGTCCCCGTGAACTCGGCGTTGCCTGCATGCTCTGCGAGCTCGTACCACAGCGCGAAGACCTGCAGCGCGCCGGACTCGGCGGCCGCAGCCAGCAAGAACTCGCAGGCGCGATCAGTCACGGGAAGGGTCGATTCCACGGATGCGCCGGATCCAGTGGATTCCCGTGAATGTCGTAGCCGGTGATGCGGCGGCCGCGCTTCTCTTCGCGTTGCTTCTGGCTGTCGTGGTGCGACTTGCACAAACTTTGCCAGTTGGACTCATCCCAGAACAACACCGGATCGCCTTTGTGCGGGATGCGGTGGTCGACGACGCTCGCCCCTTGAACGCGTCCGTCGCGCTCGCACATGACTCAACACGGATTCACGCGAAGGAATCGGAGACGGGCTTGCTGCCACTGGTAGGTATAGGCACTCGTCGCCGACGTCTTCGGGCGACGCAGTGCTGTCTGCGTTTCTCGAGCGC